>Ga0118677_10000611_pt1 | contig 78287 bp, 58 predicted proteins | sample AliMusrvi5mmetaG_FD_86154 | JGI IMG/M metagenome (GOLD analysis project Ga0118677, IMG submission 86154) | reverse complement strand
AGCTTGTCGAACCGGTCGAAGTGTCGAATCGCCTAAGGGTTTAAAAACTTTTCCCCCGCTAACAGTCTAGCAGCCTACAGTCTAACAGTCTTTCCCGCCAATCCGCTTGCCCGCCATCCGGATTTGGGAAGAGTCTGTCCGGAAACCCATAGGGCCATGACATGGCGGGTTCCGCCCTGTCCGCAAGGCGCGCTTTGGGGGCCAATACCCGCAGCGGTCTTGGCCCTTGGCGGGGAACACTGGGTAGGGCGAAGTCTCCGGTCTGTGGTGAGCGTGTCCGCGCTTCACCCTGGTGAAGTGTCGAACCGCTGAGCCGTAGTTGATCTTTCCACTTCCGTTTTCGCGGTTTTGGCGTATTTCGTAGTTAATACTCTTCCGCCTTGCCCGCCATTCGGTTTTGGTGTTAAATCACCAGCCAAGCAGGGAGTGTTTGACGCTTTACACGGTTTTGGATGCGGTTGAAGGTTGTTATGCGTGACGCATAATACATAGACGATGGAGTTGAAAATGATAAAGACATCGAAAACTGGGATCGCAATGGTGGCGGCCATGGTCGGTTCACTGGTGTTGACTGTTGGTAGTGCGTTTGCGGGTGGAAAAGAGACCGAGCAGGTGATATCCGTTCCTATGACGTCATCCGCTCGGGAATGTAAATCGGTGAAGACGAAGCCTATGTCATACGCAGAACATATTCGTTTGCTGCAGAAAAAAAGGGCTGGCAACGTGGCGTCAAATCCTGAGCCCCGCATGTGGTCTTATGGATCTTTGACCCTTGGTGACTACGCGTATCGCACCAATGCCGCCGGCCAGGCCACCATCACTTGGTTCAACAAGGATTACTCCGGGGCGTTGGTTATCACCAACACTTTGGGCGGATGCCCTGTCACCGATATCGGAGTCAGGGCATTCCGAAAGTGCACCAACCTGACTGACGTGGTGATCCCCGGCAGTGTTGTCCGCATTGGGGATAGTGCATTCGGTGACTCATTCAGTGGCTGCACCAGCCTGACGAACGTCACGATTCCGGCAAGCGTTTCCCGTACAGGCAATAGAGCTTTCTTTGGATGTACCAGCCTGGTTAGCGTCACGATCAGCAGCGGTGTAACCAGGATTGACGACTCGAGCTTCTATGGTTGTTCCCGTCTCGCAAACGTTGTCATCCCCAATAGCGTCACCAACATCGGTGGTTGCGCGTTTCAGGATTGCGCCAGCCTGACCAATGTCATGATCCCGGCGAGTGTCGCGATAGTGGGCCCACAGGCATTTTTCAATTGTTCCAGTTTGACTGCTATTGACGTGGATGCGGCTAATCCGAAATACAGCAGTGTTGACGGAGTCCTGTACGACAAAAATCAGACTACGCTTATTGCCTGTCCGTGCGGCAAGGCGGGTCGGGTCGTCATTCCCAACGGTGTAACCAGTAAAGGGCCGCAGGCATTAGTTGATTGCTCCAAGCTGACCAGCATCTGGATTTCCGGCAGTGTCACGGGTCTTGCGCGGTGCATTTCAAGCAGCCTTAAAGATTACGGCTTCTATCAATGCTCCGGTTTGACGGCTATTGACGTGGATGCGGCCAATCCGGAATACAGCAGCGTTGGCGGCGTGTTGTTCGACAAGAGCAAGAGTACGCTCATTGCCTGTCCGCCTGGCAAAGAAGGTGGTTACACGATACCGTCCGGTGTTGCCGCAATTGCTTGGGGCGCCTTTAGTGGTTGCATCAGCCTGACCGATATCACGATTCCTGCCAGCGTCACCTGTATTGGATTTGAGGCGTTCGAGTATTGTACTAGCCTGACCAACATCACGATTCCTGCCAGCGTCACCAATATTGATCGCTGCGCGTTCAAGAATTGTACCAGCCTGACCAAAGTCGCGATCCCCGACAATGTTGCCAGTATTAAACACGAAGCATTCTATGGCTGTTCCAGTCTTGCAAACGTTGTCATTCCCAATAGCGTCACCTGTATCGAGTCAGAGGCGTTCTGTGGTTGCACCAGCCTGACCAACATCACGATCCCTGCTGGTGTCACCAATATTGAATATAATGCATTCCATAATTGCACGAATCTTCCTGCGTCAATTCGAGAGCATAAATCAGTGAAGCCGAAGCCTATGTCATACCTAGAACGTCTTCGTTTGCGGCAGGCACAAGCAAGAGAAGCCGAGCAGGTGATATCCGCGCCCGTGACGTCATCCGCACCCCGCGTGTGCCCCGAATTTTTGACCCTCGGCGACTACGAGTATCGTACCAATGCCGCCGGCCAGGCCACCATCAAAGACTTCAAGTCGAGATATGCTGGAGCATTGTCAATCACTAACGCTTTGGACGGATACCCTGTTACCGCTATCGAATCCTGGGGCTTCGGGAATTGCTCCAACCTGACCAGTGTCACGATCCCCGCGAGCGTTACCAATGTCGAGCCAAAGGCGCTCACCGGCTGCTCCAGCCTCATGGCCATCATGGTGGATGCTGGAAGTCCTGCCTACAGCAGTGCGGATGGGGTCTTGTTCAATAAGAACCAGACCACGCTCGTCAAATTCCCCGGCGGCAGGGTTGGCCACTACACGACCCCAGCCAGCGTGACCAGCATCGGAGATCAGGCATTCAAAGCGTGCAGCCACCTGGCTGGAGTCGTGATCCCGGCCAGCGTGACCAGTATCGGCGGTGATGCGCTCGAAGAATGCTCCAGCTTGAAGGCAATCAAAGTGGCCAAAGGCAATTCCGCCTACACCAGTGTCGATGGAGTTCTGTTCGACAAGGCAATGACCACGCTTATCCGCTTCCCTGGCGGCAAAGGCGGCCATTACGCGGTTTCCTCCAATGTCGCTGTTATCGAGGATTCCGCGTTTTCGTTCTGCCGTGGTTTGGACAGTGTGACGATTCCCGGCAGCGTGACCAACATCCGCAGGGCGGCTTTCTGGGAGTGCACGGGCCTGACCAATATTACCATCCCGAAAGGCATTAACATTGAAGATGACGCATTTGAAAAGTGCACGAACCTTCCTGCCTCCATACGTACCCTGGCACCTAGGTCGGTGGATAAACATGGCCGTTCACAGTGCCTGTCAATGCCCCCGGTGCCAATACCCGTTCCCAAATACACCGGGGCGGAGGCGCAGAAACATCTGGAGCAGTATCAAAAGGAGTTGATCCGGGCAGGGGGCGAGAAAGGTCCGCCTTTGCCAATGCCGGTGACGCCTGAAATGGATGCGCAGCTTGTCAAGGAGGGTGTCCTCCCGCCGCTGGAGAATAAAGGAGGACAATCAGAAACCTCCAATCCCATGCAAAAGGTTGCGCCAGACAAGGCCAAACTGGTTCTCAAGTTCAATGGTGCGCCCTCGGATATGTTGTTGGATGACTACAGCGCGAGGAAAGGGCTGACACTCCTTCTGTCTCCCGGGTTGCCAGTCAGCAAAATTACGCTTTTGGGCGAGTATCTGTCACTTGACGACTATTGCGACGCGATCGAGGCCAAACTGAAGGATAAGGGCATTCGCATTGTCAGGGTGGGTGGTCCCTTCGCCAAGGTTGTGCCTTGGACAGACGATCTGAAGGTGAACGGGTTGGACCAGCTGGTGCCGGCAACGGTGATGACTGACGGTACAGCTAAAGCATTCAAGTTGCGTTTCAATCATGCACCGGTCGAAATGTTGTTGCAGGATTACGCGGACAAGGCAGGCATGCCCATGTTTGTGTCCAGGGATCTGCCAAGGGTTAACATCATACTTCGGAGTCAGGGTGACCTGACACAACAGGAGTATTTCCAGGCGATTGATAACGTGCTCCTGCTGCATGGCATCAAGCTCATCCTCCTGGATGGCAGGCGGCTCGGCGCCATCCCGGCGATGTTGCCGGAATCCAAGAGGACGGAAGCGATCTCTGCCTTGATGCCGTTGAAGTTCGAAAATAACAAATAGCTGATGGAGTTGAAAATGATGAAGACATCGAAAACTGGGATCGCAATGGTGGTGGCTATGGTCGGATCACTGGTGTTGACCACCGGGTGCATGCACTTGAGCGGAGAAGAGGCCGGCAAGGTGGTGTCACCCCCCGCACCCCGCGTGCGCTCCGCAGTTTTGACCCTCGGCGACTACAACTATGTCACCAACGCCGTAGGCCATGCCACCATCACCGGTTTCAACAAGGCGTACTCCGGCGCTTTGTCAGTGACCAACGCCTTGGGCGGATGTCCTGTCACCGATATCGGATGGCAGGCTTTCTCCGGCTGCGCAAACCTGACGAGCGTTACGATCCCTAACAGCGTTACGCGCATTGGCATTGGCGCATTCTCGAAATGCGCTAAACTGGAGAGCATCAGGATTCCCTCCGCTGTCGTGAGCATCGATCAAAGAGCGTTCGAGGGCTGTATCTGTCTGACCAACATCGTCATTCCCAACGCCGTTGCCACCATCGGTTCCAGCGCATTTCTGGATTGCTCTAACTTGGCAAGCATCACGATTTCATCGGCAGTTAAGACCATCGACTCAGGCACGTTCGAGAATTGCGTCTGCCTGACCAATATTAGCATCCCGGACGGCATTGCCAGCATTGAAACAGGTGCATTCAGAGGATGTAGCAACCTGACGAGCGTCACAATCCCCAATAGCGTCACCAACATTGGATTCTCCGCGTTTGCGGGTTGCACCAGCCTGATTAATGTCGTGATCCCCGACAGTGTTACCAGCATGGGATGGGAAGCATTCCGAAAGTGCAGCGGCTTGACCAACATCACGATCCCCAGCAGCGTTAAGCGCATCGGATTCTCCACATTCCGCGACTGCACCAGTCTGAAGAGCGTCACGATCTCTGGCGGAATCGGCTACAACGACGGCACGTTTGCATTCAGACACTGCACCAGTCTAGGCCGTGTCGTGATCGGCAGTAACGTTACCAGAATCGGACATGAAATGTTCAGCGACTGTACACAGCTTACAAACGTTGTCATTGCCAATACCGTAACCAACATTGGTCCCGGCGCTTTCGCGGGTTGCGCCAGTTTGGCTAATATCGTGATCCCGGCAAGCGTCACCAGCATGGACCGTGTGTTCCCCAGGTGCGCCAGCTTGACAGCGATTGACGTGGATGCGGCCAATCCGAAATACAGCAGTGTTGATGGAGTCCTGTACGACAAAAATCAGACTACGCTTATTGCCTGTCCGGGCGGCAAGGCGAGAAAACTGGCGATTCCCGCCGGTGTCATCAGCATGGTGCCGTTGGCATTTGCGGATTGCTCCAAGCTGGGCAGCATCTGGATCCCTGGCAGCGTCACCGGGCTCGAATATTGCGTCACAAGCTGTATAAGAGATTATGGCTTCACCCGCTGTCTAGGCCTGACGGCGATTGACGTGGATGCGGCCAATCCGAAATACAGCAGTATTGATGGCGTTCTATTCGACAAGAACCATAGTGCGCTCCTCAGTTGCCCGCAGGGCAAGGCTGGCGGGTACACTATACCGTCCGGTGTTACCAGGATCGCCTGGTCCGCTTTCTTCAGTTGCGCCCGCCTGACCGACGTCACCATCCCATCTGGCGTCACCGACATTGCATCATATGCGTTCGCGGATTGCACCAGCCTGACCAATGTCACAATTCCCGCCAGCGTGACTAACATCGAGTATGGGGCGTTCCAGAACTGCTCGAACCTTCCCGCCTCATTTTCTGGTTCACTGGTGTTGACGGCTGGTGGCGCGCGCTCGGGAATGGCCGAGCAGGTGATATCCGCGCCCGTGACGTCATCCGCACCCCGCGTGCGCCCCGAAATTTTGACCCTCGGCGACTACAAGTATCGTACCAATGCCGTCGGCCAAGCCACCATCACCGGTTTCAACAAGGGTTACTCTGGGCCATTAATCATAACCAACGCATTGGGTGGATGCCCTGTCACCGATATCTGGGGATTTGGGGATTGCTCCAACCTGACCAGTGTCACGATCCCCGCGAGCGTCACCAATGTCGAGCCTCAAGCGCTCGCCTACTGCCCCAGCCTCACGGCCATCATGGTGGATATTGGAAATCCTGCCTACAGCAGTGTGGATGGGGTCCTGTTCAATAAGAACCAGACCACGCTTATCCAGTTCCCCGGCAGCAGAGCCGGCCACTACACGATCCCGGCCAGCGTGAACAGCATAGAAAAACAGGCATTCGAAGCGTGCAGCCGTCTGGCTGGAGTCACGATCCCCGCCAGTGTCATCAGCATCGGAAGTTATGCGGCCGAAAATGTTTTTGAAGCATGTGACAGCCTGAAGGCAATCACAGTGGCCGAAGACAATTCCATCTACACCAGCGTCGATGGGGTTCTGTTCGACAAGGCGATGAATACGCTTATCTGTTTTCCTGGCGGCAGGGTCGGCCATTACGCGGTCCCCACCAACGTCTATGCCATCAAGAACTCCGCGTTTGTGTTCTGTCGAGGGCTGGATAGTGTGACGATTCCCAGCAGCGTGATCAACATCGGCAAGAAGGCTTTCTATGAGTGCACGGGCCTGACCAATATCACCATTCCCGCTGGCGTTAATATTGAACAGGGTGTATTCGAAAATTGTACGAGCCTTCCTGCCTCCGTACGCGCTCTGTCGCTTACGCAGCAGGAATACTATCAGGCTTGCCACCAGCGCGTGCTAACGCCCCAAAAACCACCACCCGTTTCCGAGTACACAGAGGCGGAGGCGCAGAAACATCTGGAGCAGTATCAAAAGGAGTTGATCCAGGCAGGGGGCGAGAAAGGTCCGCCTTTGCCAATGCCGGTGACGCCTGAAATGGATGCGCCGCTCGTGAAGGAAGGTGTTCTCCCTCCGGTGGCGAATGAAGGAGAAAAATCAGAAACATCCAACCAGGACATCCCGTTTGGAAAATAATCCACGCGGCTGAGGCTGATATCACTCGTTCGAGGAAAAAGGAGATGGAATGAAAATGTGTTTTAATCGTCTACAGGTTGTGTCTCTTGCGTGTGCGTGTCTGATCGGATGTGCAAGCAGCTCAAGTGCTGCATTAGTGCCTTCGGTGAACGTGGTTATGTTTGCCGGGAAGACGAACGCGCCGCTATCGCTGGTGCCGGGCATCGTGGTGACCGTGGGGCATCCCGGTGTGTTTCCAGTATATCAACACCAAAGAATGAATTGTTCCCTCAAGGATGTCTGTTTCGGAGCAGAATGCGGCTTTTACTTCGAGGATACGTTTGTGCCGCATAGTTGGATGACACCGAGTCGCGGCGCTGTAGAGGAAGCCACGATAGACGGAATGCCGATTGTGCTTCTCGATAAGGAGTTTAAGGACGGGTGTATTGTCACTAGGGATTACGGCAGCATCCCCGTTGCGTTCCATCCGTGTGACAGCCACTCTACAAACTATTTGTGCATGTTGGTTGTTTCCGACGATCAACTGACTGCCATCAGGGCTGTAACATCAAAAAAGTCCAATTCCGGAAAAGAGGTCGCGTCAGCCAAACTGGCGTCACCTGCGTCCGGTGATGCAAAGGGTGGCGAGACTGTGCGACGGCTTCAGGTCGGCGATCATGCGCCGAAGTTGATGCAAGGCCGGTATGTGCAGGGAGCGCCGGTCGCAAGCCTGGAATCCGGTAAAGTCTATGTCGTCGAATTCTGGGCAACTTGGTGCGGGCCGTGCCGCAAAGCCATCCCGCATCTGAACAAACTTCACGAGAAATTCAAGGATCAAGGCTTGGTCGTCATCGGCCAGAATGTCTGGGAACGCGGCGAGGGAGTCGAGGCATCTGTGATGGGGTTCGTCAAGCAGATGGGATCGAATATGACCTATCGCGTCGCACTTGACGGTGGCAAGGGCGATGACGGAAAAATGGCCGAGACGTGGATGAAGGCTGCGGGTCGAGGCGGGATCCCAACGGCATTTGTCGTCAATCAATCGGGCATCATCGTTTGGATTGGTCATCCGATGTCCGGCCTCGATGACGTCGTCGAGAAAGTTCTGGCGGGGACGTTTGACGTCGGGAAAGAGAAGAAAGCGGAGAACCAAGGGGGCAAGGCTGCGAACAACAAATAGCCGTGTCTCCGACCAAGCGGGTGGTGAGTCCTTCTTTGCGGACTTGGCGCCTTGGCGAGAAAACTCTTCTTCCTCTAAGTCCTTGATTTAAGCTTTGGCAGATGTCGGGATTGAGCAGGGGCGTGCCATCTCGTCCGAAATTATCCCGCCAGCATCTTCCCGGCATATGAACCGCTCATCTGGCGGTTCTCCAGCGCGACCCTGCCGTTGACCATGACCAGCTCCACGCCTTCCGCCAGGCGGCGCGGCTGGTCGAAGGTGGCAATGTCGCGGACGGTTTCCGGATTGATGATGGACAGGTCCGCCTTCTTGCCGCGCGCGAGCGTGCCGCGGTCTTTCAGGCGGAATTGCTGCGCCGGCAGGGAGGTCATCTTCCGGACCGCTTCCTCCACCGGGACCGTCTTGCCGTCCAGCGCCATGCGCAGGAAGCGGGGGAAGGTGCCGTAGGCGCGGGGGTGCGGATAGTCCACGCTGAGCGGGCCGGTCAGCGCGCGCACCGAGGCGTCGGAGCCGAGCGTCACCCACGGCATGGCCAGGATGCGGTGCATGTTGGCTTCCGACATGCCCAGGAAAAACGCATTGGTGCGCAGCTCGTCCACATCCAGCAGGTAAAGGCAGGCATCCACCGGCTCCATGTTGAGCTGTTTCGCCACATCGATCAGCGGCATCCCCTGGTACTTCCGGTGGAAATGCTCCGTCACCGCGCCGATTACCACGGTGGGCCAATATTCGGCAGGATGGTCGTGGCACAGCTCCTCGCGCAGCTTTTTGCGGGTGGCGGGATCGCGCAGGCGGGCCAGCGAGGCCTTGTTGCCGCCTTCCATGAACCAGGAGGGGAGGATGTAGTCCAGGTCGGTGTAGGAGGCGATGTACGGGTAGCGGTCGGCGGTGATGTCCATCCCGCCGGCGCGCGCGGCTTCAATGCGTTCAAGCGCCGCGTCGATCTTGTGCCAGTTGGCCTTGCCGGCGGTCTTCAGGTGCGAGATCTGCAGGCGGACCCCGGACTGCCGCGCCGCGCTGATGGCTTCGTCGATCGCCTCCAACAGCCCGGAGCCTTCGTTGCGCATGTGCGTGGTGTAGGTGCCGTCGCGCCGGGCGGCGGCCCGGCACAGGGTGGCCACTTCCTCCGCCGGCGCGAACATGCCGGGCGGATACATCAGCCCGCTGCTCAGTCCGCGCGCGCCTTCATCCATGGCCTGTTCGAGCTGTGCGACCATGGTGCGCAGCTCTTCCGCCGTTGCCGGCCGGTTGTCGTAGCCCATGGCGCCGCCCCGCAGCGTGTTGTGGCCCGCCAGCAGCACCACGTTCACCGCCGGCGGATGCGCCTCCAGCAGTCGGCGGTAGTCCGCCACGCTCTGCCAGGTGTCGGGAAAGGGTTTGTCCTTCCAGTCGGAGGGCATGCGGTAGGCCCCGCGCAACGGCGCGCCGGAGGCGCCGCAGTTGCCCGCCACTTCCGTGGTCACGCCCTGGAAGATTTTTGAGGGTGCGTCCGGCTGGATCAGTACGTACACGTCGGAGTGGGAGTGCGTGTCGATGAAGCCGGGGCAGACCATGCGCCCCTCTGCGTGGATCAGCCGCCGCGTCTCGGCTTTGGCCAGGTCGGGTTCAATGGCGGTGATGGTGTCGCCGGTGATGCCCACGTCGCCGGCGAAGGCGGGCTTCCCGGTGCCGTCAAAAATTCGGCCGCCGGTGATGACAATGTCAAACATGGTATTCCTCGTAATTGTTTATTCCGCGGCGGGTGTCTCCGTTGCCGCGGGGCTGGCGTTGTCCGTCACGAGTTCGCTGGCGGGCGGGCTCAGCATGGCGACGATCTCCCTCTGGACTTCTTCGATCTCGTCAAGGCGCAGGCGGGGATCCACGATCATCAGGCTTTCGCCCGTGTGCCGGTGCTCGTACAGCCGGACCAGCTTGCCGTCCTCGCGTCGCACGTGCACATCGCGTTCGATCAGCAGCCGCTTGCGCTCCAGCATCACGGCCAGGATGTAGATGACGCTGGTCTTGGGCGGCTCCGGGCTTTCCAGCAGCGTGCGCAGCAGGGTCTCCGCCGTCTCCTTTTTCAGCGGCTCCTCCGGCGCGGGCGGCGGGGTGCGGTAGACGCCCTGCCACATGCTGTACGGCTCGTTCTGCAGCGGCTGGCCGGCCCAGCAGGGCATGCAGTACTCCTTGCGCAGGTAGCCGTCGTCCCCGAAGACCAGCGCCGTGTGGTAGGTCTGCCGGTCCGTGAACGGCGTGTTGCAGCAGGCGCAGGCGCTGGCCCGCGTTTTGAGATCCCATTCTTGTAGCATGATCAATCCTCTTCGGGTTTTTCGTATATTTCGCGAATTTCGTAGTTGAAAATAGCTGTCAGCAGTCAGCCCGAGACCTTTTCATGATCCTGTAAATCCTGTTGATCCATGTGAAATGGCACTTCTTCCTTTTTCGCGTCCTTTAGCGCTTTTCGTAGTTAAAGCGTTTTCTCCCTATCCGTGCCATCCGTGTTATCCGCGGTCAGTTCTTCCAACCTGAACCCCGAACCCTCTTTCTCTTTTCCTGCTCCCGCCTACAGTCTAACAACCTTCAGCCTGTTTTTGCATGTCTGGCCCCGCGGGCTGCGCCCACATGTCATAGCCATCCACATCCGTGTATTCGACGTTGATGAAATCGCCCGGCCTGGCCTGCCCGGGAAGCCCCGTGATGAAAACCACATTGTCGATCTGCGGCGCCTCGCGGCGCGACCGGCCCACCCAGATATTATCCTCCGGCGACAGGTTTTTTTCCAGCAGGATTTCATCAATGGTGCCGATGCGCTGCTGCAGCTTGTGCGTGACGATGGCCTGCTGCGCCTGCATCAGCCGGTGCTGCCGCGCTTCCGCCACGTGCGCCGGGACCGCCGGCTGCAGTCCGTGCGCGGCCGTGCCCGCTTCGGATGAATAGGGGAACACGCCGAGGTGGTCGAACGCCGCCTCCCGCGTGTAGTCGAGCAGATGCTGGAAATGCGCCTCCGTCTCGCCCGGGAACCCCACCAGGCAGGTGGTGCGCAGGGTGATGTTGGGGATGTGCCGCCGCAGGCGCGGCGCAAGGTCGGCCACCGCTTCGATGCTGTCGGCGCGGCGCATGGCCCGCAGGATCTCCGGGTGGCTGTGCTGGATCGGGATGTCGAGATAGGCGCAGATGCGGCTGGACCCGGCCATCAGCTCCAGAAGCTCCGGGCTGACGCGCGACGGGTAGCCGTAGAGCAGGCGGATCCAGAACTTCCCGCCCAGCCCTTCCAGCTCGCGCAGCAGCGTGCACAGGTCCGGCTGCGGCGCGCCCAGGTCACGGCCATAGGAGGTCACGTCCTGCGCGATCAGCGTCAGCTCCCGCATGCCCGCGGCCAGGCGCGACTCCGCTTCGCGGACGATCTCCGCCACCGGCCGCGAGCGCTGCCGCCCCCGGATGAGCGGGATGGCGCAGAAGCCGCAGGCGTGGTTGCAGCCTTCCGCGATCTTCAGATAGGCATAGGCGCCGGAGCTGAAGATGACGCCGCTTGATTTGGGGTTGAACAGGCGTGTGGCCTGGGGGGTGATCTCGATGCGGCCGTGCTCCCCGGCCAGCGCCTTGCGCACCACCCGGGCGATCTCGTCCAGCCCGTCCACGCCCAGCCATGCGTCCACCTCCGGCAATAGCGCGGCGGTCTCGGCGGCGCGGCGCTGCGGCAGGCAGCCGGTGGCGATGACCGCGCGGCACGGCCCCTGCTTTTTCCAGCCGGTCGCGGTGCGCAGGGCGGCCAGCGCCTCCTCGCGCGCCGGCCCGATGAAGGCGCAGGTGTTGATGATCGCCACGTCCGCGGTCTCCGGTGCCGGCGCCAGCGTGAAGCCGTCGGCGCGCAGCACGTCCGCCATGTACTGCGCATCCACGAGGTTTTTCGGGCAGCCGAGGCTGACGAACCCGACGGAGATTTTGGAGGGGGCGGTCAACTGCATCGCTCCTTACTGCTTGTCCGTGAAGAAGAGCGGCGGCAGGGTCACGCTGGTTGTCACGGACTGCCGGGTGTGCGGCGCCGTCTTGACCGGTTCCGGCGTGATGGCCGTGGTTGGCGTCGTGTTGCCGCCGCATTTGGACAGGGCGAACAGGATGGCCCCGATCAGCAGGATGACCACCACCGCCGTTTGCAGGCTGGATGGGTTTTTCGGCTGCCAGTTGTCCGTCTCCAGTTCCTCGCGGTCCATGACCGGCATTTTGTAGGCTGGCAGCGGCTCCACCGGCCGCATGGGCTTCCGCGCGGGTGCGCCGCCCTCCGGCGCGGCCGGGACGCTGGCGCGTGTGAACAGGTTGTCTTCGGCCGGGGTGAACAGCTCCGGTGCGCCCGCGGGTTTGGCGGCCGCTGGCGGGGTCTTGAAGCTGACCTCCGAATCCGGCGGCGGCCCGGCGGGTGCGGCGTATTTGTGCGCGGAGGATTTCGGGAAGGTCTGCAGCACCGGCACCTCCGGCTGGTTGGCGCGCACAAGGTAGTCTTCGATCAGCGGCTTCGGGTCGAGGTTCAGGAACTCCGCATAGATCTTGATGAAGCCCTTGCCGTAAAGCGCGGCCGAGAAGCGCCGGAAATCCTCGTTCTCGATCGCTTCGACCACCTGGATCTTCATGCGGGTGGCCATGGCCACCTGCGACAGGGTCAGCCCCCGCTTTTCACGTTCTTCCCGCAGTATCCTGCCGAGCGCCATGGTTATAGTCCTTCCTCCTGCACCGGATTATTGGGAATCTGGCCGTCAAGATCAATCAGGATTTCGCGCGGCTCCGCGCCGCGCGGCGGCCCCACGATGCCGCGCTCCTCCAGGATGTCCACGATCCGCGCCGCGCGGGTGTAGCCGATGCGCAGCCGGCGCTGCAGCGAGGACGTGGAGGCGCGCCGGGTTTCGCGGATGATCTCCAGCGCCTGCGCGATGATGCTGTCGTCCACGCCGTCGTCCATCGAGCTCTCGGTCTTTTCCACTTTCTCCTGCGCCTCCTCCACGAAGGACGGCTTGGCCTGCGCGGCGATGAAGCGGGTGATGGTCTCGATGTCCGCGTCCGAGATCAGCGAGCCCTGCGCGCGCGTCAGTTTGTTGGCGCCGGGCGGCTGGAAGAGCATGTCGCCCCGGCCCAGCAGCTTGTCCGCGCCGATCGCGTCCAGGATCGTGCGGCTGTCGTTCTTCTGCGCCACCTGGAAGGCGATGCGCGCCGGGATGTTGGCCTTGATCGTGCCGGTGATCACGTCCACCGAGGGGCGCTGCGTCGCCAGGATCATGTGGATGCCCGTGGCCCGCGACTTCTGCGCCAGCCGCGCGATGGTGGTCTCGATCTCCGCGTTGTTGTCGTCCAGCATCAGGTCCGCCAGCTCGTCGATGATGATCACGATGTACGGCATTCTCGCGGGCATCGGCGGCTCGGGGTTCTCCGCCGCCGGCTCCATGGCGGCGAACAGGTCGCCCTGCTTGGCCACGGGACGGTCGTTGTAGCTGTCGATGTTGCGCACGCGTGATTTGGCGAAGAGCCGGTAGCGCTTCTCCATCTCGTTCATGGCCCAGCGCAGGCCCGGCGCCACCTTCTTGGCCTCGTTGATCACGGGGATCACCAGGTGCGGCAGGGTGTTGTAGGCGGTGAATTCCACGAATTTAGGGTCCACCAGCAGCAGCCGCAGCTGCTCCGGGGTCTTGGACATCAGCAGCCCGATCAGGATCGAGTTCATGCACACGGTCTTGCCGGATCCGGTGGCCCCGGCGATGAGCAGGTGCGGCATGGCCGTCAGGTCGGCCACCAGGTCCTTGCCGCTCACGTCCTTGCCCAGCATCAGCGGCAGCTTGGCCCGCCCGGACTGCCAGACGTCGCCCTCGAGGATCTCGCGGGCGCACACCAGCTTGGCCGTCGTGTTGGGGATCTCCACCCCGACCACGCCCTTGCCGGGGATCGGCGCCTGCACGCGGATGCTGGTGGCCTTGAGCGCCAGCGCCAGGTTGTTGCTCAGCGCGTTGATGCGCTCCAGCTTCACGCCCTTGGCAGGCAGCAGCTCGTAGCGCGTGACCACCGGGCCCTGCTCGATGTGGGTGACCTCCACCTCGATGTCGAAATCCTTGAGCGTCTCCTTCAGGATGCGGGAGGTGACGTCCGTGTCCGCCTGGATCTCGCGGTGCTTGTCGTCCGGCATGGGCTGCAGCAGGCTGAGCGGCGGCAGCTGGTAGGGGATGCCCGAGGTCTGCGGCGGCGGCATGGCCGCGTATTCCGGCTTTTCCTTGGGCTCCGGCGGCGGCGCGGGCTTTTCGCGCGGCTTGGGCTTGGGCGGTTCCGGCGGCGTGACGGGCAATTCTTTTTCCAGGGGTTCTTCTTTGTCGTCCGGGGCCGGTTCCGGCGTTGCTTTCACGGGGGCCGGCTTCGGTTCCGGTGCGGGCGGTGTTTCGGCCTTTTCTGTGCTGCGCTTGCGCACATTGCCCACGCCGGAAGGCTGGGCCGCGCGCTTGGGCTCCGAAGTCTCGGGCGCTTTGCGCGTGGTGTCCGCCTGCTGTGCCGCCGTCGCGGCGCGTGCGCGCCACGCCTCGATCTGTCCGGCCAGGAACTCCTGCAGCAGGCGCAGCCCGGCCAGCGCCTGCTGCCAGCCGACCAGCATCACCGCGGAGATGACCAGCAGGGAGGTCATGATCACCCCGGCGCCGATGGGGCTGAACCATTTGATGAGCATGTTGCGCATGATGAGGCGGCCGAACAGTCCGCCGCAGTCCGGCAGGATGTTCAGGTTTGCGGCGATGGGCGTCGCCATGCCGCGCCAGATTTCCAGCATGCAGACCAGCGACAGCAGCAGCGTCACGATCCACGTCATCTGCGGCCAGATCTTCTGGTGGCGGTTGAAGAAGCACAGCAGGCTCGTCACCAGCAGCACCGGCGCGATCAGGTAGGCGCCCGCGCCGAACGCCATGAAGAGCAGGAACGCGGTCCACGCCCCGAATGGCCCGATCATGTTGAGCGCGGGCGTGTTGGGCGGGATGCTCAGCAGGCTGATGTCGCGCCAGTCATAGGAGAAAATGCTGAAGCCCAGGAACAGCGCCGCCATGAAAAGGAAAAAGCCCCACAGCAGGCGCCGGCCCGTTTTTATATCGTCGTTTTCCGCCATTTTCTTTAATCCCCGAAAATCTTTGTCCATTCTTCACGGAATGGCGCCAAAATTCAATTCCAATTAGAACCTATCTCAAAATTGTTTTGGCATAAACCAATTTTGAGATAGGTTCAAGTCAGCTTTTCGCAGGGGCCCCTGAAAACGCCTGCCAGACCCGCACGGCGTCGCGCGATTCGCGCACGTCATGCACCCGCAGGATGCGTGCGCCCTTGCCGAGCGCGCAGACCAGCGCCGCCAGGCTGGCCGCCAGCCGGTCGTTCACATCCTGCCGCCCCGTGGCCAGGCCGAGGAACCGCTTGCGTGAGACGCCGACCGCCACCGGCGCGCCGGTCGCCGCCAGCGTTTCAAGCCCGTTGAGCAGCTGCCAGTTGTGCTCCGCGGTCTTGCCGAAGCCGATCCCCGGGTCCACGGCCAGGCATTCGCGCTCCACGCCCTCGCGCTGCGTCAGCGTGTCGATGCGTGATTGTAAAAACAGCCCGACCTCGGCGGCCACATCAGCATAAACGGGATTCTGCTGCATGGTGGCGGGCGTGCCCAGCATGTGCATCAGGATCGCGCCCGCGCCGGCTTCGCGGACAACGCCCGCCATGCCCGGCGCCTGCAGCGCGGTGATGTCGTTGATGATGCTCGCGCCTGCGTCCAGCGCGGCGCGGGCGACTTCCGGCTTGCGGGTGTCCACGGAGATCGGGATTTTCGTCTGCGTTGCCAGCGCGATGACCACCGGCAGGATGCGGCGCAGCTCCTCCTCGGCCGGGACCTCCGCCGCGCCCGGCCGGGTGGACTCGCCGCCCACGTCGATGATGTCCGCGCCGTCCTCGATCATGCGCAGGGCGTGTGCAATCGCGCGCCCTGCATCCGCATGGCGGCCGCCGTCGGAAAAGGAGTCCGGCGTGGCGTTCAGGATGCCCATGACCAAAGGCGCCAGGTCCGGCCGGAGCCGGTGTTCGCGGCATTTCCAGATGGGCGGGGCGGGCTTCTTCATGCGGGTAAAGGCGGCGGTATGGGTGACGGCTTCGGCTCCTCGGCGGGCAGGACAACGGCGGGCCGTTCTTCCGTGGTGCGGATGCGGCCGAACTCGATCAGGTCCTCCACATCCACGCGGTCGAGGGTTTCGCGTTCGATCAGGGTTTCCGCGATCAGCTTCAGCGCCTCGCGGTGCGTCGCGGCGGTCTCCGTCGCGGTCTTGTGCGCCTCGTCCAGCAGGCGGTGCACTTCCGCGTCGATGCGGCGCGAGGTGTCCTCGCTGTAGTTCTGGGAGCGCGAGACCTCGCGGCCCAGGAACAGCAGCTCCTGCTGGTCGCCGAACGACTGCGGCCCCAGCTCGTCGCTCATGCCCCAGTTGCACACCATCAGCCGGGCGATGCGGGTGGCCTCCTTCAGGTCCATGCCCGCGCCGGAGGTGATGTCGTCGAAGAACGTTTCTTCCGCCACGCGGCCGCCCATCAGGCCGACCAGCATCGCCTTGAGCTCCTTGCGGCCCTGGATGTAGCGGTCCTTCTGCGGCAGCTGCATGGTCGCGCCGAGGTAGGCCGAGCCGCGCGGGATGATCGTCAGCTTGTGCAGCGGCTCGCTGCCCAGGGTCTTGATCATCATCAGGGCGTGCCCCGCCTCGTGGTAGGCCGTGACCTTCTTTTCCTTCTCGTCCAGCACGCGGCTGCGCCGCTCGCGGCCCCAGCGCACCTTGTCGCGGGCCTCCTCCAGGTCCTTCATGCCGACCCCGGTCTTGTCCTCACGCGCCGCCAGCAGCGCGGCCTCGTTGAGCAGGTTCTCCAGGTCCGCGCCCGAGAAGCCGGGCGTGCCGCGCGCGATCACCGCCAGGTCCGCGTCCGGGCCCAGCTTGATCTTGGTCGCGTGGATCTTCAGGATCGCGTGGCGGCCGTCCAGCGTGGGCAGGTCGATCACCACTTGGCGGTCGAAGCGGCCCGGGCGCAGCAGCGCCGGGTCGAGCACGTCCGGCCGGTTGGTGGCCGCGATGATGATCACGCCCTGCTGCGTTTCAAACCCGTCCATCTCCACCAGCAGCGCGTTCAGCGTCTGCTCGCGCTCGTCGTGCCCGCCGCCGATGCCGCTGAACCGGCTGCGGCCCACCGCGTCGATCTCGTCGATGAAGATGATGCACGGCGCGCTGCGCTTGCCCTGCTCGAACATGTCGCGCACGCGCGAGGCGCCCACGCCCACGAACATCTCCACGAAGTCCGAGCCGCTGATGCTGAAGAACGGCACATTGGCCTCGCCGGCGATGGCCTTGGCCAGCAGCGTCTTGCCGGTTCCCGGCGGGCCCACCAGCAGCACGCCCTTCGGGATGCGGCCGCCCAGCGTCTGGAACTTCTTCGGGTCCTTCAGGAACTCGATGATCTCCTGCACTTCCTCCTTGGACTCGTCGATGCCCGCCACGTTGTTGAAGGTGATCTTGTTCTTGTCGCGGTTCAGCATGCGCGCGCGGCTTTTGCCGAAGCTCAGCGCGCCCGCCCCGGCGGAGCGCATCTGCCGCATGAAGAGGAAATACAGGAACCCGAAGATCAGCAGCCCCGGCAGCACGCTCGACAGGATCTGCCAGAGCATCGGGTTCTGCGGCGGCACGCTGAACTCCACGCCGTTCTTCACCAGGAAGTCGCGCAGCCCGCCGTCGGCGTCGGTGATGTACACCTTGAACTTGGCCGGCGCGATGTTGGTGTTGGCGGCCTTCATGTCGCCGCGGATGTAGGAGATGCCGGAGACCTCGCGCACCACCTCGCATTTGGCGACCATCCCGTTGGTGACCATGTTGACAAAGGCGGGGTTGTAGGGGATTTCCTTGATCGCGGCCTGCTTCTTGGCCGTCATGTAATACTGGATGCCCATCAGGATGAACGTCAGCATGATGGCCCAGAGCAGGAAGCCACGGAAGGGCGTGGGCGCCTGGGGATCGGTTTTGCCTTGCTGCGGCTGGTCGGGTGTCTGCTTTTTTTCCGTCATGACCTGTCCTTGATTCAAAGCGCATGGCGCCCCGGGTTTTCGGTGGATGCATTCCACCTGCTCGGCCCGGGAAAGCTGGCGCGGGTTTTACCGTTTCATTAAATAAACATCATACGCATAGATGCGGGCAGGGTCAAACCGGAAAGGATTTTTTAACAGGGCGCCGGAAGGAAAATTACGGATGCCACGGATATCCTGTAAAACCTGTCCGTTTGTGCATAACGAATGGACGCGAAGCGAGGTCAGGGTGGTGGGGTTGTCGAGTACAGCGGGGGCTACGCACCCGCTGAAGTGAATAGGAACGGAGTGGAAGACAGCGGCCCCGTAGGTCCCGCTGTACTGGGCTGTTAAGAAACGCAAAAATGACTTGTGCTTCGGCTTGTATTGATTAGATTAAATCCAGACTTAATGTTGCCCCGGTGGTCTGCTGATCCGGTTTCTATGTAACGGACGGGCGCAGAGTTTGGTTGGGGTATGGAGGATGGAACGCAGTGGGTGTCCATATATCCCTCTGTATTGCGATCGAGTACAGCGGGGGCTACGCACCCGCTGCTGTGCACCCGGCAGGGAGCAGTCATGGTTGAGACAGTACGCTTCACGCGTGGGAACTTGCCGCATTGGCTGGTGGCCGACCATGCCTACTTCGTCACGATTCGGCTGGCCGGAACAATCCCCGCGTCGGTCTTGACGGAGCTACAGGCGGAGCGGGATGCTCTTGTGAATGCCGACGCGCACGAGGAACCGATGACCGAACTGATGCGGCGGCAGTTCCTGCAGGTGGAGCATTGCCTGCATGCCGTGGATAACCGCCGCGACTGGCTCACCCGGCCCGGGGTGCCGGAAATCATGCTGGCCAATCTCGATTGGCTTGCGACGCAGCGTGGGTGGCAGGTATATGCCGCCACCGTGCTGGCGAATCATGTGCACCTTCTGTTGCGGAATAACGGAGGACGCAGCGGGCATCTTTTGGAGGATATCGGGAGCTACAAAAGTTATGTGGCTGTGCAGGCCAATCGTGTGCTGGGCCGAAAAGGGACCTTCTGGGCACGCGAGGGTTTTGATCATTGGTGCCGCGATGAGGCCAAGGTCATCGGTGTTGCACGCTACATCTGCGCAAATCCGGTCAAGGCCGGATTGGTGCAGGCATGGAGCGACTGGCCTTGGACACGGTGCGCGGAATGGTTGCGACCGGATATGGAGAGTCCTATAGGTTCCGTTACTCCGGGGTCGAGTACAGCGGGGGTTACGCAACCGCTGAAGTGAATGGGAACACGGGCAGAAGACAGCGGTCCCGTAGGTCCCGCTGTACTGGGATGTTAAGAAACACAAAAACGAAGCAGTATGTCCAAATATATTGGACATACTGCATGTAAATATGAAGGGATAGAGGACAATATGAATAAACCCTTCCAGTTCACGGGCCGGATACGGAGCTTCAAGTTCGCATTCGCCGGCATCTGGACCATGCTCAAGACCCAGCACAATGTCTGGGTGCATGCCGGTGCTACCGTGGTGGTCGTGGTGGCGGGTTTCTTTTTTCACGTTTCCACGCCGGAGTGGTGCTGGCTGGTGTTGGCCATCATGGCGGTGTGGATCGCTGAAGCCCTCAATACGGCTGTCGAGTTCCTGGCCGACGCCGCCTCGCCCGGCTTTCATCCGCTCGTGAAACACGCGAAGGATGTGGCGGCCGGTTCGGTGTTGATTGCGGCCATCGGATCCGTTATCATTGGCGTGCTGGTGCTCGGTCCGCATGTGGTCGGAATGATCAAGCGGATGAAGGGATGAGTATGAGACAGATGATGGGTGTGTTGCTCGTGGCCATGCTGCTTTGCGGTCAGGGCTGCATGACCGGTCCGTTTGCCCGTGCGGGCAGCCGCAGGACGATTGACCAGGCGGCCCAGTTCGTCAAGCCCGCCCCTTCGCTTGACGAGGTGATTCATTTCATGGGGGCCGCCCCGATCATTGTTCCCAAGGGGGACATTCACTTCATCTGTGCGAATGGAGACCTGTGGGTGCAGACGGAACGGGACGAGAAGGGCGTGGAACGGGTGACCCAGTGGGTCACCATGCCGAAGTAGGCGCCGCGCTATGTGAGAAGGCGGACGTTGGGTGGTAACACAAAGGAGGCGGGGTATGGCAAAAGTATTGATTGTGTATTGCAGCATGACGGGAAATACAAAGGCGGCGGCGGAAGCGGTTGCGGCGGGCGCCAAGGCCGCCGGGGCTCAGGTTACGCTGAAAGAAGGCGTGGCGGCGAATCCGAAGGATCTGCTGGATTGCGACGCCGTGGCGTTGGGCTCTTATGATGCCTTCAGCTACATGGGCGGTGGCCTGAAGGATTTCCTTGACCGGGCCTTCTACCCGACGCAGGGCCAGGTCACGGATAAGCCGTATGCCGCCTTTCTCACGCACGGCGGTGGCGGCAAGGCCATCCAGAGTATCGAATCCGTCGCCCAGTCCTTCAAATTAAAAAAGGTGGCGTCACCTGTTCTGGTCAAAGGCAAGCCTGAAGGGCAATCCTTGGCTGAGTTGAAAGAGCTCGGCGCCAAGCTTGCCTTAAACAAGGTGGCTGAACCCGTGCTGACCAAAGGCAAGTCTGAAGGGCAAACCCTGGCCGAATTGAAAGCGCTCGGCGCCAAGCATTCCGCCTCTGCCGGAAAATAACCCATGCCTGCCGCAGGGGCTATCGGCGTTGGGACTGGGGTGCCTTACCGTGTGCAATATCGCGCTGGTTTTGTTAAAACCGTTATCTTTTTTTCATTTTTTTATAACAGGATAGCAGGCAGCACGATGCGAAATCTCCACAAGCCCTGAAAGCAGGATTTTTTCGAAAAAAAGCCCGTATTTGGTTGCAAATCATCCCTTATATAGAGGGGTGTGTTGTGAACCGGGTGGATTTTTTGGCATCAAAAGCTTGGCGGCGGCTTTGCGGAAACGCTTATCCGTGCTATCCGTTTTATCCATGGTCGGGTTTTTCGCGTCTGTCGTGTTTCGGAGTTAAAATTTGGTCTTCTGCGATGAATCTTTTGGGACGGTTCAGTGCGTTTTTTCTGTTATTTCCTGTTATTAACAATAACGTGTTTTCACAACATCAATCTGTGCAACGTGATACGAAAATAACGATTTTTAAAAAATTGGCAGAAAACCCCTGTTTCTCATCTGTTTTCTCCTGTTATCGGGCAAAAAAGGCATCCAGTTTACAACCCGGATTTTGGGAAGAACGGCTGGGGCTTTATGGTTATTTATTGGCATTGAAAGCTATCGCGATTTACATTCGGCAGTTCCAAGCGTACAATTTGTGGACGTTGCATCGAGTTATTTCTGGCTGAAACGACAGGATGGTGAATCATATGCTGGAAAGAAAACATGAACGGTTGCTGTCGGTCCGGCAGTTCGCCTTGCGGGTGGCGCGGTTTGCCGGAGTGGCCATCCTGCTGATCGCTTTTGCCTTGGGCATCGGGGTGACCGGTTACCACTGGATCGCGGGCTTTGCGCTGGTTGATTCGCTGTTGAATGCGTCCATGATCCTGGCCGGGATGGGGCCGGTGGGCGAATTGCATGGCACGGCGGCCAAGATATTCGCCTCGTCGTATGCCCTGTTCAGCGGCATTGTCTTCATCACCGCGTCGGGCGTGCTCTTCACTCCGCTTTTCCACCGGATCATCCACCTGTTCCATGTCGAGGCGGCGGACAAATGACAAATTGTACCTCATGAAGCGTTGAGGGGGTTGTATGAAAGAAACGGACAATACGCATTATCTGGTTGATGGCAAGTACGCGATCGGTGACCTGGTCGATATGGCGCAGCTGCGTGACATCTTCGAGAAGTTCACCCGGGCCACGGGCTTCACCATCGGGTTTCTGGACCATCCCGGCCTGAATGTGCTCATCGCCACCGGCTGGCGCGACATCTGCACCAAGTTCCACCGGGGCACCCCGGCCTCGACGGAGGTCTGCCGGAAGAGCAACATGAGCCTGCTGAACCAGCTGATCCGGCCGGACCAGCTGATCATTGAAGCCTGTGACCACGGGCTGGTGGACTGCGCAACCCCGATCATCATCAAGGGGAAGCACATCGCGAGCCTTGCGACCGGCCAGCTCCTGCTGGCGAAGCCCGATCTTGAACGGTTCCGCAGGCAGGCTCGCCTGTATGGATACGACGAAAAAGAATATCTGGCCGCGCTTGGAGAAATCCCTGTGGTGTCCGAGGAGCAGCTTCTGAATGTGACGGCCTTCCTGGGCAGCCTGGCTGTGGTGATTTCGGAGATGGGTTACGCCAATCTCGAAATCAAGGAGGAGGCCGCGCAGCTGGAGCGGGAGATGGCGGCGCGTATCCGCGTGGAAAACGCCTTGCGAGTGAGCGAGGAAAAATACCGGGCGTTAGTCGAAACCACGGGCACAGGATATGTGATCGTTGATTCCGAAGGACGGGTTGCCGATGCCAATGCGGAATACATCCGGCTTGTCGGCCGTTCAACGTTGGCGGAAATCCTCGGCCATAAAGTCACCGACTGGACAGCGGAATATGACCTGGCGCGGAATGCCGAGGCGGTCAGGAAGTGTACAGTGCAGGGGTTTATCCGGAATCTTGAAATCGACTATGCGGACAAAGAGGGGCGGTTCACGCCGGTCGAAATCAATGCCACCGTTATGCCGGCGACGGAGGCTTTCCGCATCGTCTCATTGGTCCGCGACATCACCGAGCGCAAGCGGGCGGAGAAGGCATTGCGGGGCTCGGAGCGCAAGTACCGCCTGCTGCACGAGAGCATGCGGGATGCGTTTGTCAGTGTGACGATGGATGGACGGATTCTAGAATGCAACCTTGCCTACCAAAATATGCTGGGCTACACGAAAGATGAACTCTTCAGTAAGACCTACCGTGATCTGACACCCGAGCAATGGCATGCCTTTGAGGCGCGCATTGTGGAGGAACAGATTCTTCCCCGCGGATATTCCGATGTGTACGAAAAAGAATACCGCCGCAAAGACGGCTCGGTGTTCCCGATTGAATTGCGCACCACCCTGATCCGGGACGATGCCGGAAACCCGGTAGCCATGTGGGCCGTGATCCGCGATATCACCGAACGCAAGCAGGCGGAGGCGTTGCGGTTCAAAATGGAAACGCAGATGCTCCAGGTCCAGAAACTTGAAAGCCTTGGCGTGCTGGCCGGCGGTATCGCCCATGATTTCAACAACCTCCTTACGGGCATCCTTGGGAACGCTGATCTTGCGCTGACGGATATTCCTCCTTCTTCGCCCATCCGGGAGAATCTGGCCGGCATCAACACGGCGGCGCGGCAGGCGGCCGAGCTTTGCCGCCAGATGCTTGCGTATTCCGGCAAGGGCAGGTTTATCATCCAGACGCTTGACTTGAAGCAGCTGGTCAGGGAACTCGGCCATATGCTCGAAGTGTCGATTTCGAAAAAAGTTGTCCTCCGCTATAATTTTGCGGATACCGTGCCCGCCATCGAGGCCGATCCCTCGCAGATCCGCCAGCTGGCCATGAACCTGATCATCAATGCGTCCGAATCGATCGGGGAGCAGAGCGGGGTCGTCACTGTTTCTATCGGTGCCATGGAATGTACCCGGCCCTATCTGGACAACACGGTGGTCAGCGACGACCTGCCCGCGGGGCAATATGTGTATCTTGAAGTGGCGGACACCGGCTGCGGGATGGATGAAGCCACGCAGGCCCGCGTCTTTGAGCCGTTCTTCACGACCAAGTTCACGGGACGCGGTCTTGGTTTGGCGGCGGTTCTGGGCATTGTGCGGGGGCACAAAGGGTGCATCAGGATCTACAGCGAAAAAGGCAGGGGCACCTCGTTTAAAGTGCTCTTCCCGGCGGTCGCCCGTTCTGCGGAACAAGTTTCCGAACCTGCCGATGCGCCCGTGATATGGAAGGGGACGGGAACCATTCTGCTGGCCGATGACGAGAGCACCGTGCGCGAGATCGGCAAGCGGATATTGGAGCGGCTGGGGTTCCGTGTGGTCCTTGCGGTCGACGGCGACGAGGCGGTCAGGCTGTTCAGCGAGACCGAGGTTGCGCACAAGGAGCGGATTGCCTGCGTGATCCTTGATTTGACCATGCCGAACAAGGACGGGGCGGAGGCCTTCCGGGAGATCCGGACACTGCGCGGCGATGTGCCGGTCATCCTTTCCAGCGGGTACAACGAACAGGAGGTCACGCAGCGGTTTGTCGGCAAGCAGCTTACCGGATTCATCCACAAGCCGTATCAGTTGAAGGAAATGGCGGCAAAGTTGCGGGCGGCGTTGGGCACCTGATGTGGCGGCGCCTGGGCCTCAGGACAAATGAAAAGGAGAAAGACGTATGACAAAGTTTGAAGTGTTTGTATGTGTTGCCGTCCCCAACATCGTCGGCCTTGTCCTGGCCTTTGCCGGGAAGCACGTTCTCGGCCAGGCGGCCGCGGCAAGCTCGCCTGCGCTTGCCACGGCGAGCGCGATACTGATCTGCACGGGTGCGCTCTGCGTGCTGCTGTCCTGCATCTCGTATCCCCTCGTGAAGCTCGTGAACCTGGTCGGCAGGCAGAAGCCGTGACGGCAGCCGGCGGCGCGCCCTTCATCCCGTTCTCCCGCCCCACCTGCGTTTGTTCCGTGCTGGGGGGATTGGATAAAGGGTAAAGCGGACGGGCTGGTGTCAACGGTGTGGGAAAAACAAAAAGGAAAAACTGATGAGTGACTTCTGCGAACCCGACATCGGGCGGCTGCTGGCCGCCTTCGAGTTGCGGAAGCATGACCGTGTTCCGCATTTCGATTTCATCGACCCGGTAAATGTATCGAAGATCCTGGGGCGGAGCCTTGGATTGTGTGCCCGGAACGACGCCTTGGGCGGGCCGGATGCGGTCCGGGTGGCGCAGGCGACCGGCATGGATTTCATTCTCGCCAGCGTGCAGTACTGGCCCGGGGTCGCCAATGAAACGGGCAAGGTTTGCGGCTGGGCTGATCTCGAAAAGGTGGGGGACGCGAACCCGGAATGGGCGCGGGCGCGGGTCCGGGAATTCGTGACCGCCTGCCGGGGCACGAAGCTCGGGGTGGGCGTCGATATTGCAGGCCCGTTCTTCTCAACCTATATGAGCATGGGTCCGGTCGCCATTCAGAGCTTCATGCTGGCGCTCCACGATGACCGCGCGCTCGTGGAGCGCATGATGGACATCCAGGTGGAGGCCCAGATCCGCAGGCTGGAGGCGATCGCCGGCCTGCCGGTATCCTTCGTGGAGATCGCCGACGATGTCTGCGACAACAACGGGTTCATGATCGCCCCGGCGCTGATGGATGAGCTGTGGGCGCCCCGTTTCGAGAAGACGCTCAGGGCTGCCCAGTCGCTCGGCGTCCCGGTCATGTGCCACTGCTGCGGCAAACTGGACCAGGTCCTGCCGCGTTTCGTGGATTGGGGCATCAAGGCGGTTTCCCCGATCCAGCCGAATTGCAACGATATCTACGATATCGGCCGGCGGTGGGGCGACCGGATCTGCCTGGTCGGCAACATCAATATCCAGGGGGTCCTGGCCTTCGGCACTCCGGCCGAAGTGGAGGCGGATGTGAAGGAGCACATCGGGCGGCTCTCCGGGCGCGGCGGCTATGTGGTGGCGTCCAGCCATTCCATCGTGGATGCCATCCCGCATGAGAATTACATGGCCATGGTCAATGCCGTCATCAAGCATGGCGCATACTGACCGGGCTGCTGTGGGACACCGGTGTTTTTGGGGAACAATATGGCCATGGACAATGATGAAAAAATCCGCGTCTGCGGGCGGCGCTACCGGCAGCGGCAGACGGCCGGGGAAGCCGGATGGGCGGACAAATCCTCGTATCTCCAGAAGCGGACCCGGATTGACGCCATCCTTGCCGCAGGCCGGATGCCTGCAGGGGGGCGTTTTCTTGAGCTGGGTTGCGGCAATGGAAACGTGGCTCTGTACATGGCGCGGCTGGGATATGAGGCCCACGGGATGGATCGTGTTCCTGAAGCCATCGACTGGGCAAGAACACAGGCTCGGGAGCAGAATCTGGCGGCGCAGTTTGAGGTGGACAGCGTCGTGACCCTCACCCCGTATGGCGGCAATTCTTTTGATTTTGTCTTTGATGCCAACTGCCTTTTCATGATTATCGGGGAGGACCGGAAAGCGTGCGTCGGGAATGTGTTCCGCGTCTTGAAGCCCGGCGGAACCTTCTATGCCGAAGCGCACCTGGTCAACGGGCGGATCAAGGAGCGGATGGCATTCAGCGCGCAGGACTACTTTGATCCGGCGGGGCAGTATTCCACGGTCCAGGGGCAGCCCATGTACTACTTCAGCCGCGAACAGGAGTTTACGGACCTGGTCGAAGGGGCGGGCTTCCGGATTCTCCGCCGGGAAAAGGAACCGCCGCCCGCCGCGTATCAGGATATGCCTTTCTGCGCAGGCGACATGTGGGTGGAGGCTGTCAAACCTTGAAGTTGACAGAGAAGGGCGTTTTCGATGAACCGCAATATGGATATTTCAAAATGAAGATTATGAAGTGGATCGGGCAACATTGGCGGGGCATGTGTCGGGGGCTGGGAGTGATTCTTCTTGTCGCGGGTCTTTTCTTTGCCCATTGGTGGTTTTACAAGCTTGCGCCATCCCGCCGCACGTGGGATTCCCGGTGGTATAATTCCCATTCGACGCGTGAGTACTGGTGCGAAGTCCAGAAAGGCATCCATCGGGGGATGTGGTCCCATGATGACGGCTTGACGGTGGGGAATTTTGGCAATAAATCGTGGGCCGAATGGATCATGAAACATGTCAAACCCGGCATGAGTATGAGCTGTATCAGCAGCGGCCCATGCCACTCTGCGACCGCCATGCAGTATATCGCAAATCAGGATGTCGGCGAGGAGGCCGATCCCTGGCTTGACTGGTGGGCAAAGAACAAAGCGAAATCACAAGAAGAATGGATTAAAGACGGCTTTCGAGAACGCGGGTTCGATGTTGATGTGCCTCCCAAACCGGAGCAGATTCCGATTTTCCTGAAACTGCTTGGCAATTCCGAAACGAATAAGCCTGCCGCAATTCCGCGACATATGAAGTACAATGCTTTCCGGTGCTTGCGTGATTCCGGTTTCGAGCCGGTGGCATTCGCCCTGTCCAACCGCACATGTACCGCAGAAGTTGAACGCGGCCTTATTGAATACGCCAGATATCAAAACCATTTGCCGGCGTGCGAGGGTGTGGGCATTCTATCTTTCGGGGTGAAGCAGGAGGATCCGGATGATTTTGCCATACCCTTCTTGCTCACGACCCGGTTCAAGGTGACGGTGTATACGCTGATTTTTGTGCCGCTTTTGATTGGCGTAAGTCTCCTCATTTTATCATTTTGCAGGAAGCGCAAAAACGATGTCGGATAAGTACAGAGCCCCTGATGATCTAATGCCAGTTGTTGGTTGAAAGGATGCGACCATGACAGAGAACGAACAGCAGCTCGATTTGCTGGCTATTTTCCACTACATTGTAGGCGGGCTGACCGCACTTTTCTCGTGCATGTTCCTGCTGCATATTGCCATTGGGATCGCCATGCTTTGCGGGGCGTTCGACGGGAAGGACGCGCCCCCGAAGATTTTTGCCTGGTTCTTCATCATATTCCCGTCCGTTTTGATGCTTATGGGATGGATACTCTCAGGGTTCATCATTGTGGCGGGCCGCAAGCTCAAACGCCGTGCGTCGCGCACATTCTGCTTGGCTGTTGCCGGGGTAGAGTGCATCCTCATGCCGCTGGGAACCGTCCTCGGGGTGTTCACAATCGTGGCGTTAATGAAGGATCCGGTGAAACAACTGTTTACAGGCGGATCGTTGAATCCCTCGGAGTGAGTGTTCATTCGAAGATAATAGAGAAGGTGTTGTCGCATGGCAGACTTCACATTTGAGGTGTCGTATCAGAAAGACAAGGATGGTGCGCTTGTGCCTTGCATGAGCTATGCCCGGTTCATTGCCAGGTCCTATCGCTTTATCTTGCGGGACCTGGACAACGGGTGGGCCATCGGCAATGCCTATCAGGACCAGGATGGAAAGTTTTTTCCGGCCTATGTGAACTACGCGGTTGCAAATTCCGAACACAAGCTGGGGGTCGGCTACCCGACCAATGTCGATGCGGTCTATCCGGCATTCCACCATGCAATGTTCATCCGCGCGTTCCTGGCGCAATGGCGCCACACAGGGGATGCGGAATGCCTGGCACGGGCGCGGCAGCTGGCGGAGTGGAATCTGGCGCGGCAGACGCCGCCTGGCTGCAAGTTCGGATCGCTTTTCTACAGCACTGCATACAAGGGCGCGGCGGGCGGTTCGGTGGATGGCGACGCGGTCATGACCGACAAACCGGCGATCATGGCGCTGGCGTTGCTGGAGCTTGCCGCCGCAACCGGCGACGCTCGCTACCGCCTGGCGGCCGAGGCCGTCGCCGCCACGCTGGCCGCGACCCAGCTGCCGGAGGGGAACTGGCCGTTTCGTGTGAACCCGCTGACCGGCGAGGTGCGCGAGGCGTACACCTCATCGGCGATCTATGCGCTGATGCTTTTTGAGGAGCTGGGCCGGGGCGGCGACCAACGCTGGGTCCATGCGCAAGCAAGGACGCTGAAATGGATTCTCGATGGTCCGGTGAAGACCATGGAATGGAATGGTTTTTATGAAGACGTGTCCCAAGATCTGGGGCACAGGAACCTGACCAACTGGGACTGCATTGATACGGCCCGGTGGCTGGTTGCGCACCGTGCCGGCAATCTCGGATATCTGCCCATGGCACAACGGCTGCATGACTGGATTGCCGCGGAGTTCGTGGACAAGGACAGCGCATGGGCGCCGGCCGAAGGGCTACGGGAGCAGAAAGTCTGTTTCCACACCATGGGGGCGCACACGCTGCACTGGGCGACGCTGCTGGCGGACCTGCATGCGGCCACTGGCGAGGTCTCTTTCAGGCAGCGCGCAATCGATGCATGTTCGCTGGTTACCTATTGGATGCGTGATGACGGCTCGAACCGTGTTGGGCCGACATGGACGGATGAAACGTGGTTCAGTTGCCACTTCATGCCGGCGTTGTTCATGCACGATACATTGGCGCATTTTCCGGAGCTTTTGGCTGACGGTCGGCCATTGATTTAACACGGATGTCATAATTAAAAGGTTATTGCAAAACACGAGAAGCAAAGACTCATGCTTAAACAAGTTGATCTAAACGGAACATGGCGGGCGCGGTGGTCGGATGGCATGCGGGGTCGCGCGGAGTATGCGAACTGGATTGAGACCGACGAGGTGCGGTTCATTGGTAATCTGGAACACCGACACCGGGCTGTCCGGAAATTGCGGGGAGCGACGTGACGCAGACACATTTCATCATCAACATCGAGGATCCGCCCGCGGAATATTTTCCCTTGCCGTTTGAGCCCCGCGAGGCCGCGGGCCGGGCAGGGCGCGTGCAATCCACCCGCAGGCCGCTCCGGCACGGCGAACACACAGGGAAAGTGTTCTGGGATGTCTATATCAATGCCATCATCCAGAAGATGCTGGCGGATCCGCGCAGCCATGACGGGGATGCCCTCTGGTCCGGCGGGCTGCTGCTCTATTTCCCGGCGGGAAAATACCACCTGAACAACAATATCTACATCTATGACACGGAACCCGGCAGCCCCCGCTACGGCCAGTGCTGGACCAACGTCAATATCCGTGGCGATGATACCGCCACCAAGTTCCTGGCCGAGGGTGGCTGCAGGGCGATCTACATGACCGGCTACTGCGGCGGCGGGCGCCTGGAGAGCGCGCAGGGCTCTTCCATCCGCGATTTCTGGACGCAGGGCCTTGACGTCTGCTTCGGCGTCTATGACGACGACCTGGAACGCTTCCACGGGCAGCGGCCCGTGGACCCGATGATGACGCACGGGATCTGGTCGATCTATGTGGACAAGCTGTATGTGCATTCCGGCGGGATGCGGGTCAAGCGCCTGTCGTCCGACATCTCCGTCACGAACTGTACGTTCGACGCCGGGAAGAACTCCATCGAGATCATCGACCAGGTCTATAGCGTTACCATCCAGAACAACCATTTCTGGAACCAGGGGCAGCGGGTCCGGATCGTGCACAGCACGGAGCGCTTTGACTGGAAACCGTTCTTCGAGGCGCGGCGGGCGGCGCAGCGGGAGGGGTACCGCCGGGGCGGGCTGGTGCTGATCGTGGGGAACCGCGACAACACGCCCGGCACAAGCTTCCTGCCCGGGGACGAGGGAGCATTCCATATCGAGAACTGCGACGAGGTGGTGTTCAGCAGCAACTACAGCCAGGATACGCGGCAGCCGATCGACATCCCGGCAGGGCAGGATGAGAACCGCGGCGGGCGGATCCTGCCCGAGGCCAATTTCTGCAATGGCAGCGCGCTCACGGTGCGGAATTGCCGCTATGTCAATGTGGCCGGCAATGTGTTCGGCGGCTACTGGCCCGTTGGCAGGGGCGTGGTCAGGTTCGACCAGACGCATTTTTCGACCATCAACAACAACATCTTCACGCCCATCGGCGGCATGAACCGGGAGGCCGCGCAGATCAGCCCGGCCGCGCTGGCGAAATTGCCCGAATCCTATGCGGTTGAGGTGACCGGGTCGTGCACGGGTGTCAAGGTCCATGCGAATGTGGTGGAGACTGTCGGCGCGTTCAAAGAGAGCAAGGTGTAGCAGGCTGGAGTGAGGATGTTGCGATGAAGACCATAATCTACATGAAGCGGCGGTTCTCGCGGACAACGTTCTTTGTCAGCCCTGACGGCAGCCGCGAGTCGGCGCGCCAGTATTCCATGGCGGCCTGCAAGCCGAAGGCGCGCGGAAACTTTCTTCTGGAGACATGGAGCGAGCGGGGCGAGACAAGCTGTGAGCTGGTGCCGCAGACGCGTCAGATGATCGGCTTTTCCCCGTTGTGCGGCGACCTGATGATCAGCGGTGAGCCCATTGCCACGGTCCATATCCGGAATGAAATGGATCAGCCGTTTGTCAGGATTAAGTCCGACACCATGGAGCTCGTGGTTGGACGGGAGCCTTTCCGGGATCCGAATGCGCCTGTGTATTTCAAAAGCATGTGGCACGGCGTGATGGCGGAAACTTCGAAAAACACGTTTACCTTGTCAGAACTGTGGCGGGGTCGATTCGGATTTGGCCTTGTCCGCTGGGGCGTTCTTGACCTGCCGGAACCCGCGCCAACCCCGGGATTTTTATGTGCCATGGACTTTACCTTCGGGGTTTACGAATTTATAGTAGGTTCGCGATTTGACTCGGGCGGGTAGGGGCGGAAAGATTAAGGGAAAATCAAATATGACAACCACCATTCATGCCATTTTCAGTGCCCATCTGGATCCGATCTGGATGTGGCCGTGGACCGCGGGGTTGGACGAGGCGCTGGCCACGAGCCGCAGCGCCTGCGACCGGCTCGATGCGCATCCGGAAATCTTTTACACGCAGGGCGAGGCGTGGACTTTCGCCATGGTGGAGCGCGCCGATCCCGCGCTCTTCAGGCGCATCCAGGCCCATGTGGCATCCGGGCGTTGGGAGCTGGTGAACGGCTGGTGGATCCAGCCGGATTGCAATTTTCCGACGGAGGAGGGGCTCAGGCGCCAGATCACCACGGGCCTCGAGTGGGTCCGGAAGCGTTTCAACATCACGCCCCGCACGGGTTTCAATCCGGACAGTTTCGGCCACTGCGCGAAACTGCCCGAAATTCTCCGCGCCTGCGGGCAGGACCGCTATGTGTTCATGCGGCCGCAGGAGCATGAGATGAGTCTGCCCGCACGGCTGTTCCGCTGGTGCGCACGGCCGGGCGGCGAGGGCGTCACCGCGTTCCGCATCTCGGACAGCTACATCAACGGCATGGGCGAGGACATCTGGGTGGATGCCATCCAGCGGGCGGTCCGGAATCTGCCCGCGAATTGCCGCCACACGATGTCATTCTTCGGCGTGGGCGACCATGGCGGCGGGCCGACCGAGCGGCTGGTGCGCTGGGTGAAGGCGAACCCGGACATCATTCCCGGTGCGCGCCTGGAGTTCTCGACCATCGGCCGGTTTTTCGATGCGGTTGAAAAAGACCGCGTGGAGCTGCCCGAGGTCGCGGGCGAGCTGCAGATGCACGCCATCGGCTGCTACACGGTGGTGCGCTCCGCCAAGCGGCTGCTGCGTCGGGCCGAGCATGCGCTGGCGCGCGCCGAGGCCGTGGCCGCGCCGGAGGACCTCGGCCGGCTGACCGAAGCCTGGCAGGCGGCCATTGCCCACCAGTTTCACGACACCATGGGCGGCTCCTCCATCCCCGAGGCGTATGATTTTGTGGACGCCCAGCTGGGCGGGGCGGCGGCGGTGGCCGAGGACGTGACGGCGTACGCCATCCGGCGGCAGATGGCAAAACTTCTTGATGACCCGTTGCCCCGTCTGGTGCTGGCCAATCCCGGCACACATGAATTTTCCGGCTGGGCCGCGGGCACGGTCTATATCGAAGGCGCCATCTGGTGCCAGCAGCCTTGGCGTGTTGTGGATGAGGCCGGCCGTGAAGTGCCGTTCCAGGATGTGCCCACAGGCACGGGTACCGACAGGAGCTGGCCTTGGGGCTTGCGCCGGCTGCTGGTCAGGACCGCGATCCCCGCCAACGGGCTGGCGGTGTTCCGCCTCGACCTGTCCAGTCCCCCGGCGCCGGTGGCGGCCCGGGTGCAGACCGCGGAACGTTCCATTGCGAACGACGCCGGTGTCGAGGTAGCGCTCTCGCCGTGGCGGCCGCTCCTCAAGCACAACGGCGTGGAGCTTGCGCCGGTCGCGCTGCACCTGCTGGACGACCCCTCGGACACATGGAGCCACGACATTGACCGCTACGCGCAGGGGCCGTTCGATGAACCCGTCTGGGGCGCACCCCGAATCCAGGACAAGGGTCCTTTTATGGCTTCAATCCTCCAGGACGGTTTGATCGGCAGCAGCCGGCTCAATGCCGAGTGGCGGGTGTATGCAGGCGAGCCGTGGGCGGAACTCATACTCGATGTGCTCTGGGCCGAGCGGTTCAAGGTCCTGAAGCTCGTGCTGCCGGGCGGCGGCGCGGCGGCGCGTATTGACGGCACGCCGGGCATGGCTCTGACGCGTGCGAACGATGGCAAGGAGCGGCCGCTCCATGATTACACGAGCCTTGGCCAGCTCGGAATGGTGTGTCCGGACGTCTATGCGCTGGACGCCACGCCTGAACAGGCGCGGCTCACGCTGCTGCGCGCACCGTACATGGCCCATCATAAGCCGCAAGGAAGTTTCCCCTCCGCAGTGGTTGCGGACCAGGGGTCGCACCGGTTCCGTTTCCGTTTCTTTCTCGGCGCACCGTCGGTGGAGACGCTCGCGTCCCACGCCATGGCGCTGCTGCGTCCGCCGCTCGTGGCGGAACTTACCCGCGGCATGCAGGCGCGCTGGACGGAATATGTGGTGACCGCCCGGGACAAGGGCGGCAACCGTATCGGCATCAGGTAAAGCGGTCCGGCCAAAGAGGCGAAAGAGGGTGGACGATATGAAGATATTGTTTGTGATAGTGGCCATGGTGCTGCTGGCGGGTGTGTTCGTGAGTCGCCGCATGAGGCCGAAAGGGCCGTTCTGCCAGAGCTGCGCCATGCCGATGGACAAGCCCGGGCTGTTTGGCACGGAAGCCAACGGAGCCCCGTCCGCGGATTACTGCACATACTGCTACCAGAAGGGCGCCTTCACGGAGCCCGGCATCACCCGGGAGCAGATGATCGACAAATGTGTGAAGCACCTGGCCGGGCGGAAGATCATGCCGGAAGAAAAGGCGCGGCGCCTGATGACGCGGTATCTGCCCCGGCTGAAGCGATGGAAGGCAAGCTGAGAAATGAAACCCCTTAATTTAAAAATCATCGCCTGCAATGTCATGTGGCGGGAGCTCTGTTTTTATGCGGCGCAGTCGCCCAACAAGTTCGAGTTCAATTTCCTGCCATGGGGGCTGCACATCGATCCCAACCAGCTCCGCGCGGAAGTGCAGAAGGCGGTGGACGGGACGCCCGACACTTTTGACGCCATCCTGCTGGGCTACGGATTGTGCAGCAAGGGCGTGGAAGGCGTCTCCGCCCGCAAGACGCGGATGGTCATCACCCGGGGCCACGACTGCATCACGTGCTTCCTTGGCTCGCGGGTGCGGTACAGGGAATATTTCGATGCGCATCCCGGCACCTACTGGTACACGCCCGGCTGGATCGAGAACCACCTTGCGCCCGGCAAAGACCGGTATGAAAAGACCTTCGAGGAGTACCGGCAGAAATATGGCGACGACAATGCCAAGTACCTGATGGAGATGGAGCAGGACTGGTTCAAAAAATATTCCAATGCCGCCTACATCGACCTTGGCGTGGGCGGCGACGATGAAGGCAAGGCCTATACCCGCCAGTGCGCCGAATGGCTGGGCTGGCAGTATGACGAGATCAAGGGCGATCCCGGCCTGCTCAGGAGATTTGTGGGCGGAGAGTGGGATGCCGGAGAGTTCCTGATTGTGGAGCCCGGCCACCATATTGAAGCGACCAATGACGACAGCATCGTGCGGTCCGTGCCTGACAAAACCCCCGGACCCGCATGATTATGAGGAAAGATATATGAATCTTGCACTTATAGCCGGATGGACTGTGTTCCTTGTGACATTCCTAATTGTTCGGCCGCCTCTTCACAGTCCATTAGCGTGGCTGCTGCTTGTGCCGGCATTTGGTTTTGGTGGGGCTTTCATGGTCTCTACAAAAGTCGCAGCCGGGAAGGAAAGACAGGCATTGAAGGACTGGAAACAAAGGCTGAGCAGTCTCATAGATAACCCTGACATAAAGGACGATGGGCACTTGTTTGAGCAGTTCGACCAAAACGAGTGGGCTCGCATTTTTTTTGAACTCGAACGTTTGCCTAAGGAAAATCGCAGTTTGAGAAAGGCAGTTCAAATCGTTGACCCGGAGTTTGGGAAATAAGAATTGTCAATCATCGGTACAGTGAACTGTGCCGTTCGCTTCACGATTCAAGAAAGATATATGAAGCTCAACACTTCAAAGATTGTGATACGCATCGCCTTCGTGGGTTTGACGCTGGCGACCCTCACCGGCTGGATCTCGCCGCCGGTTGCGCTGGCGGCCGGGCTTGCGTTTGCGCTGACGCTCGGCAATCCGATTCCGGAGGTGAGCCACAAGGCATCCAAGCTGCTGCTCCAATGGTCGGTTGTCGGGCTGGGCTTCGGCATGAACTTGCATGCGGTGTGGGCGGCGGGCCGGACAGGGTTCGGGTTCACGGTGGCGACAATCTTCGGGACGCTCCTTGTCGGTTTCTGGCTCGGCCGCCTCCTGAAGGTTGAATCGCAGACCTCGCACCTCGTTTCCGTGGGCACCGCGATCTGCGGCGGCAGCGCCATTGCGGCGGTGGGTGCGGTGCTTGACGCGGATGCCCGGGCGATGTCGGTTTCGCTGTGCACCGTGTTTGTGCTCAACGCCATCGCGCTGCTCGTCTTTCCGCCGCTGGGTCATCTGCTGGGGATGGACCAGCAGCATTTCGGGCTCTGGTCGGCCATAGCCATCCATGACACCAGCTCCGTGGTGGGTGCGGCGGCGAAATATGGCGAGGAGGCCCTGAACGTGGCGACCACCGTCAAGCTGGCTCGGGCGTTGTGGATTTTCCCCATCGTGCTGGGGCTGGCTTTCATCAAGCGCCGCCATGCAACCAGAGTCAAATTGCCGTGGTTCATTTTTGCCTTCCTTGCCGCCGCCGGCATCCGAACCCTGTGGCCGCAGGGAGGGGTGGCTTACGACACCATCAAGCATGTCGCGAAGCTGGGCCTGACGCTGACGCTGTTCCTGATCGGCGCCGGCCTGTCGCGTGATGCGCTCAGGACTGTCGGGTTCCGGCCCATGCTCCAGGGGGTTCTGCTGTGGCTCGTGGTGTCGCTGACAGGACTTGTGGCGGTGCAAACATTATGCGTCCCGTAGGGATGTATCGGCTGAAATCGGGAATGAAACAAAACGCGGATAGCCGCGAAGCGAAAGGCGGCGGGGTCCGACAAGGAGACGAAAGGGAGGCGGCGCGATATGAAGATATTGTTTGTGGCGGCTGTGGTTTTGCTGGCCGGTGTGTTCGTGGTTTGCCGTATGCGGGTGAAAGGGCTGTGCTGTCGGGGCAACGCCATGCCGATGCTGAAGCCGGAAGAGTTCGCGGTCCTGCCGTGGAGCTGGATTACGGGTGATAACGCCACATTCACGGAGCTCCGCGAGTGCGGGTTCAACCTGGCGGGATTTGTCAAGCCGGAGGCCCTGGACGCGGTCCGCCGGGCCGGATTGAAAGGCATTGTCTTTGATGAAGAGAACCATGTGACCAATGCCGGGGCACAGCTGGACGAGACGGAGATCGGGCGGCGGGTGGATGCGCTGGTCAAGCGGGTGGCGAAACACCGGGCGGCCTTTGGTTATTATCTGCGCGACGAGCCCGCTGCCGGCGTTTATCCCGGCTTGAGGAAATGGGCGGATGCCTACCGCAAGACCGATCCGGACGCATTGCTCTACATCAACCTGTTTCCGAACTATGCCACCCCGAAGCAGTTGGAAGTGCCAACCTATGCGCAGTATCTGGAAGACTATGTCCAGACGGTCCGGCCAAAATTCATCAGCTACGACCACTATGCGCTGATGGATGACGGCTCTCTGCGGGCGGGCTATTTTGCGAACCTCGAGGCGGTTCGGGCCACTGCGCTGCGCCACCGGATTCCCTTCTGGAACATCGTGCTGGCCAACGCGCATTTCAATTATGCCGAACCCACGGACGGAGGCTTGCGGTTCCAGCTGTACACCACGCTGGCGTACGGCGGGCGGGGCATCAGCTACTTCACCTACGTCGCGCCCTCCACCGGCAACTACCGGCTGGCGCCCATCGACCCGTTCGGGAACAAGACCCCGACCTGGTACATGCTCCGCAACGTCAACCTGCAACTGCACCGGCTCGGTCCGGTTTACCTGACGCTCAGGAGCGTCAATGTGTTTCACCATCCGGACGTGCCCGAAGGATGCTCCGGCATCCGGACGAGCCGGTGGCTCAAAGACACGATCCGGGGCGGCAGCCTGCTGATCGGCGAATTCGAGGGGCCTAATGGCCAGCCCTTCGTGATGGTGGTCAACAAGGACCTGCACCGCTCGACGAATTTCCATCTTGAGTTCAAGGAACTGGGCCCGGTCCAGATGGTCAATGCGTATACCGGCCAGTTTGAACCATGGCAGGGTGAGAACGACTGGCTGGCACCGGGGCAGGGCATGCTGCTCTGCCTGGGAAAGTAAAACAATGAAGCAGCCGGGTTCTTTCCCTTCCAAAACGGCGGGAAAATAATTGACATTAATCAATAATCGGTTTTAATTAAAATAACGAAAAGCATTTTGCCGGGATTGAAAAATCGGACCGATCAATGGATTGAGGTGTCTGTTGTGGCAACGCCTGTCCAACGTATACAGTCTGACTTGGCGGATGCGGGAGGAGGAGCATGAAAGCACTACGATTCGCAATGGTCCGTGGCGCCGCCTGCCTGGCGCTGGCCGCAATGTTGCCGCTGGGGGCGGCGAACGCAAGCGACCTGGCGGTATCGATTGTCGAGTCCCACGGGGACTCGTACATTGAACCGGCGGGCGACGTGTTTGTGATTACGTCACAACCCCTGCAGCTGTACATCCGGGTCCGGAACACGTCGGGCGACACGGTCAAACTCAGGACCGATCCCGAAAGCGCCTATTCAATCGAGTTTCAGGACGAGAACGGCAGGACGACCGTGATGAAGCGAAAATGGGAAATCGGCGAGCGGCCGGATACCATGACGTTCAAGGCCGTGTCAGCCGGGGACAGCGAGTTTATCCAGATGGCAGTCGATAATGACACGTGGGAGGGTGTTCCCGACTTGAAACCCGGAATTGAGCGGAAGTTCCAAGTCCGGGCGATCTACGAAGATGCCGAGGACGTGCACACCTACTCAAAACCCTACACCATGATCTTCCGCATCAAGTAATAGAACCTATCTCAAAATTGTTTTGGCCATGACACAGAGGGCGGCGCGCCCTGCATCCGCACGGTCCTGGCACTGCCGGATGCGTTGTAAAGGCCGCGGGGTGCTTGCCCCGGCAGCTTCAAGACAAAGGAGCGTATGACCAGGAAAGAACGGATCCGCCAGTCGTTGCAGCATCGGGAGCCGGACCAGATACCCATGGATTTCGGCAGCACCGCGGTGACGGGGATGCATGTCACGTGCGTGGCGCAGCTGCGGGAGCATTTCGGGCTTGAGAAGCGGCCCGTGAAGGTGTGCGAGCCTTTCCAGATGCTGGGCGAAATCGAGGACGACCTGCTGGACGCCATCGGCATCGACACGGTCGCGCTGCCTGCGTCCCGCACGATGTTCGGCTTCCGCAATGAGGGCTGGACGCCGTTCCGCGCGCCATGGGGGCAGGAGCTGCTCGTCTCGCGGCATTTCAAGACCACCACGGACAAGAACGGGGATCTGCTCCTTTTCCCGCAGGGCGACACCGCTGCGCCGCCCAGCGGCCGCATGCCCGGGGGCGGCTATTTCTTTGACGCGATCATCCGGCAGGAGCCGATCGATGAGGACAAGCTGAACCCGCAGGACAATCTGGAGGAGTTTCAGCCGATTTCTGATGAGGACCTTCAACACTACCGGGTGCAGGCGGAGCGGCTGGAGAATTCCACCCGCGCGGTGGTCGCCGGGGTGGGCGGCACCGGGTTCGGCGACATCGCGCTGGTGCCCGGCCCGTTCCTCAAGCATCCCAGGGGCATCCGCGACGTGGCGGAGTGGTATGTCTCAACGCTGACACGGCAGGATTATGTGAAGGAGGTGTTCGACCGGCAGTGCGCCATCGCCATCCGGAACCTTAAAAAAGTGCATGACATTGTCGGCGAGGTGATCGATGTGCTGTTCGTCTGCGGCACGGATTTCGGCACGCAGACGTCCACCTTCTGTTCGTCGGAGACCTACGAGGCGCTCTACGCTCCGTATTACCGGAAGATCAACCAATGGGTGCATGCGCACACGACATGGAAAACCTTCAAGCACTCCTGCGGCGCGGTCGCGAAGTTCATCCCGCATTTCATCGATTCGGGTTTTGACATCATCAATCCGGTTCAGCTCTCGGCGGCTGGCATGGATGCCGTGGAGCTCAAGGAAAAATATGGCGATACGGTCGTCTTCTGGGGCGGCGGCGTGGACACGCAGAAGACGTTGCCTTTCGGCACGCCGGAAAACGTGAGGAAAGAAGTCCTGGAGCGCTGCCGGATTCTTGAGCCTGACGGAGGTTTTGTTTTCAATGCCATCCACAATGTGCAGGCCAGGACCCCGCTGGCCAACATCGTGGCGATGCTCGATGCGGTGAAAGATTTCAACGGCGGGTGATGGCGGACAGCCGGATTTGAAGAGCGCTTTTTTTAGGATCGGAAACCGCCCATGAGCGGGCGATGGTCCAGCCGGGGATCCAGATGATCTCACCGTTGCAGGTCAGCAGCGGGATTTGATCGCGCCGGTCTTGCGGCACTTTGGCGTTCACAAAAAGATCGTGCAGCTTGCACGTGCCGGTCATGCCCATGGGAGCGATGCGGTCGCCGGGCTGCCAGGTGCGCAGGATAAAGGCGTTTTGTTCATCAGCCGTCGGAAGGCGCAATGAGACGCGGGCGGGCAATTTGCCCGGCTGCGTCCTTTCTTTTACAAGGCCCGGGGCTTTGCGGAAGGTGATGCACCAGCCTGCGGCTGCCAGATGATTCATGCCGGGCACGCTCAGCGGAAAAGAACATCGGGCGGAATTATCTGTTGCAGGGACAGGACGGCATTCGATCCGGCTTCTCCCGGCCTGCAATTGCCAGCCGCCGGCCAGGGGCAGGATGCCTTGGCTGGGGTTGGTGCCCGCCCATTCGGCAACCTGCCGGAGCAGGGTCTCGTCCACATCCTGGGACGCGAGCGGTCCGATGGGCTGCTGCAGCCACTGGCGCAGGATGCGCCGGCAGAGCGGGGCCGGTTGCGCGGCCAGAAGTTTGGTTTTCAACGCCGGATAGGCGGATGACCGGACAGATGTTGTGCAGCGCTGGCGGATGGCGGTGGCCTGTGCCTCGATCCATTCATTTTCTTCGCGCCACTGGCCGGCCCATTGCGCCAGATGGCGGCGCATGGCGGGGTTCAGCCGCTTTTCCAACAACGGCAGGATTTCATGGCGCACCCGGTTGCGCAGATATGCCGGGTCGGCATTGCTGGCGTCTTCGCGCCAGCACGCTTTTCTGCTTTTTAAAAACGCCAGAATGTCGGCGCGGGTTGCGGCCAGCAGCGGCCGGATGACGGTCAGGTTGTTCCTCGTCTGGCGCGGCGGGATGCCTGCCAGTCCCTGCGGGCTGGTGCCGCGGGCCAGCCGCAGCAGGAGGGTTTCGGCCTGGTCATCCGCCGTGTGCGCGGTGGCGACGATTTTTGCGCCGGTCTTGCGCGCGACATTTTCAAAAAATTGATACCGTTGAGTACGGGCGGCCATTTCGATTGAGACCCCGGTCTGTGCGGCAAGCGCTGGCACGTCGACCGCCGCCGCTACGCAAGGCAGATGCAGGCGGCGGGCAAGCTGCTTCACAAAGCGGGCATCCTTGCGGGCGGCGGCGCCGCGGATGCGGTGGTCCAGATGGGCAACCGTCAGTTTGAGTTTCCAGGAGGGTGCCAGTTCGTGCAGGGCCAGCAGCAGCGCCACAGAATCCGCGCCGCCGGAAACCGCCACCAGCAGATGGTCGCCGGGTTGGAACAATTGGTGCGACCGCACCGCAGCGAGCATTTTCTGGATCAAGGCTTCCATGATGCGCTCCAGGCGCCGCTTATTTCAAACCTTCGGCGGTGATCATGCGCGCGCCGTCCATATACGGCGAGAGTGCTTCCGGGATCAGCACCGAGCCGTCGGCCTGCTGGTAGTTTTCCAGGATTGCGACCACCAGCCGCGGCAGGGCGACGCCGGAGCCGTTGAGGGTATGGACGAAGCGCACCTTGCCGTCCTTGTCGCGGAAGCGGATGTTGGAGCGGCGCGCCTGGAAATCCTCGAAGTTGCTGCAGGATGACACCTCCAGCCAGTCGTTCTGGCCGGGTGCCCAGAGCTCCAGGTCGTAGCACTTGGCCGCGGCGAAGCTGATATCCCCGGAGCAGAGGAGCAGGACGCGGTAGGTCAGGCCCAGGCGCGTGAGCACATCCTCGGCGTTGGTGACCAGCTTCTCGAGCTCGTCATACGAGGTGGACGGATCGGTGAATTTGACCATTTCAACTTTGTCGAACTGGTGGACTCGTATCAGGCCGCGGGTTTCCTTGCCGGCGGCGCCGGCTTCGCGGCGGAAGCAGGAGGTGTAGGCCGTGAGGCAGACCGGCAGCGGCTTCTCGATGATCTCCTCGCGGTAGATGTTGGTCACCGGCACCTCGGCCGTCGGCACGAGGTAAAGGTCGTCCGCAGGCACGCGGTACATATCCTCCGCCATTTTCGGGAGCTGCCCGGTGCCGGTCATGGCGGCGGGATTGCACAGCACCGGCGGCCACACTTCCGTGTAGCCGTGTTCCTTGATGTGCATGTCGAGCATGAAGCTGATCAGCGCGCGCTGCAGCCGCGCGCCTGCGCCTACAAACAGGATGAACCCGGAGGCGGACATGCGGGTGGCGCGCGCAAAGTCGATGATGCCGAGCGACTCCGCCAGCTCCACATGGGATTTGGGTTTGAAATCGAATTTGCGCTGTTCGCCGCAGACCCGCGCCACCTGGTTGGAATACTTGTCGGGCCCGATGGGCAGGGACGCGTGAGGGAGGTTGGGGATGCGCAGGAGCAGGCACTCCAGCCGGGTGTCCGCGTCGCGGACCTGCTGGTCAATCTCCGTGATGCGGTCGCCCAGCCGGCGCATTTCCGTCTGCACGGCGGAGGTGTCTTCGCCGGCTTTCTTGAGCTGCCCGATCTGTTTGGAGACCGTGTTGCGCTGGTTCTTGAGGGCGTCCACCTCGGTCAGCAAAGCGCGGCGCTGCTTGTCCAGTTCCAGCACTTTGTCAATGGCGGACACATCAGCGCCGCGGTTGGTGAGCCCCTGTCGGACCGCATCGGTGTTTTCACGAATTCGTTTGATATCCAGCATGGCAATTTTCTCCATTTTCTGAAAGACTAGGAAACATTAACTTAAAACGTGCAGGTGTGCAATACGGGATCATGGCGTATTAAGAGCCCTATCCTAAAACCCGCCGGGCCATGACATGGCGGGTTCTGCCCTGTCCGCAAGGCACGCGCCGGGGGTCAATACCCGCAGCGGTCTTGGCATCCGGCGAGGAACACCGCGGCAGGGCAGAAGACGCCTTGCCCGCAGCGGATGGCGTGCCTTTTCGCGCCGGGCGGCGTTGTCTGTTCGGGGGAAAGACCGCCTTGGGTATTCCCGCCCGAACATCCGCCTTGCCCGGCACGAAAACTCATGCCATCATGGTCCCAATGGATTTTAGGATAGGCTCTGAATGAAAAAACACACATACGGCTGGATGGCAGGATGGGTCGCCGTGGCAATGGCGGCCCTGGCGGCGGAAAACACCCCTGAACCCGCGGCGGACGCATCGTCCGCTTTCACGACCAATGCGCCTGCATGGGTGGCGGCATGGAATGCAGCGCAAACCCGGTGGGTGGAAGGCCATGCCGACCGGCTCGTCCTGCCCGGTGTGGCGGCGGACCGCGTTGCTGGAATTGTCAGGGTGGCTGCCGAAACCACGGAGGTCAAGCCCAGTGACACGGTGGAGTTTTTCCTGATCGGCGAAGGCAGCGGCCACGGCTACGAATCGCTGGCCTCGGCATATGTGCGGCCGGGGGATGTGGACCGGGCCCTGCAGTTCATCGGCCTGAAGCCGGGCCGCGGCGTGGATATGGAAAAGTGGTGTTTCTGGCCGCGCGGCGAGCGCGTGACGATGCGCGTGGCGGCGCTTTCCGCCTCCTCCGTTCCGGCCACCAACAGCGTTTTAGTGGAAGATCTGGTCCGTGACGCCGAGCACAGCCAGACCCTGCCGCATCGGGGCCTGGTTTATACCGGTTCCATTCCGGTCACCAACCATGAAGGGCGTGTGGTTCCGGCGGCGGATATGGACGGGCTGCATTCTATTGCCGCGAATTACAACGAAAACCAGTCCCTGCTGGATGTGCCGCGGCAGGCGCCCCAGCGGGAGGTTTATGGCAATCAGATCGCGGATGAACGGATGGCCAAAGCCTTTGTGCCGCATCAGCCGGTCGAAGTGGTAATTGAGCCGGAGTACCGCGATGGGCGGCAGCGTGTGTGCGCGGCGCGGCTGGATGTGGTGTGCCCCGCAACGGATATGGCCGGGGTGCAATTCAGGCTGCAGCACAAGGATCATCCGGTGGAAACGCTGGCGCGGATGGAGGATGTGGTGCGGCGTCTGGCGGAATGGGTGACGCAGGGGTATGATCCGTTTGTCACCGTTGCCTGGGATGACCGGCTCACGGTCGGGCAGATCCGTGATATCTGCCGGGTCCTGCATGCGGCGGAAGGCGAGCCGGGCATCCGGGTGGAGCCACCGGAAGCCGGGTCGCTGTATTACCGCGCCTTTATCCCCCCCGCCCGTTTCAAAGACCGCAAGACGCGGGTCTTCCAGCCCTTTGAACTTAGGCTGGCGGTGTCAACCAACAGCGAAGTCACCGGCGCATTGACGTGGATTGAAAAAACGTGGCCGGACGATGCGCCCGAGGCGATCCTGACACCCCACGAGGAAACAGTAAAGGCCCCGCTGGAATTGCGGACGGCGCTGGACCGGCATCTGGATGGGCTGCCGGTGATCCTGGTGTTTGCGCCGCCTGGCCTGACACACGGGGAGTTGATGAAGTTTTTGCGGCCGGCCCGCACCACGCATCCGACCATCCATGTTTTTGTGGAGGATGCTGTGCCTGCAAAAGCGCCTGGCGGGAAGATGTAGGATGATGGCCGGCGGCCAAAACCTGTTGCGAAATTTTTTCGGCTTCCTGTTTTGTGCCATAGAAATCGCGTGCGGTCATGATGGAAATGCAGTATAACTCCGGCATGATGATGCGACATCAGCGTGTGATATTTGCCGCCATATTGCTGGCGTCCCTGATCCAAATGGCCGGCGCAGATGTGATGATGCCGGCGCCGGACTGGAATGCCGACCCCGCCAAGGCGGGCGTGAAAGCGCGCTGGGATTCCCTGATGTTCGACCGGGTGTCAACCAATGCGGTGATCCCGCTTGATCCGCCGGGGCTGGGCTATGCGCGCCGGCCGGATCTCTGGCCGCTGGCATATCCGGAAGAGGCGTGGGGCCTCGTGCTCCGCGATGCGGAACCTTCGTTGACTCATGGCAGCTGGGAGACGGAACAAACCCCGGTCTTTGTCAGAAGCCGGTGGCTGAACCAGATCAGCAGCCGGGGCTTGATGCGCAGCAGCGGTGCGGTCCTGCTGCCGCCGGAAGTTTATCGCGGGCTGAATGATGGCCCGTCCCGTCCGTCCGTCACGGCGGCGGCGCATGTCTTGTTGTGGCTGCTGCCGCTGCTGCTGGTGTCGCTGGTGTTTTTTGTTTACCGGCGCCGGTTTATCGCGCCGCCGTAAATCCTGGCGGCTTTGCTGGAAACACGTCTGTCATTCCAAAGGCGGCGACTGGTAGTGGTCCAGATCATTCGTTTCTGTCCCGCGGTGGCGGAACCATGACGAGGGCGCCGGTTGGCCTTCAATGCTTTTGACCAGAAGGAGCTGGGCGCGGTGGACTTGATCATTCGACAGGCCTTTGCCGTTTTTGATGATTTCGCGTGCGATGCGTTCCGTCTCCGCCCATTTTTTCTGGAGCAATGCCATCTCCGCACGGCGCAGGCGGCTGCTGGTCCAGCGCGGTGAAAACGGCGCTGCGCCAAGCTGGAGACGGTCCAGCATCCTTTCCGCTTCCTTGAACTGTGATTGCTGTATATAGACACCCGCGGCAGTGTCCAGGATGACAGGGTCCGACGGGGCGCGCATCAGCAAATCGGTCAGCAAGGGCCCTGCTTGTGCCAGGGTTGAGGGATCGAGGCTCAACAGGTCCACCAGGTTGTTCTGCATGGCGAGATGGTCCGGATGATGGCGCAATCCGTCCTGCAGCATGGCGATGGCATTGGGGATGTCACCCAGGCGGCGGGCGGCTTCCGCGGCCACGAGGAATGGGGTGGCGTTGGTGGCGCCGGCTTTCACGGCGGCGGCGGCCTGTCGAAATGCGCCGGGAATATCCATGCCCCCGCGCTGCAGGAACAGATACCCCTGGATTTGAAGCCAGAGCGGATTTTCGGGATCCTGGTTGATCAGGGTCTGGAGGGTGCGTGAGTTTTCATCGCTGGTGGTCAATGGATACTCCATGGCGCGCAGGCGCGCGAAGGTTTCGTGGAAGAAAAGCGGCGGCTGGGCCGCGGCGTTCATGGCGCGGCCCAGGGAGTCGAGCGCCAGCTGATGGTCACCCATGGCCAGGGCGCGGCGCTCCGCGAACACATACACCGGCAGGAGCCCGTTGGCTTTGGGTTCCGCCAGATGCGCGGCCAGGTTTGCGGCTTTCAAGAAACCGCGGCGTTCTAGGAATTCGCCGGCCCGGGTCAGGGCGGCCGCCGACAGGCGGGGCGCATGGTTGGTCAATTCCCGCTGCAGGCGGGCTTCCGTGTCCGGCGGTGTGACGGGCGGCTGGTTCGCCACACGTGTGACAAAGTCCGCCAGCCAGATGTCTTCATCATCAGGGCAGGCGGTGCGTGCCGCCTGGATGATCGCGGCGTTTTTGCCGGACAGGGCGATGCAACCCTCCCAAAGCGGTGCGGAGCCGGGCATATACCGGATGGCCGACTGCAGCGCGCCGAGGGCAACTGCGGTTTTCCCCTGGTGCAGGCTCAGGAGCGCCAGCTGGTGCAGGGCGGTGGCTTTCTCGCGGGTATTCCGTCCGCAGGCCTCCCATGCCGCCACATTAGCCGGTACGCCTTGATAAACCTTCAGCCATTCTTCGGCAAGGCTGGACATGAAAGGGTTCCGGGTGGTCTGGCTGAGCTGCGCGGCATTTGCGGCGGTTGCGGCAAACGCCGCGGGTGACGGATGAAAGAACAGGGGCCCGTTGCAGGCTTCCTCAGCCGCCGGCAGCCGCAGCGACTGTGTTTCCGGCAGCGGCAGGACCGGGAACCGCCAGGGCGACTGGACCTCGTTGATGACGGTATAGCGCTGGGTTTGGAAAAGGGCTTGAATCCTCAGCATGTCGAGGTCTTGATTGTAGCCGATGGGATAGGGCGCCAGTTGGTCCAGGGCGGCTTCGGCTTTGCCGTTCTGCAGCAGCGCCTCCGCCAATATTTGCGCGCTGAGCGCATCGGGGAATTTTTTAAAAGCGGCCTGCGCGGTTTCCAAAGCCGCCGGCAGCATATGGAAGCGGCGGTAGGTTTCACTGAGCAGCAGCAGCGGCACCACCTGGTTTGCCGCGTCTTCCGCGGCAAATGGACGGAGTGCCTCATAAACTTCAGGCCATGCGTTGCGTTGCTCATAAAACAAGGCCAGCAGCGTGTGGCAGGTCAGCGCTTCCTGCGGATAATCGTGGAGGATGCGGTTGAGCCCGGCCACGGCTTCGTCCAGACGGTTGGCCATGCTCAGCGCGTGCGCGTATTCGAAGCGCTGGGCAATCGAAAGGGTTCCGGCGGCCTGTCGGGTTTCGAACTCCTGCAAGGCTTCCTGGAGCTTTTGCCGCCGCACCGGCAAAAGGTCGGCCCGGGTCAGCTCCAGTCCGAAGGGCACGCTTTTGGAAAAGGCCGCATAGCGCGGGAATGCGTATGCCAGCAGGAAGCAGGGTTTGAGGTCGGTGTCAGGTTCGTCGGCCGGCGCATTGGGCCAGCGGAAGCTGAACCACAAATGCCCGTATTGGGCCGCCATCATGGCCAGGGCGGGATGGTGCGGATCCAGTTCGCGGAGGCGGCGGCAGACCTGCCATGCCAGGTCAGGGCGATGCAGGATCAGGCAGGGTTCGATCAACTCCGCCAGCACATGGGGGCTGACGCTGGACTGGACATAATGCAGCAGATATTGCTTGAAACGGGGCTGCCAATCGGGCCGGTGCCGGGCAAGATAGAAAAGCGGATAAATCAGGCGGGGTTCAGCCGGCCAGTTGTTGAGCGCCGCGCCGATGCGGTTGCCCAGTTCATCCAGCCGGTCGAGATTCATGTACGCTTCCATCATGGCGATGGCGGCATCGGCCGTGGTGTAGGACGTGGTGCTGTCAATTTGCGCCAGCAGTGACCAGAGATTATTTGCCTGCAGGAATGGATAAAGGCGGCGGATGCGGGGGATAAATGCGGCATTCCCGGCGGCCACAGGCAGGCACTCCGAAACCAGATGTATATTGCCGGTCAATGCGGCCCATTCCGACATCAGCATGGCCAGTCCGGGGTCTTTTTGCCATGCGGATGGGGGGATGCCTGCCACCGTGGCCTGCGCGGTGGAAGGTTGCCCGATGCCGGTCAATGCCACGGCTTTCCAGATGGCGGCTTCATACCGTTCGCGGTTGGATTCCGGGGTCAGCGCCGCCAGGTGCTGGAGCGTTTCCTGATAGGCGCCGCGCCGCAGGCTGTTGCTGACCATGAACCGGTGCCAGCGGGGATCGTCGGGATATCGTCGGGCCAGTGTCTGTGCCACACGCGCGGCATCAGCAATCCGGCCGCTGTCATTCAGGATGGAGACCAACTCCTCAACCAGCTGCCGTCGGTGCCGTGGCTGGTTCAGCCAAGCAGCCAGGATGATGACGATGGCCAGCGTCAGCGGGAAGAGGAAATAACTGATCCGGCTCAGGAAGCGCTGCCAGGGCGGCGGCGTGGTGGTGATGGACGTGACGAGCCCCGGTTCGGACGTTTCCGGAGCCGGTTGAGCGTGCGGTTGCCGGGCTGCGCGCACTGCCATTGCGAGGCTGCCGGCGCAAACCGTGATCAGAAGCATGCCTTGTAAAAATGCGGCATAGACAGGCAGATAAGTCCCCTGGGAAAAAAGATAGAGCCCTGCACATAAGACGGGCAGGAGGATGTTGGCGCACAGTCCGAGCATCAATGCGGTGGCGCACAGCCGGAGCCTGTGGCGCAGCGGAAGCCGGATGCGGCCTGACATGACAAAGGCAATCAGGCATGGCAGGAGGATGAGGCGCAGTCCCGCGGCGCTGGTCATGTCAAGGTTGCCGGTGGTCAGGATCATGAGCAGGCCGTCGTTCCACATCTGCACCTGCATCAGATGCAGGACCCAGCCGGCGCCGGAGACGCCCGGCAGCTCCAACGCGTTGCGGATGGCGGGAAGACCCGGGCCACCCCATAAAATCCAAACGGCCAGCAACGCCCACCCCGCCGTGCTGAGCCGTCGCGGGTTTTTTGCGATGTGAGAAGATGCTGTCATGGTGTTGCAGGCATGGGCGCCGGCGTCAATCGCTGGCCGCGGCGGAACCCGGAGCCGGAGACGATTTCCGCATAGGCGATATGTTCGCCCACCTGCCGGATGCGCACACGCCCCACGGCGGGGCCGGGGGGAACCGCCAGGGTGTCGCCGGTGACCGGATCCGTTATGGGCTGCCCTTCATTGCGCACTTCAAACAGGGTGCCCGCGCGCAGGCCGTGGCTGGCGCCGCCGTTAAGGATCAGCGTGCGGTCCTGCGCTTCCGCCACCCGCAGCTCCCACATCTGGCTGGGCATGCGGTGGATGAGGCGGATGACCCCTTGCTGGATGGCGTCCCGTGTTGCCTGGCCCAGCGGGGTTTTGAAAAACGCGCTGCCGCCGAAAGCGATGTCCCGGTAAGCCGTCTGTGAATAGGCATGGCCCGCACCGGCGGATGCCTCACAAAAAACCGAGTCCACAATCTGGCCGCTTTCGACGTCCACCAGGGTCAGCGTGAGCGCCACCCGGGCCGAATAGCCGCCGAAGCCCAACGTGTACAATTTGCGGAATATGACCTGGAACGCGCCGCCGCCGGTCTGCGAAAAATCGGTGATGGTGCCGCGGATCAGGTAATGGACATTGATCAGCCGGCCGCGGTTCATCCGGCCCTCCGCGCGGAATTGAGGGCTCTGCTGCATGCCGAGCTCCTTCATGACATGGTCAAATTCCCGGCGCTCCACCACGGTGAAATTTTTTGAGGTGATCAGCTCGTTGACCAGCAGGTCGGCCATGCCCGAGCCCAGCTGCCATTCGCCGGGGAATCCGGACCGGTTTTCGAAGGAGCTCACCGCGATCACCGGCACGATGGCGTCCGGCGCGGGGCGGGGATAGGCGCAGAACAATGTGCGGCATCCCCCCGCCGTTAAAAATAAACCGCAGGCAAGGAACATGAAAAGACAGCGCCGGATCCGATTCATGCCGGCATGGTAGCAATACCTGCGGTCGGGTGCAAGCGGGATGCTGGCGACGTTTTTGAACCTCCCAAACCATCCACGACTTCGTGTTTCAATTAATTTGTAAGATGTAAAAATGGCACACAACGGCACACAATGGCACACGTTTTGAGAAATGGTTTCGTCTCGTTTTATTTGTAACTATTTACGGATTAATGTTTTATGAAATATAAAGGCAGGGATGGTGTCGTTTTTGTGTGCCATTTTAGTCGCAATCAATTCTATGTGAATTGCTTACAACCGAAAATTAGTTTTATGTTTTCCGGAATCCGGCGAATGATAACGGATCAAGGAGGGAACGACAGGATGCAAAAGATCCGGCGTTCGTAGACCGCCCCCACATTGTCTCAAACTTTTGCCTTCTTCGGGGGTTACCCGGCATAGAAGCCCAGAGTCCTATAATCCCGCCAGATGCGTCCGAATGGCGAGGATTTAAAAGTGGTGCTTTCTTTAATTAGGGGGGACAGGTAGATCAGCCTTGTCTTCCCGGTTGTGTTCCGGTATTTTTCCCAAGAGAAAACGGTTCATCAGGCGTGTTCCACGGGCGTGTGCCCGTGCCGTCTTAAAAGCGGTTTCACGGCAGTATAGTTGATTATGCCTATGATCACCATCATCATGCCTGCATACAACTCGGCCGGCACCATTTGCGAAGCGCTGGATTCTGTCGCCAGGCAGACCCTGTTCAATGCCCGGCGTCCGCCGGCATCTTCCGGCGATCCTGCCATTCCGGATCTGGAGATCATTGTCGTGGATGACTGCTCGACCGACGGAACGGCGGATGTGGTTGATTCGTGGGCCGGCAAGGGCGGAGGGCGCAAGGCAAGAGTTGTGAAGCTGCAGCGCAATTCCGGGCCGGCTGCGGCGCGGAACAGGGGGATCGAGGAAGCGCACGGGGAGTGGATCGCGTTTCTCGATGCCGATGATGCGTGGCTGCCGGAAAAGTTGGCGGTGCAACTGGATTTGGCCAGGGCAACGCCGGGTCTGGCGATGATTTGTGCAACCACCTGCCCATTCGAGAAAGGCACAAACCCGCCGCCGGATGCCGATAAGCAACGGGGTCCGGATGTCAGGCGCCTTGACCTTGAGGATTTCGCCGTCCACAACCCGGTGGCAACGAGCACCGTGCTGGTGAAGCGCGAGGCGGTTCTTGCCGCAGGTGGCTTTGATGAGCAGTTCAGGGGGCCGGAGGATTATGATTTATGGATGCGGATTGCGGCAAACCACCCGGTGATGAAGATCGAAAAGCCGCTTTCGCGCTACCGTGAACAGGAGGGCGGCCTGAGCCAGGATGACCGTAAATTCCTGCCGCAGGTGCTCCGGGTGCTCGACAAGGCGTTTTCCGCCGGGGGGGTCATGCATGCTGCATACAGGCACATGAAACCGGCGGCGCTTGCCAGCCAGTATAACCATGCTTCATGGATGGCATTCTGCCGGGGGGCGCGTTTCACGGCGATGCGCCACCTGTTAAAGTCGGAATGGCAGGTCCTGACATCCCGGCACAGGACCGGACGAGGGTCCATGGATGCGTTTTTACCTTTATTCCTGAGGTATGCGCTGGGTTCCAACCCGGCGCGCGCCAGCGGCAAAAGCCATGAAGCGCAAAGGCAGGAAAACACCCTGAGGGCGGGCTGGAAACGGTTCAAGTTTATTGCGGGCAGCGTGCTGTCGGAGCCAACGGTCAGCATCCGCATGCGGGTTGACAACGAGGAGGGCATCACGCCTGAAAGCGGAGACGGCTGGCTGCATTACTATCAGGAATTCACCGGGTCACATCGAGGGGTTCCCTTTATCAAAAACAAGGAATTTGGCGTGGCGCTGCTGCCGGTGCCCGAAGAGATTGACAAATACCTCCAGTCCATCAACGGCAAGAATTCGGCGGCCTACTATGCAAGAAAGGCCGAGCGGCGGGGCTACATCGTGCGGGAGATCGACAGGAACCAGCATGTCGATGATATCCATGAGATAACGATCTCAAAACCCGAGCGCCAGGGCCGGCCGCTGCCGGACGAGAAGCTCCAGAAGCGAACACATTACAGCATAATGCCCAACTACCACTATTATGGGGTCTTGACGGCCGACAACAAGCTCGTCGCCGATGCGTGGGTGGCCTCATACAACGAGTTGGATTTGATCGTCGGGATCATGGGGCATGCGGACCACCTGAATAACGGCGTCATGTACCAGCTGGTCATCCACATTGTGAAACATGCCGCGGCGATGAAGAAAAAAGGCGCGCCGGTGAAATATGTCATGTACGACACATTCTTTGGCGCCACCAGCGGGATGCTGATGTTCAAGCAAAAGCTGGAATTCAAGCCTTATCGGGTGAACTGGATGCCGTGAGATGTGCAGGCTCTTGCGGGCAGGCTGCCTGACTCAAGCGGCCCCTGCAGGTTGTGCAGGGCGGAGAAACAGGCGAACCTGCCGGGTGACCGGCGGATTTTACCACAGAGGTGGGGAAACGATATGAATAATGCACGAGGGTGGCGGGTGATGCTGGTGGTGTGCGGCGTGCTTCTGCTGCATGCGGCGCTGGTTTTCCGGATGATCCCGCCGCGGTTCCTGACCTCCGGGGAGCTTCCGGCGATGGGGGATGTCACCCGATATTTCGCCTCGGCGCACTCCGCCATGACGGCGGGCGGGATGGGAGGCTACGACCCCTACGTGATGGCGGGGTATCCGGCGGGCGCATGGAACAGCATGGGCAAGAAGGGCTACGAAATGGCCCATCTGCTGCTGCCGGCGATCCCGCTGCCGCTCCTGATGTCGTGGTATTTGATCGGCAGCGCCTTGCTGGCGCCGCTGCTCCTGTGGTGGGCGTGTATCCGGATCGGCGGCGGGCGCGCCGGGCTGATCCTGCCCCTGGCCGTGAGCGTGGCCTACTGGCATTTGGAAACCCAGACCAACACGTTCCTGCAGTGCGGGAATGTCGGGTTTCCTTTCACCGCCGTCCTGATCCCGGTTGCGGTGGTGTTTTACAGTCGGCTTTTGTACGGTCGCCATCCGTTGTGGTGGGGAGCGGGACTGGGTCTGGTGGCGGCGGCCATCTTTTACGGCCATCCGGTCCTCATGGTTCCCCTGATACTGGGTTGTCTGGCCCTCTCGGCGCTTGGCTGGAGGCGGTTCAGCGAACTGCCTGTGTGGGGCGGGGTGGTGGTGGCCGCCGCCCTGTCAATTGTCCTGGCCTTGCCGTGGCTGCGGGTGCTCACGGCCACGGCGGGCAGCTACCAGCCGCTGATGTACGAAGGCTTCCGGGGATCCCTGAAACATCTGGTCATGGACCTGTTCTCCGACCGCGCCTACGGGCGGCATTTTGACCGGAATTTCCTGCTGCAGCTGGCGGTGGTGGGCGGATGTGCGGGAACATGGCTGACCATCCACCGCAAGGAAGGCCTGTCGCGCACCCTGCTGGCCTGCGGCGGCGCGGCGGCCGGGTGCCTTGTCATCGCATATACATTCTCACTGGTCCCTTCGCTGCGCTCCTGGCAGCCTTATCGGTTCCTGGTCCCCGCAATAGTCCTGCTCCTGCCCGCGCTGTGCTGCGCCATCCAGGAGGCCATGGCCATCCTCAGCCCTGCGGCGCGGCCTGTCCGCTGGGTTGTCGTTGCGGTGGCGCTCATGGCCTTGCCGCGCTTCACCGGGTATCTGGTTGATTTGACGACAACCGCAGGAGGCAGGGAGATTTCCGGAGACCGGGCATGCGTCCTGAAACAGCTGGCGGCGATGGATGTGAAGGGCCGCATTGTGTGCGATGATGTCCAGCTGGGGCACCTGATTCCCTATTTCAGTAAAAAGGCGGTTTTAGGCGGGTTGAGCTTTGAGGCGTTCGTCAAGGAAGGTTTTGCCGGGATGGATGACAGCGGACGGCTTTTCGGCCGCCGTGCGGATGAATGGACGTCCGGGAAACTCGACCAATACCTCGATGCCTACGCGGTCGGGTACATGGTCCTGTCCAGGCCGGAATGGGTGGCGCTGGCGGGACAGCGCCCCGGCCGTTTCGTCAGGGAGGCTGCCATAGGCCCGTACCATCTGTTCCGCGTGACGCCGTGGTCGGGCTACGCCATGGATGGGGCCGCAGACGTCCGCGTGGATTCCCGGGGCCTTTCAGTGAGCGGCCTGAAGGGCCGGGAGTGTGTGCTGAAATTCCATTATTCGCCGGCCCTGCGGGTACCGTCAGGCGCCACCTTGACCCCGGACCCCATGCTGGATGATCCGGTGGGCTTTGTCCGCCTGGGCGTGCCGGCCGGGTGGACGGAATGCCGCATCGCGTTTGTCCGCCCAATGCAGGAACGCCGGTGATTTTACAATTGTCGTTGACCGTTCACACCGCTTGCGGCATCTTGTCCAAAAAAATGCAGCATTGATCATCACATGGCGGTGGAATCGGGCCACCGGGCGGATGCCCGCGGCCGGGGCTGCAAAACCCGGATGGTCACTTTATGAAACAGGAAATGACGCGATATCAGGCGCTTGACGGCGTGCGTGCGGTTGCCATCCTCTTCGTCCTGCTCGCGCACGTCAGGGGGTCTTCGGGCGCGCCGGAATACCCGTCGTGGTGGTGGCATCTGGGCGATATCGGCAACCTTGGGGTGCGCATCTTTTTTGTCCTGTCGGGCTTCATCATCACCCACATCCTGCTGCGTGAAAGCGCCCGGTGGAAGCGGATCGACATCCGGGCCTTCTATGTGCGGCGCGTGTTCCGCATCATCCCGCCGCTCGCCGCATTGATGGGGGTCGTGGCGCTGGGCATGGTGCTGGGCTGCTGGCAGGTTTCCATGCGGCAGTTTCTCATGACGCTGGCCTTCCTGGGAAACTACACATCAGGCTGCTGGATCCTCAGCCACCTGTGGTCGCTGGCGGTGGAAGAGCAGTTCTACCTGCTATGGCTGCGGTCCTGGCCTTCACCCTCCGGCGGCCCGGACCCCGGCTGGCGTTCATCCTCGGCGGCCTTGTGCTTGCCCCGCTCATGCGCGCCCTGGGCCCGGCGCACGGCCTGAACTATCCCGGCGGCTTCATCGAGAACTCGGATTCGCTGGCGATGGGGGCGTTTGCAGCGATCCTTTTTGCGGCCAAGGCCCCCGGCCTCATCCGCCGGATCATGGAATCCACCCCGGTTTTTCTTTCCTGCCTGATGATCGTCCTGCTCAATCTCGATCCCATCCCGGCGCTGGTCCGGGTCGCGGTGTGCTATCCGCTGATCCATGTGTTTGTGGCGGCCCTGATCCTGCGCCTGATCCAAGTCCGGAGCGATCCCGGGACCAGGCTGCTCTCCACGCCGCCATTTGTTTTTGTCGGCGTCATCTCCTACTCGTTGTACCTTTTCCAGCAAGTGGCGTTCAATCGTCCACCCACGGCGGCTCTGCCGGGGTTTCCGTGGTCCATCCTGGTGGCCTTCGCGTTTGCGACGGCCAGCCACTTCTGCATCGAGCGGCCCGCGGCGAAGCTGAGGGACCGCTTCCTGCGCCGCCCGCCGCCGGCAGCATGAGGCGCCGGCGCGGGGGTCCGGCTGTGACATCCCCTTTGATTCATATTCATCGGTTGCCCGCTCATATCTATCATAGAAAATCCATCTTTGCCGAAAAAAGGGCGGCAACCTGTTGAGGCGGCGGGATGGCGGAGGATTTAAGAGTAATTGTCGTTGACCGCCCTTGCGGCTTTCGGCATCTTACCCCCATGAAATCCATTGCTTTCATAATGCCGCCCTTGAGCACGATGAGCCACAGCGGCGTGGCGACCTTTGTGCGGCAGATGATGGCCGGCTATGGAAACCAGCCGGACCGTTTCAGGGTGGTGGAAATCCCCCATGGGGACTATTTGCCTGAGACGGCCAAACCTCCGGCGGACGCGTCCGGTCAAGCGGCGCCCGCGTCATCCGGCGGGGGGCGCCTAAAGGCCAGGATTCCTGCCGTGTTGCTGGCGCTGGGTTATCTGAAGGCGCTTTGGCGTGATGTCCGCCGTGTGTGCAACGTCCGTGCGCAGTGCCGTGGGCGCATCATCCTGACCAATGAATTCGGGTGCGAGACCCTTCCGGTTGCCCTGCGGCTGGCGCTGCCATTTTCCCGGATCGTGGCGATCAGCCACACCCGGCCCGGCCAGCAGGCGGATGCGGAACACCCGGTGCGCCGCTGGGTTGAACGGATGTGCTACCGCAGCGTTTCCGATGTGCTTTTCAATTCCGAGGCTTCCCGCCGGGAATGGGCACGGAAGCTGCGCGTGGCGCACATCAAGGGCGAGGTGGTCCATTTGGGAATGGAAGCGCCGGAGCTGACGCTCCCTGCGGATTATCCGGCCCGGCCGGAAGGGGCCGTTGATTTCGTGTGTGTGTCCCGGTTCGCCGCCGGGAAGGGGCACATCAATCTGGTCCAGGCGTGGCGGATGGCGCTGGACCGTGGCGCAAGGAATGCCCGGCTGATCCTGATCGGGGACGGGGAGTGCATGGATGCGGTGAAGCAGGCGGTGAAACAGCTGGGACTTGATAATCAGGTGGTTTTCATGGGGGCGCGGGACAAGGGCGCCTGTTATTTCAACGGGGCGGATGTGGCGATGTTGTTGTCCACGGAGCCGGAAGCGTTCGGGCTGGTGCTCCTGGAGGCCATGAGCCGCGGCAAGCCAGTCATTGCCAGCCATCTGGGCGGCATCCCGGAGGTTGTTGCGGATGGCGAGACTGGGCTGCTGGTGGATCCTTTTGATGCCGCGGCCGTTGCCGATGCAATCCGCCGCCTGGCCGGTTCGGCCGATGCGCGGGCGCAAATGGGCGGGAAAGGCCGGTCCCGCTGGGCGGCCTGTTTCACGGTGGACCACATGGTCAGGCGTTATGAAAAGATACTGGGTGGGGGAGCGGGGAAGGCTGAAGCGGTTTAGGCTATAGGCTGAAGGTTGGAAAAAGAGACGGAAAGAACGGCCCACAGATCACACAGATGGGCAGCAGAAAATTTTAACTACGAAACACGCAAAACACGCGAAATGAAGAGACGGGCGCAATTTAACATGGATTCACCAGCGTCCGACAGGGACGCAGAGGCTGAAGCGGTTTAGGCTGTAGGCTGAAGGTTGGAAAAGAGACGGAAAGAACTGCCCGCAGATCACCCTTCGACTCAGCTCACTTCGATCAAACTCAGTGCAGGCAGGGCAGGCACAGATGGACACAGTAAGATAGGAGTCAGTATTCAGAATAACTCCCGTAAGAATGAAGAATTGACCACGGATAGGACGGATGGCACGGATAGGTGCGGAAGAGCGTTAACTACGAAAAGACGAAATGAAGAGACGGGCGCACTTTGACATGGGCACAGCAGGATCTTACAGGATTCCACTGAGCGGATGAGGTTTTATGAAACAGGAAATGACACGATATCAGGCGCTTGACGGATTGCGAACCATTGCCATTCTCGGCGTGCTGCTCTCGCACGCCAGCAACTCTCCCGGCATGCCGCAGTACCCGCCATGGTGGTGGCATCTGGGCGACCTCGGCAACCTTGGCGTGCGCATCTTTTTTGTCCTCTCGGGCTTCGTCATCACGCACGGCCTGATCCGTGAACATGAGCGGCATGGCCGGATCGACCTGCGGGCATTCCATATGCGGCGCATGTTCCGCATCCTCCCGCCGTTCGTGGTGCTGATGTGCGTCGTGGGGGCGGGCATGGCGTCTGGATTGCTGCAGGTTCCCGTGCGGCAGTTTCTGCTATCGCTGGCCTTCCTTTGCAATTATCCGTTTCCGGGGAGCGTCTGGACGATCGGGCACCTGTGGGCGCTGGCGGTGGAGGCGCAGTTTTACCTGCTATGGCCCGTGGTGATGGTTCTCACCTTCCGGCGGTCCGGCCCCCGCATGGCGTTCATCCTTGCGGCCTTTGTGCTCGCCCCGCTCGTGCGCGCCCTGGGCCCGGCGCACGGCATGAACTATCCCGGCGGCTTCATCGAAAACGCGGACCCGCTGGCGATGGGGGCGCTTGCCGCGATCCTCTTTGCGGACAAAGCCCCCGGCCGCATCCGCCGGATCATGGAATCCACCCCGGCGCTGCTGTCCGGCGCGATGATCTTCATGCTTAATTTCGAGCCCATCCCGCCGCTGGTCCGGGTCACGGTGTGCTATCCGCTGATGCATCTGTTTGTTGCGGCGTTGATCCTCCGCCTGATACAAGCCGGCCGGGACCCCGCGACCAGGATACTCGCCACGCCGCCATTTATCTTTGTCGGCGCCATCTCTTACTCATTTTACCTCTTCCAGCAGCTGGTGTTCAACCGTCCGCCCCTGGCGTGGCTGCCGGGTTTTCCGTGGACCGTTCTGCTGGCTTTCGGGCTTGCGGCGGCCAGTTACTATGGCATCGAGCGGCCCGTGGCGAGGATGAGGGAGCGATTCATGCGCCGACCGCCGTCTGTAGCATGAGGATTATTGTTGACAGGACATTCCCCGGTTTTGAAAGGCAAAGTTTCACAAGTCATTGATGGAGAGAGGATGGCGGGAAAAGACAAGTGAAAAAGGCCTCACCGTGCCATAATGCCGAAAGCATCATGGAGGTCATCACACCAAACACGGGAGGCCGAGATGGAACGTACACAGATTGCGGTGCAATTGCGAGAACAGCTTGAGAAATTTTCGGGGATATTGTCTCCCCGGTTTTCCAAACCCCAAGGCAAGTTCATCCGGGAGATGGTCTACGGGATACAGGCCAGCCAGGAGGTGAAGCTCAGTTGCATCAGCCGCGCGCTGGGCGAGGAGATTGCGCTGAAGAAGACCGAGGAGCGGCTCAGTCACCACTTGAAATCCCCCGGGATGGGACAAGCGGTCAATGAAGCCATCGTCCAGCATGCGGCGTCACGGGTCCGTTCCGACACGCTGATCATCATCGATCCGACGGATGTGTGCAAACCCTATGCCCGGCAGATGCCGTATCTGGCGACGGTTCGCGATGGCAGCACGGGGGAATTGGCGCCGGGTTACTGGGCCTGTGTGGCGGTGGCCTGCGAACCCGCCACACGCCGGGTGCTTCCGCTGCACCAACGGCTGTGGTCTGCCAAGGCCCCGGATTTTGAAAGCGAGAACCTTCAGCTGCTCCAAGTCATCGACACCATCCGCGGTCCCACCCAGGGTCGCGGCATTTATGTCATGGACCGCGGCGGCGACCGCATCCACCTGTTTGAGCCTTTGCTGGCGCGGTCTTTACGCTTTATCATCCGCCTGACCGCGGCGCGGGATATGGTCTTTCGCGGACAGACTCGCAACGTCCTGGAGGTGGCGGAAGGCTGCCCCATGACGTTTGCCGAAACGGTGATCAAGGCGGAGGATGGCAAGGAGAAAGCGCTGCATCTGGAGTATGGCTTCCGCCCCGTCAAACTGCCGGAGCATGGCCAGCCGCTCTTTCTGGTCGTCATTCGGGGCTTCGGCGCCGAGCCCCTGATGGTTCTGACCAACGTGGCACTCAGCGCCTCGCGCAAGAGCGTGTGGTCCATTGTTCAGGGCTATCTCTCCCGCTGGCTGGTGGAGGAAACCATCCGCTTCATCAAGCAGAGTTATCATCTCGAAGACCTCAGGGTCTTGGACTACGAGCGGCTGCGCAATCTGGTCGCACTGGTGCTGGCGGCGGTTTACTTCTCCGCCGTCTGGTTGGGGGCCACCTTGAAGCTGGCGGTGCTGGCCACCCGCATCGCCACAGTCGCCAAGCGCTTCTTTGGCGTTCCCGACTTCCACTATTATGCCCTGGCCGATGGTATCGCCACCCTCTTCTCACGTCTGGGCCGGTATCGCCCTCCAACTCACACGATCAGACCTGCCCCAGACTCCCAACTCGCCTTCCTCTTCTCTACCACCTGAAAAAACCGGGGAAAGTCCTGTTATTGTTGACCATTTAAACTGTTTCTAGCATTAGTATATACGAGGCTTTAGCCCGCTTAATGAACGGTAGCCCCGTGTTGCTTGTGAAAGGCATTGCTTGCCGGTTGGCAGTTAAAATTGAGAAGGTGAACAACGTGTCAATTCGAAGCATTTTGAAAACAATCATTCCCGGGCCGGTAAGGAATTGTTTTATTGCCGCAGCGCCAGTTGTAAAAAAGGGCGATTTGGAGCTGGCTTTTTGGAAGAGCCGGCTCGAAATCGACAAAGGCACATTTTGCAATTCACATTATAAGCGGCTGATGCTTGGCTTGGCGGAAGAATCCGGCGACGAGTTCCTGAATGGGAAAATCGTTGCCGATTTCGGCTGTGGCCCCCGGGGCAGCCTGATGTGGGCCAGCCCGGCGCTTTTGCGGATCGGGATTGATGTGCTGGCAGACCGGTATGCGGATGAATTCACGGACAACATCACATCCCACGGAATGGTCTATTTGAAAGCCACGGAAAAGGTGATTCCCCTGCCGTCAAATTTCGTTGATGTCATGTTCACGATAAATGCAATCGACCATGTCGATGATTTTCCCGGCATGTGCAATGAGATCATCCGGGTTTTGAAACCCGGCGGCAAATTCATGGGCAGTTTCAATCTGGAAGAACCTGCCAATGCGTGCGAACCGCAGCAGCTCAACGAGAAAATCATCAAAGAACATTTGCTGGACAAGCTGGAAGTCCAATCCTACCGGATAACCAGGAAAGGGCCTGCAAAAGATGTTTATGCACCCTTCTTTGATGGAAAATTATCCTATGAACCCGGGCAGGAAGGCCTTCTCTGGGTGAAGGCCATGAAGCCGGGATAAGCAAGGCGCGGACATTGACGGCCAATTCATTTGGTCATCCTCATTTATAGTGCGCATGCCTGAGGGACGCAATCAGGGTTTCTTTGCCAAAACAAAATAACCCTGGCTTTCAGCAGCCCAGTTTGTGTCCAACTTGTCGAGATATGGAGCTAAAAATTGCCCAATTGTCCAAAAAGGAATCAGAGTTCCTTTTATCAACCATCGCAGAGGTTTTGGTCCCCGAATGAATCTTGCACTGAAATAGTTCATTTTTGCTATCCGCGCAGTAAAAAATCCAGTTTGTGGTGTGACCTGCACATCTTTGAATCCTGCTTTTCCGAACATGTATTTCAAACCGTATGGACTGTAACGGAAATAATCATGGGGCTCTTCATGTATCCACCATTGCCAAGGGACTTGGAGTATCATATACCCGCCCCGCTTCAGTATTCTAAATGATTCGTTGAGAAATATTTGTGGTTCGCAAAGATGTTCCATGACCGAAAGTGATACGATCGTGTCAGCCGTTTCATCGCCAAGTTCGATTTTTTTATTCAGATCTGAAATGACATCAGCTTTGGAGTTGTGCAGGGTTTTTGTCCAGTCCACCCCTTCATAACTATCTGCATATTGCAGGAAGTATTTTTTATAGGGTGCTTCACCGCATCCTAGATCTACTAAATGTCCTTTGTAGTATGATGAATATTTTTCCAGAAATTTATCACCGACGTCATAAAGGATCCAATTATTGAGGTTTCTGTTGCGGTGATATTCACTTGGCTTCATTTGAAAAACCTTTTCACTGTGTTGGCCTGTTTTTAGTATTCAATAGCATCGGCCAGCTTGTGCGTTCCCATTTCTGCTATATAATGATTTTATAACCTAATGCTACATTTTTCCCCATTTTTTTAGCGAGGGCATGGACTTTCAGCTGGTACGTGTGCTCCCATGATAAAATTAGCGGATCATTCAAGTTAGAGCCTATTCGAAAACCCATTGGGACCATGATGGCATGAGTTTTCGTGCCGGGCAAGGTGGCTGTTCAAAAGTGATTCACCACGGATTACACTGATGGCACGGATATAGGAGACAGATGAGCTTTAACTACGAAATATGCCAAAATTGAGAAAACGAGAAGGGCAATCTCAACCACGGGTCAGTCGGAGACTTCGCCCTACCCGGAAAAAATCAGATGGATGAGGCGAGGCGTCCCTGCCTGCACTGAACTCCGTCGAAGTGCCGAGCCATCCGTCCGTTGCGGGTATTGATCCCCGGCGCGCGTTTTGCGAGCAGGACGGAACCCGCGGTGTCATGGCCCAGTGGGTTTTCGGATAGGCTCTATAAGGCGATATTTACCAGTACGTCCACCCTGCCGTTGGTTCATTTTGGCCCGTGATGGCACGGCGCCTTGACTGAATCTTTTTCCACCGCACACCGGTTCTGCGCCAAGGCGGAATCCCAAGGCCGGTGCGAACAACTTTCATCCTTGCGGTTTAACTGGATAGACGGTATTTTCAGGGCGAAAATAAAGGGAGTTTTTTGCATAATTTACGGGCACGGAGTGTATTTTGTGCCTGTTTACAGGTTGGAATCCAGCAGCTATCCGGCTTGTTTGTCGCCGTGAAAAACCGGGATGGGATTCTATTGCAGGAATATGTTGCCAAACCCATCCTTGTGTGACGAAATAGAGAGCGTGGTGTATGCCATCTGCCAGCCTGAAACATAAAGCGGTTTCCGCAACGATTTGGAGCGGGGTTGAAACCTTTGCCCGGCTGGGCCTGCAGTTTGTCATCACCATGGTCCTGGCGCGGCTGCTGACCCCGGCGGACTATGGCGCGGTCGGCATCATCAGTGTGTTCATCGGGCTGGCGGGCGTGTTCATTGACCTGGGCCTTTTCTCCGCCCTGGTCCAGCGCAAAAACGTGACCGACACCGACCTGTCGTCCTTTTTTTATTTCAACACTGTTGCGGCGCTGGTCATATCGCTGCTGATCGGGCTGGCCGCGTCATGGATTGCCGTTTTCTATAAGATGCCAATCCTCAAGCCGTTGACCTGGCTCCTGGCGGCGAATTTGTTCATTGGCTCATTTGGCACTGTTCAGGGGTTGGTGCTGACCAAGACGATTGATTTCCGCCGGAAGTGCGGCATATCCCTGATTCCCGCGGTGATCGCGGGCTGCGTGGCCATCCTGATGGCGTGGCAGGGCTATGGCGTCTGGAGCTTGTGCGTCCAGTTCTTGATCGCCAGCACGTTGCGTGTTTTATCCGGCTGGTGGGTTATTGATTGGCGGCCGCAGTGGGTCTTCTCATGGATATCGATCCGGTCGCTTTTCAAATCCAGCAGTTTCCTGTTCCTGGCCGAGGTGAGCAATGCCCTGTTTTCCCGCATCAACACCCTGGTCATCGGCAAGTTTTATTCAGCCGCCGATCTCGGGTATTATTCCCGTGGGGATGGTTTGCAGATGCTGCCGGGCAGCGTGCTTTCCGGGATTGTCGAGAACGTGGCGTTCCCCGTTTTTTCTTCCGAGCATGAGAACAAGGCATTGCTGCGTGCCGGACTCAAAAAATCCATTACCATTCTGATGATGCTCAGCATGCCGATCATGGTCGGCATGATGGTCACGGCAAAACCGCTGGTCCGTGTCCTCTTTGGCGCGCAATGGCTGCCCTGCGTGCCTTATGTCCAGATACTTTGCCTCAGCGGCCTGTTTAGGCCGCTGCTTGTTCTCAATGGCAGCGTACACAAGGCGCTCGGTCTTTTCAGTCTTATTTTCCGGGTGGATGTCGCCAAAAGGATTCTCGCGGTGCTGCTGCTCGCTATTACCTGTCCCATTGGTATTGCCGCGATTGCATGGAGCACGGTGCTAATCAGTGTCCTCAACTTCATGATTGCTGGGTATTACAGCGGAAAGTTTATCCAATACGGCCTGATGCGCCAGATACTCGACCTGATGCCCTGTATCAGCGGTTGCCTGGTCATGGTGGCGGGCGTCTGGGCATTATCATGGCTGCCCATCCATCCGCCGATTGTCATGCTGGCGGTGCAAATAGCGTCCGGCGCGGCCATTTATGTGACGTTCTGCCATGTTTTCAAACTGGAGGCGTTTACCGATGCGCTGGCCATTGTCCGGAGCCGCCTGCCGTTTGGTCGCGTGTGATCGCACGTTCCGGTCACGGATAAAGATTGTGAAAAAAAAAGTGCAGGACGTCAGAACGCGGTTGAGCGATATACGCCGCAGGCCATCACCGTTTTCTGGCGGCGGGAAACGGGGCGGGCTGCTGGTTGTCCAATAAGAAGAAATTGATCCTGCCGCAGGAAATGTACAAGAGGCTGGCTATGCAATTATCAGACATCACGCAGAATGCAGAACAGGCAATGTCCATCAAGTATAATACGATGGTGTACAATTTGCAGCGCAGCGGAAAAAAAATACTGATCATGAGCCTCGGGGAAGCCTTTTTTGATATCCCGCTTTTCCCCATGGACGGGCTGCCGTTCCCATCGCTGTATCATTACAGCAACTCCATGGGCACGCCGGAGCTGAGGCGGAAGCTTGCGGAGTTTTTCCTGAAAAACTATGACGTGCCGGTTAACTACGAAAAAGAAATCCTCATAACGGCGGGCTCAAAGGCGGCCATACACTTTGCGTTCATGGCGATATTGAACCCGGGCGACGAGGTCCTGATCCCCGAGCCGTTCTGGGTGAGCTATCCCGAACAGGTGAAGCTGTGCTACGGTGTGCCGGTGAATGTGCCGTATTACAAAACGGTGTATGATTTTGAATCGTTCATCACATCCAAGACAAAAATCATCATCATCAACAATCCGCACAATCCCACCGGGTATGTTTATTCCAAAGATGAAATCAAGCACCTGCTGAAGCTTGCGGAGAAGTATGACTTGTGGCTGTTCAGCGACGAGGCTTACAGCGAATTTGTCAATGACGGCAGCTTTGTTTCGCCCGGAAGCATTGACAGGGAGAAGGCGCACACGGTTGTCTTCAACTCCATCTCCAAGAACTATGGCATTTCGGGCTGGCGGCTGGGGTATGTGATCGCCAACGAAAAGCTCGTTTTCAACATACTCAAGGTCAACCAGCACATCATCACGTGCCCCGCAACGATTCTGGAATATTACGTGGAAAAATATTTTTATGACATTCTGGAGCATACCAATCCGCAGATAAGGGCGCTGATTGACAAAAGGAAGGAAATTGCCGATTACATGGCCTCTATCGGGCTGAAAACGCTGCCCGGCAGCGCCACGTTTTATTTCTTCGTCTCGATTGCGCCCACCCGCCTGACGTCCGAAGAGTTCTGCACCCGGCTTCTTTTTGAGCATTCCATCAGTGTGGTCCCCGGCTTGGGCTATGGCGCCAGCTGCGATAGATTCATAAGGATTTCCATCGGCGCGGCGGCGACCGAAGACATCAAGGCGGGACTTGGAACCATCAAAAAACTTATTGAAGACACCAGCGCCGCCGCCGCTCCCGGGACCCGCAACGTCCTCGTGGTGGCGGGCGGCCTCTGGCAGATACCCTTGATCAAATACCTGAAAAACAAAGGGCACAAAGTCTTTGTTGTGGATCCCTATCTGCATTCCCCCGGCGTGCCGTATGCCGATAAGCACATTCCGTGCGATGTGCGCGATTTTGAAAAAATCAGGGAGCTGGTGGGCGCCGAGACATTTGAATTCATTGTTTCCGACCAGTCTGATATCTCCGTCAACACCGTTGCCCAGCTTAACAGCCACTTCAACCTGCCTGGGAATCCGGTGGAGGTGACGGACAGGTTTGTCAACAAGTACCATATGCGCCGGCATGCTGAATCCATCGGCGTGCCCATCCCCCGATATGCAAAAGTTGACAGCGTGAACAGCCTTGAAGATTTCATCCGGAAATCCGGCCTGCCCGTGATCATCAAGCCTGCGGATTCCCAGTCGAGCCGGGGGGTGATAAAAATTGATGCGGACAACCTTCAGCACATTGAACAATATGTTGTCAGCAGCCTGAAGTTTGCCAACTGCGGCTACCTGGTTGCGGAGGAGTTTGTGGACGGCCGCGAGGTCACGGTCGAAGGGTTTGCCTCGGCGGGCAGGCACCGGACGCTGGCGATTTCGCTGAAAAAGCACTTCCGGACAGGCATCGCCTCCGAATTGGAATATCCTGCGGCCATTCCTGAAAACATCTATCATGAGATAGAGCGCATCAATGACCTGTTCGTGGAAAAGGCGGGCCTGAAGTTCGGCATCACCCATGCGGAATATATGATCAACCTCAACACCGGACGAATTGTCCTGATTGAAATCGCCTGCCGCGGGGGCGGCACCTTGATTTCGTCGGACATTGTCAACTGGGTTTCAGGGGTGAATGTGTATGACCTTCTTTATGGTAATCTCAGGGGGGCGGCCACCGACGTGAAGGGCTTGAATGTGTTAAAGCGCAACGCCATCCTTAAATTCTTTGAGTTCCATCCCGGGGTGGTGAAGTCCATATCCGGCCTTGATGAAGTGAAGAAAATGAAAGAAGTCATCAGCCATGATTTGTTGTTCAAGCCCGGCGACACCTTGCAGCCGGCCGAGGATGACCGCTCCAGGCAGGGGTATTTTATCGCGTTTGCAAACACCAAGCCCGAGCTGGATGCGGTCGTCAAAAAAGTGATTGAAACCATAACGGTCAATTATGCATAAAGCCGGGGCTGGTGCTGCGGGTGAAGCAACAGGAAGGGGCAGGCATGAATGAGATTCCGCTTTTTGACTGTGCAGCGCATCCCACGCTGACCGGCGGATGGCTGCGCCCCCAAGACGGGCATGCAAATACATTCGACCGTTTGATAAAGGAAATGGACCGAGCCAATGTGGCGCATGCGGTTGCATTCGGGATGGCGGGTGTGGGCGGATATGAAGCTGGGGCGTATATCCGCGAAGCACAGCACTTCGGCGAGCGGCTGGTGCCCGTTGCGTTTTGTGATTTTGCTGAAATAAAGGGGACGCGAGATGCCTCTGCCTATCTTGGGCAGCTGCGAAGCCTGGGATATTGCGGCATCAAGATCCATCCCCGTTTGTCGGCCATGCAGGTTGATGATCCGCGGGTGCTTGCCGTCGTCCTCGCGGCAGCGGAGCTGGGGATGGTTGTGATGATCTGCACGTATCCGTACGAGGCATCCATTCGGAGCCTGTGCAACGGGGTTGAGCATATTGCGCGGCTCCTTTTTGCCGCGCCGCACGCGCGGGTTGTGCTCATGCATGGCGGGGACGTGCGTCTCATGGAGATGGCTTCATTTGTACGCCATCTTCCCGGACCTAACGTGTTGTTGGACCTGTCGTTCACAATGTGCAAATACAAAGGCAGTTCGGTGGATTTAGATGTCCGGTTCTTGTTTGAGAATTTTGACCGGCGGATCTGCATCGGGTCCGACAGCCCCGAATTCAGCCTGGATGTGATGCGGGAGCGGTTTGATTTTTTTGCGCACGGATTGTCCCGGGAAAAAATACGGAATATTGCCAATCTCAACTTGAGTCGTTTTTTAGGGAGAGCATGATATGTTGCTAGATCGCGACGATGCGGACATGACCATCCGGCGCTATGCGGAGCGTTACGGCCAATATGGCTATTCCCCAAAGACGCTGGGGTGGGACAAAGGCAAGCAGGACGTCCGGTTTCACATCCTGACCGACGGGTTTGATTGCCGCGGAAAATCTATGCTGGATATCGGCTGCGGGTTCGGCGATCTCAACCTGACGTTGCGTGCGCGGTGTGGGCAGGAATATTCATATCTGGGGGTTGATTTGGTCGACACCCTGCTTGCCGAGGGGCGGCAGCGGTATGAAAATGAGCGTGTCCATTTCACGGCCGGAAATTTTCTTGAACTGCCCCTCGCGGGTAATTTTGACATCGGCCTTGCTTCAGGCGTTTTCAACCATCGGCTCGCGCACTCGGATTCCTACACGGTCATTGAGGCCACCATGGCCAAGGCCTTTGGCATTTGCCGCGAGGGGATTGCGTTTGATTTCCTGTCCGACAAGGTGGACTACCAGCACGAGCACACCTTTCACAGCAGTCCTGAGCGGATATTGGCCATGGCGTACCATCTTTCCCGGAATGTTGTTTTGAGGAATGATTACATGCCCTTTGAGTTTGCGGTGTATGTGTTTAAAGACGACGGCTTTGACAAGAGCGACACGCTGTTCAGGCGATACAAAAACATCATGTCAAAAGGCGGACAGACAGCATGAGCGGGCCCCCTGATTCGATGATGCCGTTTAACCGCTCCTCGGTTGTCGGGCATGAGCTTGACTATATCGCCGAAACCATGCGGAACGGCCAGGTGTGTGGCGACCAGCGCTATTCCCGGCAATGTCAGGCGTTATTGGAGCGCCTGCTGGGCGTGCCACGCGTGCTGGTGACCACCTCGTGCACGCATGCGCTTGAGATGTGCGCGCTGCTGTTGAACATCCGGCCGGACGATGAGGTGATTGTGCCGTCCTTCACGTTTGTGTCCACGGCCAACGCGTTTGCGCTCCGGGGCGCCAAACTGGTTTTTTGCGATGTGCGGCCCGACACCCTGAACATGGATGAGGCCCTGCTGGAGGCGCTGATCACGCCCAGGACCAAGGTGATTGTGCCGGTGCATTACGCCGGCGTGGGCTGCGAGATGGATGCCATCCTGAAAATCGCGTGCCGCCACGGCGTGGCGGTGGTCGAGGACAATGCGCACGGCTTGTTCGGCAAATACCGGGGGCAATGGCTGGGCACATTCGGCTGCATGGCAACGCAAAGTTTCCACGAGACGAAAAACATCACCTGCGGCGAGGGCGGAGCCCTGCTCATCAATGACCCGGCCTTGATCGAGCGCGCGGAGGTTTTGCGCGAGAAAGGCACGAACCGCAGCAAGTTCTTCCGCGGCATGGTGGATAAATACACATGGGTGGATATCGGGTCGAGCTATGTGATGAGCGATGTGCTGGCGGCGTTTCTTTATGGCCAGCTCGAACAATGGGAAAACATCCAGCAGAAGCGGAAAACCATCTGGGAGCATTATGATGCCCGGCTGCAGTCATGGTGCAGGGAAAATGGCGTGCGGCAGCCGGTGATCCCGGCGGAATGCGCGCAGGCCTACCACATGTATTACCTGCTGTTTCCTTCCCTGGCGCAGCGGCAAGCCATGATTGCGTATCTGAAACAGAAGGGGATCAGCGCCGTGTTCCACTACCTGCCGCTGCACGTGTCGCCGATGGGTCGGACATTCGGCGGCAAGGCGGGCGATTGCCCGGTGACGGAGTCGGTCAGCGACCGGCTGCTGCGCCTGCCGTTTTACAATTCCATGGGTGAGGCCGATCTTGAGCGCGTGGCGCAGGCGATGACAAGTTTCCCAGGATAAGCATGAACCTGCATCTTTTTGCGGACGACAAGTTTTTCAACAGCTTTATCCGGAAGTTTGAAGAAGCGGACCGGCCGGGGAACAATGTTTATTTGTGTGTGTCCAGAAATGCGGACCGGTTCGAATATCTGACTGACCCGCGAGTGATCTACGCGCCGCCGGAGTCGGAGGGTTTCGCGGCCTATATGCGCGATATCCGGCGATATGATAAGGTTTTTTTTCATGGGCTTCAGACCGATTTGTGGCCATGGGTGGCAAAAATCCCGCGCGGCCCGAAGGTGTGTTGTGTATTTTTGGGGTGGGAAAGGTATGTGCCGGAACGGTTTTATCGCTGGTATTTATATGATGCCGACAGCAGGCGGTATTTAAAAACATGCCAACACGCGGCGGACCAGGAAAAAACGTGGAGGTTGCGGTTCTGGGAGTGGAGGCATGGATTAAAAGACGACTGCCGCGCCATTGCGACGCGGCAATGCGCCTTTGCGCGAATCGATTATTTTTTATGCTGGAATGAACACGACTTCAATACGCTTGCGCATAATATATTTTTCCATGCCCGGCACGCCTATTTTTCTTATGAAAGCGTGGGCGCAGATGGCGTCACGGGCATGGCGGAGTCCGCCGCGCAGGATTTGAAGTTCCTGAAAAACAAACAGCACCCGGTTGTGCTGCTCGGCAATTCGGCCGCGGTCAGCGGCAACCATATTTCCGTTTTGAGGCGCCTCCGTGAGTTAAAAGGACGACAAGATTTCATGGTGATGTGTCCTCTGAGCTATGGGGATCCGGCTTACGCGGAGCATGTTTCCAATATGGGCCGGAACCTGCTGGGAGAGCGGTTCTTCCCGTTGCGTCGCTTCATGGACAGAGCCACCTATTTCTGGATGCTGTCCAAAGTGGATTGTGCGGTGATGAACCACCGCCGGCAGCAAGCGGCCGGCAACATCTTGATGCTGCTTTCCGTCGGCAGGCGGGTGGCGATGAACACGCGTAGTTCGCTTTATCCGTATTTCAGGGAAAACACCGGCATGGTGTGTGATTTTTGGAGCGTTCAAACCTCAGACGAGCTGCTGATGCCTTTGCCGGAAAATGTCGCGCGACAGGGGCGGGAGTTTATCGCAGGCCGGTTCAGCGATGCGGCGGTCATGAAGGATTACAAAAAGCTGGTGGCATTATAATGGCAGAGTCATTTCCAAGGGTTTCGATCATCATCCCGACGTATAACCGGATCGATTTATTGCGGCAGGCGCTGGCAGCCTGCGGATTGCAGACATGGCCTGAGTGGGAAGCGATCGTGGTGGATGACGGGTCCGAAGAAGATGTGGCTGCGGCGGTGGCGGAGGCGCAGTCAGCTTATGGCGGCGCCACCCGCCGATTTGTTTATGTCCGCCAGGAAAAAAGCGGCGGGAATGCCGCCCGCAACAATGGCTTCCGCCATGCAACGGGCGAATTCATCCAGTATCTGGATTCCGACGACCTGCTGCATCCAGACAAGCTTGAATGCCAGGTGCGGCACCTGGCGCAGCGACCCGACCTGGATGCAACGATCATGCTGGCGGAATTTTTTTACGAAATCCCCGGGGATTCACAAATACTCTGGAACGTGCCGGCGCGCGCCGATATGGAGGGCGATCTGGACCGCTTTTTGATCGAAGACGCGGTGTGGTCGCCAGGCGGCCCGCTCTGGCGCAAGGCGGCGGTGGCGCGGATCGGCGGCTGGGATGAACGCCTGACCTGCTGGCAGGACTGGGAGTTCCATGTCAAGGCGCTGTGTGCCGGCATCACATACTGCCACGAAAACGTTGTCGGGTATTATCACCGCGACCACCAGGGGCCACGCGTCAGCGTGGGGTCGATGACGGTTGCAAAATCGCGCGCATGTTTCCTTGCCGGAAAACTGGCATACGGCTATCTGAAAAACTCGCCATATTATGACAGCCGCCGCTATCTGCTGCTGGAGTATTTTTTCCTGAACCTGGAGCGGCTCGAGAAATTGCAGGCGCCCGGCAAGCGCCGCGTGCGGATGGATGCGCTCTGGTTCATGCGGCGGCTGGCCTGCAGCGCGGCGCAAAGGGCGGTGCTGTCCGTGATGACGCTGCTGGCCGGCCTGCCTTTGCTGGACAAGGCGTGCAAGCTGTATGTGAACAAACTGCGGACCCGGGCCGGCGCCGGCAGCCTCCGCAATGTGGTGAAGGGCCCTTTCCTGCCGCCGCCGCCGGCCAACTGGACTAAGAGCCTATCCGAAAACCCACTGGAACCATGATGGCCTGAGTTTTCGTGCCGGGCAAGGCGGCTGTTCGGGCGGGAATACCCAAGGCGGTCTTTCCCCCGAACAGATAACGCCGCCCGGCGCGAAAAGACAGGCTACCCGCTGCGGGCACGGCGTCTTCTGCCCTGCCGCGGCGTTCCTCGCCGGGGGCCAAGACCGCTGAGGGTATTGACCCCCGGCGCGCGCCTTGCGAGCAGGGCGGAACCCGCCGTGTCATGGCCCAGTGGGTTTTCGGATAGGCTCTAAGGCCATCACGGCCGTTGCGGCCGGGCCCGCGCGGCGCGCGGCGGACCCCGTCATCGAAAAGAAAAATTGCGCGTAAATCATTTTAAAGGAGCACGCGACATGCAGGACCGGCTGGGGAAAATGCTTGCGAAAATTGTCAATGCGGTCCGGCTGCAGCGTGCCGCCGCCATCAGCCTCCGGGAGGTGGAGAAACACAAGTGCGCGGTCTGCCTCACATCGCTGAACCGGGCGGGGCGCCGTTTGGAAAACTGCCTGCGGACGCTGCGGCACCAGAGCGTGCCGGAGTCCTGCGTGGATATCACCCTGTGCGACATGGGCAGCACGCCGGATATTTGTGATGAATTGGGCGCGCTGGCGCAGAAGTACCGCGTCCGCCAGGTCCGCATGAACCTTCCCGCCCCGGAATGGCAGCGCTCATGGCCCATGAATGCCGCCATGCGCCATTCAGCGCCCGATGCCGCCTTCCTGCTGGCTTCGGATATCGACATGATTTACGCGCCGAATTTCATCGAGTGGGTCCTGCGGTGCCACCTCGCGCTGCCGGATAAAACGTTTGTCATGTGCGAATATCACCAGCTGCCGGATGACACGGCCATGCAGCGGTACGATGCGGCGGGGGATTACTATAAAATCCTGGCGTGCGCCGCCACGCCGCACGTGGTGGGGTCGGGGCATTGCCAGTCCTTCACCCGGGCGTGGTGCAACGAGATTCACGGCTATGACGAGCGCTTCCGGTGCTGGGGTTATGAAGACAACGACATGCAGAACCGGGCGACGATCAGCCGGTTCTGGCGCGCGGATATGTCGTCAAAAACCAGCGATATCCACCAGTGGCACGAGACGCATGAGCAGCGGATGACACGCGAAGGCGCCGCGGCCGTGTACAAGGAAGCCCTGCAGCGGAACGACGCGATTTTCAAGGATAACATGAAGGCCAACACGCTGGTGCGCAATCCCGGCGGCTGGGGTTTGCTGCCGCCGACAGGCGTGGTGATTGAGCCGCCCCCCAAAAAAAGGCTGTAGCGGTTTAGGCTGCAGGCTGAAGGTCGGAGACGGATAGGCTCTAACTACGAAATGCGCGAAATATGCGAAAAAGGGATTTGGATTTCCTGACAGTCTAACCGCCTATAGTCTATTAACCTGCATCCGTATGGGATGCGGTTGAGTGAAAACCATGAAAATTGCCGTCGCCAGTTCAGGGTTGGGGCATGTTGCGCGCGGGATCGAAACCTGGGCGCATGATACGGCGCTGGCGCTGGCCGCCCGCGGCGTGGATGCCACTTTGTTCTGCGGCAAGGCGCTTGCGGCCCCTGTCACCGCTTTGCCGGTTATGCCGCTGGCATGCCTGAGGCGGGATGAAAAGCCGGCGCAATGGCTGGCGCGCCTGGCCCCGGGGCCTGCCTGGCGGTGGGGACTGAAGGCGCCGTATGGATGGGAGCAGCTTTCCTTCTGGCTGTCGCTGTGGCCGCATCTGAGGCGCGGCCATTACGACATCCTGCATGTGCAGGATCCCATGCTGGCATGGTGGTGCCGCGTGTTCCGCAGCAAGGGGTGGGTGAAGACACGCGAAATCCTGGCGCACGGCACGGAGGAAACAAAGGATTTCCTGGCGCAGTTCGATTATGTCCAGCATCTGGCGCCCTGGCACCTTGAACAAAATCAACCCCCCATCCGGTCGTGCTGGATGGCGATCCCCAATTTTGTGGATGTCGCGGTGTTTACGCCGGCCGCGGACGGCGGCGCAGTTGCGCAAGCCCGCCGCAAGTTCGGGATTCCCGAGGACGCGTTTGTCATCGGGACCTCCGCGGCGGTGAAGCGGGACCACAAACGTGTGGATTTTCTCATTGAGGCGTTTGCGGATTTGCCGGCGCATGGCCTGATCCATGGCCGCAAGCCTTACCTGCTGATCACCGGCGCCCGGCATGCCGATACGGCGGCCTTGCAGAAAATGGCGGATGCCCTGGCCCCCGGACGTGTCAAAATGATGACCAATGTGCCGCGGGCGGATATGCCGGACGCTTATCGCGCCATGGATATCTTCGTGCTGTGTTCGCTTTTCGAAATGATGCCGATCTCCATCCTTGAAGCATTGTCCTGCGGGGTGCCGGTGCTGGCCAACCGGCACCCGGTGCTGGAATGGATGGTGGGCCCCGGCGGCGCATGCGTGGATATGACCTACAGGTCCGTGCTGGCGGATTTCGTGGCGGGGATGCCGGCGGAATGGCCTGCTGCGCATGGACGCGCGGCGCGGCAGCATGCGGTGGATGTGTTTTCAACCGATGCGGTGATCGGACGGTACATCGAATACTACCGCAAGGTGCTTGATCAATGCGCAAAGGCTGAAGCTGTTTAGGCTGAAGGTCGGATGGAAAATAGATTTGCCACGGATGAGACGGATGGCACGGATATGGGGAACTGCAGAGTGCAGGGCGCATGGTTCAGAAAGAAGAACCGCCCACAGATCACACGGATTGGGAAAGGCTATTAGACTGTAGACTGTTAGGCTGTTAGCCGGAGTTAAAACCCTTCTTTCCCGGAATGTGGGAGGCGACCTCCGGGCGCCGACAGGACGGAGATTCACCACGGATGAGACGGATGGCACGGATAGAAGACAGAGGCATTTAACATGGATTAACATGATGGATAGGATTACGGAAAGACTTACCACCCGCTTCGCTGGAGGCGCGGAGAACACGGAGAAGAAAGATCCGGAGGAGGTCCGTTCAAATCAGATTTGATCGGACGGTTTGTATGATGGAGCCGGAGGAGGCGGAAAGGCTATTAGATTGCAGCCTATCCACCTGATTTCTTCCGGCTCCTACGCCCCTCAGTGTCTCCAGCGAAGCGAGTGGTGAATGTTCCGATCATTTCACCGCAGAGGATGCATCTGTCCACCACGGATGAGACGGATGGACACTGATAAGAGCCGGAATGTTTCAAAGAATCGGCGTTCGGAGACCGCCTCCCACATTCCGGGCGGGAATATCTCCAGCGGCTAATACCATTTACGCGAGAGATTGAGTACAAAGTTCCCGGGCAAAGAACGGTCGGAGCGGAGCCCGACCCTCCAGAAAATTTAGCAGCCGGCATGAGTTTTACACACTGGAGGGACGGCCTCTGTGCCGTCCGTGGCAAAGGTGAATGATTGCAGTAAGGATGAACCTTGGCGACTTTGCGGGAAAATATCTGAATGTTGACAACCCCCATGCCGCTTCCCAAAGTCATCCACCTCGTCATTTCCCTGAAGCATGGCGGGCTGGAGCAATTGGTGGTGCAGTGGACCAATGCCCGGAACCGGGTTTCGCCCGGGTCGACATCGGTGGTGTGCCTTGACGAGGCGGGCGAATTGGCGCCGCAGGTTGATGGCGGGGCCGTGCAGGTGCTGCAGGCCCGGCGTGCCCGGTTCCCCTGGGATATTGATGCGGTGCGGCGGATCCGCCAGCTGGCCCCGGCGGTCATCCATGCCCACAATCTTGCCGCCTGGCAATATGCGGTGCTGGCGAAGCTGGCGGGGTGCTGGTCGCGGCGGCCGTGGCTCGTTTACACCCAGCACGGCGCCAATGTGCATAACCGCAGCCTTGTGGACCGGTTGCGCGGCCGTTTGCTGGCAGGATTCACCGATGAAGTGGTGTCGGTTTCCGCCGCGACCGCCAACGTCATGGCAAGGCTGTTGTGGTTGTCCGCACGGCGTATCCGGGTGGTGCCGAACGGGATTGCCATGGATGCGCGGGAGGGACGGGAGCCCTCCATCACCAGGGAATCCGTCCATATTCCCCGGGATGCCATGGTGATCGGATCGGTGGGCCGTCTTGCGCATGTCAAAGGATATGACCGGCTGCTCCGGGTGTTTGCGACGATGCCCTTGCGGCGCATGGCGCATGGCGCAGGGAGCATGGGGCAGGGAGCATGGAGCATGGAGCATGGGGCATGGGGCGGGAGGCAGGAGACAGGAGGCAGGGAGCAGGGAGGGTGGAAGCCTTCGGGAGACAGGATACAGGAGTCAGGAGACGGGAGACCGGAGGCAGAAGCAGGAAACTGCAATGAAGGGTGTGCCCATACGGGAGAGGCGTGCCTTCTCCTCCTTGGCGATGGTCCGGAGCGACCCGCGTTGGAAGTCCTGTCGCATGACCTGGAGATCGCGGACCGTGTGCGGTTTGCCGGGTTCCAGCCGGACGTCCGGCAATACCTCCCCCTGATGGATCTTTTTGTGCTGTCCTCGCGCAGCGAAGGGCTTTCGATCGCCTTGCTTGAAGCCATGGCAATGGGTGTGCCGGCGGCGGTGACGGATGTGGGCGCCAACCGCGAAGTGATTGATGACGGGCGCGCCGGTTTCCTGCTTTCCGATCATGAATCGGATTGGGCGGACCAATTGAGGGACATCTTGGGTGATCCTGACCGGTTGCAGGCGGTGAGCCATGCGGCCCGGGTGCGGGTGGCGCAGCACTATTCCATGAGCGCCAATCTGGCGGCGTATGAGGCCGCTTATGTCGCGGCGCGGAGATTTTGAGCATGTTCCGGATTTCCCTGTGACCGTGTGCTTCAGGGAAACCTTGATTCACCCGTGCCACAAGGGCACGGGGATCTTTCGGCTTTGGCGAACCGTAATGTGAACTTCTAACCCGATATTTCCATGCGTGTTTTAATTATCACCAACCTCTATCCCCGCCCGGATCAACCGGCGCGCGGGATGTTCAACGCCCAGATGGTCCGTGAGATGGCCCGCCGGCATACGGTTTCGGTCCGTGTGCTGGTGCCGCAGTGGCGTGTCTGGCGGTGGCGGGCGATCCGGCGGTGGCGGATGGCGGAAAACGGTGTGGACACGGCTTATCTGCCGGTGTTTTATCTGCCGGGCATCGGCCGGAACCTGAGCTACCTGACCTACCGTTTGAGCCTGCCCCGGGAGCTTTCAGCGGCGATCCGGGATCATGATGCCGTGCTTGTGCCATGGCTTTATCCCGATGGCGATGCGGTTGTCAATGCGGCCCGTTGCAGCGGGCGTCCGGTGTGGCTGATGACGCTGGGGAGCGACACGTTCCATCTGGCATCGTTCTGGCGGCGGCGGGCCATCCTGCATGCCTGCAAGGCGGCGGCGGGGGTCATCTGCGTATGCCGGCTCCTGGCCGACCGGCTGGCGGCTGCCGGGGTGCCGGAGCACAAGCTGCATGTGGTCCCCAATGGCGTGAACACGACCATCTTCAGGCATCGCGTGAAGGAAAGCCTGGCGATCGACCCGTGCAAGAAGATTATCCGGAACATGGATTCTGCGGCGGAAGAAACGCCATGCGCCGCGCATGCCGCCAGGGCGCCGGAAGCATGCGCAACCGTAGGCCGCCCCAGATGGGTGCAGATTGAGGATGCGTCCCATATCGTGCTTTTCGTCGGCAACCTGGTGCCGGTGAAGGCGCCGGATGTGATGGTGAAGGCGTTTGCGGAGATGGTCAAAGGCCCGGATGGCAAAAGGGATATGGACGCCGTGTCCGTTTCCCGGTCTGATCACGAAACACCCGGCATCCGCCGCCAGCCGGTTCTGCTCATCATCGGCAGCGGCATCATGCGGCCTTCGCTTGAGGCCCTGGCACGGGATTTGGGCGTGGGCAGCCGTGTGTGTTTTCTCGGGACCCGGCCCCTTGCGGAAGTGGCCTTGTGGATGAACCGGGCCGATGTGCTGTGTTTGTCAAGCTGGGGCGAAGGCATGCCGAATGTCGTGGTGGAGGCGCTGGCTTCCGGGCTGCCGGTGGTTGCGACCGATGTGGGCAACTGCCGCGAGCTGCTGGCTGGCGAGCCGATGGCCCGGCTGGTTCCGAGGGGCGATGTCCGGCAAATGGCCGATGCGTTGGCCGGGCTGTTGGCAACCCCGGCGGATCGGGCATCATTGGCGGCACGGCATGGCAAGCGCAGCTGGGCGGACCAGGCGGAAGACATTTTGACACAGATGAACCCGGGCGCCAGGCAGGCGGCTCCGGGATTCTTCACCATCACCAATTTGTTCCCGTGGCCCGACCGGCCGACGAGAGGCCTGTTCAATTTTGAATTGTTCAAGGCGATGGATGCGGTTGCGCGGCGCGTGACGCAGGACGCCGCCGACCCCTCCCGGTCACGCCTCCGCAACATCTGCCTTGTTCCTGAATGGCGGCTCTGGCGATGGCCGGCGATCCGGAAATGGAAGATGCCTGAGCATCAGGATATCGATGACGGCACGGTCTATCTTCCGGTTTTCTATCTTCCTGTCATCGGCCGCTCATCGAGCTGGCGGTTTTATTACCGGGCGCTGAAAGGTTTTTTCCTTGCCGGGGATCGCCGGGGAGAGGATGGGGCGTGGGATGTCTTTCTGGGATCCTGGCTTTATCCTGATTCCGTTGTGGTGGCGAAACTGGCGGCCAGATGCGGCGTCCGGGCGTGGATGCGTGTCCATGGATCCGATCGCTACCACCTGAAGAATCCGGTCCGCCGCCGCCTGATCCTTAAAGCCTGCCGAAAGGCGGAGGGGGTCATCTGCAACTGCAAAGCGGTTGCGGATGATCTGGTCAAATGGGGCGTGCCGCCGGGTAAATTGCACATTGTGCCCAACGGGGTGGATGAATCCGTGTTCCGGTACCGGACCCGGGAAGCGCTGCTGCTCGAAGATAAAAAAGAAGCATGGCCATCCCCGTTGAGAACGATGCTGTCTGACCGCGGAACAACGGTCGCCGGGTCCGGGCCCCGCATGATCCTCTTTGTCGGCAATCTGGTGCCCATTAAATGCCCGGATGTGCTGTTGAAGGCGTTTGCGCGGATGAACAAGCGTGCCGCCGGCCTTTCGCAGATTCTTGTGATCATCGGTATCGGTCCGATGCAAAGCTGGCTGGAAGGGTTGGCGCAGGAACTCGGCATTGCGGGGCAGGTTCATTTTCTTGGCGCACGTCCCCATGATGAGGTGGCTTTGTGGATGAACCGGGCCAATGTGCTGTGCCTGACCAGCCGGAGTGAAGGGATGCCGAATGTGGTGGTTGAGGCGCTGGTGTCCGGCTTGCCGGTGATGGCAACGGATGTGGGCGCCTGCCGCGAACTGCTGTCGAATGAGCCACAATCGCGGCTGTGCGTGCCCGGTGACGTGGACGGCATTGCCCGTGCGCTGGAGGATCTGCTGGCTGCGGAGCCCGACCGTCAGGCCATGGCGGCGCGGCATGGCGGCCGTTTTTCATGGACACATCAGGCGGAAACCATCATGGGGCTGATGACAGGGCGCGGAGAGAATTGAGAGGGTTCGGGGTTCGGGG
>Ga0118677_10000610_pt1 | contig 78336 bp, 55 predicted proteins | sample AliMusrvi5mmetaG_FD_86154 | JGI IMG/M metagenome (GOLD analysis project Ga0118677, IMG submission 86154) | reverse complement strand
GAGGCAGTCGCGGCCCGTTGAGTTCATTGCGAATGACCGAACAGATCCGTTGTTGTCCACCGACGAGGACGGGGGTCACGGAGTCGTGGTTTGGGAAAAGGTTTTTTAAGAGATCGCGGGTGTTGGCTGGGTTGTTGTCGATTTTATCCAAGGCGCTGGCAAGGAGTCCAAGTTTCCAGCCTTCGCGCAAGCGAAGATAGTGGGCGGAGTAAAAGCGTTCACCGTCTTGGGTGTCAGTGGTTTCGTCTATGCCGATGCCGTAGCTGAACTCGGTGTCAGCAAAGTCGGAGTCTTTGTGGAAGGCGGGTCGGGTTCCCGTAGTGGTTGGATCGAGGTAGTGCTGCCATGCGGCTTTATCCCACCACGGGGCTGGTGAGTCTTTGCTAGCGGTTTCGGTGTTGGCAGTTGCGTAAATGAGGGGCTTGGGGAGAGTGGAGTGGTTTTGCCAGTCGATATCCGGCCCGTTTTCGTTGGCTTTGAGGGGAAGCAAAGTTACGGCAGTAGAGCTAGGTTTCCCTGCGTCGAGAGGGCGAGGAAAGAACCATTGATCACCAAGCACCGGGAATGGCCCGACAGTGAGGAGTGAACCGAATTTACGAGCATCGGTCACGCGTTCACCAGTGCTGCGGTGGTGGTCATGACCATGAACTTTGATGTCGTTGATTTTCCCGCCCACTTGAGATCGGTGGAGGGCGGCGTGGAGGGCGGCGTTTGTGACTGTGGGGAGTGGCCAGGCAGCACCGTGGCCGGAGAGAGAACCGGTCATAGGTCGCCCATCGCGGAAGAAGAGGACGTCGGAGGGCTGCAGAAGGAGGGTATTCATGCGGGTTGTTTTTCAGAGGGTTCGGATAAAGTGCGGTGAGCGAAGGCGACCGAACTGCAGAGGCCGATGAGGGATGTGAGGAGTTCCTGAGTGAGGGATTGCTTGATGGGTTTCTTACCGTCTTTCTGCCGTTGTGTGTCTTTCTCGTGGCGGCTCTTGAGGAGCCCAGCTAGGTAATCTGAAAGAGGATTTTTCAGTGCCTCGGAGGCTTCCTTGGAGCCTTGGCGGGTGGCGCAGTGGGTAAACTCGCGAGTGATCAGATCGATGACGGTGTCCACATCCACGATGAAATCCGTTTGTTTCGAGATGTCGGTGCGGTGGGTTAGATAAGGAGTAAGAAACTCACAGACTCGGTGGGGAAATTTGGCGCTGAGTTTTCTGGTCTTCATCAATTCTGCAATTTTCCTATACAGCCCGCATCCGCCTGTCTTGGGCATGCCCTCGCACACCTGATCCGGTTCCCATTTGCTGCCCCAATGGCTGATTTCACCGGAGCGTTTCATGAGAGTGACGGAGAAAGCAGGGCGGCCAATCTCGTTCTTGGCGTGTTTTTCAGCTTCCTGAGCGGCACTGATGAGGTCTTGAAGCGGGGCGTGGATATGGGCTATGGCAATTCCAGCGGAAGCGTCGGGCGTGGCTCCATCCTTGTCTTTGATCGCTGCAGTGGCTGCTCGGAATTCTTTCCGCAATGCTTCAGCCGTCTCTATGGCAGAGTCAGAAGGAACGAGGCAAACAACATCGTCACCGCCGACGTAAACGAGTTGGCCTTTCCATATGCCCCTTTTCTGATCTTCCTCTGTGCCCTCCACGATCTCGAGCACCTTGCCAAGGGCGAAGGTGGAGAGGGCTTTACTGAAGTCTTCGTGATGGCGTTGCAGTTTGGATTGATCCTCCAGGTAATCGCCGTTCACCCACTTACCGATGGAGTCTCCGTCGAACGCGATGGCGGCGATGTATTTGTCACCATCGCCGAATTCGTCAGCAGAGCGATTGTCGTCAGGTTCATCCTTGCGAGCGGCGATTGCGGGAATGGATCGGATAGTGAAATCGCCAGATTCAGTTTTCAGCTTCGGTTTTACCGGGGTGACTGTATCGCTCAAGTAAGTCAGATGCCAGACGCGCTTTACCAAAGAGATGGCACCCAGATGATCATTGTGCTTAAAGAGATGTCTGAACCGCTGGGCGACGGTGGTGCTGTAATCCTGTCCATCGTCCGCTTTCCCTCCACACAGCGCTTCGTCTTTGCCAGTGAGCGAATCTTTCTCCGCTCCGCTCCGCCAGATACCGGGACCATTGGCGATGAATTCTCGGGTTTGACGTACGGCATCAAGATGCCAGCCGTTGTGGCGGTAGGCTTGGGTGTAGCCGCTATCATTGATCGGCGTGAGCTGCCAGGAGATGGCAAGATGACGGGCGACGGTTCGTCCGAAAATGGCTTGTTTGTTTTGTTTGTTGAGAGGGATGCCGAGGTCCTTGGCATTTTTCCAAACGGAGTCCGCGATGGCTTGCCATTCGGAACGGATGGTCTTTTCGACGTCTTTGGCAATGGCTTTAGCTGAATCCGTGGGGACTGTGACAACGAAGAGATTGGGCAGATTGGGGATAAGGATGCCAGGATCATCGGGGTTTAGACTGGCTTTGAGCAGTGGCTGTTCGCCCTTGGGACCCAAGCTAGAAGGGAAAATGAGTTTCGCATCCGCAGGCAGCACTTTGATTCCCGCAGCCACCAACCAGCTAAGCAAGTAGGAACCGCTCCACAGGTCGCGGGTGGAACGGGCCTGGGCGATGAAGTCCTGGACCGGACCGATCTGGAATTTAAGAAGTGAGGCGGTTGCGGGCATAAACGGTAGGCTACAGGTGTAAATTTCAAAAAGTGTTTGCGTATGGTGAGCGGAACAGGATTGTTGGTCAGAGCATGAGGATGAACGGCTTTGAATGAAGATTGCAGACCTTAATTGAAGATACGTTAGGCTGTGGACTAGACCCTGGGAGGTCAATCAAATTTTCCGGTTTTCATTGGGCAAAGTGAAATCGTCACAAATTGCGGGTGACAGTTAGGATCTACTATTCTTTGGGCTTACATGGCCAATATCCGGATGTACTGGGATATCCGTGTCAGCGCGACCTTATCCCGTTCAGTGGTTCTCCTTCGACAATGATGCGGTTGCACGCGCCTCATATCTCAGCGGTTCCCGAGCATGGTCGAGGGGCGAAGTCGGAGGGTCGGAGGGTCGGGCGCTATGTGTTGGGCCCATGGCGTTATGGGAGAGGATCACGCTCCCAAAAAAATATTGTTAGGACGCCAATTCGCAACGTGCAAAGGAACGAGCGAGGGACGTGCCGCAGCCCTTATAGATCATGGCTTTTTCAGCATTACAGCCGAATCAGGAACGGGCAATGCAACAACCCAACAACGAACAAGGAACGGACAAGGAACGACTAACCATACTGATATACAGATATACGGAGTATAAAGTACACACACACAACAGAGCAACCATGACCGCACATCAATGCTCACGCACCGGGGCTTCCGGACCGGAATCGGTATCCACATCTGTCCCATTCGTGAATATTCGTGAAATTCGTGGTTCATCATCCTCTTATCCGTGTCCAGTTGCCTCGTTATTCAGCATAGCATGCTCGGCCATCTCCGCTCCGGTTGTGGTTCTCTTCCATCTTCTCTTCCAATTCAAAATTCTGCACCCCCCATTTCGGAAACAACAACTGGAAACGATCGTAACTATTTGATAATCTAGGAAATATGACACAAATGGGTAGTATGCCAGTTTATTTCATACCCCATACGGATTTTCCCCCTATCTATAAGGGTTTTCATAAGAATTTGCCCTGGGCATAGGCTCTCAAAAGTCGGGGACCACGCGATCGGCTTTAAGGCAATCAGATCATAGAGATAATGCCGGGCACCATGAATGTCCGACCACAACATCCCCCGCCTGGACCACAACGCAGGAACCGGTGCTTCCGGGACGGAATCGGAATTCTCTTACCACACAGCAGACAAGATTTTCCCCCTCTCCAATTTCGGCAACCTGGTTGGTCCAGAAGTGAAATAATTTCGCCCAGTGCGACACAGTGACACACAGTGACACACAGTGACACACAGTGACACACAGTGACACACAGTGACACACAAGAACGCGCCAATTTGTCTTAAATGAGGTAAATCCCCTCACCCGAGACCAACTGTGAAATATTACAATCTATTTTTAATCAATGTGTTGTGACTTCGCCAATCCTCCTTGGCACGTTCTTTGCGAAAGGAAGCACGTCAATCACGCCCATACTGGGCAATCTCGAAAGGAAACCACTTTATGTCCAAAATTCTCGGAATCGACTTAGGAACCACCAACTCTTGCATGGCTATCATGGAAGGGGGAGAGCCAGTAGTACTTGAAAACTCTGAAGGCGCTCGCACCACACCGTCCGTCGTGGGCTTCGCGAAGAACGGCGAACGTCTCGTAGGTCAGGCCGCCAAACGCCAAGCCGTCACCAATCCCAAAAACACAATCTTCTCATCCAAGCGCCTGATTGGTCGCAAATTCTCCGAATTGACTGATGCCGACAAGCGCATGCCCTACAAAATCGTAGCCGCATCCAACGGTGACGCCCACATCCAAGTGGAAGTAGCAGGCGAAACAAAAACTTTCTCGCCCCAAGAAATAGCCGCCATGATATTGGGCAAACTGAAGGCCGACGCCGAGGCAAAACTCGGTGAGACCATCAAGCAGGCCGTCATCACCGTGCCCGCCTATTTCAATGACTCCCAACGCAACGCCACCAAAGCCGCCGGTGAAATAGCCGGTCTCGAAGTGCTGCGTATCATCAACGAGCCCACCGCCGCCGCCCTCGCATACGGCCTGGACAAAAAGGCCGATGAAAAAATCGCCGTCTATGACCTCGGCGGTGGCACCTTTGATATCTCGGTGCTGGAAATTGGCGATGGAGTCTTCGAAGTGCTGGCCACCGATGGCGACACCCAACTGGGCGGTGACGACTGGGACAACACACTCATCCAATGGATCCTCGGTGAATTCAAAAAAGACCAGGGAATCGATCTTTCAAGCCAGCCAGACGCACTGCAACGCATCAAGGAGGAAGCGGAAAAAGCCAAGATCGCCCTTTCTTCCACCCAGTCCTACGACATCAGCCTGCCATTCATCACAGCTGACGCCACGGGACCGAAGCACATCCAACTCACGCTCACCCGCTCGAAACTGGAACAACTCACGGACTCACTCTTCGAGCGCACCAAGAAACCTGTGAGGGACTGCCTCAAGGAGGCTGGTGTCACTCCCGCACAAATCAATGAGCTAGTGCTCGTGGGCGGCATGACCCGCATGCCCAAGGTAGTGGATACTGCCCGCGAACTCGCCGGCCAGACTCCACACCAAGGCGTGAACCCGGACGAAGTGGTGGCCATAGGAGCTTCCATCCAAGGCGGTGTGCTGCGCGGCGACGTGAAGGACGTCCTCTTGCTAGACGTGACACCGCTTACCCTCTCCATCGAGACGGAAGGCTCGCGTGCCACCTCGATGATAGAGCGCAACACAACCATCCCGGCCAAGAAGTCCCAGGTGTTCTCCACCGCATCGGACAACCAGCCCGCTGTGGATATCCGCATCTGTCAGGGCGAACGCCCGATGTTCTCCGATAACAAATTGTTAGGAAACTTCAAGCTCGACGGCATTGCAGCCGCACGCCGAGGCGAGCCACAGATTGAAGTCACCTTCGACATCGACGCCAACGGTATCCTGCACGTTTCCGCCAAGGACAAACAATCCGGCAAGGAACAAAAGATCTCCATCCAGGGTTCCTCCGGTCTCTCCAAGGATGAGATCGAAAAAGCCAAGCGTGACGCCGAGGCCCATGCCGATGAAGACAAGAAACGCGTTGAAAAGGTCGACGCCAAGAACAAGGCCGAAAACCTCGTCTTCTCTGTGGAAAAACAACTCGGCGAACTCGGTGACAAGGCCCCTGCCGAACTGAAGGACATGCTCAACGGCAAGATCAAGGCCGTGAAGGACGCCATCAGTAGCGATGATGTCAGTCAGATCAACAGCGCGGTGACTGATCTCGAAAATTCACTGCAAGCCCTCTCCCAGGCCGCCCAACAAGCCCAGGCTGGCGGAGCAGCGCACCCGGATGTGGAACCTGCCGCAGAATCGGCGTCCAACGAGCCTAAACAAGCCAAAGGCAAGGTCGTGGACGCAGAGGTAGTGGATTAAACCAGCTAACTTTTGATGCCCACCCTCATCTCCAAACACCAACGCCTTGCCGCGCTGCGTCCGCTCTCTCCAGAGTCGGTTGCCAGTCTTGCGGCGGCGTGGGATGTGCGGATGGTGCATGAGTCCAACGCGATCGAAGGCAACAGCCTGACACTGCGGGAAACTGAACTGGTTCTATCAAAAGGCGTCACCGTTTCCGGCAAACCACTTAAAGACCACATCGAAGCTGTCAACCTCTCGCAGGCATGGGAATTGGTCAAAACCCTCGCTAAGCCGGACGCGGTGCTTACCGAGCGCGACTTGCTCGATCTGCACAAGACGATGATGACTTTGGTCACCGATAAGACCTATGGGTCCTATAGGACGTATGCGGTGCGCCTTGCGGGTTCGAACATGGTTCCGCCCAACGCACTCCAGGTGCCCAGCCTCATGGCCGCGCTCCTCGCAGAGATCCAAACCATCACTGATCCCATCGAACGCGCCGCAAAACTCCACCACGGCATTGCCCGCATCCATCCCTTTACCGATGGCAATGGCCGCACCGCACGTCTGGCGATGAACTTTGTGCTCCTCGCTGCAGGTTATCCGCCGATTTCGATTCCCACCGACCTCCGCCACGCCTACTACAACGCCCTCGAAGCTGCTGACTCCGGAGATTTCAAAGCTTGGCGCGACTTTCTCACTCAACAACTCAATCAGGAACTCGATCTCTGGCTGGAAGCCCTCGAGCCCTCTTCCACAAACGCCTGACAACGGATCATCACCCAACACTTTCCACGCACCAGCGTGGCTTCTCACACCACAACAACAAACCAACCAAACCACAACAATATGGCTAACATCAAACCACTCGGACAACGTGTCCTCGTCAAACGCATCGAAGCCGATGCCATCAGTTCCGGCGGCATCGTCCTGCCGGATACCGCAAAGGAAAAACCGCAGGAAGCCGAAGTCCTCAGCCTCGGCACCGGCGGCAAGGATGAAAAGGGCAATGCCATTGTGTTCACCGTCAAGGTGGGCGACAGGGTGCTCATCTCCAAATACGGCGGCACCGAAGTCAAACTCGACGGACAGGAAGTCCTCATCATCAACGAAGCCGACATCCTGGGTGTTGTGGGCTGATTCGCCCGCAACAAGGTTGCATGTCAGGAGCTAAAGGATGTCAGGAAACAGCCTGTGACCTTGCCCTCACAACAACCTATTTTTACAAATAACATATAACCTATACCATCACACATATTATGGCCAAACAATTACAATTCGACGAAACCGCCCGCCAAGCTTTGCTCCGCGGCGTGGAGAAACTCGCCCGTGCCGTCAAAGCCACCCTCGGGCCGGCCGGACGTAACGTCATTATCGACAAAAAATACGGTTCCCCAACCATCACCAAGGATGGCGTTTCCGTAGCCAAGGAGATCGAACTTGAGTGTCCCTATGAAAACATGGGCGCGCAACTGATCCGCGAAGTTTCTAGCAAGACTTCCGACATCGCTGGCGACGGCACCACCACTGCCACCGTGCTGGCAGAAGCCATCTACAAGGAAGGCCTGCGCAACGTAACGGCCGGTGCCAACCCGATCTCGCTGCAACGCGGCATCCTCAAGGCCACCGAAGCCATCGTAGCCCAACTCAAGGTGCTTTCCAAGCCCGTGTCAGACGCCAAGGAAATCGCCCAAGTCGCCTCCATCTCGGCCAACTCCGATCCTGAAATCGGCCGCATCATCGCCGAAGCCATGGACAAGGTCGGCAAGGACGGCACCATCACCGTGGAAGAAGCCAAGGGCATTGAAACCACGCTTGAAGTCGTGGAAGGCATGCAGTTCGACAAGGGCTACCTCAGCCCCTACTTCGTGACCAATCCCGAGAGCATGGAAACATTGTTAGAGAACGCCTATGTTCTCATCAACGAGAAGAAGATCTCCTCCCTCAAGGACATGCTTCCTCTGTTGGAAAAGGTTGCCAAGACCAGCCGCCCGCTGCTCATCATCGCTGAAGACGTGGAAGGTGAAGCGCTAGCCACTCTCGTGGTCAACAAACTGCGTGGCATCCTCAACATCGCCGCTGTGAAGGCACCGGGTTTCGGCGACCGCCGCAAGGCCATGCTCGAAGACCTGGCCATCCTCACCGGCGGCCGCGTGATCACCGAAGACCTCGGCATCAAGCTGGAGTCCGTGGAACTCAGCGACCTCGGTCAAGCCAAGCGCATCACCATCAGCAAGGAAAACACCGTCATCGTTGAAGGCGGCGGCACATCCGAGGCCATCACCGGCCGCGTGAACCAAATCCGCCGTCAGATCGAAGACACCACCAGCGACTACGACCGCGAGAAGCTCCAAGAGCGCCTTGCCAAGCTAGCAGGTGGCGTGGCCGTGATCAACGTCGGTGCTGCCACGGAAACCGAGATGAAAGAGAAGAAAGCCCGCGTGGAAGACGCCCTCCATGCGACCCGTGCGGCCGTGGAAGAAGGCATCGTAGCCGGGGGCGGCACCGCTCTACTGCGTGCCCTCAAGGCTGCATGTGATGCCAAGTGCTGCAGCGCTGCAGCCAACGAGGATGAAAAGACTGGCATGGGCATCGTCGCTCGTGCTGTGGAAGCTCCTCTCCGCCAGTTGGTCACCAACGCCGGCCGCGAAGGTGCCCTCATCGTTGAAAACGTGAAGAATCACAAGGACGGTTTCGGCTACAACGTTGCGACCGACACCTACGAAGACCTCATCGCTGCTGGCGTGGTCGACCCGACCAAGGTAACCCGCACCGCGTTGCAAAACGCAGCGTCCATCTCTGGTCTGTTGCTCACCACCGAGTGCCTCATCAGCGACATCCCTGAAAAGGAAAAACCTGCTGCAGGCGGTGGTCATGACCACGGCATGGGCGGCATGGGTGGCATGATGTAACCCGATGAGGCGCGAACTCCGGTTCGTCCGTCTCCATTGAATTCAAGCCGGACAGGGAAACCTGTCCGGCCTTTTTTTTGGGAAAAAATACGATCCCCTGACATCCTGTGGGAAAGCGGTTGCAGGTTTGCTCTGCACTCTGTTTAATCTCGTTCCGTGCCGCACATGGACCTGCAACCCAGCCCTGATGGAGTGACTAAAAACCGCGATTTCCTGCGGTCTGTGTTCCAGTCCATGCTACGCGCCAGAATCCTGGAGAACAAACTCTCCAGTCTTTACAAGGCCGGGCAAATCGTTGGTGGGGTGCATTTGGGGAGAGGGCAGGAAGCGGTGAGTGCCTCGCTGGGAACCGCTCTGATCCAAGGGAAGGATGTTTTCGCACCACTGATCCGCGACCAGGCAGGACGTACTGCCTTCGGTGAGCCGCTGATCGATTGCACCCGAACCTATCTGGGTTCCGTCCAAGGCCCCATGCGCGGGCGGGATGGCAATATCCACCGGGGCCGCCCAAAGGAAGGAACTCTGGCGATGATTTCCCATCTGGGAGCGCAAGTTTCCGTGGTAGCAGGCGTGCTCTTCGCAAAGCGTCTCAAGGGCACCCTCGATGGATGCGTGGGAGCAACCTGCATCGGCGATGGGGCCACCTCTACCGGGGCCTTTCATGAGGGGCTAAATCTAGCTGCGGTCGAAAAATTGCCACTGGTGTTGATTGTCGCTAACAATCAGTATGCCTACTCCACACCTAACCAACGTCAGTTCTCCTGCGTGGATCTGGTGGAAAGAGCCCGCGGCTACGGCATCGGCGGATTCTCCCTCGACGGCACCGATTTGTTCGCCTGTGTTTCTGTCATCACCGAGGCTATCCGCCGCGCCCGGGAAGGCCGGGGACCGCAAATGGTAGTGGCCCGCTTACTCAGGCTCTGCGGCCATGGTGAGCATGATGATGGTGCCTATGTGCCCCCCGATGTGCGCAATGACCACTACGGACGCGACTGCATCGAGCTGGCCATCCGCCAACTCGTGGAACACAACATCGCCACCCCGGATGAAATCGTAGCTTGGCAGGACCAGATCGCCGATGAAGTACAACGTGCGGTCGCACAGGCCCAGCAAGAGGCACCTCCAGATCCCTATCATGAGGATTGGTCCTCTCTGGTCACCAAATTCCCACTTGCTAACAATCACCACGCCCCCCAAGCAGTTTTCCCGTGAGCGTTACCTACATTGATGCCATCCGCGAGGCGCAGGAAACCCTCCTGCGAAACGACCCGCGCGTATTTATCTACGGTCAGGACATCGCCACATTCGGAGGAGCCTTCAAGGCCACCAAAGGTCTGGCGGAGATGTTCCCCGGGCGGGTGTTCGACTCGCCCATTTCAGAAGATGCCATGGTGGGACTGGCGGTGGGCGCGGCCATCGAAGGCATGCGCCCTGTCGTGGAAATGCAGTTCGCAGATTTCTCGACGATCGCCTTCAACCAGATCGTCAACCAAGCGGCCACTCACTACTACCGCACGGGTGTCCCCATTCCAATCACAGTGCGGTTGCCTTCCGGCGGCACCCCTGGTTCAGGGCCTTTCCATAGCCAGAGTTTGGAAGGGATCTACGCCCAGTATCCCGGCCTCATCGTTCTAACGCCCGCTTCGGTTTCGGATGCCTATCACATGCTCATCGACGCAGTGGCGCTAGACGATCCAGTCATTTTCTGCGAGCACAAGTTTCTCTATCGATGGCTCAAGGCGAAATCCATCAACGGCGACCACCTACCCATAGGCCAAGCTCGCATCATCCGCCCCGGGAAACACGCCACAGTCGCCGCATACAGCGCCATGGTCCATGAGGCAGTGCGCGCAGCCGACCACCTCCAACAGGATGGCTGGGAAATCGAGGTGGTCGATCTGCGATCAGTGAAACCTCTCGACATTGATACCGTCCTGGCATCGGTCGCACGGACTGGGCGTCTATTAGCCGTGGGTGAGTCGTTCCCATGGGGCGGCGTCACAGCGGAAGTAGTCTCACGCGTCAGCGAGGAAGGCTTTCATTTATTAGACGCGCCACCCCAGCGGCTCAACGCACGCGACACGCCTGTCCCCTATCACCCGAAACTCTGGGCCGCGCACCGCCCGACACCCGAATCCATTTGCCAGGCCCTCCGCAAACTCCTCGCATTCTGAAGATCCCGGATTTCGGATTCTAAATCTCGAATTCAAGCCTCCATCCCAATGCCCACCGTCCCCATCCTCATGCCCCAGCTCGGTGAATCCATTGCCGAGGCAACTATCGTCCGCCTTTGCATCGGAGTGGGCGACCCCGTCCGCGCTGATCAGGAAATCATCGAGGTGGAAACCAACAAGGCCGTTATGGGCGTGACCACTCTCTGCGATGGAATCGTTTCCGAAATCCGAGTCAAAGAAGGCATGTCGTATTCCGTCGGCTCGGTGTTGGGATTTCTGGAAGTGACCCCCGAGGAGGTCACCCGCACTGGCGTAAATACGCTGGAAATGCTAGAGGAGCGCCGCATCGCCAGCAAGGCCGCCGACCCGGCACGGGCTGAGGCCAACCTCCACTTTTCCGTCAACAACGATGACGCATACGAGGAGGCTCCCGAGGTGGTTCCCAATGTCAAGGGCCTACCCGTTCCCACTGGCACGATGGGCGCGCACTACATCTCTCCACGGATGCGGGCACGCATGGACGATCTAGGACTGCGCGAGGCAGATATTTCTGCTGTGGCTGGAACTGGCACCGGAGGACGAGTCACAGTGGAGGATCTGGAGCGCTTCCTTGCATACCTCGACGCCTGGCCTAACACTACCGCCTCGTCGATGCGGCTGGCAGTATCAGATGCCATGCGCCGTAGTTGGACGCGACCGCTCGCTACGGTGGGCTATCCCGTGGTGCTGGACCGAGTGCTGGATCATCGCCGCAACCATTCACCCAAACCCGGGCTCACGCTTTACATGTTGCGAGCCTTCGCTCTCGCACTGGCTGAAAACCCAACCACTGCGGGTTATTTGATAGGCGACAAGGTCGTCCACCCACGTTCGTTCGACATCGGTGTGGCCGTGCAAATCGAGGATGGGGTGGTGGTCCCGGTCGTGCGTAAAGTGGACCAGAAAAACCTCCGCGACTTGATCGCAGAATATGATGACCTCGTCAGAAACGCCCGCCGACGCCGTCTCACCGAGGAAAACTGCAGTGGTGGCATCGCAACTGTGACCAACTTCGGCACTTTCGGCCTGACCATCGGAACGCCTATCCCCTTACCCAATGAAACACTCATCCTTGGGATCGGGGCTGGAGTGAAAAAACCCGTCTGGAGTGATCAGGTGGAGGCCTTTCTCCCCGCCACGGTAGCGGATATATTCCTGACCTTTGACCACCGTGTGGTCGATGGCGGCGGTGCGGGTGTCCTGCTCAAACGGGTTTCTGAAATCCTCCAGCAGCCGGACGCACTCTGAATTCCTAGGGAAGACCCAGCCCATTCCCTCGCCTGCGGCAAGTTTCCGTTTTTTTCACTAAGATTTACCAACCCTCTCGCGTTCTTCCGTTGAATTTGAATCCCCAGAAGAAAAATTCTCCATGTCAGTGACTCGGGAGCAATTTATCGAGCAGGCCATGGCGGATTTTGAATCGCCACTCATTGGATATGCCACCACCATCCTTAACGACAGCGACCGCGCCCGCGACGTGGTGCAGGAAACTTTCATCCGGCTCTGCCAGCAGGATCCAGCCAAAGTGCGCGATAACCTCAAATCCTGGTTGTTCACCGTCTGTCGTAACCACTCCCTCGACATCCTACGCAAGGACAAACACACCCGCCCATTGGAGGACGTCCACTGGAAAAAAGTCGCCGGCCCTGGCCAGCAACCGGACGAAAACGCCGACTTCAATGAACGCCTCTCAAGGGTGATGAAACTCCTAGAACGCCTGTCAGAAAATCAACGCGAAGTCATCCTCCTCAAATTCCAACAAGGTCTCAGCTATCAGGAAATCCAGCAAATTACCGGCCTCACCTCTGGCAACATCGGCTTTCTTATCCACACAGGAATCAAACGCATCCGCGACCTTCTCCCCGATGATCTCAAAGTCATAATTTGAAAAACCAAATCTTACTTCTGGCGTCTCCCCCCTATGAAACTCCACCCCGATGACCCCCGCCTGACCTCTTGGTTGATGGGAGAACTGCGCCCCGATGAGGCTGCTGCCATCAAGCTCGCAGTGGCTGCGGATCCCTCATTGCGTGTGGCCGTGCAGGAATTGGAGGAAGTCCTGCAATTGCTCAGCGACACGCTTCCCCTGACTCCCCAAACCCTGGCACAGGAACAGCACTCAAAAATCATGGAGGCCGCACGACTGGCGGATAGTTCTGATAGGATCATCCTGCTAAAACCGCAACGCAAGCCTCTGAAATCCTATCTCCTGCCGTTGGCTGCTGCGGCCGTTGTCATGCTTGCATTGCTGGTGTTTTCTTTCCTTCCTAAGGACGAAAAACACACCGTCAGCAGTGCGATCCCTAACAAAATTGAAGAACTTCCTATGGAGGTGGCCCTGCTCCCTGCCCCCGGGCCACCTGATGCCAATGTCAGTGAGACACCCAATGTCCGCCCGGCGGCATCTTCCAAGCTCATGAAACTGGAGGCTGCCAACACCACCGCATATAACCAAAAAGGTGAGGCATTCCTCCGGAAAGTCGCGGAACGTCTGGCAGAATCTCCGGTTCCCATGGAAAAAGACCTACCGCAACTCCGCCCACGTGGCCAGATCCTAGCACTGGATCAGCCCAGCCTCGACCTACCGGTCTATGCCGGAGTCTCCAGCTACATCTGGATTACCCGGACCATCCGCGAGGATCACAAGCGCCCGCCCGCGAACGCGGTGCGCCTTGAGGAAATCCTCAACAGGTTTTCCCTCCGCCCCTCTGGTCCGGCAGCCGTCGCCCAAGGTGTCACCATCTCCACAGAAACAACCACCTGCCCATGGAAACCGTCCTCCACCCTGCTGCTGGTTTCTTTCCGCGGCTCCAGCATCGCTGACAGCAATGTCTCCGCACGCTTCAAGGCGAATCCGGAAAACGTCCGCAAATACCGCCTATTAGGTTTTTCTCCCGTAAGCGATCTCGAACCTAGCCCGCTGCCCACCCGCCTATCCTCCAAGGCAATCACATCTCTCGTCATTGAACTAGAACCCTCAACCACTGCGGAAGACCTCGGCACCATCGAATGGTCCGTCAACGGTCAGCCTGCACCCGCACTAGCCCTCACCCGCAAGAGCGATGCAGAACCGTCTGACGACGCCCGCTTTGCCACCTTGGTCTGCACCTACGCCCAATGGCTGGCCGACCAACCTGCAGGCGTGATCGACGCCGAAATGCTCGCCGCCCTAGCCCGTGAAAATACCTCCGAGACGCTTCCCGCAGACCGGGCTGACTTTATGGTTCTCATCAACCAGTCCCTCCATCTCTGAGAATAGACGCCTAACAAACCTTTCAAGGTTGAGTTTCCGCCGGATGCAGGCTTGACCACTCCCCGCCAAGTGTGCTAGTTGCGGGGTTTTTCTTTTCAATTTACCATCACGGGAGCAAAGTCCGCCTCCGTTCACGACTATGTCAGACACCCGCAAGCCATTCCCCTTCCGCGATTTTGAGCCCAAATGGCAGGCCCGTTGGGAAACCGAAAAAACCTTCCGCACCCCGGGACCAGGGGACGATGGCTTTGATCCCTCAAAACCGAAATTCTACGTGCTCGATATGTTTCCCTACCCGAGCGGCTCAGGACTGCACGTCGGCCACCCGGAAGGCTACACCGCCACCGATATCGTCGGCCGCTACAAGCGCATGACTGGCCACAACGTGCTGCATCCGATGGGCTACGACTCGTTCGGCCTGCCCGCCGAACAATACGCCATCAAAACCGGCCAACACCCGGCTATTACCACTGCGGCCAACATCGAAAACTTCCGCCGCCAACTCAAATCACTAGGCTTCGCTTACGATTGGGACCGCGAAATCGCCACCACCGATTCAGAATACGTGCGCTGGACACAGTGGATCTTCCTGCAGTTGTACGGGTCATACTTCTGCGAAGAATCTAATAAGGCAAAACCCGTCTCCGAACTTGAAGCCAAAGGCTGGACTCGCGATCAGATCGACGAGGTCCGTCTCGCCTACGTGGCGGATACCCCTGTCTGGTGGTCACCCGATCTCGGCACTGTGCTCGCCAACGAGGAAGTCGAGGAATGGAAGGGCAAAGGACATACCGTGGAACGCCGACCGCTGCGTCAGTGGATGCTGCGTATCACGAAGTACGCCCAGCGCCTCATCGACGAACTCGACTCCCTCGACTGGCCGGAAGGCATCAAACTGCTTCAGAAAAACTGGATAGGCCGTAGCGAGGGAGCCTCCGTTAAGTTTGGTGTGGCAAATTCCGACACCGGGATCGAGGTCTTCACCACTCGACCGGACACGCTATTTGGAGCGACTTACATAGTGCTTGCCCCCGAGCATCCGCTGGTTCCCGCAATCACAAGTGCTGGACAGAAAACCACCGTCGAAAACTACCAAAAAACCATCGCATCCAAATCCGACATGGATCGCGGCGACCTCAACAAGGACAAGTCCGGCGTTTTCACAGGAGCTTTCGCTATCAATCCCGTCAATGGAGAAGAGATTCCCATCTGGATCGCAGACTACGTGATGATGGGATATGGCACCGGCGCAATCATGGCAGTGCCCGCGCACGATGAGCGAGACTTCGAGTTCGCTAACAAATTCCGTTTGCCAATTATCGAGGTAGTGTCAGCCAAGAGTTCCGAAGAAGCCGGCAACGATCTAAAAGCTCCGTTGCTATCCGCTACTTGCGGCGATGGCATCGCCGAGAACTCCGGTTTCCTCAACGGTCTGCCCACCGACCAGGCCAAATCAAAGATGATCGCCTGGCTGGAATCCAACAATCTGGGCAAGCGCCGCATCCAATACAAACTGCGCGATTGGTTGTTCTCCCGACAACGTTACTGGGGAGAGCCCTTCCCTATCATTTGGAAGGATGGACACCACTACGCCATATCAGAAAGCGATCTCCCGCTGCTAGCGCCCCCGCTTGAGGACTATAAGCCCAGCGGCACGCCCGATCCGCTGCTCAGCAAGGCCATCGATTGGGTCAACCTTCCCGATGGCTTCACCCGCGAAACCAACACCATGCCACAGTGGGCCGGATCCTGCTGGTATTACCTCCGATACTGCGATCCTAACAACACAAACCGCTTCATCTCACGGGAATCAGAAAGCTATTGGGTGGGTGATAACAGCGCAACATCTACCGGCATGGTCGATCTCTACGTAGGTGGCACCGAACACGCCGTGTTGCACCTGCTCTATGCCCGGTTCTGGCATAAGGTGCTGTTCGACCTAGGCCACGTCACCACAACCGAACCGTTCCAGAAACTCGTTAACCAAGGACTCATACTCGGCGAAGACGGCCAGAAAATGTCCAAGTCCCGCGGCAACGTGGTGAACCCGGATGATGTAGTTAGTGAATACGGGGCCGACGCACTGCGTCTCTACGAGATGTTCATGGGCCCGCTGGAACAGGTAAAACCATGGCAGATGAAGGGCGTAGAAGGTGTCTCACGTTTTCTCGCCCGTGTCTGGCGTGTCGCCTTCGAGGAACAACAGGACGGCAGTTATCAGGTGTCACAGAAAATCCAGGACATCCCCTGCACCGACAAGGAACTGCTCCGCGTGGTGCATGAGACGATCAAGAAGGTTGGTGAGGATGTAGAAAAACTCAGCTTCAACACCGCCATCTCGCAGATGATGATCTGCACCAACGCGTTCACCCAGGCACATGTCGTTCCCCAAAAGGAATTTATAGAATTTCTAACTATACTCAACCCATTCGCACCGCATCTGGCAGAGGAGATTCACGAACGTATCGTCCTCCACATGAACACGGGAGGCCAGCCGGGGTTATTATCGGAAATGTCCTGGCCTGCATATGATCCCTCCGCCCTTGTTCGAGATCTGATCGAGATCGTCGTCCAAGTCAACGGCAAGCTCCGTGATCGCCTCATGATCTCAAAGGACGCTGACGAGGAAGCAGTCAAGGCTGCCGCCCTTGCCAGCGCCAGGGTCGGAGAATACACGGAAGGCAAAACCATCCGTAAAATCATCTTCATCCCTGGGAAAATACTCAATATTGTTGCCTCATAACAAAACCAAACCCACCTATGAAAACCTGGAAAATTGCCGGACTGAGTTTTGATCACATGCACATGGGCGACCTGCTGCGGCAGGTGCACGCTCACCCGCATGCCGAAATCGTCGGCATCGCAGACGACAATCCGGAAAACACCGAAAGCGTCAAGTTGTCATGCGACCTCCTATCCATCCCCTCCGACCAAGTGTTCCATGACTACGCGAAGTGTCTGGAAAAAACCAAGCCCGACATCGTGATACTTTGTCCGTCCACAGGACGGCATGCAGAGTTTGTCGAACGCGTGGCACCCTACGGCGTGCATGTGCTGGTGGAAAAACCCTTCGCCGCGAGCCTTGTCGATGCGGACCGCATGATTGCGGCCATGAAGGGAACCGGCAAACAACTCGCCATCAACTGGCCTCTCGCGTGGTACCCGTCACACGTCACCAGCAAGCGACTGATTGACGAGGGACTCATTGGCGATATTCTAGAGGTCCATTATTACGATGGTAATCGCGGGCCGACCCATCACCTGATGGACAAGATCTCGGTTTCCGAGGAAGAGGCCATGCGTAAAATCCACACCACCTGGTGGTATAAGAAAGCCCAAGGCGGAGGATCACTATTAGATTATCTGGGTTACGGGGTCACGCTGGGCACATGGTTCCATAACGGCCGCGTCCCCGAGGATGTCACCACCACCGTTTGGGCCCGGCCCGGCATAGAGGTGGACGAACACAGTGTGACGGTCTGCCGTTACGACTGCGGGCTTTCCAAATATGAAACCCGCTGGGGCACCTTCACCGATCCATGGGTCAACCAACCCCAACCCAAGACCGGGTTCCATCTGGTAGGCAGCAAGGGCACAATCTCCAGTTATGATTACGCACCCAGCGTGCGCGTTCAGACCCTTGAAAAACCCGAAGGATACGACCAAGCGGTGGACATGCTCCCGCCTAACATGTCAGCACCAATCCAACATTTCATTGATGTGCTGGAAAATGGCACACCCCTGCACGGGCCTCTGACCCTTCCTATATGCCGCGCCGGTCAGCGAATCGTGGATGCCGCTGTCCTCAGTGCTGGACTGCAACGCCCGGTCCGTCTGGATGAATTCCCCTAATAACCCGTCACCTCCATGAGCGCCAAAAAATCTGAAGCCCGCGAAATGGCCGCCACCGCAGTCAAATCCGTTCCTGCACCCAAGCTCAATTACCGCCCGCAGAGTCCCAAACGTTACCGCCCGCGCATCGGACTCATTGGCTGCGGTGGCATCACCAAGGCCCACCTCACGGCCTACAAGGCTATGGGTTGGCAGGTCGTGGCTTTCTGCGATGTGAACGAGGACGCCGCGCGCGAGCGACAACAGGAATTCTATCCGAAAGCAGAAGTTTTCACCGATCATCACGCGCTTCTCGCCCGCAAGGATATCGATGTGGTGGACATCGCCACTCACCCTGCCGTACGTGTGCAGCAAATCGAAGACTCCCTCAAGGCCGGGAAACATGTGCTTAGCCAAAAACCATTTGTGCTAGATCTTGCCGACGGGAAAAAGCTCACCGCATTGGCAAAGCGCCGCAATCTCAAGCTGGCAATCAATCAAAATGGCCGCTGGGCACCGTATTTCAGTTACGTGCGGGAACTCATCAAAGCTGGACACCTTGGAGAAATAACATCGGTGGACATGACCCTGGCATGGGATCACACATGGATCAAGGGGACGGCCTTTGAGGGTCTTCAGAATGTGATCCTTTATGATTTCGCCATCCACTGGTTTGATATCGTAGCCTGCCTGTTTGGCGAACGTCGGCCACTGGGCGTCTTCGCCTCTCTATCAAATTCCCCAGAACAATCCATCAAGCCTCCGATGAATGCCCATGTGCTAGTCCCCTTCCGCAACGGGCAGGCCACCCTTGCCTTCCATGCGCACACCCGTTTCGGCAATATCGAACAACTCCTCATCACTGGCACCAAGGGAACCTATCAGGCGTCTGGGCCTATCTGCGCTGCCAATGATATCCGCCTCATCACCGCCAAAGGCGAAGCCCGCCCAAAACTAACTGGCAATTGGTTTCCCGGCGGAATGGCCGGGGCCATGGGCGAACTGCTCTGCGCCATTGAGGAAAACCGTGAACCGGAGAATTCCGCCACCAATAACTTGCACAGCCTAGCACTTTGCTTCGCAGCACTGGAAAGTTCACGCAGCGGGCGTATGGAAATTCCCGGGAAAATTCAACTCGCTGGAGCGGGTTGCTCCACGAAATAGTGAACCCCAGACCAATGGCCTCTCAAGGCCATACAACAGATTATCAGGAGCCAGCCCCCGAACTAAAGGAGTGGTGGCTCGAGCCGGGATCGAACCAGCGACACGCGGATTTTCAATCCGCTGCTCTACCAACTGAGCTATCGAGCCTTACACTTGGGTTCGCCCTTGCGGGCGGAGCGGGAGTAAGAACGCGGACCGGGGATTTGACAACCGGAAAATCGCAGGATTGGGGATTTTTCGGGCAGATGACTGCCAATCCAGTCATTTGATGAACACCTCGCGGGCCTTGGCCCCATCACCGGGGCCTATGGCACCGCGCTGTTCGAGGATATCGATCATGCGCGCTGCGCGGGTATATCCGAGGCGCAGACGCCTCTGCAGCAGCGATGTGCTGGCCTTGCCCTCTTGTCGAACCACCTCCATGCACTTCAGAACCAGTTCTTCGTCCGCCTCGGAAACGTCATCCTCCTCATCGTCATCTGTCGAGTTGAGCGAAGAGTGAATGTCCGTCTCAAACCGGGGTTTCCCTTGGGCTGCACAATGGTCGATGATACGCTCGATTTCCTCGTCGGTAACGTAGGCCCCTTGGGCACGTTCCAACTTTGCGGAGCCGGGCGGCAGATAGAGCATGTCCCCCTTGCCAACGAGCTTGTCGGCACCCTTAGTGTCAAGGATGACGCGTGAATCAAGCTGAGAGGAAACCTGGAAGGCGATGCGGCAGGGAATATTGGCCTTGATGATTCCTGTGACCACATCAGCCCGCGGTGTCTGGGTGGCGATGATGAGATGAATACCGGCAGCGCGCGCTTTCTGAGCAATGCGCGCAATACACATTTCCACATCAGCTGGCGCGGTCTGCATCAGGTCGGCCAGTTCGTCGATCAAAACGACGATGTATGGGAAACGATCCGGAATCTTCTCTGGGAAAAGATCAACTTCCTCTTCCTCCGCTTCGGGACCGAGGTCGCCGTCCTCAAGGGCGCGGGCGATGTCCTCAATGGCCTTTTCGTCCACTGGTTCCTCGGGTTCTGGTTCGGCCTCAATCTCCGCTTTTTCCGGGCGCACCCGGCTATTGAAGCCATCGAAGTTTCTAACACCTGCCTTGGCAAAGATACGGTAGCGTTTTTCCATCTCATTGACCACCCACTTGAGGGCGGCTACTGTTTTCTTGGGATCGGTAACGACCGGCACGACCAAATGCGGAAGGCGGTTATACATCTGCATCTCGACCACCTTGGGATCGACCATTATAAAACGCAGTTCATCCGGACCAAACTTGAAGAGCATCGAGGAAATGATCGAGTTGATGCAAACGGATTTGCCTGATCCGGTGGCACCAGCCACCAACAGGTGTGGCATCGCAGTGAGATCGCCAATGACGGTTTTCCCGTAAACATCCTTGCCGAGTGCGAGTGGGATTTTCTTCTTGGCGGAGCGAAACTCGGGATCGTGCAGCAGTTCGTGCAGCGGCACAGCGACTTTCCGCGTATTGGCAATTTCAATACCCACGGTGTCCTTTCCGGGGATGGGCGCAAGAATGTTGATGCGCTCTGCGCAGGTGGCGCGCGCCAAGTCAGCCTCCAACTGGGAGATGCGTGACACCCGCAGACCGGTGGAGGGATAGATCTCGTAACGAGTAATGGTGGGGCCACGGGTAATGTCACCCGGCGTAACCTCAATGCCAAAGGCCATGAGCGTGTCTATAATAATGCGCTGGGTGGATAGAAGCTCGTCACGGTTGGCCTCAGGTGCGTCACCGGCGTCATCGGAATCCAGCAGATCGAAACCCGGGAGCTCATAATTCTCGAAACCGGTGACCGATAGAAACTGATGACCCGGTTGTTTTTTTCGTTCGAAGGGCTTAGTGCCAGGGACTACCGGTCCACTAGTCCGCCGCTGGGAGGCATCGATGATTTGGGGCGGCGGAGTTTCCCGCAGCGGCAGCTCCGCCTGAAAATCCTTGCCCAGTCCGGGTTCAGAAACCGGCGTTTTCTGAGTCTCCCGCTCCTTGCGCCGCTGCTCTCGCTGACGCTCACGCTCCACAAGCATTTCGGCTTCGCGGGTGACCACTCTCTCGGTTTCCCTGCGGTTCTCCCGCCAATCGTTGAATTTCCCGCGAACCAAACGGAAACATGCCCTAGCGAATCGTATCGGCCGATTGTCTGTTAAGAGAATGAGGGCCACCACGTACGCGGCAGATGTCACCAGCAAGGTGCCAGCCCGGCTGATCAGATTCATCAAGACGAATTCGCCCAAACCCTTCCCAATAACCCCGCCGGGCTGCCCCTTGATGTTGCAGTTCGCCGCCCAACCCTTGAAAAAATAATCTGCGGCGTGGAGCCATGCAGCTGCAGCCAACAAGAGAATAACGAAACCCAGAAGGGCACGCATCGTCACCCGGCGGTCCAGCACCAGCTTCACAATGCCAAACCAAATCATCCCCACCGGGATCAAATACCCCGCTGCACCGAATAGCAGAATTTGGAGAAATGCGAGGACGCCGCCCACCGGACCTATCAGATTTACCCCCGCCGCTCCGGACTTCCCAGCAAAAGCCTCCAGCAGTCCCCATTTCGGTAAATCTGCCGGGCTGTATTTGACCAACGAAAGAAGCAACATCAACCCCAGAGTGATCCAGAGGATCCCCGTAACTTCATTGGTCCAACGCGACGGTTGATCAACCTCCCCGCGTTTTTTGTTATCCCTGGCTGCCATGCGTTTCTTCGCACCACCAGAATCCCTTAATTTGCCCCTGAGAGCAAGATTGTTTTCGGAACCAGAAAATCAAGAATACAAAAGCATTTTTCCCTCCCATTTGGACCCTTTTCCCTAACCTCACGCTTTTTTCTCTGCCCAATACATGAAAGAACCTAAAGAATTTACTCTAGTGCTATTTCCCTCTTGCGTCGGCCCTGTATTTTCCTACAACTGTTCAAGTGAGCACGAAATTTCACGAAAAATCCAAATCTTCTGATTCTGCACTGTATTCTGAATTATTGACGGATGGAGCTCCTTGCAAGATCGCACCTTATTCCGGCGGCACGCGCATTCATGACATTCCGCACACCGACCGCCCACGTGAAAAGATGGCCCGATTGGGTGCTGCAGCATTGGACAACTCCGAACTAATGGCACTCTTTATCTCCTCGGGCACAAAGGGCCGGAGCGCGATCCATATCGGTAGGGATCTGATCCAAAAATACGGATCGCTTGGCGCTCTTGGCGGGCTGCCGGTCTCAGAACTGGCCAAGGAGCCCGGTCTGGGTTTGGCTAAAGCCTCAAAACTGGCTGCTGCTTTCGAACTTGGGATCCGAGTGGCCCGTGAACAACTCCGGCATACACAGCTAGATTGCCCGGAACTTATCCATGAGTTTTTCGCGCCTCAACTCCGTCACCTTACTCAGGAGCAGGTTGTCGTGGCCGTGGTTGATACCCGCCTGAGACATATCGGAACCACGGTTGTTTCCATAGGAACTGTGAACGAATCCAACGCTCACCCGCGCGAAATCCTCCGTCCGGTCATCACCCGTGGCGCGCACGGCTTCGTACTAATACACAACCATCCTTCGGGAGATCCGAGCCCGAGCCGAGCTGATGAAGTCGTGACACGGCGCTTGGTCGAGGCCTCCTCGCTGATGCAAGTCTGCTTTTTGGACCATGTGATTATCGGCAAACCCTCACCAGGCAAGTCCCCCTATTTTTCCTTTCGAGAGGCAGGTTTGGTTCCCTGAGTTGCTTTTTACTAGGCATCGTCCTACCCTACTGCAAGCCGCCCGCATGTATCGCTTCCACCTCGCCCGGAATCTCCGTTCGTTTGTTTTCATGATCGTCGTGACTGCGACCATGACGGCAGCAGGCGTCCTCTGGTGGGCCAACCGTACTGGCCTCCCCGCATCGTGGCGCACCTCGATCGAAAGTGTGATCCAGAAAAAGGGTGCGTTTGTGAAGATCGGCGGATTGAGTTACCACCCATTCCGAGGGGTGGTGGCTTCCAACGTGCGCGTGTTCTCCGATGCCTCCTGCCTACATGAAGTCTCGCGGCTTGAAACTGTGCTGCTGGCTTTCAACATAACCAAACTCGCACGCGGCATCGTCGACCTAACAAAGATCGAACTTAAGGATGCCACTCTCACCCTGCCAATCGATCCACAAGACACTAATTCGGAAACCCTCGGAATCACTGGCATCAACGGGACCCTTTTTATGCCAGGAGGGAGGCGTTTTGAGATCCGCAATGCCTGTGGCAAGATTGCGGGCATTGAGATCAACATCGATGCACGGATCATTGGCTATCAGAAGGATAGCCCCACACCTGAAAGCGATTCCATGGAAAAAACGCGCCGACAGTTGATCGCCCGTATCCTCGGAGAACTCAATAAATGGCACTTCGATCCTGTGTCGCCACCTAGACTCCGAATCACCTTGGAAGGTGATGTTAACGACAACAATTCCCTCAACGCTAAATTCTCACTGCAGGCCAAAGCTGTGGGGAAAAACGACCACCTCCTCAAAGAGGTTTCCGTGGAAGCTGAAATCACCCGTGACCTACTGACTGTGACATCTCTATCGGCCACAGATGCCCAAGGGAATCTGCAGGGACACGCAGATTACGACATGGGCGATTGCGAGGGACGTTTCGACCTGCGCTCAACGCTCGAAGTCCCCCCACTACTCAAGGATTGGCTGGGACTGCAGCCAATCCGCGATGTCGTTATCGGCGGCAAACAATTTCTCGAGGTGGAAGGTGAATACCATCTGGATGGAAACAACGCACCTCGGATTGAGATGACCGGCCACGCCCGATGCGACGCCGTGCGCCTGCGAGGGGCAAACTTTGACTCAGTGGAAAGCGCGTTTTCATGGAAAGACGGGGATCTCTTTCTGAGAGATTTGCATTTATCAAGACCTGACGGCGAGGCACGCGGCAAGGTCATGATCCAGTGGCCATTGGTCCGGCTCGCGCTGCAGTGCACACTGCCGGCCAAGGTCTATCAGCCATTCTTCATCGGTCAGCCGTTGGAAAAAGTGATTGATGATTTCACGATGCGCAAGGATGCATCGTTTAACGTGGGGCTCGAGGGTGGTTTCGACGCCACAGATCCCACATCGTGGGCCTATACCGGCGGCGGTGTGGTGAAAAACGTAAACTACAAGGGCGTGCCCGTAAACTCAGCGGAATGCCGGTTTTCACTGAACCACCGCGAACTTGATTTCTTCGATGGCACCGTGGTATTCAACTATCAGAACTACCCGCTCCGTGAGGCTTACGGTGGCCCCAGACAAGGCACTGCCAAGATCCGCCGCATCCGCTATGACGCGCCTAGCAAAACCGTAGACGTGGAGGATGTTAATGGCTCCATCTGGGCAGCTCCACTAGTCCGCCTTTTTGCGCCTAAAGTGGCAGACTCGCTGGAAATCTATCGCTTTCGCCAGCCGCCAGTGCTCAAAGGCTCTGGTGTCGTCGATGTGACGCCCCAAGGCCGCACTGTGCTTGACATCTCCTTCGACTCTAACAGCGACGCGGATTACCGGTTTCTCGGAGAAAATATAAGCTTATCCCAACCCATCGGCAAGGTCGCCATTCGTGGTGACCGTGTTATTGTGGATCCGCTACAGTTCGGAGCATTCGGCGGGCCTATCTCGGCGCGCTTCGACAGTCCGGGCAAAGGCAGGATTGGCGGGGAGTTGAGTTGGACCAAACTTTCCATTCCCTTACTGGCCTCCACATACGGTTTCCAGATGAAAGGCGGCGGCCAAGTCACCGGACGCCTGGATTTCTCCCTGCTGGAAGGACAGGTGGAAACAATGTCAGGGGAGGGTCTGTTAGCTCTGGAAAACACCGAGCTGTTTGCCGTCCCTATCTTCGGGCCGCTCAGCCCCCTGGTCAGTGGAATTCTGGGTGACAGGAGGATCGGTTTCCAGCGAGCAGACAGTGCATTCTGCAATTTCAAAATCAAGGATGGTATTCTCAGCACCCGGGATTTTAACACCTCCACCAACTCTCTGGTTTTTGTCGGGGACGGATCGATCGATTTGAAAAACCAAACCTTGGACATGACCATGCGCATGAATGCCCGCGGGTTGCTGGGTTTGATCACCCTGCCCTTAAGGCCGTTTTACGGCATGTTCCAATTCCGTGGCAGTGGTCCTTTAAAGGATACCCGCTGGGAAAACGTCATGTTCACAACACCACCCGACGGACAGGACAATCTGCTGACCACTCCGCCAAAGGCAAAAGTCGTCAGCCAGAGGCGTTGATTCATGAAATTATGAAGTGATCCCTTGCACGCGGGGCGGGAAAGTGCCACTAATTTCCTGCAAGGACATGCCATGAAGGCACGTCTGAAATCCTCAGAAAGCCATGACCAACCCTTTAACCATTCCCGCAGGGCTCGAACCGGACGCCGACTTCACGAAAACTCCGGCTGGCAGCGCTTCTCCCACCATTGCCCAAGCCGCCAACGACCTTCGCGTCGCGGCCGGTGAAAAGGCCCGCGAGTTCATGCATACAGCTGAAACGAAAGCCACAGCTCTCAAGGAACGCGCCGTGGAATCCGCCCAGCATCTCCGCGAATCCGCTACTGAAAAGGCTATCACCTTGAAAACCGTAACAGCGGAAAAAGCTCAACATCTGAAGGAAACCGCCACCGAGCAGTGGCAAGATACCCGCGTAAAAGCTAGAGAAATCCAAATCACAGCGGAAGACTACATCCGGCAGAATCCCACCAAGTGCGTCATCAGCGCTCTCGGACTTGGGTTTCTAATAGGACTAATTGTGCGCCGCTGAGACATTTCCCACACACATTTGTCAGCAACTGCCTGACCAGCGTCAGGGTCGTATGGTTAATGTCTCATGAATCCCGCACCGGATACTGATCCCAAACCGCAGCACACACACCGCGGCCCGGAGATCAACGGACATGACCTGCCACCTTCGAATTGGCTGGATGCTCTCATGCTTCTGCTATCGTCACGCATCTCATTGATCCGGCTGGAATCCAAAGACGTCGCCACAGCCGTGGCCAGACGGGCGTTGCTCATGATGGCGGCCCTCTTGTGCATTTTCTTCACCTGGTCTCTACTGTTAGTTGCAGGAATAAAGGCTGTTTCACACGCTGCTGGCTGGCAGTGGCATTGGGTTGCCCTAGCGTCCGCCGCCATTCATCTGTTAGCCGCGCTGCTCCTAGCCCGGCGTGCGCGCAAGCCCAGCGCTCCCGCATTTCCCGTCACCCACGCAGAATTCCTGAAAGACCGCGAATGGATCAAAAACCTCCAACGAATCCGGAAATCCGGGAACTGATCCGCTCAAGCGCTGCCGCGCGCTCCTGCTTGGAGTGCGAAGTCTCCGCTCTCAGACGGCGGCTTGACGTACCGGCACGTGTCCGCGAGTCGTTGAGAAATCAACCACTCGGTTGGTTGCTGGGCTCGATGGCCACCGGTCTCGCCGCAAGTTTCCTCATCCGCCGTCAGCCCGCTCCGGCAAGGAAAACCGGCGGGGTAAAGAGCCGTTTGCTAGGTCTCGTCTTGACCACCGCACGCCCTCTCGTGAAAGTTTGGCTCACCCGCCAGTTGACACAATGGGTCGCCGGAACTCTCTCAGCCCCCACGGAAGGCACCAGTGTTCCACTTTCCCTTCACAACTTAAAATCCGCCCTATTCTCCCATGTCAACTCACAAGGTTCTCGATCACGTTGATCAATACCTCCAACTCGGCCGCGATTATGAATGCTCGGACGTTCACCTCGCGACGGCATACCCACCAGCGTGGAGAAGATTCGGCCAGCTCTTGCCGATCTGGAATGATCATCCCCCGTTGACCCCTCAAGACACCGAACGTCTCGCTCGCTCGTTCCTTGGAACCAGCGAGTGGGAACGCCTCCAGAGCCGGGGTGACATCGACTTCGCATATTCCTCCCTCAACGGTCGCTACCGCGCATCCTGCGTCAAGCAACGCCTTGGCTATGATATGGCCTTCCGCATCATTAACACCAAAATCCGCACCATCGAGGAAATTGGTCTGCCGCTGGAACACATCCTTCCTCTCACCCGCTATCAGAACGGACTTGTTCTGGTCACTGGCTCCGTAGGATCCGGAAAGTCCACCACCCTCGCCGCACTGGTAGATTTCATCAACCGCGACCGAGAGGACCATATCCTCACATTGGAAGACCCGATCGAATATGTCTTCGAGTCCAAGGGCTGTCACGTCAACCAGCGCGAGGTCCACACCCATACCGAATCTTTCGCTAGGGCGCTACGTGGTGCGCTACGTGAAGATCCGGATGTTATCATGGTTGGGGAAATGCGCGACCTCGAAACCATCCAGCTGGCTCTAACCGCAGCAGAAACGGGACACCTTGTATTAGGCACACTTCACACTGGTAACGCCCCGCGCACACTTGACCGCGTGCTCGACGTGTTCCCCACCGACCAGCGTGACCAGATCCGCATCATGGTTTCAGAATCACTGCGTGGCATCCTTTCCCAACAACTCGTGCCACGCGTTGACGGTGCCGGCCGCGTGCTCGCTCTCGAACTACTCGTAAACACCCCCGCTGTCGCCAACAACATCCGCGAAGGCAAAACATTTATGCTTCCGGGTGTCATGCAAACCGGAAAAAACGTAGGCATGATCACCATGGATGAGTCTCTCCGACAACTTTATGTGTCCGGAATTATCTCCCGTGAGGAGGCGCTCTTCCGCTCGGATGACAAGATCCTGATGAGGGCATTCTTCCAATCCTGATAATCAATATTTAGTATATTCCTTCCATGGCCCGCATCGACGAATTGTTCAGATATCTGATTGCCCACAAAGGCTCCGACCTCCATCTATCCGAAGGCCAGCCTCCCAAGATCCGCGTCCACGGCGCGGTCTCCGCTATTCCGGACATGCCGGTTCTTGCAGGAGATGACTTCAAACGCCTCCTCTCCGAAATATGCGAATCCGGAGCGTTCCACCGTTATCTTGAATCCGGAGACCTAGACTTCGCCTACGAAATGGACGAGGATTCACGCTTCCGCTGCAACTACCTTAAACAACAGCATGGCCTGGCTGCAGTATTCCGTTTAATTCCCACCGAGATCGCCTCGCTTGAAGCCCTTGGCGTGCCCAATATCGTCAAGGAATTCGGCCACATGCGCTCTGGTCTAGTACTCGTCACAGGCCCCACCGGTTCCGGAAAATCCACTACTCTGGCCGCCCTATTGGATTATATCAATATCAACTTCAACCGGCACATCATCACTATTGAGGAACCCATCGAGTTCGTGCATTCTAATAAGCGCTCGATTATCACCCAACGTGAGGTTCCGATTCAGACTCCATCCTTCGCCGATGGACTGCGCGCTGCCCTGCGCGAAGACTCCGACATCGTGCTCGTAGGTGAGATGCGCGACCTGGAAACCATCTCGCTCGCGCTGACTGCTGCGGAAACCGGCCTGCTGGTCTTCGGCACCCTGCACACCAACAATGCGCGCAAGACTGTGGATCGTATCATCGACGTCTTCCCCTCCGACCAGCAATCACAGGTGCGGACCATGCTTGCAGCCTCTCTGCGTGGCGTCGTCGCCCAGCTCCTGTGCAAACGTTGTGACAAGCCGGGGCGCACTGCGGTGCACGAGATCATGTTTGCCACACCGGCTGTCTCCTCCATCATCCGTGAGGGTGCGACACAGAAACTCTACGATGTCATCACCAGCGGCAAGAGTGAGGGCATGCAGTTTATGGATGAGTCTATCTGGTCCAAACTCCGTGCCGGCATGATCTCACCAGCTGAGGCTTACATGAAGTCCATCGACAAGACCCGCTTCAAGAAATTCCTACCCACCAACCAATCCCACCTTGGAGATGCATCTGGTGAAAGCCCAATGACGCACTGAATGCGGCTTAGGAATTGTTAGGACAAAAAACAGAGCGACCCCTGTCAATCTTGGTCTCCGGACCGCGTGATCGGTTTCGAATGCCCGCACAAGAGCAAAAAAACACCGCACCCAGAGTAGGGCGCGGTGTTTTGATAGAATGTCCTTCCACAAGGAAGTTTAACGCTTCGAGAACTGGAAGCGCTTGCGGGCACCCGGTTGACCGGACTTCTTGCGCTCCTTCATACGAGGATCGCGGGTCAGGAACCCAAGCGGTTTGACGATCTTACGGTTTTCCGGGTCCACTTGGGTGAGTGTGCGGGAAATTGCGTGGCGGATGGCGATGGCTTGGGCATGAGTACCTCCACCCTTGACGATGACCTGCACATCGAACTTGTTGGTCAGCGATGCAGCCTGAAATGGGGCAAGAATGGCATTTTGCAACTCGATGGTCGGAAGATAATCCTCGAACGGGCGCTCATTGATGGTGATCTTGCCGGTACCTTCGGTCATCCAAACCCGGGCGACGGCGGTTTTGCGGCGTCCGGTAGCGCTTTTTTTAGTGGTGGCGGTCATGTGATGGAAAAATCGGTTAAACAGGGAAAGGATTAGCGGACTGCGTATGCTACGGGTTGCTGGGCTTCGTGCGGGTGCTCTGCACCTGCGTAAACATTAAGTTTGCCATACTGAGCTTTGCCCAGACGGGTCTTGGGAAGCATGCCGTAAACCGCGCGCTCGACCAGCAAGACGGGTCGACGCTCGCGAACCATACGCGGAGTCTCCACCTTCTGGCCACCCACGTATCCAGAGAAACGGGTGTAAATCTTGGTATTCTCCTTGGTTCCCGTGAGCACGACTTGGTCGGCATTGATCACGACAACAAAGTCACCGGTATCAACATGGGTGGTGAAAGTAGGTTTGTGCTTGCCACGCAGGAGGCGCGCGGCCTCCACGGCGACTTGGCCTAGGACCTTGCCCTTGGCGTCGATCACATACCACTTGCGCTCGACTTCGTGAGGCTTGGCAGAAAACGTCTTCATGTGCTTTTGGTAGAATGGCTTCGCGCACATTTGGCGTGTGCGAAGGGGCACGCAAGCTAGGGACCGGTTTTCAGGGTGTCAACCGGGAAATCTCGTGAATTTCCCCGAAGTTCTCATTTTTCTTTTTATCCCGGCGGCTGGCGCATCCTGCAGCAGTCCAGAGCATAATAGAAAACGTCTGCGTCCCTACCCCGCTCTCAACCTCCCGCCTCAAGGATCTTCCGGGCACGGCCTAAGGAACCGAGGTTGAAGACCTGCGTGTAGCCCATGCTTTTCAGTTTCATTTTTGCCATGCTGCTGCGCGTGCCGCTCAGGCAATGAAGCAATAGCACCTGATGTCGGTCTTTCACCTGCTCGGTCACAATACTGCCGATTTCATCCAGCGGCATGTTGACAGCCACCGATAAATGGGCGGAAGCAAATTCCTCCGGATTGCGGACGTCAATGACTAGCGCGCCTTGTTTCAGATACTCCCGTGCATCTTGGGCGGAAACCTGTCCCGCGCTCTTGAGGATTACAATGGCCATCACGATGGCCACAACGATCACTATAGCAGTCGAATCCATAACGGCATCATAATCGTCTCATCGGGCTTCTCTAGGTTTCTTTGCGGAAATTGTAAGCTTGGCGTGGGTGTCACCCCGGAATCAAACCACGCACCCTTAACCCGCACGCACACCAATGATGTCTAGCAGCTTGCGATAAACGTATGTTGCTATGAATGTTTGCCATATCGTGGCTTGATGGGCTTTTCGTGGGACTTTCAGCTGGCTTGCTGTATTTTAGCCCAAATGTTGCCATTTTGGTTATGGATCTGATTTTTTAGTAAAGGTAACGCCTCCTATAATACGTCCCTGTTTCTGAGGAAAATACACGCAGAAGAACTAAAGTTGGGCACGGAGTGTGTCCTGAACTCCTTGCCAAGAAATCTATTGGCCGCTAAAGTCTTTGTTGCACTTTCGGCGTTGATCCTCAGACTACGGGCATGGAACTCGACCTCATCGACGTGCAATTCGATCTCCGGAGCATCAAGCCCCGTGAGTTGGAGGAAGCGTTCGAAGACCCCTTTGCCGTGCGTTTCCTGCCGGACAACGAGCGCTCCGACGGAGCATCCCGTTTCTATGCGCTCGGTCGCACCGTAGCAGATCGTTACCTATTTATCGCTTTCTGGACAGACGGCAAGACCACCCGCGTGGTCGCAGCCCGCGACATGGCCACATCCGAACGCAAGTTCTATGACCGCAAATACGCCGAGTTCCGCTAACCCTCAAGTCCCAGATCCCATGACTCCGATTACCCGCTGGTCCGATATCCCAGAGTTTGCTGATGAAGCGGCTGAAGCACGTTTTTGGGAAGCCCATGAGTTCGATGGCAGACTCATGGCCACATCCGTGCACGAGGCGGATTCCCGCGAATCTACCACCATCACTCTGCGCTTCGATCCGCGCATGCTCTCACGTATTAAGCGAATCGCCCGCTCTCGCTTCCTCAACTATCAGTCGATGATGAAACAGTGGCTGGCAGAGCGGTTGGAAGAAGAGATGCGCAAGCTCTAATAGAGTCTTCCTGCATCCCATGACTTCCCACACTGCTCCGCTCACCCCCGATCAGGTGGCTGCACTCCGTAAAGTATTGGAGCGCCAAGGTTGTGATTTCGAAGCTAAACCCCACGCGCTCTTCGCAGCACGCAAGGGCAAGCTCTGCGTCACGGTCTACCAAAAGGGCCCCAAGGTACTGATACAGGGCAAGGGCACAGAGGACTTCGTCCGCTTCATCCTGGAGCCAGAAGTCCTCGGCGAGGCGCGCCTTGGATATGAGGAAATCCTAGAACCAGAGCACTTTGCTCCCCACTTCGGCATCGATGAAAGTGGCAAGGGGGATTTTTTTGGTCCACTGGTGATCGCCGGCGTGTTCACAGATGCCTCCATCACACGTCACCTTATCAACGCCGGCATCATGGACTCCAAGCGCGTCACCAGCGCTGCGCGCATTCGCCAACTCGCCGCCATCATCCGCAGCACACCGGGATGCACCACGGAGGTCGTCTCCATCGGACCGGAGCGCTACAACGAAATGCATGCGTCATTCGGCAATCTCAATCGTCTGCTAGCATGGGGCCACGCCCGCGTGATTGAAAAACTCGCTGCCGCACGACCGGACTGCCCACGCGCGCTCAGCGACCAGTTTGCGCGTCCGGAGATCCTACAACGAGCACTGAGCGCCAAGAGCCTGACGCTGCATCTCGATCAGCGCACTAAAGGCGAATCCGACACCGCAGTCGCCGCCGCCTCTATCCTGGCACGAGAAAGATTTATCGATTGGATCGACAAAACCTCCGCTGCCTGTGGCGTGAATCTCCCCTTGGGTGCCTCTGACGCCGTGGTCCAAGCAGGTCGGGATCTGGTGGCCCGACATGGCACGGACTCTCTGGGCAAAACTGCTAAACTCCACTTCCGCACAAGCTCCGTGATCCTCGGTCTACCTTCGGAAAACACCGGGCAAGCCCCCGACAACGACGCTTGAATCTTTGGAAAATCTCCGATTTTTTTGCGGGACAAACCGGCCCCTGACATTGTTCAATCCGCCCGCATCCAGATTGTCCGCACCGTTCATCTTTTTATGGCCACCATCACCAAGCGCGAGCTCGCGATAAAAATCACCGATCTGCTGGGAACCAAGAACCTTGAACTCACCCAGCAAGTCATCCTTGAGGTGGTGCAGACGCTCATCGATGAAATAACAGAATCGCTCGCTCAGGGAGACACGGTGGTAATGCGCAACTTCGGGACCTTTGAAGTCCGCGAGATGAAGGCCAAGATTGGACGCAATCCCAAACAACCCGGCAAGGATGTCCCCATTCCCGCCCGTGCAGCGGTGAAATTTAAACCTGGTAAGGAACTCAAGGAAAAGGTGGCCACTACACTTCACGTCGTCCGCGAGCGCAAACGCTGATGCTGCGGAGGCCGGGGTAACCCAATATGCCTCTAACATGAATTTGCCGCCATTGCTGAGATCAACGGCCCTTGTGGCACTCGTGGCTCCAGTAGTTCTGTTGGGCTCCTGTTCTTCGAGGCCCGGCAATTACCACGGCTACATGACGCGTGCCTACTATGAGCATGGGCAGAACTACCAACCCATGAGCGTGAATTGCGCCCTGAACTATCAGGAAACCGGTGTCTGCTCATGGTACAATGAATCCAAATTCTTCGGACTCAAACGGGGAACCACCTCGCTGGGGGAAAAAGTCATGCCATGGCACCTGACTGGTGCCCACAAAACTCTCCCGCTCCCCTGCCTAGTGAAGGTCACCAACTTGAAGAACGGCCGGTCTGTCAAAATCCGCCTTAATGACCGCGGTCCGTTCATTGCCCACCGCTGCCTTGACGTCACACCCCGTGCTGCGAAAAAACTCGGTTTCTACGGCCAAGGTCTGGCTACCGTCCACATTGAAGTCCTTTCGGTAGGCGATGGTTCCTACAAGCGGAAAAAGGGTGGCCAGTGGGGTCTATTCTGAGAAGCGCATTGCTCCGGGATTACAATTTACAAATCCCGGGAATTGGCCAACACTCTTACATGACCCGGCTCTGGTGTAATGGCCAATGGATGGATCTTAAAGATTTCCCCGCCTCACCCACCGATCGTGGCGTCACTCTCGGCCTAGGCCTGTTCGAAACAATTTTAGCAGTGGACGGCACACCGGTATTCGTCCAGGAGCATCTGACTCGCCTGCGTGCGAGTTGCGAGCGCCTTGGATGGCACCTTCCCATTCCGGATCTGTCCGTGGAGATGCGGAAACTCCTCCAAAATAATAACATCTCCTCAGGCCGCTCGCGAATTCGCCTCTCCATCTCCAGCGGTAGCGGACCCGTTCACAGCGTTTCGTTAGGCGCAGATCATGTGATCTGGATGCATGCCACGCACGCGTGTATCCCGCCGAACACTACCACCGCATTGCTCTCTCCCTTCGTGAAAAACGAGCGCTCAGCCCTCGCCGGATTGAAATGCATGTCATATGCAGAAAACATCCTCGCCCTAGAACACGCCGGCCGTCTGGGATACGAAGAAGCTATATTCCTCAACACCGCCGGGCATGTCTGCGAAGCGGCCACCTCTAATGTCTTCCTCGTCATTAACGGAAAAGTCCTCACCCCGCCCCTTGAATCTGGTTGCCTACCGGGAATCACCCGCGAGGTCATCATAGGACTGGCCAGTCAAGCCCGCATTCCATGTGAGACACGCACCCTGACACCCGAGGAGTTGTCCGGTGCCGACGAGGTATTCCTAACATCATCAATCCGCGGTGTCATGGGCATCTCCCGTCTCGGTGACAGGGATCTGGTGGAGGACGTCACCACTGGTATTCTGCGTGAGGCTTGGGACCGGCACTTGACGCAGCAGATCACCACCGGATCCAGCTTTTGACATTGATCTGCCGAGGAATTTCTCCCACCCTGCCACTGTTCAACAAAACCATACCACCATGTCACGCCACGTCACGCTCTTCACCGGCCAATGGGCCGATCTTCCGCTCGAAAAACTCGCGCCGCTTGCCTATGAAATGGGTTACGACGGCTTGGAACTCGCCTGTTGGGGTGATCACTTTGATGTCGATGCCGCCGCTAGCAGCAAAACCTACGTGAAAGAAAAATGGGAACTACTCTCCGACCACGGTCTCACCAGTTACGCGGTTTCCAATCACCTCGTAGGTCAAGCCGTCTGCGATCTCATCGACGAGCGCCACAAGTGCATCCTCCCCCCCGATGTCTGGGGTGATGGAGATCCCGAAGGGGTGCGTAAGCGCGCTGCAAAAAAAATGATCACCACTGCCAAGGCAGCACGGGCGTTTTTCAACGCCAAGCCGGAGCGCAATGGCAGCGATGATTTCCCCGCTGTGGTCAACGGCTTTACCGGTTCTTCCATCTGGCATTCGATCTATGCCTTCCCGCCCACCACACAGGAATATTATGAAAAAGGCTTCAAGGATTTTGCCAAACGCTGGCTGCCCATCCTCGAAGCATTTGACAAAGTAGACGTGAATTTCGCCCTTGAAGTCCACCCCACAGAAATCGCCTTCGATATCGCCTCCGCCCAGCGGGCCTTGGCTGCTGTGGGCAATCATAAACGCTTCGGCTTCAACTATGACCCCTCTCATCTCGGCTATCAGGGCGTGGATTATATCAAATTCATCCGCGACTTCGGCAGTCGTATATTCCACGTGCACATGAAGGACGTCTGGTGGGGCCATGGTGACGGCTCAGTGGGGGTCTTCGGCGGTCACACCAACTTCGGCGATGCCCGCCGCTTCTGGGACTTCCGCTCGCCCGGCCGCGGGGACATTGAGTTTGAGGATCTCATCGTCGCGCTTAATGATATCGGATATCGTGGTCCTCTCTCAGTGGAGTGGGAAGATATCCGCATGGACCGCGTCCACGGAGGTGCAGAAGCAGCCAGCTTCGTCCGCAGCCTGGACTTCCCCGGCAGTGCCATTGCCTTCGACGCAGCCTTCGATAAGTCCAACCAGTAGAACAAACGGATGGCTTGCGCGTCCAATGAAAGATCGCACGGGGTGCCTGCCCTGACATTCTAACATAAGACATCGTGATTCCATATGCGTCACGGTGTCCATATGGTTGGCATAACCGGGACAGAAAGCGAGCAGGTAACAATAGACATCCACGCCAGCAGAAGGAAATCGGAGGACCGGCGGGCTTAACAACGCATGCATCCCAAGCTTGCACTAGGGCAGGTCATGGGCATGATCTGGGCATGCGCTTTTACGTGTTTTTCAGCGGGGTGATGATTCTGGCGCTTGGCATGTCGGCATCAAAGATTCTGACCTGCTACGAAGTTGCGCCATTTCAGGAAGGTGCCTTAATCTTGGGAGGTAGCATCATCATTTGCGGTTTATTCTCCCTCAAATACAAATGGCACGGGTTGGTTGGTGCCGGAGTGCTGGGATTACTGGGGGCTGCGTGCGGTTTGGGCAATATTCCAGACCTCATCAAAATAGCCCATGGTGAGCGCCCGCGGGGAGCAGCACCTATCATGGAGTTTGGCGTCACTTTGATTTGTCTGTTGCTTCTGATACGGGTGCTGGGGGCGCTGCGGAGGGAGCGGGCGCGCCGGGCGCTGGAGCTAGATCAGGAACAGGAGTAGTAGGAGCTGGTACTGGTTGCTCGGGTGTGGGAGACGGCATCGGCGGGTCTGGAGTGGGTGGAGCGGGCTTCGGCAGTAGATCCTGCCAGGCGGTGAGTTGGAATCCTTCTCCGATGCCACCAATCTCACCCAAGAGATCACTACAACGCTGTCGCCATTTTTCGTAATCCGGGGGCCCGTGCACAGGATCATGGGTACCCGGAAACACCACATAACTCACCTTCAGGTCTGATACTGGTCGGTTATTTGTTCCGGCCTTGGGATTGAGTTCTAGCGCGATCCTCAACGAGGCTTCGCCTACCTTGAAGGTCGGACCGCCATCGCCAACGATCGCCGGACAGAGTTGATTTTTGTAGATAACCACCGCGTAGTCACCAACCTTCGGCGCAAACGCATCGTTGGATGTCAGAATATTTACGGGCAACACAATGAACGGATCATGCTCGGCAATGAGAAAGCTCCGGCACTTGAGGTCCTCAATGCCGCGTTTCAGGAATGCGATACGGTCTCTTAACCAAGTTTTTCGCTCGGCAAGTGTGGTCTTGGCGGCGAGTTCCTTTTCTGCAAGAGTCAGGCGCTTTTCCCATCCGGCGACCACCGGATTCGGAGTTTCCGAGGTTTTCGGCCAGCCATAACTCGTGAATGGTTGGTAGTTGCCGGAATTAACGATTTCATCCGACATGATCGGCAGTCGGTCACCGTCAGACCCATCGGAAACTACATCCATGTCTGCCTGCAAAAAAAACACCCGCCTGCCACTGGGTGAAACAAGATGCAAAATCGTCTCGCAATCATACATGTGGTGCTTTGATAGCAACTCGTTGAGAGTGTTTGCATCGCTGCGTATGCGGGATGTCTTGTTGTCATAGAGTTTCTGGAACCAAGAGGAAACTTCGGCCTTCTCGATCATAGCAGGCAGCCCCGGCAACATTTTTGACAGCAGTGGATTCGAAATTTCCAGCTCGTCCAAGTGTATTGCCGGCACAGGCACATGCAGAGATAATTGATAGGAAGCAGTGTAGCTATTGGAATCTAGCCGCTCACGTGAAGCTATCCCTCCCTTGGAAACTTTTACCTCGGTCTTGAAAGGAATGCCCGTGCGCAGCTTCCTAACATCAGTGACAGGTCCAAGCGGCGGCTCCACAGGCACAGTCGGATGCGTCGGTTCTTTGGAGCCGGCCAGTTTGGCTGAGTTTTCCGCAATGGCCTTTTTCAATTCCTCCACCTCACGTCCCAAATCATCGGTCTTCGCCCGCCACTCTGCTTCAATCTTGCTCCGGAGGAGACCCTCGTCGGCCGGAACCACCACGTGCCTCAGTGCGAACGCCCCGCGCAGCCCGCGTTTGACTTTGGCTGGGTATCCAGTGAAACAAAGCGCGATTCCTCCACAAATCAGGATCAAAAATCCCGCTTTGAACCACAATCCTGCTGTCTTTCTGCTTTTCCCCGCGTTTTGTGGGACTTCCATGCCAGAAACACTAGCGATTTTCCCGCGTCCATCAATCCCGCCATCACTAAAATTTGCCATCTTTCCCACTTTCCACTCATCCCCCTGAAATCAGCCATGACAAACTCGCCTACATCACTACACTCTCGCCCGTGAGCTACCAGGTCTTTGCCCGGAAATACCGCCCTAAAACTTTCGACGACGTCTTAGGACAGGACCATGTCGTCCGTACCCTGCGTAATGCGATCGCCCAGAAGCGACTCGCCCATGCGTATCTTTTTGTGGGTCCACGGGGCACCGGTAAAACCTCCACCGCCCGCATCCTGGCCAAGGCGCTCAACTGCTCTGGAGGACCCAAGGCAGATTTCGACCCCGACGAGGAGATCTGCATTGAAATCGCCGAAGGTCGGTCACTCGATGTGCAGGAAATCGACGGCGCATCTAACAATAGCGTGGAAGATATCCGTAACCTACGCGAGTCTGTCCGCTTCGCACCCGCACGTGGCCAGTTTAAAATCTACTATATCGATGAGGTGCACATGCTCTCGAATGCTGCATTCAACGCCTTGCTCAAAACGCTTGAGGAGCCGCCACCACACATCAAATTCATCTTTGCCACCACAGAGGCCAACAAGGTACTGCCCACCATACTGTCGCGCTGCCAGCGTTTCGATCTGCGTCCCATCCCCACCGAAACCATCGCCAAGCACCTGCTCCACATCGCCAATGCGGAAGGGATATCCATTGACCCCACCGCAGCATGGGCCATCGCCAAGGGGGCCGATGGCGGCATGCGCGACGCCCAGTCGATGCTCGACCAACTCGTGGCCTTCTGTGGAGACCATATCAACGAGGAAAACGTGCTCGATGTCTTCGGTTTCACCTCGCGGGAAAAAGTCGCCACTCTCACCTCAGCGCTGCTCAAACGCGACACTCCAGCCGCACTTTCCCTGATTCAGAAAGAAGCGGAAAGTGGCCGCGAACTATCGCAATTGCTGGGCGAACTCATCGGCTGCCTACGCGCGCTTCTGGTAGCCAAGCTCGACCCAACGGCCGATGGCGAAGGCATCCCCACTGCTCTTTGGAATCAATTGTTGGAAATCGCAAACGAGTGCCCGCCAGACCGCATCCTCGCCGCCATTGATGTCTTCGCTGAGGCGGAAGGCCGCATGAAATGGGCGACTAACAAGCGTCTTCATTTCGAACTTGGCGTCATCAAATGCATCCAAACCCTCGGAGAAGTCCGCATCACCGACTTGATAAAGGTTCTCACACGCAGTGCGGATTTCATGGCCACAGAAAGTGGGGGTGACTCCCAGGCACCTACGCGGACAGTAACACCTCCCGCGTCAGCACCGGAACCTGTCAAACCCGTGCTATCTGTTATCGAGAAACCCGCCACCCGCACAAAATCGGCACCCACATCTATTTCTGCCTTTGATTCCTTGATTGAAGCCGCTCCGGAAACCAGCACACCCCCACCGGCACTGGACCCTCCTCCCTGGAAGGAGCCAACCAAACCCACCGTGGAAGCTCCTTCCCCAGCCCCCGCCGAAGACCAGTTCTATCAGGATCCTCTGATCCAATCCGCGTTGGAAAAATTCGAGGGCAGTTTTGTTAGCTAAGCGTTCTTACGCGACCCGCAGCGTTTCCAGATAGCCCTCCATCGTAGTGGCGCACACACGCAACGTGCCCTCGTCGGAATCGCTCTGCCGGGTCACCGAGAAGCCGCAGAAACAAGCCACGAAGAAAACTGCCTCCCCAGCCGGTTGGATCGACCTGTGGATCCAACCCTCCGCCTTGCCTCTCTCCAACATACGCTCAACAGCGCCACGCCAGCTTTTCAAAACTCCTTGCAGAGCCACGCATAACAATGGATCCATGGCAGCCGTTTCCGCCGTAAGTGACACCAGCACAGAGATTGTATCGCCAGGGCGCAGCGCAAGGCAGCGTGTCCGGCAGAGCGCACGCAGGGCATCGAGCGAATCCACAGCTTCCAGAGGCGCAGTCCAAAGGGTTTCCAGTTGGCGGGTCAGATGCTCGCTAATCCAAGCCAAGACCAGCGCACGCTTGTCGGGGAAATGGTGAAACAGCGCACCCTTGGTCAATCCAGCCCGTGCCACAACGGGGGCAATTCCAGCCCCCGCATATCCATTTAGGGAAAGTTCAGCCCCCACTGCTTCCAGTATCGCCTGCCGAGTCTGCACCGGCTGTTTCCTGCGCTGCTTCATGGCCGGAAGCATACCAACCCAGCGGTATGCCAGCAACCGCGAATTGAGTGGATATCCAGAGCGGGATTCTCCTTGATTCCCACGAGAACATCCCCACATGACACCAAAAGAACAACCATGGCAAGGTCCCGGGTGGCTGCAAAACGCCGCAATCTATCAGATTTACCCGCAAAGTTTCCAGGATTCCAATGGCGACGGCATCGGTGATCTGTCGGGCCTAGTAGCAAGATTGGACTACATTCAGTCGCTCGGTGTAGATGCCATCTGGCTCAACCCTGTCTTTGACTCACCCTTCAGTGATGCCGGCTATGACGTGCGGGATTATATGAAAATCGCCCCGCGCTACGGCACCAACAAGGATGCCCAACGCTTATTTCACGAGGCACACCAACGTGGGTTGCGCGTCATCTTCGACCTTGTGGCCGGGCACACATCCATCGAACACCCATGGTTCAAAGAATCTGCCAAGCATGAGCGCAATACATACTCGGACCGCTATATATGGGCAGATTCCACCCGGCAGATGCCCGAGAGCTTTGTGGTCCACCACGGTGAACGTGGCGGCTTTTTCCTGAAAAACTTCTTCCCCACCCAACCCGCGCTTAACTACGGCTGCGGCAATCCAGACCCCTCACACCCTTGGGAAGTTCCTGTGAATCATCCCTCTGCAATCGCAACACTGACAGACATGCGGAATGTCATGGCCTTCTGGATGGATCTCGGTTGTGACGGCTTCCGCGTGGATATGGCTTCATCACTGGTGAAAAACGACCAGGGTTACGAAAAAACTTTCGCACTTTGGAACGACGTTCGAAATTGGTTAGATGCAAACTATCCGGAAAATGTTCTCATCGCTGAGTGGGGTGATCCAGCCGCCGCTATTCGGGCCGGGTTTCACATCGATTTTATGCTCCACTTCGGTGTCCCCGGTTATCCGTCGTTGTTTTTCAACGAAGCAGGAACATTCCACCAGTCCGCCTGTTTTTTCGATACCCGGGGGCAGGGCTCTTTCACGGAATTCCTGACCCAATACCAGCAACAAGCGGAGGTTACCTACGGCAAGGGCTACATAGCCATCCCCTCGGCTAACCACGATTTCCAGAGGCCAAACTGTGGCCCTCGCAACGCGGAGCAACTGCGCGTTGTCTGGGCCTTCCTGCTCACGTGGCCCGGCATGCCATTCATCTATTACGGTGATGAAATCGGCATGCGCTTCCTTGAAAACATGCCCGACAAGGAGGGTAGTTTGCTAGACCCACATTGGGGCGGAGGAAATCGTGCGGGTTCCCGCACCCCGATGCAGTGGGACAGTAGCTCAGCTAACGCCGGGTTTTCAACAGCCGCACCGGAAGATCTCTATCTGCCTGTGGATCCATCCGCCGGAAGGCCATGTGTTGCCAGCCAGGAAGAAGATGCGGACTCTCTGCTAAACTTCGTCCGCCGCCTCTTGGCATTCCGCAAGACGCATCCCGCGCTGGGCAATTGCTCTTCGGGCATACAAGTCACCACAGGCAAGGGAGGCTATCCGGTCGCTTATCATCGGGAGAAATCTAACGAAGGTTTCGTCGTGGCTCTCAATCCATCCGCACGGCCAGGTATAGTGGAGATAGACCTGCCCGGAGCCGAGGGACTGGTGCCCGTGTTTGCAGACAAGGCTGAAGCGAGCGTCGCCAACGAGCGGGCTACTCTTCGCATGGAAGGCATTTCGTTCGGGATTTTCGAAGTTCAATCTCGGAGATAATCATTGGCCAAACGGGCAAAATCCCGCTATGCAGACCTGCCTTCCAAATTCATGAACGCAGCGGAACCCAGCAAAATCCCGGGCGATTGCCACGCTTCCACCTCATCCCTGCCGGACTGGGTGCCTGCGGGTGCCGAACAGGACCCGCGTTTTGCATGTCGCGTGATGCCGGGAATTATGCCACCGTCGTCTGCAGTGGACCGTAAACTCACCAAGCGCAGGAAGCTCACCCTTGACGATTACGAACAAGGAATCCTAGCAACGGACGTGGGTATCTTATCACGTGCTATCACACTAGTGGAAAGCAATCTGCCCAAGCACGAGGCCTTGGCACAAGAGCTTCTCACCCGCATCCTGCCTAAAACAGGGAATTCGATCAGAATCGGCATCACCGGCGTGCCCGGCGCGGGAAAAAGCACTCTCATTGAGGCCCTCGGCTGCCAACTCTGCGCGCGTAATCATCGAGTGGCAGTGCTCGCAGTGGACCCCAGCAGCAGCGTCACAGGCGGCAGCATTCTGGGTGACAAGACTCGCATGGAAAACCTAGTTAGGGAACCCAAGGCCTACATCCGGCCATCGCCCTCCGGCGGATCACTCGGCGGAGTTGCGCGCAAAAGCCGCGAAACAATGCTGCTTTGTGAAGCCGCAGGTTTCGATGTGATCTTGGTGGAAACTGTGGGCGTTGGCCAAAACGAGATTACCGTGCGTTCGATGGTGGATTTCTTCCTGCTGATCATGATCGCCGGTGCCGGGGATGAGCTTCAGGGCATGAAAAAGGGGGTGATCGAAATTGCTGATTTGTTAGCTGTGAACAAGGCTGATGGGGACAATGTCTCCCGCGCCAATCTTGCCTGCAGTGAATACAGCCGGGTGCTACAGTTTCTCCAGCCAGCCACCAGCGGCTGGAAAACCTGCTGCACCACTTGCTCCGCCCTGATTCCGGAAACCCTGACAAAACTTTGGGACACAGTGGAAAAGTTCACCTCTGCCGCCCGCCAATCAGGCGCGTTTGAAGCACGCCGCAAGCACCAGTCGATCGAATGGATGCATGCCATGATCGAGGAGGAACTACGCCACCGCTTCTTCCGCAACCCTCGTGTTAAACGCATGCTGCCGGGCATCGAACAACAGGTCGCTGCCCAAATCCTTCCCGCCGCCACCGCCGTGCGCCGCGTGATGGAGGTGTTCGAACCATAATAACTGGCTGCTGAGAGGCAGGGGCGCGCACGAAACTTCTTGCCTGAATTCTCGTTTTCGGCCCCCGGTCTGCTCTCCAGTGCAAGCTTGATTCCCGCCCCTGATCGGGTGAAACTCCGCCCCATGCCCCGCATTGCATTGCTTCAGTCCAAGACATTCGCCACCAAGGCGGAAGCCTTCGATCACCATGAAACACTCATCCGGCAAGCCGCCTCCGGCGGGGCCAATATCGTGGTTACCCAGGAGCTTTTCCTAACACCCTATTTCTGCACCGTCGAGGATCCGGTCCATTTCGACCTTGCGGACCCCTTACCTGGCCCAGTGACCGACCGTCTGGGAAGACTTGCGGGAGAACTCGGCATTGTGCTGGTTTCCTCGCTCTTCGAACACCGTGGTCCCGGACTCTATCATAATACCGCGGTGGTCCACGATGCTGACGGAAGAATGTTAGGCTTTTATCGCAAATCCCATATCCCGCAGGACCCGGCGTTTGAGGAAAAGTTCTACTTTACGCCCGGTGACAGCGGTTGGCCAGTATGGGACACACACTTTGGCAAACTCGGAGTGCTGATTTGCTGGGACCAATGGTATCCGGAAGCTGCCCGGCTAATGGCGCTGGGCGGCGCGCAGGTCCTCATCTATCCCACCGCCATCGGTTGGCTGCCCGAGGAGAAACCCGCTCTCGGTGAGGCCCAGCACTGCGCATGGGAAATTGTGCAGCGCGGGCATGCCGTGGCTAACGGGTGTTACCTTGCCGCAGTCAACCGCACAGGCACCTGGCACAACACCGAGTTCTGGGGCCGCTCATTCATCGCTAACCCATACGGTGAGGTCCTCGCCAAAGCCTCCACAGATCGTGAGGAGATCATCTACCAGGACCTCGATTATGGCGCCCTTGAAGACTTCCGCCGCATCTGGCCGTTCTTCCGCGACCGCCGCATCGACGCCTACGGGGATTTGATCAAACGTTGGTGTTGAATATTTGCCCGCTTACTATTGCCGCCTTCCCCGTAACTGAGCGGCCGGGAATTTGAGCAAATTCCGCATTGCAACCCTATGCCCGGGATTGCAATCTCAATTCACGGTTTGAACCTGCATGGAACCCACAGTCTGCACTATCGGGCGGATATCCAGCGATTCATCCGCTAAACCCACTTGCGACTCCATGCTTCACGATCCCAGCCACCGTCCTCAGCCGATCACCACTGCTGCTATCAACCTGAACCCGGCGGAAAAAGAAGTCCTGCGCGGCTTGGTCACGGAAATCGCCCAAGTGGCCGCGCTGCCCGCACATAAGGAAAAAGCTGAACTGTGGAGCAAGCTAAACGACCTTGAGTCCGAACGACCTATGGTCTGGATCAACGAGATCCCGTGGCACGAGATGAATGTCAATGACGAGTTGACTCTGCGCACCGAGCACCCATGGGCCCGTGAATGGGAAACTACCCTGCTCCAGACACTTTACCAATGGCGGCATCTGCCCGCCGACATGGTGGTGAGCGATTACATTGAATGCCCGCTGGCCATCCACAGCACTGATTTCGGCATCATCGAGGATGTGGATCTGGCAAAAACTGACGATGCAAATAATATCGTCTCGCGGCATTTCAAAATCCAAATCCGCGATTGGGAGGACTTGGAAAAAATCCAGATGCCCAAAATCACCCACGTCGCCAGCGTTACCGATGAGCGTTTCCGCGTGATGTCAGAGATCTGCAAGGACCTGATGCCCGTGCGCAAGGTCGGACAAACACACATCTGGTACACGCCGTGGGATTTCCTGATCCGTTGGTGGGGAGTAGAAGAAGCGATGTTCGATTTGGTGGACCGCCCGGAGTTCGTGCATGCCGCAGTAGACCGCATGGTCGCGGCATGGAACACAGAACTCGACCAGTTCGTCGCACAAAACCTGCTCTCTCCGGATGGCAATAACACACGCATAGGCTCAGGAGGTTATGGTTACTCAAAAAACCTGCCCAATCCCACCGGTGAGTTCCTGGGCGCACAACCCCAGCAGATGTGGGGTTGCTCTAACGCACAGATCTTCTCCGAAGTCTCCAAGGACATGCACTGGGAATTCGCAGTCAAACATGACTTTCCGTGGCTCTCTCGCTGGGGCATGAACTATTACGGCTGCTGTGAGCCGCTGGACAACAAGGTGGATATGCTGGCCAAGATCCCTAATTTGCGGAAGATCTCGATGAACTACCAGATCAACACCGAACGCGCGGCTCACAACGTGACAAACAAATATGTCATAAGCTACAAACCGAACCCCGCAGTTTTCGCATACGACAAGTGGCACCCTGAGGAAGCGCGCCGCGAGTTGCGCGGACTCCTGGAACGTGGGCGCGGTTGCCACGTGGAGATTATCATGAAGGATATCTCCACCGTGCGCTATGATCCGCAGCGCCTCTGGGAGTGGTCGCGCATCGCTATGGAGGAGGCAGAGTCTTTTGCTAGAAAATAGCAATATCCCTACCTCAAACCCACGCCCGCTCCATGAACTCAGGCATGACCTTACCCGACTGGATCATCATTGCCGCTTATCTGCTCGGCGTGGTGGGAATCGGCATCCTGGCTGGACTCCGCCGCAGCACCAGCACTGAAGGCAGCCACTACTTTCTCGCAGACAACAATCTCACGTGGCCTATCATCGGCCTGGCGATGTTCGCGGCTAACATCTCCACTGTCCACATTGTCAGCCTCGCGCAGTCAGCCTACACCTCGGGCTTGCTTTATGGCAATTATGAATGGATGGCGGGGTTTACACTGATCCTTCTTTCGTTGTTCTTCGCACCGCTTTATCTGCGCACCCGGGTTCCCACCCTTCCCGACTACTTGGAGCGCCGCTACAACCGTAACTGCCGGGACGTTCTCTCTTTCGTTTCGCTCATCTCAGCCATCGTGATTCACATCGGCGTTGCATTATTCACTGCGGCAGCCGTGTTGTGTTTTATTTTTGGCATCCCCGAAACACATACCATCCTCGGTCTGAACGCGATCATGTTCTTCATTGTGACGCTCGGAGTCCTAACTGGTATTTATACTGTGGTGGGCGGACTGCTGGCTGTAGTCTGGACTGAAAGCCTGCAAACCGTGCTCCTGCTCGTCGGCGCGGTGTGCATCACTGTTATTGGCTACAGGGCAGTTGGTGGCTGGGACGCACTATCACACCTGCTGGCCACGCGCCCACATCCACTGCTTGGCGTGGAGGGATCTCCAGAGCTTTCCACCAAATCATTCCTTTCTATGATGCACCCTGCGGGGGACAATACCGTGATCAGCAATGTCCCATGGTATTCCATCTTGTTAGGATATCCGGTCATAGGCATCTGGTATTGGTGCTGTGACCAGACGATCGTGCAGCGGGTGCTGGCGGCCAAGAACGAGAGGCACGCCCGTCTTGGTCCCTTGTTCTGCGCATTCCTCAAGATCCTTCCTGTATTCGTCTTCGTGTTGCCGGGCATTATCTGCGTAGGACTGGTGCAGAAAGGCTATTTCGGCACGCAAATCGTCAACGGAGTCACTACCGCCATCGGCCCGGTGGCATCTAAGGATACCTATGCCTTCATGATCACCCATCTCCTTCCGGTGGGTATGAAAGGCATGGTCGTGGCGGCCATGCTCGCGGCAGCCATGCAAACCTGTTCAGCCGCCCTCAACTCTGCGGCCACACTCTTTGCCTATGACATCTGGAAACGTTGGCGGCCCGCCACAACGGATCATAGCCTTGTCCGTATTGGTCGTTGGACTACCGTCGCGGCAACCTTCCTAGCAATCGTCCTTTCGCCGCTCTTCGGCCATTACGACACTATCTTCAAAGGTCTCGCGGTACTCATCAGTTACATTGCGCCGCCCATCACTGCGGTCTTCCTCGTGGGAGTTTTCTGGAAACGCGCAGGCGGGCGGGCCGCCTTCATCACAATGACCGGCGGCGGGCTTCTCGGCGCGCTATGCTTTGCACTGGATTTCTTCAAGCAGACAGTCGTGGGATTAGGTGCCACACCCGAATCCATTGCGGCATCACCCATATTGGATTTTATCTATAACATCTGCCTCAAGGATTTCATGTTCGCATCGTTCGGCCTGTTCTGCCTCTGTGTGGCGCTATTGGTGATCACCTCCCTAATCATTGTGGAGCCCCTCAAACCTGAAGCCCGTGAGTTGGTCTGGGAAAACTGGATGCACCCCCTGCGCATGAAATGCGGCGCGGGACTCTCTGACTACCGTGTGATGTCCGCCATAGTGTTCGGCATCTTCGTCGTGCTCTGCATTGTCTTCCGCTGAAGCCTCGCCCCGTATTCCAATAGGAATCCCGCCCGGGTGCCCATACGATGGACCGTTGATAAAATGTGTCATACTGGACCGTATGATCACGACACTCTGACACAGACCGCCTTCCGTGTCTCATCAATCAGCCAATCACCATGAATAAAAACCTTGCCGTCCTGTTATCCTTCGGCGCCGCTATTTCGGCCCTGGCTCAAGATTCTAAGCCCGTCATCCCCACCCAAGCCCAAATGAAGTGGGCGGATTCGGAAATCGGCGTGATCATCCATCTCGATATGCCAGTATATGAACCCGGTTACGATTTCCGCAAGGATTGGAACTATCATCCCGACGCATCCGTTTTCAATCCCACCGATCTCGATACTGATCAATGGTTGGCGGCAGCCAAAAGCGCAGGTGCGACTTATGCGGTGCTGGTCGCCAAGCATTGCAGCGGGTTCAGCCTGTGGCCAACCAAAGCCCACCCATACAGTGTGAAAAGCTCGCCATGGCGTGATGGTAAGGGCGACATCGTGAAGGACTTCTTCGCGTCCTGCAAAAAATACAATATCAAACCCGGCCTCTATGCCAGCATCTCGTGCAATGGTTATCTTAAAGTGGACAACCCTGGCAAAGTAGTTTCAGGCGATCCTGAGGAGCAGAAGAAATATAACGAGATCGTGAAGACACAACTGACCGAGTTGTGGACGAATTACGGCAAGGTGTTTGAAATATGGTTCGACGGTGGCGTATTGCCTGTTGAAAAAGGAGGTCTGGACGTTTTGGGTCTACTGAAAAAGTACCAACCGCACGCGCTGGCTTTCCAAGGGCCCTATGGATATGAAAACAATATTCGCTGGGTGGGCAACGAGGATGGAGTGGCACCATACCCATGCTGGGCACGGGCGGATTCCACCACCGCCTCCGACGGCACGATCGCAATCAAGGGTCTCAATGGCAATCCGAAGGGCGCGTTCTGGTGCCCGGGTGAATCGGACTTCCCCCTGCGCCTGAACTCATCCTACGAGGGAGGTTGGTTCTGGCATGAGGGCCAGGACAACACACTGCGCGGAACAGATGAACTGATGAAAAAATACTGCCAGAGCGTCGGCAGGAATACCAACATGTTGTTAGGAATCGTGGTGAACAAGAATGGCCTGGTGCCGGATGCTGACGTGCGGAGACTAAAAGAATTCGGACAACAAGTTGAAAAGACTTTCTCTAATCCGCTCGGGAAAACCTCGGGCTCGGGAAATGAGCTCACGGTGAAGTTCAGCAAACCTGAATCCGTGGGTCATGTGGTCATCATGGAGGATATCTCAGGCGGGGAGCGCGTCATGGAATACAAGCTTTCCGGCATGGCGGACGGCACGTGGCAAGAGCTGGCCACCGGCTCTTGCATCGGCCACAAACATATCGAGACCATCAAGGAAGGCACTTTCTCTGCCATCCGCTTGGAAATTGTAAAATCCGAAGGAACGCCTGTCATCCGGAATCTGACCTGTTACTCTAAACCATGAAGCCGTCCCACGGACGAACACCTGAAAAAGATTACGAGCAATGTTGATGCCGGAAGCCCCCCCATTTTCCCCGCCATCAACTTCGGCCACAGGCTCTTTCAGCGGCCTTCATGCCATAAGCAATTTCCTAGCAATATATTTGACAAAGACTTGCCTGACCACACGTAGCGTGTCGGATGCCTGATTTGTGATTATATATCACCATCCATGAAACACACACTCCTTTCAGCGCTCACTCTATGCCTTGCCGTCTCTATCCTCGCGCAATCCCAAGATGCTAAACCAACATTGGCGCTACCAACTCCCTCGCAGGCGGCATGGGCTGATGCGGAGATAGGGGTCATCATCCACCTGGATATGCAGGTGTTTGAGCCGGAATACTCGTTCAGCACACAATGGGGCTATACTCCTGACCCGAAACTGTTCAATCCGAAGGAGCTGGACACCGATCAATGGCTAGCAGTCGCGAAATCCGCAGGGGCGAAATACGCGGTGCTGGTGGCCAAGCACTGCAGCGGCTTTTCGCTGTGGCCGACCAAGGCCCATTCCTATTCGGTGGCCTCCAGCCCATGGCGTGGCGGCAAAGGCGACATTGTGGCCGATTTCATCAAGTCATGCGCTAATTACGAACTTAAGCCCGGCATCTACGCCAGCGCCTCGTGTAACGCCTATATGCGGGCCTCCAATCCGGGCAAAGTGGTTTCGGGAGATCCGGAGTTCCTGAAAAAATTCAATGCCTCGGGTGAAATGCGGACCTTCGGGAAAGGTATGATTTGGGGCACGCCTGCCGAGCAGGACAGATACAAGCGTGTGGTCGAGACTCAGCTGACTGAACTGTGGGGCAACTACGGCAAACTGTTCGAGATATGGTTCGACGGCGGGGTGCTTCCAGCAAAACAGGGCGGACCGGATATCGTGCCGATCATGAGAAAACTCCAGCCAGATGCCGTGGTGTTAGGTGGCCCTCACGGCTGGCCCAGCCTGCTGCGCACCGTCGGAAACGAGCGCGGGGACGCGTCCGATCCGTTCTGGAGCACAACGCAGGACTTGGTCGATACGGATGGCACGGTGGAGATAGCCGGTTTGGGAGGAACACCCGACGGCAGACTATGGGTGCCCGGTGAGGCGGACATGCCCTGCCGCGACCAGATCAAGGCGTTTCAGGGAGGCTGGTTCTGGCGCAAGGGCGATGAACAGCATCTCTATTCCCTGGACCACCTGACGGAATGTTATTTTACCAGCGTGGCCCGCAACACCAACTTACTTCTGGGCATGGTCGTCGATCCGCGCGGCCTTGTTCCGGAGCCCGACTGCAAACGCTTTGCCGAGTTCGGAGAACAGATCAAAAAGATATTTTCTAACCGTATCGCCTCCGCCCACGGCGACGGCAAGGAACTCACGGTCAAAATCCCTCATGGCAAAGCGGTCAATGTGATTTCTATAATGGAGGACATCCAGTTCGGCGAAAGGGTCAGGAAATACAAAGTCGAGGCCCTGTGCGATGGTAAATGGGTCAAGATCGCGGGCGGAACCTGCATCGGGCACAAACACATAGAGCGCATCAGAGCGGTCAATGCATCGGAACTGCGACTGACCGTCGATGGCTGCACTGACACGCCTAAAATCCGGGAATTCAGCGCATGGTTCGCCGACGAGAAGCTCTTCAACGTTCCAATGGACTTGGCACAACGGAGCCGCCTAAACATTTTCAGGGACAAAGTGGGCATGGTGCATATCGAATGCTCCAACCCTGAATTATTAGTTAGATACACCGTCAACGGCACGGAGCCCGACAGTTCCTCACCTTTATATGGGAAGCCATTCCCGCTCAAGGACGGTGGAACGGTGAAGGCGCGCGCCTTTATCAATGAAAGCAATAGCGGTGAAATAAGGAGCCTCGGTCTATCCGGCGTTACATTCGGATGTGATAGAAGCGATTGGAAAGTGGTCAGCGTGAGCATGGACAGCCCGTTTAAAAATGGCGGATTGGCAGGTTCGGAACATTTGCTCAATGACGACCCTTCCACTTACTGGCACACCTATCACACCGACAAAACCAAGAGTGCCGCGCCGCAGGAAGTCGTGCTGGACATGGGACGCGAGAGGGAAATCGCAGCGTTCACCTTCATGCCTAGGGGCACTGAAGGCACGCCCGACCAATACGAGTTCCAACTGAGCCAGGACGGCAAGAACTGGCAACCCGCCGCCGCCGGTCGTTTTGAGGGACTCAAGGCGGATGCCGGGATGCGCCTCGTCAAGTTGGACTTACCGATGTCTGGTCGCTACCTACGCTTCATTGCCAAGCATGTCCTGGACGATGTGGACTACGTGGCCGTCGCCGGAATCGGCGTGGTGGAGACAAAAAAAATACGATAGAATTGATACCCATAACAGTCGAAAAAATATATCCCCTTCCGGAGGAGATCCACTAGAATGACAATATCGTGATTTCCAATACATGCACGCGGATGGAATCCCCAGCCCTACAGTCCGGGCACCGGATATTTCTTCGACCTTTAATCCTAAAGCAATTTCCAGGCAGTCAGTATATGTGAGGAACCAATACGCCATGAACCAGATACTTATCACATTCACTCTCGCCTCCGCGCTACTAGGCCCGCTTTCCGGGGCCGCCCCCCTCACTCTTCATTACGCACAGCCCGCCGCGCGTTGGGAGCAGGAAGCTTTGCCCATCGGCAACGGGCATATGGGTGCCATGCTTTTTGGTGGTGTCCAGCGCGAACAGATCCAGTTTAACGAGGAAAGCCTATGGATTGGCGACGAGGAAGATACGGGTGCCTACCAAGCTTTTGGCGATGTCTTTGTGCAATTTGGCCAGGAGAATCCCACCACACCTTCAGCCCAGACCCCGCCGCCGGCAGATTACCGGCGCGAACTCGACATCGAGCGCGCCGTGCACACCGTCACTTTTTCCAAAGATGGGATCAACTACCGCCGCGAATCCTTCGCCAGTTACCCGGCCAAGGTCATGGTCTTCCGCTTCACAGCTGACAAGCCTGGCGCGCTCACGGGTTTCGTCGCGTTGACCGACATACATAACGCTACGATCACCGCTGACAACGACACGCTCACCTCCGCTGGTTCGCTGGCCGGCTACATCTATCAGGGTGGATCATCCAAAAGGAAGCCGGGAGAAAACTACGCACTGGCACTCACCTATGAGGCGCAAGTGCGGGTTCTCCATGAGGGGGGCACGGTTAAAGCCGAGGGCGGAAAAGTCACCTTCGCAAACGCAACCACAATCACCCTACTATTGGCCGCTGGCACCGATTTTGTTCAGGACCGCAGCCGCGGATGGAAGGGTGCAGCACCCCATGGCAAGGTCACCGCACTGCTCGATTCGGCGGCCAAACGGAGTTGGGAAGATCTGCTAGCCGAGCATCTCAGCGACTACCAGGGCCTATTCAAACGAGTGAGCCTTGATCTCGGCTCCAGTCCCGCAGACGCACTTCCGACTGACGTTAGACTGGAGAACTTCAAAAATACCAAGGAGCGCGATCCCCAACTGGAGACGCTGCTTTTCCAGTATGGTCGTTACCTAACGATCGCCTCGTCCCGCCAAGGAGGCCTGCCTGCCAACCTCCAGGGCAAGTGGAATAACGCCTACTACCCGCCGTGGCGTTGCGATTACCACACCGACATCAATGTGCAAATGAACTACTGGCCCACTGACGCGGCCAACCTATCAGAATGTTTCGAACCCTATGCCGAATGGATCCAGTCGATCCGCGCAGTGCGCACAGAGGCGACCAAGAAGGCTTTTAACAAGCGCGGTTGGCTGATGCGTGGTGAAAGCGGACTATTCGGCGGATCGACCTGGGAATGGGTCCCTGGCACCAGCGCATGGCTGCTGCAAAACAGCTACGACCACTACCGATTCACCGGCGACAAAGAATATCTGCGCAACCGGGCATACCCGGCCATGAAAGAAGTGTGCGAATATTGGATAGACAGTCTCATCGCCCAGCCCGATGGCACGCTAGTCACACCCTTGGGCATCTCACCCGAGCATGGCCCGAAGCAGGTCGGCACCTCCTTTGACCAGCAACTGGTCTGGGATCTCTTCACCAATACTATCGAAGCGGGGGAAGCCCTCGGTGTGGATGCCGAGTTCCGCGCCATGCTGGTCGAAAAGCGGTCGCATCTACTCGCGCCGAAGATCGGGAGCTGGGGCCAACTGCTGGAATGGAAGGATGAGCTTATCGGGCAGACTCCCGAAGCAGAAGGTGCCCTCGATACTCCCACTAACAAGCATCGGCACGTTTCTCACCTCGTCGCCCTCTATCCGGGTCGTCAGATCTCCGTGCAAAAGACGCCCGCCTTGGCCGAGGCCGCCCGGGTTTCACTAAATGCCCGGGGTGATGTCAGCACAGGTTGGAGCACAGCTAACAAGATCAACCTCTGGGCCCGTCTGCAGGATGGCGACCGCGCCTACAAACTTGCCACCACGCTCCTCAGCAGTGGAATTATGCCAAACATGTTCGACACCCATCCGCCGTTCCAGATCGATGGCAACTTCGGATACACCGCTGGCGTCTGCGAAATGCTGCTGCAGAGCCAGGGCGATGAGTTGCATCTGTTACCAGCCTTGCCCAAGGCGTGGCCCACCGGAAACGTCAAGGGCCTTCGCGCCCGCGGCGGATTCACAGTGGACATCGAGTGGGCGGACGGGCGCGTCATCCACTACCGCATCACCGCCCCGGTGCCTAGCCGGGTTAAGGTCCGCATTAACGGAGAATCAAAGTCCATTGAAGTCGAGAAATGTCGTTAGAAATGAATAGTCTTACAACAATCCATAAATGAGGGCACTCCATCTTCACGGAATCAGCAATATAAGAATAATACAAAGGATGAATCCATGTTCAGCATAAAACGATTACCAGCGATTTTGTGGATGGCGACCATGACACTCATTTCCCAAGCCGGAAGTAAATTGTTAGATAAGGAGTCTTCTCCGCTACCGCCGAACCCGCCTGCGCTTTACGAGGCTGCTAGAATTGAGCGAATCATGCCCGTGTACACTACGGGAGAGTTCACGTATCAAGCTTGGAACCAACGCCCGCAGGTCTGCGAATACGCAGAATTCGTCGCAGGCAACAAGCAGGTGGCAGTTCGGGTTGCTGGGGAAGCCAAACGCCCGACAAACGATCAGGCCGTTTATGTCAACGTCAACGGCAAGGAGTTGCTCTCCTTCGTTTGGTGGGGTGCGTTCAGCGGCCCCAACGGGGGGTACGGCTACCCGTTCAAGGACATCAATGATAACAAGGGGAAGCTGTCCATCGACAAGTTAAAACAACAGATAACCTTTCAGAAGCCATATCTGTTGCCGGACGGAAAGACCGCCAATTTCTCTTACGTTGTGAAGGCTAACAAAGACGAAAATATTGAGATTTCCTGGGATCTCGGGATCTCGGAGGAACAGATCAAGGTGTATGGCCAAGCTTTCGGTGGGGCGCAACTCTGGATGTCCTTCAATAACGGGACGGCGTTTTTCGGGGGGAGGAAATACTCTGAGATTTTCCGGGAATGCGAGAAGGCGCATCCGGATTTGTTGAAGCGGGTACCAGTATCCGGAGATTTCGAGATATGGCCGGAAGGCGGTACTGCCGCCGCCGTCAAGGTCTCGCTTGGCGGAGGTGGTGGCTCGGTGGAGGGATCGCTGTTCCGGATGAGCGCACCGCTCGTTGTCAAAGACAAGCTGACTGTCGATCTGGGCAAAAGCGAGGTTGCCAAGATTACGCCACCCCCACCGACTAACGGCATGGATTTCTGGAAGCTCGATGCCCTGCATGTTCCAGACTACCCAACACGTAATATCATGCCCAACCCCAGCTTTGAGCAGGGCTTACGCTACTGGTTCTGGACGGACGGAGGTGCAGCCGCCTACAAGCCCGACCAGTCGGAGATGAAATACGATGTCGTCTCTGGTGGAAAGTTCGGGAAACATGCAATGATTCTGCGGACGATCCAGCCGGGCACCACCGGGATCAAATCCTTCCCGCTGGCTCTCAAGAGTGGCACCACCTACACGCTTAGCCTCTATGCCAAGGCACCCGATGCCAAGGAACCGGTCAATTTCTCGGTGGGGTTCTCCAGCGTTTCCGATGGCGGGAAGTTCACCAGCCCCCAGCAGTACGGGAACTTTTTCGGTGACAACTACAAACCGGAGGCGCAGTTCAAGGTCGGGAAAGATTGGACGCGTTTCTCCCGGACCTTCGTGGCGGACGGTGCCGGCATCCATCTGCAAATGAGCAGTTGTGGCACCGATATCATGATCGACGGCATCCAACTTGAAGAGGGTGACAAAACTACGGACTTCGTCTGCTCTCCTGTCGAGGGGAACTTCGTGTCCTCCGATCCAGACTGCCAGGTCGCCAAGGGGGCGCCCCTCGGTGCTGGCTACCTCCTCAGCGGTAATACAGGGACGGAGGGCAAGCTGAACGTCAGCATCACCAACGCTTACCGCGAAACGGTCTACACTGGTTCCTTCAATATAAAACTCGGGCAGGACGGTGAGCAAAAGATTGAACTGCCGCTAGATCCTAAACGGCTAGACGAGGGCATTTTCGTGGTCCGTGCAGCCTTCGCCATCCCCGGCTTCAAACCCTATGTCCAATACTCGCGGTTGACTGTCATGGCACCGCTCGCCAATACTCACGAAACGCGCCGTATCGTCGGAACCCACCCTGGCTACGGTACTATCTCCCGCAGCGAGGCTTACGCCCGGCGGATGATGGGATGGGGCTTCGGTTCGTCAAGCTGGGGCTCGAGTGGCGCTAACGAAGATTTGCGACTGAAAAACGGCGTCACCAGTTTCATCTACACTTACAATCCCTCCCCGAAGGCTGCGTTCATGAAAGACCTCGCCCATTGGAAGGAAGTGACACCTGAAATGGAGAAAATCATTGAGGAGGACGCCTATGACTTCGTGAAGGCTCAAAACCCGAAGGCTGCATTATCCTTTGCGCTATATAATGAGGAAGAGGGCACCAACCTGCCGGGCAGCGGCCGTTTCGACGAATATTGCAAGGCTCAGCATGCCTTCTATAAAGGCGTCAAGCGCGCCAACCCGGACGCCATCGTCACACCAACTAACGGCACAAGTGGCTACTCTCTCCTCCGCGGATTCGAGCCCATGGAAGGCTACCTGAAGGCCGCTAACAAGGCTGGCTTCAAGTATGACGCGGTGTCAGTACACCCCTACTGGAACATCGACAAAGGCACATTGAGTTCTAACGACCTCGACGAGGAGACGGCGCGCCTGATTGCGCAAATGGAACGCAATGGCTACCCCTCCTCCACCCCTATCTTCTTCACGGAGATGTTCAACATCCCTTGGGTGAAAATCCCGGAATGGGGCGCGGGCGACTGGGCAGACAGCTACCGCAAGGCAGGTTCGCCCACCTATGCCCTCGGGAACCGCGAGTTCATCCACGCCGCTAGCGCCGCCCGGATTTGGGTCACCTGCATGAAATACTGGCCTAAGGTCCAGTCCACCAACGTCTGGGTCCACCCTTACATCGACTTGAACCTAACACCGATCCTGATGTGCAAGGCGGCTAACACCATCGGACACTTGATGCCGTGGGTCAAATACTACGCGGATGCCCGCCCGGCACGCGGCATACGCGGTTACGTCTTCGAACTGAAGGACGGAACGGCTATAGCCCCGGTCTGGTGCATCAACAACGACGTCGAAAATGGTCTCAAGACCGGACCGGCTCTCGATGTCACCTTCGGGCAGGAGGTGGAGCTTTTCGACCTGATGGGCGCTCGGCGTTCACTCCAGCCCGAGCCGGACGGTGTCACTCATGTCCCGCTGACCCCTGCGCCGCTCTTCATCAAGGCGAAAGACGTTGCGGCCCTGGCCAAAGCACTGCAAAGCGCCACAACCGACGATGCGGGCTCCTCTTTGGCGGTCTCCATGGTCCCGGCTCTGGACGGTAACGTTATCGCGCTTGTGAAGAACCTAACCAGTAAAGAACAGGCGGGGACGCTCTCCATCGAGAAAACGAAAATCGAATATGACATCGCACCCGCCGCGGAGAAACAGATCTCCATTCCCGGCGCCAATCGGGGCAACGAGTTCGGGAAGATGTACCGGTGGAACAATGACTTCTCTATCCGCCCCGCCAAGGGCCCTCTCTATGAGAGCCAGTGGGAAATGGATTATTTCTTCGTCCCGAAGTGCAAAGGCATGCCGGACTGGGGCAAGATTCCCGCGATCCCCATGCTCAACCGTCACGTCGTCGGTAAGGACATCCGGGCAGGCTATAAAGGCGACTTGGAGGCCACGTTCAAAGTCGCATGGGACAAGGAGAACCTCTATCTGCATGTCGAGGCAGTGGACGACCAATTCCTAACCTTCCCGGAGAAATGGGCAAAAGGCGGCTCCGAAACCCGCCTCTGGGACCATGACGGCAGCCTGGAGGTCTATTTCGACTGCGGTGCTAACGGGAGATCCAATCTCTCCAAGAACTATGACAACGACGATTACCGCTACGACTTCTCCATCGGGAAGAACGGCAAATCCGGCCCGGGAATGGTTCACCGCTTTCACGAGGTGAACTGGCAGTTTGCTGGCGGGGCAAACATGCCCACCAAGGAACAGGCCGCCAAGGGGGTCAAATGCGATTTTCAGCGCACGGCGAAAGGCTATGACTACACGATCGTGTTCGCACAGAAATACATAGAGCCCATCGTTCTGCGCCAAGGCTTCGTGGCGGGCTTCGCCCTTTACCTTCACGACATGGACATCCAGGACGATAAGGTCGTCTGGAAGGGGCTCAACACCGCCACGGAGCCAGGCAGCCATTGCGACGACAAACCGCATTTATGGCCGCTGATGATACTGTCGGAAAAAACAGTTGAATAGCAGTATATAAGTTAGGAATGAGAACCATGTGGAAATCAGAAACCTCTGCACCCCGTCGGCATGATTATACCCAAAGATCTGATCAGCCTTGAGTCTGTCGCGGTGGATCACGCAAAGGTCTGCGCCCCCAGCGCCAACTCTTCCCACCAATAATCATCAATCGTCATTCAGCAACCTCTTCCTTCCATGGCATATCTCACACGCCGTCATTTACTCAAAGGGTCACTTTTTACCGCCGCCGCTGTCGGCATTGGGAATCGTATCAGCACTGCAGAAACTCCAGCCAGCCCCACAGCCGAGAAATCCAATCCTATCGGACACCCCCGCATCCCGAGAGTGACGGGGCCCTTCGTCAACATCTACAAACCACAGGCGGATGTCTACACTCTGCAGACAGTCAAAAACCCGGATAGCAACATATCCTACACGCAGGGCGTGACCTATCCGGACTGGCGCACCAACGATCACACGTTCATCAAAGACAGCAATAACCGGTGGCACTGCTTCGGCATCACCAAGCCCTGGCTCTCAGGTGATAACGGCCACTCTGGCGAGGGGCTGTGCTTCCATGCCATCGCGCCGGAAGGCACCTTCGCACGGGCAGCCACGTTCCAGACATGGCGTGACCTGCCAAAAATAGCCGTGGGCGACTGCGGGTGGGCTCCTGCATCTGTGAAAATCGGCCAGGAGTATTCGCTGATCGGCTCCCACCTCGGGAGAGTGACCTCCACGGATCTGCTCACGTGGAAAGATCGGGGAAGGCTGAACGCAAAAGGCGGCGGCCGCGACCCTTACATCATGCATTGGGACAACATGCATTACCTCCTGCGTTGTGACGGTAACGGTATCAATCTCATCAAGTCAGCGGATTTTATCAACTGGACTGATCCAGTCGTGATTTATAAGCCGGAGAAAGAGAGCTACCAGACAGAATCGCCTGCCCTCATCCCATATGGTGGCTTGTTCTATCTGTTCTGGACCTTGTGGGACTTGGCAGACAAGACCACATCGGGCTACTGTCCGCGCTCCTATGTCCATTGCTCTGAGTCGCTGCTGGATTTCCATAACAAGCCTGCGCTGACCGAATTCACCGTCCATGCGCCGGAGATCATCCAAGACGAAAGCGGTCAATGGTACATTTCCAGCACCGACCACCCACACCGCGGAATCAGCGTCGCCCCGCTGTCTTGGGAATAAAACACGTGCTTTCCCAGCATTCCCACCGACTGCAAGTTGGCGATGGACTGGTTGATTCGGCACCCTTGAATGTAACAATAAGTTCACAAGAAATTATTTCTGAAACGGCTGCTCCCGCCTAGGGTGTCAGTTCGTTGAGGAAATATGATTTTTAAGAAAGCGCATGAGCCTCCGTTGATTGATCTGCGATCCCGCTTGCAGCACCCCATCAACCGCGGATTGTATGATTTGGCCAGACCGCTGGTGGAAATGTCCTTCGCCATCAGGCAGTTCAATCACGACTACGCTGATGCCGCCAACCATTTTCACGGCAGGCAGGCGCCTAGCATCAAGGAATGGTTCAAGGCTTGTTTGGATTCGTTTGGTCTGAAATATGACTGTGACCCTGCAATGCTGGATCGCATACCTAAGAGCGGACCTCTAGTCGTCATTGCCAACCATCCATTTGGATTTGCGGATGCGGTCATCATTGGGCACCTAATCAGTCAGGCCCGGCCGGATACCAAGTTTCTAGCAAACTCAATGTTGCTGAAAATACCCGAAGTCCAGCCATGGATCATCCCAGTAGATAACTTCGATGGCGACGGCAGCGAACGCCGCAATCTTGGACCCATGAGAACGGCTGTCCGGCATCTAAGCAACGGCGGCTCCCTGATCGTCTTTCCCGCAGGAGAAGTGGCGCATTTCCAAGTGGGGCGCGGAGTGGAGGAATGCGAGTGGTCCGAGCACATCGGATCCCTGATTAGGATGTCAAAGGCTAACGTGCTTCCGGTCAATTTCGCAGGAAGAAACAGCATCCTGTTTCAAATGGCGGGTCTCCTGCATCCACGCGTGCGTACATCATTGTTGCTGCGCGAGCTTTGCGATAGGCGCGGGCGTTTAGTAAGGATTCGGGTCGGGGAGCCTCTTCCTTTTTCAAAATTGAAACGCCTGGAAGGGCACAAAGAACTCACACACCACCTGCGGCTGATCACGCTTGCCCTAGGGCATCAGGCAAAAACCACGGAGGCGGGGACGGAGACAATCACTGCTGTATCATCGGAGCCGAATGGATTCCTAGCAGAAGAAATTGCCGGACTGCGCGACCAAGGTCAATGGCTCGCCGGTCAGGGATCTTTGTCCGTTTACGTCGCGGGCGCTTCGGATATTCCACGCTGCCTGCGTGAGATAGGACGCTTGCGTGAGAAAACCTTCCAAGCCATCGGTGAGGGCACGGGCGAGGATGTGGATCTCGATGCCTTCGATGAACATTACCTGCACCTCATTCTGTGGGATGAAGCACAGGGAAAAATCGCCGGAGGCTACCGCCTGGGCCAGGCGGATGTCCTGATGAAGGCACGCGGCAGCAAGGGCCTCTACACCCACACGCTGTTTCGTTTCTCCCATCGTTTTCTAGCTAAGTTGGATTGTGCATTGGAACTCGGACGCTCGTTTGTCTGCCAGGAATATCAGCGGCACCCCGCCGCGCTAATGCTCCTGTGGAAGGGCATTTCAGCATGGGTGCTGCGTAATCCGCGCTACAAGCTGCTCTTCGGACCAGTCAGCATCAGTCATGAATATGACGAGATCAGCCGCCGACTTATGGTGGACTTTCTCACAGCCACCCGACAGCCAGCCGAGCTGCGCTCCATGGTGCGCGCTCGGACCCCCTTCCGCAGCCGCAGGGCTGGTGCCCTGCATCGCGAGTTGGCTAAATACCTGCCCGGTAACGCGGAGGAACTATCCACCTTGGTTTCCACCATAGAGCAGGACAACAAGGGCCTACCGGTCTTATTGAGGCACTACTTGAAACTCAATGCCAGTGTGCTATGTTTCAACGTGGATCACGACTTCTCCTCCGTGGTGGACGGGTTGATCCTAGTGGATCTGACAAAAACCGACCCCCGGGTCTTGGCCAGATACATGGGAGATGACGGCGTCCGGACCTATCTGAATCATCATGAGTCACAAGCCCCCCCTGCGGTTCCCTGAAAATTTCCTCTGGGGTACTGCCACCTCCCCTACTCAGGTGGAGGGTCACATCAATAACGAGTGGACACACTTCACCGCCATGGACGGCAGCAATTGCCGGACTGCGTGCGATAGTTACCACCGCTATCCTGAAGACATTGCGTGCATGACCACCCTAGGAGTGAATGCCTACCGCTTCGGCATCGAGTGGTCGCGGCTGCAATCTGAGCCATTCGCGCCCTTGAACCAGGTCGAGCTAGCACGCTACATTGACATGTTAGATAGACTGCTTGAGGCAGGCATCACACCAATGGTGGTGCTTCACCATTTTTCTAACCCATCGTGGATCAACGCCACAGGTGGCTGGACAAACGTAAAAACCATTCACGCATTTGTGGATTACGCCCGCAAACTCGTCGCGGCGCTAAAAGAGCGCGTTTATCTCTGGAACACTTTCAACGAGCCAGACACCTACGCCTGCGTGGCATATCTCCTGGGAGGGTTTCCACCGCATCGGAAATGGAAACTTGGCCTATTCCGCAAAGTCATCGATCACATGGCACGCGCCCACGTGCGGGTGAGCCGCATCATCCGCCGTGAGGGCCATGCCGGGCGCAAACCTGAAGTCGGCATAGCCAAGAACTGGACCTTCTTCCATGCCTACAAGAAATACTCCCCATGGGACCGCGTGTCGTCCTTCGCCTGTCACTACACCTTCAACAAATTCGTGTTGGACGCATTTCTAGGCGGCACGCGCCGTAGGGCATCCACTTTCATCGGGCTGAATTACTACGGGCGCATGCGCTTCCATCACTTCCATGCGATGGTTCCCGCCAGTGGCACTCCATTAAAACGCCTCAAAGATTTCGGCTTTGTGTGTGATGACATGGTGGAGCGTTATCCCGAAGGCTTGGAAAAGATTCTCGCTTACCTGCACCGCAGATTTCATCTGCCCGTTTACATTACCGAGCACGGCGCAGCATCACACGACGAGGATTTCCGTGAGCGCGACCTGCTAGGGAATCTGGCATCTCTACACCGTTCCATCACAGCCGGGGCAGATGTGCGCGGCTTTTTCTATTGGTCTTTGCTGGACAACTTTGAGTGGCAGTTCGGTTACACAAAAAAATTCGGCCTTTTCTCCGTGGACCCGGAGGACCCGGCGCTGACGCGTTCCCCCAAGCCCTTGGCGGAGGTATATGCCAGAATGTGCAGGGAAAATGCCGTGTAGCTGCTATCATGTGACAATATTGTCAGACGCTTACGCTTGTCCACGTGACCACTTTGTCACCAGATTGCCAGATCCTGACCGGCATGGAATGGCATATACTCGACGCGATCGGCCCCTTCTTCCGGGGGATCGAGCAAAGACGGATCAACTGGTCGAAAATTCCCTTCGAACATCTTGCGGTGGATGGGCCCGAACGGCGGGCACAGTGGGACCGTATCGCTTCAGACCTGACTACCCTGGCCACTGAAGCACGGCGACTCGGCTTCAACGCTTTGACCTTGGACGATGTCGCGCATCTGGTGCCGCACCCATGGCACGGCGAGGAGGTGAACACGAGACTGGCCGTGTTCCGCAAGGAGTTCGCAGTATTGTTGCGCCTGCTCAGCAACCTCGGAATGGCGGTATTTCTGACCACAGACGCAGTCCCGATAAGCAACGGGGTGCTCACAGCCACCGGTGGCAGACGCCATGCGGTCGATGAATGGTTCCGCGGAATACTAACTGATATTCTGGATTCATTCCCAGAGGTCCGGGGCATTATCTTGCGCATCGGTGAAAGCGATGGCCATGACGTCCATGATCCCCTTCGCAGCCGCCTGCACCTGAAAAATTCCCGCCAGACCAATCGTTTCCTGCGTGACCTGTTGCCGCTCTTTGAGACCCGAGGTCGCTTGCTGATTTTCCGGACATGGACTGTGGGCGCACACCGGATAGGCGATCTGATATGGCATAGGCGCACCTTGGAGAAAACCCTTCAAGGCATTGATTCACCCGCTTTCGTGGTCTCTATGAAACCCGGGGAGTCTGACTTTTTCCGTTATCTGCCTCTGAACCGCGCATTTTTCCGCATCAATCAGCCAAAGATTCTCGAGGTGCAGGCGCGGCGGGAATACGAGGGCGCAGGCGAGTACCCTTCATTCATTGGCTGGGACTGCGAGCGCATCGCTCGGGAACTTGTTGGCGTGGAAAATCTGATAGGCATATCCGTTTGGTGTCAGACCGGCGGCTGGCATGCGTTCCGGCGGCTGGCATTTCTTGAAGAAAAACACAGCGATATCTGGCTCCGCCTGAATACGGTGGCCGCCATACGCATTCTCAAGGATGGAGACACAGTTGAACAGGTGGTGACAGAACTGACAGGTTCAGATCATGCGTTGCCAGCCTTGGAGTTATTGCGTCACGCTGAGATTGCGGTTAGGGAATTGTACTACATTGAGGAATTTGCCCGCCTGAAGTTATTCTTCCGCCGCGTGCGCATCCCTCCCCTGCTGCATGTCTATTGGGACTGCTTGTTTATCAATCCCGCCGTGCGGCGTATTCTCGTTTACTTTGTCCAGGATCCGGAACGGGCGCTGCGGTCCGGAGAAGCAGCACTAGGATTGTTCCCGCGCATGATCAAACTCGCACACGAAGCCCGTCTGCCCGTCGACGATATCGAGTTCATGCACGACACCTTCCGTCTGATAGCTTTGGCCCGCCGGTATTTTTTCCTCCCTTGGGATCCGGAACTAGCGGATTCCATCGAGCAGGCGAAGGAGAGCTACAAACAACGCTGGCCCAGACCTGAAAGACAGCGCTACCGGATCAAAACCTCGCTTACTCCTTATCATGTGAAGCGCCGCATGATCCGCTGGTCCATGGCCTTGCTACTGCGGAAGCGCCGCGGCTACCGCATCATCGACCGCCTGTTCACCCTGGACTTGCTAGGAGTCCTCTATCGCCTCTTAAAGCCCGCCGCCCGCCGCAGCCTACCCAAGTTCCTCCGTAAATCAGCCATGGGCATCGACTCCGTCCTGAAGTGAATTTGATAGATACTGATCACCATAAGACTCTGCATAAGGATCCGTCCCGTTCTCCCTCTTCCACCCAATAACCCCATCTTCTTCCGCGTCCCTTCCGCGCCTCTGCGTTCTCGGCGCCTTTGCGGTTACTCTCCTCTTCTCTTCGTTTAGAATTTAATACTTAAGATTTAGTGCTTAATAATCTACCTGCTATTAAACACAGATGCCATGCGCTCGTATTCTGGCTCCTTCCGTGCTGCTGCCGGGAAAAGAGGAATAGGCTCACTCTTCGGTTTGTTAGTCGCGAACTTTTCCAGAAAGTCATTATAGCGTATCAACTCGAACCGGCCATCATGATATTCGACGATCGCGCTTAGGGTCTCCACCCAGTCACCGGAATTGAGGTAGTGCACATTACCCACCTGTTTGTCTTCCGGAGTGTGGATGTGGCCGCAGATGATGCCATCACATTTGCGGTGCGTGGCCAGTTGCTGTAGCTGGGTCTCGTAGCGGTCTATGAAACTCACCGCAGATTTCACCCGGGCCTTGATGTGCTGGCTGAGGGAAAAATATCCCTGCCCACGCCATGCACGCCAGCGGTTATAGATCCGGTTGAAGTGCAGTAGCAGGTCATAGCCCACGGAACCAGCCACCGCCAGCCAGCGGCAACGCGATGACACGCTGTCGAACCCATCGCCATGCACGACCAGATAGCGTTTGCCAGAAGCACTTTCATGGATGTGCTCACGCACCAAGTGGACATTGCCAAAGGAAAGCGGCAGGAAATGCTCCAGGATGTCGTCGTGATTACCGCGGAGGTAAATCACCTCTGTGTCGTGCTTTTCGGACATCTTGAGCACGAAACGGACGAACTTCGTGTGGCGGTTGCGCCACTTGCCTCCGCGGCGCAGTGCCCAGGCATCGATTATGTCGCCATTGAGCACCAGTTTCTCGCATTTCACGTGTTTGAGGAAATTGATCACCTCTCGCGCCTTGCTGTCAGTCGACCCTAGGTGAACATCGGAGATGAATACTGTCCGCACCCGGAGCTTGCGGCTCTTGCCGGGCAGCTTGTCATCCATAAGTCCTTCTGTTCCAGGGCGGGCGAATGGCACAGCCACGCTCCGGAGGTCCGGGGCGAAGGCGTCAGCAGCGATGTCGAGGCTCATGGTAAGATTAGTTCAGGTTTCTTAACAATCCGGCCATAACCTACCCGTGGCCCAGCCCACGAGCGAAGCGAGTTTTGTGGCAAAATCGACACATAACAGCCCACCAAAAGAACCTTCAGCAGGATCTGCCCCATTCTTCCCCACCCGCGTTCATCCACAGTTCTCTTCCTCTTCCAATTCAAAATTGCCTACAGCTATGCCAGTCAGGGCTACGCCCATTTCTTCCAAGCTCGCTAATGCTCGCTCCGCGTTCACTATTCTCTCTTCCCCCTTGCCCGGCAGCGCGCTCCATGCTTCGCTTCGCGCCTTATGAAAATTCTCGTCGCTTACTCTGGGGGGCTGGACACCTCCGTGCTGCTCCTCTGGCTCAAACAAAAGTACAACGCCGAAATCATCGCCTACTGCGCGGATGTCGGCCAGGGCGACGAGCTCGATGGCCTCGAGGCCAAGGCGCTCTCCACCGGAGCCTCCAAGTGTTTCATCGGCGACCTGAAGGAGGACTTCGCCGCCAACTACATCTTCCCCATGATCCAGGCCAATGCGATCTACGAGGGACGTTATCTCCTGGGCACCTCCATCGCCCGCCCCTGCATCACCAAGGGCATGATGGATGTCGCCTTGGCCGAGGGCGCTGACGCCATCGCCCACGGTGCCACCGGAAAGGGCAATGACCAGGTGCGCTTCGAACTCTCCGCCGCCTCGCTCGCACCCAATGTGAAATGCATCGCCCCATGGCGCGACGCGGAATTCCGCAAGCAGTTCCCCGGCCGCACGGAAATGATCGCCTTCGCCGAGGCTAACAACATCCCGGTCAAGGCCTCCATGAAGAAGCCATACTCCATGGACCGCAACCTGCTCCACATTTCCTTCGAGGCAGGAGCCATGGAAGACCCGTGGTATGATGCCACCACCCCGGCAGACCGCGATATGTATGTGCTATCCGTTTCTCCGGAAGATGCCCCGGACCAGCCGGAATACATCGAGATCCTGTTTGAAGAAGGCAATGCCATCGGCCTCAAACACAATGACCTCTGCGCCCTCCTCGGCGAGCTTGGCGATGTGAAATCCACCGGCGAGAGCGACGGCTATGCCTTGTTCACCCCCTATGGCATCATGCGCGTGCTGAATTTGTTAGGCGGACGCAACGGCATCGGTCGCGTCGATATCGTGGAAAACCGTTTCGTCGGCATGAAATCCCGCGGCGTGTATGAAACCCCCGGCGGCACCATCTTGTTAGCCGCCCACCGCGATCTGGAAACTCTCGTCGTGGACCGCGAGTCCATGCACATCCGCGATTCCCTCATCCCGAAATACGCACAACTCGTCTATAACGGCTTCTGGTTCGCGCCTGAGCGCGAGGCCATCCAGGCGCTCGTCACCGAGACCCAAAAAACCGTTTCCGGCGAGGTGCGTCTCAAGCTCTACAAGGGCAACGTCATGCAGGCCGGCCGCCGCTCGCCGCACAGCATGTATTCCGAAGCCATCGCCACCATGGAAGGCGGCCAGGAACAAGCCTACAATCAGGACGACGCCACCGGCTTCATCGCCCTAAACGCCCTGCGCCTAAAAGCCAGCGCAAGACAGGTGAAGTAATATCCCCAACGGGGATACGTAACATAGCGTAGGGTTGCCGGTTCTCTGCTACCTTGGGCTCGCCCAATAAGGCAGGGGACATTCCTGCCCCCCCCCCTTCTCATACCCATAGTATCCGTCCGATTTGCCCTATTTGTGACATAATTGTCTTTATTTCTTGATTGTGGCATGGGCTTAGCTACGCTTCGTTACCGCCTTTGGTGAAAAATCAGGACACGCATAAGAACGCACAGACCTCACACACTACCGTGGGTGTTGGTCACTTTCTGGTGCTGCATGAGGAAAACCCTCTCAGCCGCCCCTTCGGGTTCGGTCCACGCCGTAGTCTATCCCTACGACAGCACACCAACAACTTTTACGCCCTCTACAGCACAGAAGGCACTTCCCCCGCCTTCGCCCCTAAAAAAAATACTAGCAGTTCATGAAACGAACAATCGCCCCCTCCGCCCTTAGTGCCTACTATGCCGTGTATCGCCTCTATTTTGCCAGTGCCGCTTTTGCTCTGGCAGGAGCCGGTGCGGCAAATGCCACCAACACAGTGGCGACGAGCCAGAACGCGGTGGGCACCACGACCTATCAGATTAACCTGGCTAACAACATCATTAATTCCAACAATCTTTCATTCACCGACACCGGATCCACGGGGAATTTCAGCCAGGGGAAGAACAATACATTTAGCGGATCAGGCAGTTTTGGGAAAATTGAGGGCAGCAGTCACGAGGAGATCATTCCAGCTGTGGTGGTGGCAGGCGTGACAATCACACCAGCAGTCTATGCTGATACGCGGACCGGATTAATGGTGAATATGGCAGGCTCTGCATCGGCAGGCATTTCGGTGAGCGGGAGTTATTCTCTCGGCCAGATCAATTCGGCCTTCTCCCTGCAGGTTGGTCCGCAAATCAGCGTCGGGGCACTCAGGGCTGGCGAAATGGCAAACATGACCTCATCGGTGATTACCAGTTACACTGGCCCGGGCAATCTATTTTCCCTGCCTGCGGTGAATTTGAAGGGCGACCTCAACCTATCGTCCAGCGGGTCGGTGAGTGGTCAAGTCTATGTGGCCGGAATCGGCGACATAGGGCACATAACCCTTCCCTCCATCAATATGCCGCACTTGACGCTCTTCGACCTGAATCTCGATCTGAACTTGCCGTCATTGTCCTTCCCACCGATTCCTTCGATCCCGGGAATCCCCGATCTGACCTTTCCCGAGATTCCCACCGCAAACATACCGTTGAGCGCAGGTGATGTGCTAAAGCGCTATCAGTGGACAAAAGGCCCGATTGTTTACGGCACCTTTGATATTCTCAAACCGTATGACGACATCACCTCAGTAACGACTACCACTGCGGCCGGTGGGGTCATGCAGACAATGAGCGGGCCTATCGTCCGCGCCGGGCTGGATCTATCCGGCTTGTCGACACTGCTAACCGGAGTTGATACTAATTTCACTGTCGCCAGTGGAAACATGAGCGTCCATGGCAATCTGATAAACGTGACATACGGGCCTCAAGTCGGGATCAAGGTGTCCAATGAAATCCGCACTGAGCTAACGGCAGACTTCACTCCTGACTCCCAGATTCTCATCAACAGGGGTAACGGGGTAGAGGTAATCAACGCTGGTGAAAGCTACACAGCCGATCTCAATAACCTGCCGAAAATCGGGTTGGTAGACAACACCCCGGTTAATTTGGCTGTCACTTTGGACAGCGGGAAATTCCGGCTGCTGAGCAGTGGTTCCATCCTTCTCGGCGATTCGCTGGTTCTGGGAGCCATGGATTCGGTCGGTGTCGCAATGGGCACAATGAGCTATCAGACCAACAAACCGCTATTCATGGACAATGTGAATCTGGTCTCTTCCGCGTTCCCGATTTCCAGTTCGAACACGGTATTGCAGACATTCACTGCCAGCCAAATCTTCGGTGCCAACAACAGCAGTTTCACAATGGCACTCAACCCGGTGCCCATGACCCAGCTCTTCATGGCGAGTGACCAGACAGTTGGCACCAACTTCCAAGACTATAATGCCAACTTGTTTCTGGGAAAAAACCAGAGCACCCCTACTTGGAGTGTGTATGGCTTGACATCTGACAGCCTAATTACCACGGGGTCCGATTCGACGTCCAACCCGATAGCACGAAACCTCTCTCTCAACGGCTCGAATTTGACCTGGGTATTGCCTAACATTAGAATTCTCTCAGGTAGTACTGTTACAGACTTCCAAGGATCGACCATACAGTGGACTACTGTTCATAACATTTTTACCGGTCACAATGAGAAAAAATACGGGCCGAACCTCGGCATGGCTACGGTAAAGAATGACGGTGTTTTCAACATCAACCTTCGCCAGGCCAATACGGGAGGCAACAGTTTGGATTTTTCGCAGACGCTTTCATTCAGCGGCAGCGGCACGACCACTATCTCTTCGGACACAGCTGCCGCAATCAGCCTCGGTCCAGTGCTAGATAACAGCGACACTCATACTCTGTCATTCTCCGGCATCGCCACAGGCGCAAGCGTGAACCTCCAACCTGTTAATGGGTATACCACCAACCTTGACAACAGTGGCACACTTTCCTTCAGCAGCCTAAGCGCCACGATCGGCACTCCCGTGTTAGCGAATACTGGTACCATCACCGCAAATAGCGCCGCCCTCACCTTTACCGGCGGGGCCAACAACGGCAGCGCGGGTCTCACCAATACCGGCTCGGTCCAGCTTGCCAATAGCTCGTCTTTAACTTGGAACGCTGGGTCCTCCAGTTGCACTCTCATCGGTGGCCAAAATACCGCTGGACAATGGCAGATCAATTCAGGCTCCCAAATGACAGTATCCGACTTCCTTTTTGTCTCCGGCATGAGCCAGTGGAATGTGGATGGAACCGGCAGCCAACTGACATTGACAGGTGGCATTACTTCGCCAGGCACTACCGAAACCGACTTCAACATCACCAATGGTGCCAGCTTGAATATCGGGAGCGGTTCGAACATAGCGGGCAGCGTCACTGTCGATGCGACATCTCAGGCCCACTTCAATGGCCTGACACCGAGTGCGGGCGTTCCCATCAACTTCACTAACAACGGTTTATTGGAATTTGATAGTGGAATCAATGGCACTTCTACTTTCAGTAACATCTTCGCGCAGAATCCCTCAACGCAGGTGGGTGATCTCCTTCCAATCAACCTCACCAATAACGGCACCATCCGCATCATTGACACCCACGGGACCCCTTATTATGGAATCCGAACCACGTTTGGGTTCGAGGCGAAGGTCGCGCAGTTCGACACCGAAAACGGTTCAGGCGTGGCATTCAGCGGTGGCACCTGGGAAATCACCAACGGTCAGCTTCAAGTCATCACCCGTGCCGTGAGCGACCTGGACGGCAACTTGCTAGGCAGCCTGACTGGCAGCACAACGGTCCTGCCGCCTGCGTATATCACATACAACCGGGCCAATCTCACGATGAGCGGCGCGAACGCCAAGTTCTTACAGACCCTCGACAATGGGGCCACCGAACACAACCTGGCGGATACCCTCTTGGACAATCAAGGAACGCTGAAAATTGTGAACCTCGCATTCACCACATCCTCCGACTTCACCAACGATGGCCGTGGCACCGCGCCTGTCGCCAATGTCACTCCCGGGGTTCTCAATATCAGCTCGGGTGGCGTGTTCACCGTCAATGGAAACCTAACCAACACCCAGGGCAGCATCAGTGTGGATAGCAGCAGCAATCTGTCAGCTAACAGCTACACAGTGCAAGGCGGCAGCCTTTTCGTTGCGGCTGGCGGCACCATCGCGGGCCTCACCAGTAGTGGCGGCACGGCCACCTTAAGCGCTGGCAAGAACTGGTCGGTAAGCGAGGTGTTGACCTACGATAGCTTGGGCAATGAAACAACAGTACCCGGGTCGATCACCCTGTTTGGACAGAGCATCACCACCAATAACGCAAACGTCACCTTGACCGGCACCCACGCATCTTTTACCGAGCTCCGCGCCCTTACCCAGAACAATGGCACCCTCAGCCTCACGGATAGTGCCTCGCTCTACCTCATGGGATCGCTGACCAACGCAGGCACGCTGAACGTCAACAGCGGATCCTTGCTCTCCGTGGCGGGCACTTACACGCACGCCAGTGGCGGAGCACTCAACCTGGCCACAGGCAGTCAGCTTCTAGCCAGCCAAATCACCACAGCTACGAGTTTTACCGTCAACGGTCAGGCCGTGTTCTCAGACAGTCTGCAAATTGCCTCTGGCGGCACGCTTGGCGGCAGCGGTTCACTCGTCGGAAATACCACCATCGCTAGTGGCGCAAACCTCACACCCGGCACCGCCCCGGACATACTGACATTTGATCACACCCTGACGCTGGCCAGTGGAAGTGCGACTAATTTGCAAATCAACAGTGCGCCACCATCAGTGACCGCCAATCAGATCGTGGTTTACGGAAATCTCAATATCACGTCAGGTGCCACACTGAACCTGGAATTCGGAGGCACCTTTCCCCTCGCCAGCGCGGAGGAATTCGTGCTCTTCAATGTCGCTAATAGCCCCACAGATCCCAGCGGCGGCAGTGTCACAGGCACGTTCAGTTCCATCAACGTGACCGGACTCCCCGGCTTCGTGGCGAGTCCCATCACACCCTATAGCGGAACAACCACCCCCAACGTCTACCAAATAGGATCGCTCAACGGACGCCCCGTGCTGATTAGTTATAGCATGGGCAACGGAAATGGCATCGGTTTGATCCTGGACCCGAGTTCGGGTCATAGTAACTGGAATACCAATGGCAGCGGCAGTTGGGGCAGTGAGAATAACAATTACGGAACCACTTGGGGAGTGAATCAGGGATCACCCGGTGTGGTGAGCTACCTTGGAAATACGGATGCTGCCACCTTTGGCAACGCACTGACCTCAGGCAATGCCACTATAACCCTCGACGGGGCGAATCCCAGCCTAACATCGCTTGCCTTCAACGACCACAGCGGAAGTTACACCATCGCCCAAGGCAGTGGCGGCACTCTGACCTTTGATAACGGCCACTACCCGGCAACGCTCAATGATCTCAACGGCGCTCACTCGATCAACGTCCCGCTGATCCTCACCAGCAACCTGCAAGCTACTGTCAACAACTCGGGCGACACCCTCAGCATTACCGGATCAATCAGCGGCCCAGGGTCGATAACCAAATTGGGCGCAGGCAACCTTTCGCTTTCTGGAGACAACAGCTTCTCGGGCGGCCTCTCCCTGAACGGAGGTACGGTCTCACTGGATGGCAGCGGGGCACTGAGCACCAGCGGGACGATCAGCTTCGGCGGCGGGACCTTGCGCTACAGTTCTAATAATTCTACGGATTATTCATCGCAGTTCAGCAACGCGGTAAACCAAGCCTACCGCGTCGACACCAATGGCAACAATGTGGCACTGCACGCCACCCTAACGAGTTCCGGTGGAACCTTGACCAAGATCGGCGGGGGGACCCTCGAACTCGACAGCACGGACAACACGTTCTCCGGAAACATCGATGTGCAGGGTGGCATTCTGCGGGCGGGCGGGGGTACCCTAACACCAGAAATCAGCACAGTCTTGGGTTCAATGGTCGCACCCGGTCGCACCATCACGGTGGAAAGCGGTGCCCAATTGCTGTTTCAGGATAGTATTTTCGGTGACTACACATCAAGGCCCACCGTGGGGTTAATCGCCAATGGAGGAACGATCTCCAACTTCGGCAACTTCTCGAACACGCTTGGCCCACTGACTCTCAATGGGGGAACGCTCAGTGCGGTCGGCGGCAACTACTCAATAGCGTGGACATTGACGGGAACGGTGACTGTGGGAGGATCCGCACCTTCGCTGATTTCCTCCTTAGACAACAACGGTGTCAGCCTCAACAACAACACGATCTTTAACGTCTCTGATGCAACGGGCGATGCCCTTCCTGACCTTGTGATTTCCGCGCAACTTTATGATCAACGCGACGGTTCTGCGGGAGGTCTTGAGAAAACCGGCTTGGGCACTTTGAAACTATCTGCTAATAACACCTACACCGGCGCCACCACGGTGAGTGCGGGAACCCTTGAATTCAACGGTTCTCTGAACACCACTGGTGCGGCAATCAATGTTGTCGGCGGAACGCTGGTAGTCGGCGCGAACTCCCATATTGCACGAAATGTGAACGTCTCCAGCGGCGCGGTCAACCTGGTCGGCGCATTAGTCGGCACCCTGACGGTCTCTGGTGGCACAGTCACCACCAGCGGCTCACCCACCGTCACCAGTGCTGATTTCTCCGCCGACACGGGCACGGTGACGGCTGGCACCTCGCTGACCATCACCGACACGTTGAAAATGGGCACCACCACCGCAACCCTGACAGGCGGGACGTCGTTCACCGCCCAAGGAGCCAACCTGGCCAACACCGGCACGGCCAGCACGCTATCCCTATCCGGCGGGACCTTGACATTGACCAGCTTCACGACTCCACCATCTGTTATACTGACCAACCCGAGTTTTGAGGCCGACGCTGGAACCACAAACACCTACCTCTACCAATCGATCACGGGATGGACTGGCGGGAACGGTATCGAGCAGGGAACCAGCGCCATCTTCGCACCGGTTCCAGGCAACACTGGCCTGCCTAACTACAATGCCAGCACCAACAACAAGTGGGCATTCATCCAAGGTGCGCGGACCTTGAGCCAAACCATCACCATCACGACAGCCGGAAATTACACGGTTTCGTTTGCCGAGGCCGGCCGTTCTGGATCTAACGCGGGTGATCCCTATGGCCCGCTGGATATCCAGGCGCAGTTTGACTCGACGGCTGCCACATCCGTGCTGGTTCCCTCGACCAGCGCATGGACTTCCGTCACCAGCAATCCCATCTATCTGACAGCGGGCAGTCATACCCTCAACTTTGTGTTCACCAACCCATTGGGCGGGGATAAGTCCTCAGTCCTAGATGCCGTTTCGGTGAATGGATACACTTCGAGTAACGCCAACCTTCCCGCTACGTCTGTCGCCGCCACTGCCAGTTCCGTGCTTGACCTGTCCTCCGCCATCGGCACTCACAATCTTGCCAGCCTGACTCTAAGCGCCGGAGCCACTACCACGGCCCTGAGCCTCAGGAACGGCGCAACCCTGACGCTCCATGGTGATGGCAACAACAATGCCATCTCGGCCACCGGCAGCACCGGACAGTCCGCCAGCATCCTACCCGACGCGACCAGTCCGCCGAGTCTGATCATCAGCTCCGGCGCGAACGTCTCGGTGGATTCCGGCGTGACGCTCACCGTGCAGTCGGCCATCCGTGATGGTCAAGTCACCAAGATCGGCGGCGGCACACTGAAACTCACCGGCACAAACACCTACACCGGAAACACCACGGTGAATGCAGGCACCCTTGAAATCTCATCCGGCGGCAGCGTGAAATTCGCTCCCACCACCAATGGTGTTAGCAACAAGATCACAGGAACCGGGACTCTATCGCTTAAGGGAACCTTGAACATTGACCTTTCCGGCACCAGCGCGGTTGGAGGAAATTCTTGGACACTTGTGGACACTGGATCTCTAACAGTCGCCATTGACCCTGCTCTTACCGTGTCAGGATTTACCCAGTCTTACAATACTTGGGTAAAGGCGGATGGTGGTAACAGGTGGATATATACACCTGCAACCGGAGTGCTCACTTATTCACCCGGCAGCGGTGGTGGCAGTGTAGTCGTTGTGGTGCAACCTTACCCACCTGCCTATGCCTCATGGCTCTCAAACTTCACCGGATACGCGGGTGATCCCAGCCCTGGCCATGTGGGCGCGGATGGCATCAGCAATCTAATGAAATATGTTCTTTTCAATGGCGATCCTCGCACATCCAACTCATCCATTCTGCCCACAGCCGCGAATGATCATTCGGGGAACCTGGTGTTCACCATACACCGCAACCATAGTTCCGCCTCAGATACCATTCAGACGTTCCAGTACAGCACGGATTCCTCTAACTGGTCGGACTTGAGCATACCGGATACTGGCAGCTCTGCCAATGTGGCAGTAAGCGCAGACACACCAAGTCCCGGAGTTGATGAGATCAAGGTGACCATCGCAAAGGGCAACCACACCAAACTCTTCGGCCGCCTGAAAGTCGTCCAGCCATAAATTGAGGTAGGGATGGGACATTGCTGCCCCCGGGGGGAAATGGAGTGAGCCCCGGAATTGATAGGCGGCAGACAGCATGTCCGCGCCACAGTGGCCCGGGCATGCTGCCCGGAGCCGAAGACGCGACAGGAATGTCGCGACTCCTTATTTCACACCCTCTTCCTCTGCGCGCCTTTGCGCCCTTTGCGCCTTTGCGGTAAAGCTCTTCCCTCTCACAGCTTCTTCCCCGTCAGCCTTTCATACGCCTCCAGATATTTCTCCGACGTCTTCTCTATAATATCCTGTGGTAGCTTGGGTCCGGGCGGTGTCTTATCCCAATCCAGCGTCTCCAAATAATCGCGCACGAATTGTTTATCAAAGCTCGCCTGGCCACGGCCCGGGGCAAATGAATCCGCAGGCCAGAAGCGCGAGGAATCAGGTGTTAGAACCTCATCGATCAGGATCAGCTCGCCCTCATACATCCCGAACTCAAACTTCGTATCCGCGATGATGATGCCGCGCTCGCGCGCATAGTCGCGCGCTGACTTGTAGATCATCAGGCTCAGGTCACGCGCCTTCGTGGCCGTTTCCAGCCCGATGATTTCCACGGCTTGCTCAAAGGAAATATTCTCGTCATGGCCCACATCCGCCTTGGTCGATGGAGTGAAAAGCGGTTCAGGCAACTCACTGGACTCTAGCAAACCCGCCGGCAGCCCTATCCCGCAGACCGTCCCGGATTTCTGGTATTCCTTCCATCCGCTGCCTGCCAGATAGCCGCGCACGATGCACTCGATCGCCAGTGGCTTGGCTTTTTTCACGATCATGCTGCGGCGGGCCAGTTGCGCGCTGAACGGCAGCAGGTTTTCTGGCAGGGCATCGTCCGCACCTGCCAGAAGATGGTTAGGCACCAGGTCCTTGAATTTTTCGAACCAGAAATGCGAGATCTGCGTCAGCACCTCGCCCTTGCGCGGGATGCCGTCTGGCATCACCACATCGAAGGCCGATAGCCGGTCGCTGGCCACCATCAGCAGGCGGTCGCCTAGGTCGAACACGTCGCGCACCTTGCCGGAGCGGATTTTTTCAAGGCCGGGGAGTTCAAGTCGGAGAATGGGGGCGTTCATGCTGACGGAGAAATAAAGTCTGGGATTGTGAGTGCAAAGCTCAAAAAAATCCGGATCAGCGGGCAGGGTCCCGACACTAGGGAAAAGCCAACCACAACCGGAGCGCAGCGCAGATAGCCGAACTGGTTGTTTTTAAAGAATGAGGAAAATGAACAAGATATACGCAGATGAGGTGGATAATTGCTCAACCGCTATCATTTGCCCTGCCCAACTCATCCCGCTCGTATTCAATTTCATCTTGATCTGCGTCAATCCTGTTCATCTGCGGTTGAATTTATTCTGAAGCGGGAGTCGTTTCGGATTGATTCTCCCTAATGCAGTCACCCCGGATCAGCGGGCCATGCGCCACGCTTCCATGAGGGTGTTGTACTTGGTCAGGATATTCGGGACTTCCCATGCAGGCACAGGCTTGCCCTGCACGTATCCCAGGAAATCCCCGGCCACCTGGCCAAAGTGCGCCTCATGGCCGATGTTGAATTTTTCAGGGATCACCACAGCCCAGCGGCCTGCGCTTTCCTTCACCGCCAGGCCGGGCCAGCGCTCCGATAGTTTTGCCACCGCCGCATTCAGCGCGGCCAACCACGCGTCGTCCGCATGGGTCGGCTCGATGTATAGCACCGGCTTGTAGGATTGTTCCGCACCCTGCCGGATGTGCAGCGCTGCCTTGCTCCCGCGCAGCACCGAGTCATGCGTGTCACCGGTTCCTGCGGGTGGCTCGAAGTTCCACTTCACCGAGATCTTCACATTCACGCCGCGCAGCGTGTAGGTGAATTCTCCATTGGCTGGCGTCTGCAGCACATTGTCGGCACCCACCAGTGGCTTGAGATAATCCGGCCACGCATCCATCTGGGTGGTCTTCTTGAATTGCTCCAGCGTGATAGGCGTGTTCCACTTTTTCGCCGTTAGCACCTGCACATCACCGGGGGCTATCACCTGCTCCGGGAAACACTCCCACTGCACCAGATCCACCAGGTGCGTGGTCACATCCACGATGGCCTCACCCTGCTGCGCGGGATCATAGAACCACGGCGGCCGCTGCAGCGGCTTTCCGTTCACCAGCTTGGAGAAATGATGCACGCTGATCTTGGTCACCGCCGGATTGTCGGGCGTGCCCTTGTCCAATTCACCGAAGAGCCCGGGGAATCGCGAAAACTCCCGCTGCAGCTCGGTGCTCACCTCATGGCGCTCGGTCATGATGTCCAGCAGGATCAACTTCTTCTCAGCAGCCACGCGGAACGCCTCCCTTACCATGGCAAAATCATCCGGCGTGATCGCCATCGGCTTGTCCGAGAGCACATTCAGCCCGGCCTTGACGCATGCCAGGATGTAGCGGGCTTTTTTCGCATTGTTGCCGGAAATCACCACCACATTCCCCGGGTGGTCGCGCAGCATTTCAGCGAGAAAATCCGGGCTCGTGTGGACTTTCGTCTGCCACTGGGTCGGGTGATCCGCGCGGGTATTGAAGCCATCGATCAGCGCCAGATGGCGGTCCAGTTCCGGCCCGGCCGGGGCATAGATATTGACCACCGGGTCCACCCCCTCAGGCATGATCTTCTGCACCAGCGCCGCATGGAAGTGGCCCGGATCCAGGGTGATCAGGCGGATGGGTTCGGCGGACAACATGCTGGCAGTCAGGATAGTGGACAGTAAGCTGGAGGCGAGGATCTTCATGGTCATGTGGGGACGCGGGGAGAATCAGAAATATCCGACTCGCTGGCAATTACGAATGGAGAGGAGATAGGTGATTAACCGCAAAGTCGCAAAGAGCGCAAAGGGTCGCTGAGGAGGATTGGGTTTTGGGTTTGAAGAGAAGAGAACTACAACCGGAGCGCAGCGGAGATGGCCAACGGCAAATGAACGGGCATGCACGAGGATATTGAAGAGAAGAGGCTTACGCAAAGTGCGCAAAGGTTACGCAAAGGACGCTGAGATAATTATTGGGTGGAAGAAAAGAAGGATTGAAACGCGGAACCGAGTGGAACGAACCGGAGCGCAGCGGAGATAGCCGAGCAAATACCTCTTCATACCAAACGAGGCAAATAGACTTGAGCGAAGCGAAAGCCCCGCAGGGGGGCCGCCGGAGGGCGGGATCAATCGCAGAGACGCAGAGAGAAGAGTTTATTGGGTGGAAGAGGGCTTACGCAGAGGGGGCAAAGGATGCGCAAAGGGTCGCTGAGGAAGATTGGGTTTTGGGTTTGAAGAGGAAGAGTGTTTAAACGCGGAGGCGGAGAGACGCAGAGATCATCGGGAAAAGATCACCCGAGAGTGTAAGGAATTTTGTGTAAGTGGTCTTTCGCTGAAGGCTGGTTAGTTGTTGGGCATGCGGTTTGCGAATTCAATGGTGAAATGGCTCAGGGCGCTTGGCCAGTTATGGACCGCCA
>Ga0118677_10000607_pt1 | contig 78520 bp, 68 predicted proteins | sample AliMusrvi5mmetaG_FD_86154 | JGI IMG/M metagenome (GOLD analysis project Ga0118677, IMG submission 86154) | reverse complement strand
GCACTCTCTTCCTTCGACATCTCCATCGCCCCATTTTGGGTGTCATTTCATTTGAGGCAACCTGAAAGTCGCGCTCCCCGAACCTTTTTTGTTTCGGTGTCATGGATTGTGAGGCAACGCGACAAACACCCATCAAGAAATATGGGCTTGGGTTGCCCCAAACGGTTTTGTTATCATGCGGCCATGTCTGAGCAGCAAATCATCGCCACATGGATTGCCTTCGTCATCACGTCGCTTCGGAAGGTGACGGGATGGTCGCTGGAACGCTTTCTGGGCGAGGATGACAGGCACGGTATCATCCGTTTTCTCGAAGAGAACTACGAACTGCTACACTACTACGACAACGCGGCAATCGTCAATGATGTCCTCCGCTTTGTCGGAAAAAACGGAGGCGTGGTATGAGCGCTCCGGTTGCGACGTCAGCGGTTTTCCACGGCGGGTTGACCCGTGTTGAGCAGGTCGACTTTTCGCTGTGTTCCCCCGGCAAGGATTTCGGCCGAGGATTCTACACGACGACATCGAAAGAGCAGGCCGAACGCTTTGCCAAGATCAAGAAAAGGAGAGCTGGCTGCACAGAATCGTTTGTCTCCGGCTATGACTATCTACCCCCAGCGCATCTTCTCATTCACCGATTCACAGCCCCGGACTTGGGTTGGTTGGATTTCGTCTTGTTCAATCGCGGGTTCCTCGATGGGGGCAATCCGGTTCTTTCCCATTGCACAAGGTTGCCCGACATAATCATCGGCCCCGTCGCGAATGACACAGTGGGTGTCGTTCTCGGCCTGCTAACAAACGGCGCATTCGGCGACCCGTCCTCTGAAACCGCCAAAGCGATCGCCATCGCCCAATTGCGGACCGAGAAGCTGTTCGACCAAGTTTTCTTTGCCACACCGGCGGCGATTTCCGCCTTGACCTTCAAGGAGGCATATGTGGCGTGACGACAGGATACAGGCGGCCATCGACACCACGACCGGCTTCATCGCCGCCAAACTGGCGGAACGGCTGAAATGCCCCATTTATGAAATGGAACGGCGGTTTCTCGCCTCGAAAACCTACCGCATGCTGTGCGACCCCAAAACAGGCCTGTATGCAGACAACATCTTGGAGACCGCCGATCTCTTTCTTCGCGAAGCCGCACCGGTCTTCTTTCCACAGGACGAGTCAACTGCACACTCCTACTTCAAGTATCGGTCACTCTCTGATTCGCATATCGAATACACGGAAGCCATTTTCGAGAAGCGAGAACTCTGGTATTCCGCCCCCAAGGATTTCAACGATCCATTTGACTGCAATCTCTCGTTGAATTGCGATGGATCATGCGATAGCGAAATCATCGAGGCCACGTCCGATATGGCGCGAAAGCTTGGAAGGAATCCATCCGCCAATGAATTGGCCTCGGTGCCAGAAATGGTCAAGAGTGAACAAGGTATCGCGCTGTTTTCTAAGTGGCAAAAGGAATATTACGTCGACTCGAGCGTCTGCTGCTTTTCCCATTTAGGCGACTCTATCCAAATGTTCTCCTACTATGCCGACGATCACAAAGGAGTCTGCGTCGAGTTCTCGTTCTCCGTGTTGGACATGCCCACCGGAATCAGCGTCGCCCAGCAGTTGTTTGGCAGCGCGAGAATCGTGCCGCTTGAGGTCTGCTATCAGAAGAAGTTTTCAGAGTTGAACTTCTTTAAACTCTCAGCGCTTGGTCCAAAAATACTGGCGCAAAATCTGATAGGGACAAAAGCGAAAGGCTGGGGGCACGAGAAAGAATTTCGTATCTTTCGTCGTCAACTGCCTGCCGGTGCCGTACCCTTCGCCCCAAAGATCCTCAAGCGGGTCATTCTGGGCGCGAAGACCGGCGATAAAGAAATGGAGCGGATAAAAGGATGGCTCAAAGGCTGGCCGACCCCTGTGATTCTGTCCAAAGCCGAAGCGGATGCCAAGTCTTTCAAGCTCAATATCCGCGATATTGAGACAGTTGGTGGAGCCCACTAACTCACTCTGAAACGCCGAACGTCCAACGCCGAAGTGTGCTTTTGCCACAGACTCTGGATTCTGAACGTGTTTCAACTCGAACGTTGAGCGTTGAGCGTTCTTTCGGCACCCCTCCCCTCTCGGCTTGGTCTTTTTGGAGCAACCGAATTTTTTTGGGAGGAACTTCCACTTTCAGTACCCTCTTTTCCTTCCGTTCGTTATACTACGTTAAGTTATTGCGGGTAGTTTCCCGCAGGGGCTCAACCAAGAAGGAGAAACGGATGAAATATCGGGGCGTATCGAGGCGTTCTTTTTTGGCGACAAGCGCGATGGCGGGATTTTTCATCCCGGCGAGCAAGATTTACGGGCAGGCCGTGAAGGAGAGTCCTGGACAGCAGCTCAGGTTTTTGAAGGTGGGCGTCGGAGGCATGGGCGGCGGGGATCTCAATACACTGGTCGGCAACGGAGCCATCTGCACCGGCCTGTGCGACGTCAACCCGGGCACCCTCGACAGCGCGGCGAAAAAGTTCCCGGGCATTCCGACCTTCACGGACTACCGCCAGATGCTGGATAAGATCGCCAAGGAGTGCGATGCCGTCTGCGTCTCCACGGCCGACCACACGCACGCGACCATCGCGCTGGCCGCGATGCGCCTCGGCAAGCACGTCTACGTGCAGAAGCCCCTCGCCCATTCGTACGAGGAGTGCGAAATGCTGATGGAGGCGGCCAAGAAATACGGCGTCGTGACGCAGATGGGCAACCAGGGGCACCCCGGCGTTTTCCGCTATGAGAAGCTCATGGAGAGCCAGTTCTGGGGCGACATCCTGGAGGTGCACTCGTGGACGGACCGCGCCGGAGGCAAGTGGTGGCCGCAAGGCATGTCCGCCCTTCCGACGGAAGCGAAAGTCCCGGACGGCTTCAACTGGGACTGCTGGCTCGGGCCGGCCAAGATGCGCCCTTACGGTAACGGCTACCAGCCCTTTGCGTGGCGCGGCTGGTGCGATTTCGGCTGCGGCGCCATCGGCGACATGGCCGTGCACAATTTCGACCCCGCGTTCTTCGTCTTGAAACTGGGCCTGCCCGAGACCATCAAGGCGTGGTGCGACAAGCCCGCCAGCCTCGCCTATTCCACTTACTCGACCATCGACTTCCATTTCGGTCCGTCGCCAGCTTGCCCGAAAGGCGTCAACGTCTACTGGTACGAGAGCGGCATTCTTCCCAAACGTCCGATCGGCTCGCATCCGAAGCTGAACGTGGGTGATAACGGGTGTATGATCGTCGGGTCCAAGGCAACCACCCTTGGCGGTTCCCACGCCAGCAAGCCGCAGGCCATCGCGGTCGGCGGCCAGCCGTTCGGCCCCGAAACCAAGGAAGCCGAGCGCGCCTGCAACAAGCTGATCGAAGATCCCGGCAAGTGGCAGTATAACCATTACAAGGAGTGGGTCGACGCCTGCAAGGCGCACACCCCCAACGCCACGGGCAGCCGCTTCGAATATGCCGCGCGCCTGACCGAGGCGCTCCTGTTCGGGTGCATCGCGCAGCGTTTCCCCGGAAAAGAGCTGGCTTGGGACAACGACAAACGCGTCTTCAGCAACAGCCCCGAAGCGACCGCGCTCCTGCAGGGCTTCAAACGCGAAGGCTTCGAGCCGAAGGTCTAGAGCCGGTTGAGACATCCCTTTTCGCCGCGCCCGGCTTCATGGGCGCGGCGAAACGTTTTTTTGATGGGGAATAACTTTCAACGCTGAACGGTCAACTCTCAACGCTCAGGTGGAAATAGGGAGAACAGAGGGACCGTTTTTTTGGGACGCTTTTTCGGCAACGCGCAGGGTGAAGCGCCGCCAATACTTTGTATTGCAAAGTACTTTGTGACTATGCTATGATGTGGGCGTTCAAAGGAGAAATGGGATGACCGACCAACCGCTCAGCGAGGCTCTCGACCACGTGCGGCGCATGCAGGCGCTGGTGGGCGACCAGTTGCGCTTCAAGGGCTTCTCGGCCCGCGCGCGCATCGCCGGCGGGTTCGTCGCGATGCTCGGCGCGCTTGCGCTGATCCTCCTGAACCGGCCGCAGGCGCCGTGGCTCCACTTTGCGGGCTGGGGGCTGGTCTTTTTCGTAGCGGGCGGCATCAACTACGGCGCGCTGTTGCTCTGGCTGGTGGACAGCCGTCGCGGCCGCCGTCGCGCCGACTGGATACCGGCGCTCGAGTCGCTGCCGCCGCTCGCGGTGGGCGGCGCCTTCACGCTGACCTTCATCCGAGCGGGCCAGTTCGACCTGCTCCCGGCCACTTGGATGCTCTGCTACGGCCTGGCGCACATGGCCTTCCGACGCAACTTGCCGCTGGGCGTCTACATCGTCGGCTTCTTCTATCTCGCCGCGGGCTTCGCCTGCCTGCTGATCCCCGGCGTTCGCTTCACCGACCCCCGCCTGATGGGCTTCGTGTTCGGCTTCGGCGAAGTCGCCGGAGGCTACGCCCTTCTTCAACGAGACTCGACAGGAGCTCAGTCATGACCGCCCACGACCCCACCTCTTTAGAGCGCCTCTTCCATGAGCCGAGCCGGCTTGCGATCCTCTCCGTTCTCTGCGCGGCCCGCGACGGGCTCTCTTTCACCGAACTGCGCGACGCCTGCCGCCTGACCGACGGCAACCTGAGCCGTCACCTCAAGGCGCTCGAGGAGGACGGCGTGGTCCGGATTCGCAAGGCGTTTGTCGACGCCAAGCCGCGCACCACGGTCGCCCTCACGCGAGACGGGCTCGCCCGCTTCAGCCTCTATCTCGATACGCTCTCCTCCGTGCTGCAAGACGCCAAGCGCGCCGCACGTCAGGAGCAGGACTCTTCGCGCGCGCCGCGCCCGCTCGGCGCGCACGCTTAATCTCCTACTCGACCGCTCCTTTTCGACACGCCCGCAAACTTTGCCGAACAAAGTACTTTACAATGAAAGGTTACAGCCCATGAACGACACAGCGCACGTACCGCCCAATGTCGCGGCGCCCTGCCCGCCGCATGCGACTCCGACACCTCCAGAGCCGGACGAGCGCCGCGTCGTCGGCTGGGGCGCGATCGCCGACGCGCTGCTCAAAGACCCGGACATGCTTTTGTCGGCTCTAACCGGGCGATCAGCGTCCGGCCTGATCGGGCGACTGGCTGCGCTCGCCCTTTCGGGTACGGCGGCCTACGGCTTCGTCGTCGGACTCTTTCCCGGCGGTCTGCAGGTGGTCGCGGTCCCGCTCAAGCTGGCAGGCGGGCTGCTCGCATCGGCGCTCATCTGCTGGCCCAGCCTCTACATTCTGCTCTGCCTCTCCGGCGCGCGCCAGACGGCGCTACAGGTGCTGGGACTCCTCGCTGCCGCGCTGGCGCTGCTCACCCTCCTTTTGGCGGGCTTTGCGCCAGTCGCTTGGATCTTCACGCTGTCCACGCGATCGCCGAGCTTCATGGGGGCGTTGCACCTGCTGCTGTGGGCGGTCTCGTGCGCCTTTGCCCTGCGCCGGCTCGGACTCGGATTGGAGGCGCTCAACGGTCGCCCCATGCGGGCTCTGCCCGTGTGGGGCGCGGTCTTCGTCCTGGTCTGCTTGCAGATGACTGCGACGCTTCGGCCTCTGCTGTCGCCTTTCTCGGGCTGGGAGTTTGCGCCCCGCGCGTTCTTCCTCGAAACCTGGTTCCGCTGAGACGCCGCCATGCAGACCTTCAGAACACATGTCGCGCATCTCTGGTCGGCCGCAGGTCCGGGCGTGCTCTGCCGGATGGACGCGGCGCTCTCGGCGCAGCTGCGCGCGGACGACGACGGGGCGCCGCTGTCGCTGGCCTGGTCGTTGCTGATCGTCGCAGGCATGGCTTGCTTTGGCGCCGCAGTCGGCGCGTGGCGCTCGCCGCAGCAAGTCTTGTACGGGGCGGTCAAAATGCCGCTCATGCTGCACGCCGTAGCCTGGTTGAGCATCGTCGCGAACGTCATGCTCAACTGGCTATTGGGCGGTGGTCTGTCGCTGCGCCAAGTCCGCCGCTGCATCCTAGGGGCGCTCGCCGTCCAAGCGCTCCTGCTCGGCTCGCTCTCGCCCGTCTTTCTCTTCTTCGCCTGCCAGCTTCCTGGGCCTGAGTCCTGGCAGGCGCCCTCGGTCTACCGCTACCTTCTCGCTGCGCTGGTGGCGAGCGTAGGCGCGTCCGGAGTCGTCGGCTACGCGCGCCTCTTCAGGCTGCTCGCCGCGCTCGCGCCGGACCGCGCTACGGCCGGGCGCCTCTGGCTCGCCTGGGTGCTGACCACCGGACTCGTGGGCACACAGTGCTCATGGATGCTGAGCCCGTTCGTCCAGCAGCCCGGCGTGCCGGTTCCGTTCTGGAACACGGCCGCTTTCTCCGGCAACTTCTTCGAGCATGTTTGGCGCCACGTTCTCAACAGCTGACATTAACCACCCCGAAACCTCTACTGACCTCAACAGAAAGGCACACCATGAACATCGCAACTCCTCCTCCCATCCCCACCGCGACGCCGCTCCGCCGCTTCGCCTCAACCTTCAAGCTCGCCTTCGTCGGCGCGCTTGCTCTGCTCCTGCTGATTCCGCTCTCGATGGTGAAGACGCTCCTGTCCGAGCGGTGCGTCCGGCGGAACGAGGCACTCCTCAACATCACCGGCTCGTGGGGCGACAGCCAGACCCTGATCGGTCCGGTGCTGGTGATCCCATACCGTATTCCGGTCAAGGAGCAGCGCGAGCGGCTCGTCGAAGGCCGCTACAAGACGGTCGAAGAGACCAGCTGGGCCACTGCGCAGGCCTGCTTTCTGCCGACCAACCTCAGCGTGACCGGCACGCTCGCCCCGAGCGTGCTTCACCGCGGCATCTACGAGGCCGCCGTCTATCGCGGCTCGCTCGCGCTGGCCGGAACCTTCGCGCCGCCGGACTTCAGCGAGTGGAAGATCGATCCGACCAATATCCTGTGGGAGGATGCGTCAGTTCTGCTCTCCGTCTCCGCGCCCCGCGGCCTCTCTGACGCCCTTGCACTGCGGCTCGGTGGCACCTCGCTGCCGCTGACCCCCGGACCGGCTCTGGCCGGGTTCTCCAACCCGCTGCGCGCCCGACTCTCTGCCAGCACTTTTGATCCGGCGAAGCCCACAGCCTTCGCGTTGGACGTGGCGCTCAACGGCAGCGACGCCCTGCGCATCGCGCCCGTCGGCATGCAGACGCAGGTCACGCTCGACTCGACGTGGGCCGACCCCAGCTTCCAAGGCGCCTTCCTTCCTGTCCAGCGCGAGGTCACGCCAGCCGGGTTTAAGGCCGTCTGGCAAGTCTCGTACTACGGCCGCGGCATCCCGCAGGCCTGGACCAGCGGAGAGAGCATGAACGCCGCCGAGGGGCTTGCCCGCAGCGCGTTCGGAGTCAGTCTGGTCACGCCGGTGGACTGCTACCGCCAAGTCGAGCGCGCCCTGAAATACGGCATCCTGTTCATCGTGCTGCTCTTCACCGGCTTCTTCCTCTTCGAGACGCTGGCGCAGCTGCGCATCCACACGCTCCAGTATCTGCTGGTGGGCGCGGCTCTTTGCATCTTCTACCTCTCGTTGCTGGCCCTCAGCGAGCTGCTTCCCTTCGGCTATGCGTACCTGGCGTCGGCAGGCTCGGCGGCGGCGCTCGTCACAGGGTATAGCGCGGCCGTGCTCGGCAGCCGCCTGCGCGCACTGGTGATCGCTCTGGAGCTGGCGCTGATCTACGGCTTCCTCTACATCACGCTTCAGCTGCAGGACTACGCGCTGGCGTTCGGATCGGCCGGGCTCTTCGCCGCGCTGGCGGTGGTCATGTACACCACGCGCCGGGTGAACTGGTACGAGGCGCGCTAGACAAGGCCACAGAGGGTATTTTGATCGCTATCTGAATCACGAGAGCTCTGCAGCGCTTCAATCGCCCGGCACTTTCATCTTCAGCGCTTTCACCAGAAAAGCCCAGCGGTCTGCCGCTTCCTCGATGAGCTTCGTGGTAGGCTTGCCCGCGCCGTGGCCGGCTTTGGTGTCGATGCGGATGAGGATGGGCACGGAGCCGCCCTGCGCGGCTTGAAGCGTGGCGGCGTATTTGAAGCTGTGCGCGGGAACCACGCGGTCGTCGTGATCGGCGGTGGTGACGAGCGTGGCGGGATACTGGGTTCCTGGCTTGATGTTGTGCAGCGGTGAGCAAGCGTAGAGCGCCTTGAATTCGTCCGCGTTGTCGGAGGAGCCGTAATCGGAAGTCCAGGCCCAGCCAATGGTGAATTTCTGGAAACGCAGCATGTCCATCACGCCCACTGCCGGGAGCGCCGCGCCGAAGAGGTCGGGCCGCTGGTTCAGCACCGCGCCGATGAGCAGTCCTCCGTTGCTGCCGCCGGCGATGGCGAGTTTCTTGGGCGACGTGTACTTGTGTGCCACGAGCCATTCGCCGGCCGCGATGAAGTCGTCGAAGACGTTTTGTTTTTTTAGCTTGGTGCCGGCCTGGTGCCATTCCTCGCCGTACTCGCCGCCGCCGCGCAGGTTGGCCACGGCATAGACGCCGCCCATTTCCAGCCACGCAAGCACGGACACGGAGAACGCCGGCGTGAGCGGGATGCCGAATCCGCCGTAGCCGTAGAGGAGCGCAGGATTGGCACCGTCTAGCTTGAGGCCCCTGCGGTGCGTGATGAACATCGGGACGCGTGTGCCGTCTATGCTCGTGAAGAATATTTGCTTCGTCTCGTAAGCCGCTGGATCGAAATCAACCTTCGGCTGGCGGAAGACCGTGCTGGCTCCGGTGGTCGGATCGTAGCGGAAAATCACGCCGGGCACGGTATAGCTTGTGAACGAGTAAAACGTCTCCGTGTCTCCGCGCGTGCCGCCGAAGCCGTCCGCAGAGCCAAGGGCGGGAAGGCCCACCTCGCGCAACGGCCGGCCGTCGAGCGCGAACGTCTTCACTTGGCTGTGCGCGTCCTTGAGGTAGCTCACGATGAACTGGTTGTTCACGACATGGGCACCGACGATGGTTTCGGCGGCTTGTGGGATGAGTTCCTTCCTGCTCGCGCGCTCCGGTTGGGTGACGTCGATGGCAATGACCCGGCCCCGCGGCGCGTTCAAGTCGGTGCGGAACCAGAAGACGGGGCCGTCGTTGTCGATGAAATCATAGGCCGCGTCGAAGTCGGTGAGCAGCGGCACGACCGGTGCGCCGGGGTGCAGCAAGTCCTGGTAGAAGATGCGCCGCTTGGGATCGGTGCCTTGTGAGGAGGAAATGATGAGGTAATGGCCGTCGTCCGTGGCGTCGCCCTCGAAGTTCCATTCCTTCTGGTCGGGGCGATGATAAACGAGTTTGTCCTCTGACTGCGGCGTGCCGAGGCGATGGTAGAAAAGTTTGTGAAAATAATTCGCCTTCGTCAGCCGGGTCGCTTCGGCGGGCTCATCGTAGCGGCTGTAGAAAAACCCTTTTCCGCCCTTCGCCCACGAGGCGCTGGAGAATTTCACCCACTTGACGAGGTCGGGCAGGTCCTGGCCGGTGCGCACGTCGCGGACTCTCCATTCCTGCCAGTCGGAGCCGGAGGCGGACAGGCCGTAAGCCATCAGGTTGCCGTCGTCGCTGATGGCGTAACCTGCGAGGGCCATGGTGCCGTCGGCGGAAAGCAAGTTCGGATCGAGCAGCAAGGCGGGCGCGGCGTCGAGCGAGGGCAGCCAGTAGAGGACGCTTTGGTTTTGCAGACCGTCGTTTCGGCTGAAGAAATAGCGATCCCCTCGTTTGTGCGCCACGCCGTAGCGCTCGTAGTTCCACAGCTTGGTCAGGCGGGCCTTGATGGCGGCACGCTCGGCAATGGACTTCAGCCACGCGAACGTGACTTTGTTCTCGGCCTCAACCCACGCCTTGGTTTGCGGCGAATGGTCGTCCTCCAGCCAGCGGTAAGGATCGGCGACGGCGACGCCGTGATACACATCCACCTGGTTGGTCTTGAACGCGACCGGGTATTTCAAATCGGGCGGCATCTCAGCACAGCTGGCCAGCAACAGCGAAAACGCGGCGACCGTACACATCCGACCCCTCCGTGGCTCTCCGGACAGGCGCACCCGCACCTATCCGCCCGACCGGGTTTCTCTCTCCGACCGGAAAACGGCCCCATCATACGGCTCTTGGCTCCCGCCGTCAACGCCGGGCCAGGCCTCAAAAAGACATCCCCTTTTGAGTATGCGATGGTCGGAGTCGGTCAGGTCCGTTATGAGGGCGGGGTGCCGGCTAGCGCTGGCGTTCAGAATAGCTTCGCCCTCCATTTCCTGATCAAATCCGCGGAGTTCCGCACAGATATTCTGTAGCTTTATCCGAGCGGGATTTGCTATGTTCTTGCCGATATTAATACAGAGACAATGTCCGTCGGACGATAGGGGGATATCCATGCGAGCAATCATGAACAGCAGAACCGTTTTCAGCCTCACTCTGGCGCTCTTGGCCTGCGCCGCTTTGCGCGCAGGGGCTTCGGAGAATGCGGATCCTGCTGGCAAGCCGGTCTTCGCAATCGACCGACAGGAAACGCGCTCGCACCCCGGCGCCCCCGTCGAAGTCGCCGACCGTCCGGAGTTGCGCCTGCGCCAGGGACTGGAAATCGACTGCCGGTTCCGTCTCGATGCGCACAAGAGCTGGGCTCAGAACCTCGTCTCAAAAGACGGCGAGTATCTGCTCCGCGTGGACAATCCTGGCGATGGCGGGAACTTGGTTTTCTTCGTTCAGATCGAGGGCAAGTGGGAGAGCCGGCTGCGCGGACCCGCCGTGAAAACGAACACGTGGTACGACGTGCGTGCGGTGTGGACGGGACAGAGCATGCGCATGACCGTCAACGGGGAGACCTTCAGCCAGCCGCGCCTCGGCCGGATCAGCCCTGGGCCGAAACCGTTGCAGGTCGGTCCGGTCGCCGGAGCACTCGCCCGGTTCGACATCTTCAACCCGAGCTTGGAGCGGGCGGCCCTCTTGGCGGGCCTGCCCGCCGAAGCGGCGGCGCCCGCCAAGGCGGCCAGTCCCGGCTTTTTCCGTTCGGTGTGGAACGCGCTCTTCGGCTGTTCCACCCACGCCGACAGCTCCGGCGCGCCTTGCATTCTGGGCGGCCCCGCGGCGTGGAACGGGTGGCAGCCTCTGAACGGCACCGCCTGCAAAGAGGAGCGCGCCGCGCTGGTCACCGCCTTTCCTTCCGCCACGGCCATGCTGGTGAGCCCGGCGCTGTCGGTCGACCTCGCCCCGTATCCGTTTCTCTGCCTCGAAATGGACGCCGCTGGCCCCGGTTTGACCGGCTCGCTCGACTTCACGAGCGACACCGGGTCGGGGTCGATCAGCTTCCAGCCGCAGTCGGGCGGTCGGCCTACGGTCATCTCCGGCTCGACGTCCGAAGCCTGGGCCGGACACCTTCGCCGCCTTGCTTTGAGCTTTTCCGGCGGGACAGGTCCGGTCCATATCCGCAAGCTGGTTCTGGCGGACCGGCCCATCGGAACGCCCGTCTTTTACATCCGCTCGCTCGTCGCCGGTCGGGCCAAACTGCGTCCTGGCCGCGAAGAGACCGTTTTAGCCGGCATCCAGAACGTCGGCGGCGAAGCCGAAGGAATTACCGCCCGGCTCGAGGTCCCCAAGGGGCTCAAGATCATCGGCGAGGCCAAGCGGACTTTCCCTTGGTTGGGTCTGGACAACTTTGACCTGGCGACCTGGCGCATCCAAGCCGACCGCCCCGGCACCTACACCGTTCGCGTGGCGGTCTCCTCCAAGGGGGCGGAGACAAGCACGCAAGATCTTGCGCTGAACATCGAGCCGTGGCCCGAGGTGGCCAAGACCGGCTACGTGCCGAAACCGCTGCCGGCCAAGACCGACTACATCAGCCTCATGCACTATTGCGCGCTCTGGAAGGAGGGCACGCACTGGGGCTGGAAGCGGGTCGAGCCCTATCCCGAGCGCCGCCCGGCCATCGGCTGGTACGACGAGGGCACGCCCGAGGTGGCCGACTGGCACATCAAGTACGCGTTGGAGCACGGCATCAACGGCTTCATCTACTGCTGGTACCGCGCCGACTATGAGCCGAAGATCGAGCAGCGGCTCGGCCACGCGATTCACGAGGGCCTCCTCAACGCCAAATACCGCGACCAGTTCACCTTCACCATCATGTGGGAGAACGGCTGCGCCAAAGGGGTGAAGGACGAGGCCGACCTGCTCGACAACGTGCTGCCGTTCTGGATCAAGAACTACTTCACGCATCCCTCGTACCTCAAGATCGACAACAAGCCGGTCCTCTTCGTGTGGCAGCCCCGCATCCTGCTCGCCGAACTGGGCGGCCCCGAAAAGACGAAAGTCGCGCTCGACAAGATGCGCGAGCAGTGCCGCAAGGCGGGCTTCAGCGGCCTGCGCGTCATTGCCTGCATGGATGCGGCCCAGGCCAAGCTTGGCGCGGACATCGCGGCCAGCGGCTGGGATGCGGTCACTGGCTACGGCTTGGCGCCCTCCGGCGTCAAGACGGTCGGGGAGGACGCGGCCGGTCTGGCCTACCGCGACCACGCCGACGTGCTCAGCCGCTACAAGCAGACGTGGATCGACCGCGACGCCAGCACCGGCGACGTTCCGGACATTCCGAATGTGGTCATGGGCTGGGACGAACGGCCGTGGGGCCGCGTCAAGCGCGGCAGCAACAGCTACGTCAAAGACCCCAAGGCCGAGAACTTCGAGGCGGCCTGCCGCGACGCCAAGGCGCTCGTCGACGCCAAGCCCGCGGGCCGCTGGGACAGCAAGATCGTCGTCTTCGACAACTGGACCGAGTTCGGCGAGGGCCACTACATCGAGCCGACCACCGGCACGGGCTTCACGTTCGTCAACGCCATCAAGCGCGTCTTCTGCACCGCGTGGTCGCCGGAAGCCGTGACCGACATCATTCCCGAAGACGTTGGGCTGCCTCCCCCGCAGCGGCGCTATGAGGCGGTCCGCGCCGGCTTCGGCGGCCGCATGCCGTGGCAGTCGACCCGCGTCACCGGAGACCTGCTGGCAAATTGGACCTTCGACGCAATGGCCGGCGACAACACCCTCCCGGACGCTTCGCCGAACGGGTGCAGTCTCAAATGCGAGGGCGTCGCGCTGGAAGCCGGCCGCGGCGGCCAGGTGCTGCGCTGCGGCGAAGGCGGCGCGACCGCGACCGTCCCCGCGCCGTTCTTCAGCCCCGGAGGCGTCACCGTGGCGCTCTGGTGCAAGCCTTCCGAGAAAGGCGAGAGCGACCGCTGGATGCTCAACACGGTGGCGACCGGCACGGACGGCTACCGCCTCGGACTCGGCAACGGACGGGCGGACTGGCAGGTGCCGCGCGAGAACTGGAGCCATTCGCTGCTGAGTCCGGAGCCGCTGCCCGTCAACGCGTGGTCGCACGTGGCCGCCACCTTCGACAACAAGGTCATGCGCCTCTACGTGAACGGCAAAGAGGTCGGCACGCTGGAGCGGCGCGGCTTCATCAACCCGGGCAACGCCATCACCGTCGGCGCGCACAGCGTAGACATGGACCGCGCCCGCTTCCGCGGCTCGCTCGACGACGTGCGCGTCTACCGGCGCGTGCTGGCCGCCGACGAGATCGCGAAATTGGCAGAGCCGGACAAGAAGAGCGACAGGTGACGACAAGGGGAAGAGCCATGAAAACTGAGGTGCCGTTGTTGGTTTCGTTCGCGGTTGCGTGGTTGGCGGTGGCGAAGGCCGAGGACGTAAAGGTGTTCGGCGAGGCGTTCCGGGTGGAGGGCATCGGCGACAAAGCGATGGCGTTGTGCCTCGAGGGCAACAAGCTGTATGCGGGCGCAGGTCCGTGGTTGTCTGTCTACGACGTTTCGAAACCGCTCGCGCCGCGGAAGCTCGGCGAGGTGGAAGGTTTGGGCGGAGTACGCCAGATCGCCGTGGAAAAGGGCATGGCGTATGTTTCCACGCGCGAATACGGGTTGTGGATCATCGATGCGACGCAGCCGCAAAAGCCGCGTATCCGTTCCCGTTTCGACTGCTGCGAACTCGCGACCGGCGTGGACGTCGCGGGCGACGTCTGCTTCCTCGGGCAACGCCAGAACGGCGTGGAGTTCATCGACGTTTCCGATCCGGACCATCCGCGCCATATCGCGATGCGCAAGACGGACGAGTCCCAAAGCGTCGTCTACCGCGACGGGTGGCTCTATTCCGGCGACTGGGGGTCGGCGCACGTCACCGTCTTCGACGCACACGACATGAAGGCCATCCGCCAGGCTGACCACGTGGAACTCTACGGTTACGGTGACGGCGTGTGGCTGCAGGGCCAGTACCTTTATGCCGCCACGGGACACCACTCCATGCACCGCAAGGTGTCAGGCGGCGTGATGACCGCCGAGATGAAGCGTTTCGGCGGTCCCGCCGACGGCGGCGGCATGGGGCACGGGCTCGACATCTTCGACGTCGCGGACCCGGCGCATCCGAAACGCGTCGGCCGCGTGGACTATCCGCCGTTCTACGCGCGCGGACTCGACATGTGGACGCCCCGCACCTCCGGCAACTTGCTGTTCGCCGCCCAAACGCACAACGGCGTGTTCGCCGTGGACATTTCGGACAAAGCCAATCCCCGCACGCTCGACCGCTGGGTTTCGCCGAACCCGAAGCATCCGGAATGGCCGAGCGATTGCGTCGGATCCGTGGCCGTGGCCGACGGCGTCGTGTACGCGGCCGTGAACGGCGCGGGCGTTTTCGCGATTCCGTGTCCGCGCGCGAAGGCGGAGCCGCTCGACCGCGGCGCGCCGCCCCAGAACGCGTCCACCCGCGAACCGTATTCCGTGGACGGGTCCGCCTGGCATGTGTGGAAACCGCACGACGTCGGCCAGGCGCGCGGCGTCGCGGTGAGGGGCGATGTCGTCTACGCCGCCTGCGGCGACGCGGGGCTTTACGCCGTGCAAATCCTGCCGAACAACGGCGGGCTCAAGGAACTCGCCAAACTGCCGGAACACGACAAGGTGTTCGATGTGAAGGTGGAAGGAAACCGCCTTTACACGGCCGAAGGGCACGACGGATTCGGCGTGTACGAACTGGACGGTGTGGCGCCCTTCAAGGAAGTCGCGCGGCTGCCGAGAATCTCCAGCGGCAAAAACCTGGCGCTCTACGTCCAGCCGGCCGTGCCGGGTTGGCTGTTCTGTTCTGATCGCTGCGGGTTCGAGCTTTACGACGTCCGCGCGTTGCCGGAATTCAAGCACACGCTCCACAGCGGATCGTGTCCGGGCTGGGACAAGTACCTCGCGAACGGTTCGCCTGACGGACGTCATTTCGCGTTCAACAACGCCCACACCTCCGTCAAGTGGTTTGACCTCGCCGCCGTTCCCGTGCCGCGGCAGAACGTTGAGACGACGGTGAACCGGCTGAGCCTTTCGAACGGTATCTGCACCTTCCGCGACAGGCTGTCCATCGCCAGCGGGAACGGCAGCTACGTGTTGCTCCGGCCCGGCGAGGGCGATCCGGCGGACGGCAGCCAATGGAAATACTTCAGCCTGCCGGCGGCGTTCCCGGGCGACGGAGGAGGCAAGATCAACGGCATTCCGCGTTCGGACGGCAAGCGGGTGGTCTTCACCAGCCGCATCAGCCGCCGCGCCGCGCTTTACGATTTCACGGACGCCGAGCGCCCCACGTTGCTGAACGCCTGGACCTTCTCCGGCAATCCGGACATCGCCGATTTCCACGCCGGCAAGGTGGTGATCCCCTGCGGTTACGCGGGCGTGCTGCTGCAGAAATAAGGCCGCGTTGGCCGTGCGCGATGAGAGACGGGTAAAATAAAGCGGCGGATAAATATGCGGCGCGGCGCAGCCTCGCCCTCCAGGGGCGAGGTGGAGGGCGAGCCTGTGGCGAGCCGCCGCACGGCGTGTGGGCGAGCAGACGCTCGCCCCTCCCAGCCTGCCGGTGCGTCCGTTCTCGTTACGGGCGCGCCAGGCGCTTCGCCAGTTCCTCCGGCGACAGCGCGCTCTCCGCGTAGCGCATCGTGCCGGGAAGCGTGGCGGACGCGGTCAGGGGATTTCCGAAGAGATCGGTCCAGCGGATGGCGGGATCTTGGATGAACGGCAGCCGGGCATCGCGTCCGCCGCAGAGAACCGCGCAGGTCCCGTTCCGTCCTGCGAAGAGATAGGCGAAACGGTTTTCGCCCAGCGCGACTTTCCGCACGAAGGGTTTTCCCTCCAGCGAATGCGTGAGGTGGGCATAGGCGACCAGGCTCGGATGCGGATAGCCGTCCGCGCCCAGTAGCACAATGAAGCTCGGCGCTTGGGCGAGGGAGGTGTAGCCGTGCGCCGTGTAAAGAAACACCTTGGCGACCTTCAGCGCCAGGAGGCTGACCGTGTAGCGGCAGTTCTTCTCCGCCAAGCCGGCCACGTCCTCTTCCGGCTGCCAGGTGATGGTCCGCTTATACAGCCCCGTCATGCGGCATCCGACCCCCGAAGAGCCGGTGCTGCCGCCTTGTCCCTCGCTCATGTAGATCGGCTTGCCCCCCGCGTTCGGAACCTTTGAAAAAATCTCGCCGACCGCGTCGCGGTAGGCCTGTTCCACGCAATCATCGTCGAGACCGGTGGCGTTTTTGGTGTAAAGGTGAAAGTCGATCATGTCGCAGTTCGTCATGCCCCCGGCGGCGTAGACGCCCGCCGTCCACTGCCTGCCGCTCCCGCCGCCCGTGGTGTTAAAGCCGGCGACCTTGACGGACGGATCGACCGCTTTCGCGGTCTGGTACGCGCCGCGGCAGAGCTCCGCGAAATCGCGCTTCGCGTCATCCTTTCCGAAAAACCGCGCGTCTTGCCCCGATTCCCACCAGCGGCCCCAGGGCTCGTTCCAGACGAAGTATTCGTCGATCACGCCTTTGTAGCGCGAGACGAACGTCTTCACGTAGGCGTTGAAATCCGCGTTATTTTTCGGGCGGAGGAATTTCTCGAAGTAGCCCATGTGTTTGCAGCCCAGGTCGTCGAAGTGCGAGGCCCACGCGGGCGTGGTGCCCAATTGCGCGAAAATCTTGATCCGGTTTTTGCGGTAGCGCAACAGGTCGTCGTCCATGAACGTCCACTGGCCTTTTTCCGGCTCCAGGTTCCACCAGCCGCAATACTCCGTGCCGGCGTCGTGCAGGCGCGCCCAGTTGATGCCGCAGGCTTTCATCATGCGGATGGTCGGCTCCGAGGCGAGAAAGTGACACCCGAAAGCGGAGTCCGGCGCGTCTTGGTTCCAGAAAACCGGACGCTCCAGGCGCGTCATCACGAGCTCGTTGACCGGCGAGACGCGCTGGCCGTCGCGCTCCACCCACGCCTCGATCCGGAACTGCCCGAGGGGCCGGGCGGGAAAGACGTCGAACCGCAGTTCGCCTTCAAACAGCTTCGCGTCGGCGGGGACCGGGCGGTCGGCCAGAGACACACTTTGACCGTAAAGATCCGTCACACAGCTTTTCAGCACCGCGCCAGCCGCCTCGCCCGTCACGCAGAAGCGCACGCCGGCCCGTTCGTCCGCGAACTGAATGCGCGTCTCGGCGATCTCAGAGCGGCCCGGCGCCAGCGCCACCTCGCACGTGCGGTCCGCACAGGCGGCGTCCGCCGCGCCGGCAACCGCGCGCAGGGCATCCAGCCGGAACGTCCCGGCCCCGGTGAACCGCAGGCAGAAGCACAGCGCCTCGCCGGGTGGCACAAAAGCCAGCGTTGCACTCTGCCAGCCGTTCGAAGGAGCCAGAGCCTTGCCGGCAATGGACCGGCCTTCGCACAGCACATCCACGCGGCATGCGCCCGCGCACTGGTACGCGAACGCGACGGTATGGGGCTTGTCCGGCTGGTTGGTCTGAAAGGGCTCTGAATACAGCGCGAATCCTATTTCGGCTTTCATCTCCAGCGAGGGGATTCCACCCTCGCCGGGGTGTGCAGCGTCCGCGCCGCAGGTAGCAGTTCGGCTGTCGCGGTCGATGTTCCAGCCGCAGGGAAGCCCCAGCGGAAAGCGGCTGTTGCGGAAGAAGTTTTTCACCGAGGCGTCCGGCCGCGGCACGGTTGAGGCGATGTCCTCTTTGCCGAGGCGCACCAGCTCCACGGAGGCGATGTCCGTGTCGCCGCCGCCCGTGTAGAAATAGACCGCCACCTTTGAATCGCAGCGTTCCCGCGTCTGGATGAGGAACCGCCGCTCCTTCCACTCGACGGAGGCGGGGAAGTCTGCGTCTCCGAAGCCGCGGTAGGGCGCGCCGCACTGGCGCAAGCCGAACTGAAGGGTGGCGGCTTGGGGCCTCGCGGTTACGACCAGCTCGAACACGCCGGGCAGGGCGATTTCACCGCCGTCGATACAGAACTGCGTGGCGGAGTCGACCTTGTCCGCGTGGATTCGCAGAAACGCCCGCCCGTTCTCAGTGAGGCGCTCCGCCCGCGCCACAGAGGCATTCCATGCGGCGTAATTCTCATGCACCTTCGGCGGCAGCGCCCCTTGGAAACGTCCGACCTTCTCGAACGTGCACGGCTTTCCCTCCTGCCCGAAATCCACGCGGAACAGCGTTTCTCTTGCGCCGGCCAGCAGCGCCCATCCCGCGCAGAAAAAAACGCTGAACAGCGCGCGTGCGGCGCGTCCATAAATCAGGCTTCTTGAGTGAATCGACATGGTTCTCTCCTCTCAGATCGTAACTTGCAAGGCCTTCAGCATACGTCGATAACGCATGTTTCTTCAATGACATCTTTACGAACACGTGAAAATAGAAGAACAGACAATCTGCGGGAGATTAGGATTATGATCGTTACAGCGATCACAATCTGGAGGGCGGCCGTCCGCTCGTATGCGACGGAATGTCGACGAGTAGCGCCCTGGGCGTCTCGCCATCTTCAAAAAACAACCTTGGGGGATGTCGGGGACAGAATAATTCGGTACAATGCAACATCGCGTGAAGCCATGAAGGTCGGTGGCGGTGCAAATCGCCGCAACGCCGTGGCACTCACGAAAAAAATGGGGAAAGCGAGACGATGAAAAAGCCGTTGGTTCTTGGTTGTTGGTTCTTGGTCGCCGTTTGGGCGTTCGCCGGGGAGCGGGTCGCGCTGTGGCCGGAAGGAAAGATCCCGGATGGCCAGGCCCAGCAGATCGCGGCGACCACCCAGGAGGTGAAAGCGCCGGGTTTCAAGGCGGCGGAGCATGCGATGCCGTACCTCGACTGGTACGAGGCGCCGTCGGCGAAAAACGGCGGATGCGTGCTGCTCATCTCCGGCGGCGGTTATCAGTGTTGCTGCGACGGGGCGTGGATAGACCGGGCCGCGAAGAAGTTCACCGAGCTCGGGTTCGTTTGTGCGAGCCTCACCTACCGCACGCCGCGTCCGCAAGGGCTGCCGATCTACCAGAGCGCGTGGGAGGACGGGCAGCGCGCCGTCCGCCTCGTCCGCAGCGAGGCGAAGAAACGCGGATTCGACCCGGAGCGGATCGGCGCGTTCGGGTTCTCCGCAGGCTCGCACCTGACGGTCTTGCTCGCGACGAGCGCGCTCACGCCGGCGTACGGGCCGGTCGACGCGCTCGACCAGCTTCCATGCCACCTCAACTGGGTGGTGCCGGTCTACACCGCTTATGCGCTCACGGACGGGCTCGCCGGTCCCAACACGCGCGAGGGCGATGCGATCGACGCCCGGCTCTCGGACGTGTTCAAGTTCGACGCGAAGACGTGTCCGATGGCGCTCTTCCACGGCGGGATGGACGCCTATTCGCCGAACGGCTCCACGCAGATCTACCGCCAGCTCCGCAGGATGAAGATCCCGGCCGAGATCCACCTCTTCGCGGACCGCACCCACGGCTTCATGGGCGACCCGAACAAGGGCGAGGACGGCACCGCTTACGACCACTGGTTCGACCGTGTCGCCGAGTATGTCCGCCAGATGAATTTCGACGGGCGTCTCGGCGCGGAAGTGGATCTGATGGCCCGCTTTCCGAACGACGACGCGCGCGGCGAAACCAGCAAGGAGCCGGTCTGGCCGGAAGGCAAGATGCCGGATGCGCAGACGAACCAGTGCCTGCCCTATCTCGAGTGGCACATGCCGAAGGCGCTCAAGACGAAGGCGATCCAGATCATCTACTCGGGCGGCGGCTACGGGGGCAACAGTCCGGACGGCTTCGAGGTCGCGCCGGCGCGGCGTTACCTGAACGAAAAGGGCATGGCGGTCGTGACCATGAAATACCGCACGCCGCGTCCGCTGGGCGGGCTGGCCAAGCACACGACGGCGTGGCAGGACCTGCAGCGCGCCGTCCGAATCGTCCGCAGCGAGGCCGCGGCCAAGGGACTCGATCCCGACCGCATCGGCATCATGGGCTCCTCGGCCGGCGGCCACCTGACGCTCATGGGCGCGACCAGCTCGAAGCGCCGCTCCTATGGGCCGATCGACGACCTCGACAAGCTTCCTTGCAGCGTGCAGTGGGCGGTCGCGATCTATCCGGCGTACGCGCTCACCGACGGCGCGAATGCCAATAATGCGACGGGCGGCAACGAGGACGATGCGCGGCCCGTCCCGGAGTTCTCGTTCGACCTCGCGACATGTCCGATCCTGTTCATCCACGGCGATGCGGACGGCTGGGCGGCGATGAATTCGGTGAAGTGCTGGGAGCAGCTCCGCCGGATGGGCATTCAGTCCGATCTCCACACGCTTGCCACGCGCAATCACTGCTTCCAGCGGAAGGCCGCCCCAGGTACGGGCAGCTATACCTGGATGGATCGCATTTGGGAATTCATGAACCACAAGGGGTTCAACAAGTGACACTGGTATGATGTGCGGCGGTGAACCGCCGCGATCCTCTACGCCAAGCCTCTTGGCGTGGCGGATACCGGGCGTTCACGTCCGGCCGGGGCTGATGCCATGCACTTTGCCCGCCTGAAAAGCCACGACTACCGCGGCGAGGGTTATTACTTCGTCACGTTCGCCACTGCGCCGCGCCGCGCTCTGCTGTCAGAGATCAGGGCGGGACAGATCCGGCTCTTCCCGGAGGGTATGGCGGTGGTGGAGGCGTGGAAGCGCATTCCTGCGGATGATCCGGCCTACAGCCTCCGTATAAACGTGGTGATGCCCGACCACTTCCACGGCATCTTGGTCTGTAAAGGAGGCACTCATTATTCGCTCCCGCAGATCGTCGAACGGATGAAGGCCCGCTCCCGTCAGGCCATCCGGCGGCTGAGGAACGCGCCGACGCTCGACATATGGGAGGACGGTTTCCACGACTTTGTCGCCTTCACCCCCGCGACATTCAACGCCTTTGCCGATTATGTGCGGGATAACCCGTGCCGTTGGCAACTCCGGCACGACAACCCGCAGTGGTTCACCAAGCAAACGGATGTCGTCCATCCGCGCCTGCCGCCAGAAACACGCTGGACTGCCTACGGCGACCGCACCCTGCTGGACTATCCTTGGCTGGAACCGGTCGTCATCTCCCGGCGGTTGGAAGGCGTAGGGCTGGAGACGGAGGTCACGCGGTTGCTCGCGCTGGCCCGCGAGGGCGCGGTGCTCATCGGCGGTTTCATTTCGCCCGGCGAACGTCGGGTGGCGCGCGAGGCGGCGGCGATCCCCCGCTGCCGGCTTGTCTACCTGCACCCGTGGGGAATGTCGCGTTACAAGCCACACGGCCGCATCGCAGCAGAACGCCTGGCATCCGGCCTGACGCTTGCGCTCAGCGGTTTCCCCGACATAGAAGAGTCCGTGTCGCGCCGGGAAAACTGCCTTCTCAAAAACCGCTGGGCCCAGGCCATCGCCGCTCTAAGAAAAGGCGATGAATGAAAACGAACAGGGTGACAGGTAAGCTGCCAATCATCATGGCGGTCTTCGACGTCCTGAACGAACGCATGGCCGCGCCCGAGCATAACAATAAACTGAGCTAATTAATGAACAGCATGAAAACACCCTGCACTCGTGCAGAATTCGAACGCAACTTCCATTTGCTGCATCGGTTAATTAAAGACGATAATTTTCATATTGCCCCAGGATTGCATTCTATTGACAGTCTTACACGGGTACGATACTTGCCGAACGGGCGAATTGATTTTCTGAGCGTTGACGAAAGTGCACGCCTACAAGCCAATATGACGGCTCAATTTGATGATGGGGCTTTCAAGGAACTCTTAAAAGGAAAGCCGAAGGAAGAAGAGACGGTGTCGGAAAGTACTGACAAGCCGAAAGCATAGAAGCTCCTGCTGTGTTGTTTTGGTCGATTTGCGTACAAAGACAAAGCCAATCTAAACACTGAGGCAGGCCTGCGGTCGTTTAATCGAGCGTGTCCACGGCATCGAGTCCTTTGTCCAGCCGGTCAATGAAATGGGGGAGAGGAAAAGCGCGATAGACGCACAACCTTGCCTTGTGTCAATTTTCAGGCGGATCGCATCTCGCACTAAACTGTGATTTCCGTTGTTTCTTAATGGGTTACGCTTGCTATTCATCCGAAAATCATATTATAGTGTGATTCACATTCACGGAAGAAGGAGGCGTTGGCTTTGTCAGCAAAGCAGATCGGGGAACGGATCAAGGCGCGGCGGCGGGAACTGCGTGTCACGCAACCGCATTTGGCCGAGTTGGCTGAAGTCAGCGTGAACACGGTGTGCAAGCTGGAACGCGGGCAGGGCAATCCGACGCTGGGCGTCCTGCTGCGAATCGCGGAGGTCCTCGGCCTGGAACTCTCGCTGGACGTGCGGAAAGGGACGATGAATGCGTAAGGCCGCCATTTACCGGAACGGGGTGCTCGCCGGAGTCCTGACGGAGCAGGACGACCGCAAGCGGTATGGTTTCCGTTACGACGACGCCTACTATGCCGACGGGGCGCAGCCTCCGGTCAGCCTGACGCTGCCCAAGACGCGGCAGGAATACCAATGCGGGCATCTGTTCCCATTCTTCGCCAACATGCTCAGCGAGGGTGCGAACCGGAGCGCTCAGAGCCGTAACCTGAGAATCGACGAGCGTGACGACTTCGGTTTTCTTCTGGCGACCGCGCAGACCGACACGATCGGCGCGGTGACGGCAAAACCCATAGAGGATTGAACCGTGTTGTTCGACAGCAGAAACGTCAGCCGCACCCTCCCTTACGATCCGCCGCAACGCGACGCGGGGACTGCGGAGTTGTTTCTGGAGAACCGTAACCGCGCCTCCATCTCCGGTGTTCAGGAGAAGGTGGGCATGGTGGTTGACAGGGGGGCGCTCCGGTTGGCGCGGGATGGCGAGCAGAGCACCCACATCCTGAAACCCGTGCCGCGCGATCTGAAAAACGCCGCGCAGGTTCCGGCGAACGAGCATCTGACCATGCAGACCGCACGGAAGGTTTACGGCATCGCCACAGCGGACAACGGCATCGTCTTCTTCAAGGACGGGTCGCCGGCTTATCTCACACGGCGATTCGATGTGAAGCCCGGCGGAGGGAAGTGGGCGCAGGAAGACTTCGCGTCGCTCGCGGGCAAGACGCGGGACATGGACGGCCCGGAATTCAAATACCGTTACAGTTACGAGGAGGCCGGACGGCTGGTGCGGGATTACGCTCCGGCATGGCGGGTCGAAATCGAACGATTCTTCGCCGTTGTCATGTTCAACTACCTGTTCTCGAACGGCGACGCCCACCTGAAAAACTTCTCCCTGCTGGAGAGCGAGAGCGGGGACTTCCTGCTCAGTCCGGCATACGATTTGATCAACACGCGGCTGCATGTCGCCGACACCGATTTCGCACTGGACAAGGGGCTGTTCGCGGACGGTTTCCGCAGCCCGTACTGCAAGAACTCGGGCCACCCCGGGAAAACAGACTTTCTGGAGTGGGGAGCCCGGCTCGGCATCCCGCCGGCGCGGCGCGAGAAACTGTTGGCGCCTTTTCTGGAACCGCAAGCCCGTGTCGAGGCGGCCGTCGCATCTTCGTTGCTGGCGCCGTCAGAGAAACGGGGTTATCTGCTCATGTACCAAACGCGGCTCAACCGACTGAATGAACAACGCTAAGGAATAAGGAATCATACGATGAAAAGACTGATGATGCTCATGATCGGCGCGGCAATGATCTCGGGATTTTGCATGGCCGGCGGCGAACCGAAGGATTCGGGAACGACGTTCGCGAAGGACGCGCTCGCGCCTTACGTTGAGAGCGGACAGCTTCCGGGCGCGATCAACGTCTTTTACAAGGACGGGCGGCAGGAGGTCGCCTGCGTCGGTTACGCCGACGTCGCGGCGAAGCGTCCGATCACGATGAACGACGTCTACATGCAGTGCTCGCAGACAAAGGGCTTCTGCGGCGTGACAATCGCCATGCTCGTCGAGGAGGGCAAGATCTCGCTCGACGATCCCGTTTCGAAATTTCTGCCGGAATTCAAGGAGCTCTGGATCCTCGGATCCAACACGAACGGCGTAAAGAAGCTCGTCGCTGCGAAAAACGTGCTCACCGTCCGCACGGTCATGAACCACACCGGCGGATTCCCGTTCGAGACGTGCGCGAAGCAGGGCAACCTCAAGGGCGGCGGCTGGTCCGGCGGCGCTCCGCTCCGGCAGACTGCGGCGATCGCGGCGGCGTGTCCGCTGCTCTTCGAGCCCGGCACCAAGGTGCAGTACTCCAACACCGGCATCGACATCGGCGCAGCCGTCGTTGAGGAGGTGACCGGCAAGCGCTGGGAGGACTTTCTCAAGGAGCGCGTCCTCGATCCGCTCGGCATGGCGTCCAGCTCGTTCCGTCCGACCGACGAGCAGCTCAAGACTCAGGTGGAGATGTACGACTGCGTAAAGGATGCGCCCGCGAAATACCGCCTGCAGAACGAGATGGAACAGCGCCCCTACAACGACGCGCACGTCTTCGCGTCGGCGGGCGCGGGGCTCTGGACGACCGCGACCGACCAGCTCAAGTTCTACAAGATGATCATGAACCTCGGCGTGGGCGATAACGGCGTGCGGATCCTCAAGGAAGAAACCGTGAAGGAGATTCTCGCGAAGTCGTCGCGTCCGAAAGGCTTGGGCGGCTATTCGCTCGGGCTTTCCGCGCCGGAAGAAGACGCGGAAGACGCCTGGTTCGGACATGGCGGCGCGTGGGGCACGAACTGCATGGTCAACTGGCACCGCAAGGAACTGAAACTTTGGGCCGTGCAGCTCTGCGGCAGCCCGCGTCCCTGGGACAAGGCCCGCACGGCGGCGGAGGACAAGTTCTTCAAGACCGCGATCGACAACACCGGCGCCGACGCCTATACCGGCCGCGTCAAGTAAGTCCCGAAGCGGAATTCTTCGAAATAGGGAAGGAGCCGTTCCAATGAACAGGCGCGAATTCGTGAAATCGGCGGCGTTGTCGGCGGCGTTGTCGGCTGCGGCCGTCGGCTTGGGTGGCGTCGCGAAGGGAGCCGACAGGGCCTTTGTGTCCGCCGCGGCCCCCGAGGCCATCAAGGCGGTGCTGTTGCACCTCGGCTACAACATGTGGTGCGATTGGTTTCCGCCGGACATCGACCTGTCCAAGTTCGAGAAGGGGTTGCCGGACACGACGCTCCGCTGCAAGGACGACCTGTGGCGCAAGGTCACGGACCATGCCGCCGCGAAGGGGATGAACATGGTCGTGATCGACCTCGGGGAGGGCGTCGTCTACCCCAGCCACCCCGAGCTTGCCATCGCCGGGTCCTGGAGCGCGGACAAGCTTCGCGCGGAACTCGGCCGACTGCGGGGAATGGGCCTTGAGCCGATCCCGAAGCTGAACTTCTCCACCACGCACAACGGGTGGCTGAAGCACTACCGCCGCATGCTTTCCACGCCCGCCTACTACAAGGTGTGCGAGGACGTGCTGCGCGACGCGCACGCGATCTTCGGTCACCCGCGGTTCATCCACATCGGGTGCGACGAAGAGACGGCCCAGCATCAGGACGGAAGCGGCTGCTCCTATTACATCTCTGTCCGACTTGGCGAGTTCTGGATGCACGATTTTGAGCACATCGTGCGGACCGTGGAGGGTCTCGGCGCCCGCCCGTGGGCGTGGAGCGATTACGGATGGAGCCATCCCGAGTTCATGCAGCGGTGCCCCAAGAGCGTCGTCCTTTCCAACTGGTATTATGACGAGTGCTACGGCGGCTTCGATCCGGCTACGAACAAGACGGCCGACCATAAGCGACTGTTCAACTTCTGGGACCTTGAAAAGGCCGGTTACGACCAGATCCCGTGCGGCACGAACTGGGTCGGCTGGAAACGCAAGCAGGTCAACGCCGGTGCGGAGGATGTGATCGGGAAGCTCGTGAAACTCGGCCGGCAGGTCGTGGCTCCCGAACGCCTGTTGGGATTCCTGATGGCGCCGTGGGCCTCCACGGACGACGACGCGAACACCGCGTTCAACATCCGCGGCATCGATCTCTTCGCCGAGGCCCTTCGCCAACCCTGCGGGTGAGTATATCCGACGCCCTAATCGTAACCTTAATCATAATCTTTCCCCTCATCTTTCTCCCAGTCTGGATTAAGATTGTGACAGCGGTCACAATCCGGAGGGCGAGCAGATGAATAATAGCCACAGGGAACACAAAGAGCGCAGAGATGAAAAACACCTGAAATCGCTTTGTTTTTGACCTGCCCTTTGTGTTCTATGTGTTCTTTGTGGCTAAACTAGCCAACACCTCTGTGTCCTAGGCTTCCTTTGCGCGAAACAGATTAAAGTCTAAAAACTTTGTGTTCGTGGTATAACACCCCTTTTTGCGTTTGACTCCTATGTTAGCCTAGGGTAACATTATGACAAATGAATGCAGGTGCTGTGCGCCTGCGGGAGATTGTGTAACCGACAGACAACACGTGGCCACGGCCACAGAAGGAGGTGCGAATGAAAACGATCCTCAGCGGAATCATGACACTGGCGCTGGCTTATTCATCAGGGCTGCTGACGGTGCAGGCGGCGGATACCGGTGCGGACCCGGCCAAGGCTGGCGTGCCGGACATCAGCTTGGCGGACCTTAAGCAGGCGATCGGGGACAAGGCCGTGACGCTGCTCGACTGCAACGGAAGCGAGTCTTACGCGAAAGGCCACATTCCCGGCGCGATCAACTTCGAGACCGCCAAGACGGCGCTTGCCGATAAGCTGCCCAAGGAAAAGTCCGCGCTCGTGGTGGCCTACTGCGGTGGTCCCATGTGCAATGCCTACAAGGCTGGCGCGGAGGCCGCAACCAAGTTGGGCTACACGAACGTGAAGCACTTCGCGGGTGGTATCAAGGGCTGGAAAGAGGCTAAAGAAAAGGTCGAGACCGCCGACCTGTGCCCGAAATGCGGGCAGCCCAAAGGCTCCGACGACTGCTGCAAAGCGAAATAGCCGGTTCGGCAGACCTAACGGGGCGGCGAGGCGTGCGGATGCGTCCGGACACCTCGCCGCTTTCAGTTTGTGCGGTTGTTAAGCCGACGAGAGCCGCGAGGGTACACGGCAATGTCCTATGTCCAAATACGACCCTTTTTATTGCGCACCCTTGACCGTCTCGACGGCCTTCACCACCTCCTCGAACAGCAGCGGCCGGTGCCACGCCCTGGCGTTCGTGTCGGATTTGCCTTGCCATGGTTTAAATGCTACCGGATCGGCCATTCCGAAGCAAGTCTGTTTGTCCGTTTGTCCCGATACGACCCCTATCGCGCCCATGACGGATTGGCGGGTTGCCGCGGTACGGAGCGTGTGGTAATATTAAAAACATTGAGGACAGAGACGTATGTTGGATCGAACGGTAATTGATCAATATGTCAAGCGACTGGTAGACCGTTTCCAGCCGCAGAGTGTCCTTTTGTTCGGATCACAGGCGGCGGGAACGGCCACGGCGGACAGCGATGTTGATTTGCTGGTGGTCATGAACCATGACAAGACGCGCGATGTGGAGCAGGAGATCGAGATCGACCGCACGCTCCCCCGCAAGTTCCCCTTGGACATTCTTGTCCGTCGGCCCGAAGAGGTCTCGCAGCGGCTCGCGTCGCATGACATGGCGCTGGTGACGATCTTTAAGACCGGAGTGTCCCTCTATGAGCGTCCGCGAAATTACGCTTGAGTGGGTCGCGAAGGCGGAAGAGGACGCCTCTGTTTCCGAGCGCGAAAGCCGCGTCCGGAAGCAGCCTTCGCCGGGCGCGGTCTGCTATCATGCGCAGCAGTGCGTCGAGAAATACCTGAAGGCCGTCTTGCAGGAACAGGGACAGCCGATCCCCAAGATTCACGATCTGACGAGCCTGTCAGAGCTGTGCCAATTCAACTCGTTCTGCGTGCCTGTAGAGCGTGATGGACTTGTGAGCCTGACCCGTTTCGCGACGCGTTTCCGGTATCCGGGCGAAGCGGCGACCCGCGAGGACGCGAAACTGGCCATTGCGCTCATGCGGAGATATCGTGCCGCGCTCCGCGAATTCCTCGGCCTATAGAAACGCTGCCGGTGCATAGATAACAGGGGGTCTTCTGCTCCTTAGCCGATCAGTTTCAGCGTCAAGGAGCGACGGGCGAGATATTCGGCGCAAAAAGCCTAATCGTAATCTTGCTCTTAAGCGGTATCGGGGTCGTATCGGGATATAGAGACGTTTGAGGCTTCCCTCGCAACTGTTTCTGTGTGCTAGTGGACCGCCAATCTAGACACTGAGGCAGGTCTGCGGTCGTTTAGCTGAGCGTATCCACGGCATCGAGTCCTTGGGCTAGCCGGTCAATGAAATGGGGGAGAGGAGGAAGTTCGAGAGTTCTAAAGTGCGGGAGTTGGAAGAGAGGGGAAAATCAAGAGGCGGTGGGCAGTGGAGAGATAGAACGCTCAACGTTCAACTCTCAACGCTCAAGTGGAGATGGGGAGAACGTCGAATGTCGAAGTGGAAATGCGCGGTCAGCGGGCGGATGGCGGGCGAGAAGCAGTGGCGAGTCTTTTTGCCCACTCGTTACAGGCGAGGCAGCTTTCGCGCGTGGCGGCGGTCATGTCTGCCGGATAGGGCGACAGCCCGAGCGCGCGGGAACGGAGGAGGGCGTGGCCCCATTTGACGGGCACCTGCTTGGGCATGCCCATCGGCAGAATCCAGATCAGGCGGCTCGTGTCGTTCGCGAGCAGTTCGTCCAAGAGGCGCTGCTCGCCGGGCGAGAAGAAGGTGCTCACCACGACGCCGTCGAAGCGGCTGAGCTCCGCGCTCAGCTTCGCGAGCTCCGCCTCCAGCAGAGCCAGATTCCCGAGATAGGCGCCGCGCTCGACCGTGCCGCGCGGGACCTTCTTCAGCGCCAGGCGCTGCGGATTGGCCCGGATGTAGGCCTCCTTGATCGCCAGTTCGGCCGCGTCGAAGCAGATCACGTCGTAGTAGTTCTCTTGAAAAATGGGATGGCCCTTGATGATGCTGCCGAGCGAGCCCCGGCGCGTGCCCGTCTTTTTGCGTCCTTCTCCCTGATCGGCCAAAACACCTTTTGGCCGCTGCCAACGCGTGATCCGGACGATGCCATGCACATGGTCCGGCATCACGACGAACGCGCCCAGCTCCACATCCGGAAAGTGCTCCGGAATCGCGTGCCAGCACGCTTCGGCCGCTTGGCCGACGTCGCTCAGCTCGATGGCGTCGCCGATCAGCCTGCCGAAGATGCGCCGCCGCTTGTCCGCGCACAGCGTCACGAAGTAGTAGCCCGGGGCATCGTAGTCCTTGCCCTCCATCCGCAGTTTCGAGGAGATGCTCATTGCTGTCAGCCTTGGTTCAGTGTTGCGCGGAGCTGCTGAACGACATCCATGTCTCAATTATGGCGCGATCAGCTGTTGGCCGTCAAACGCGAAAAAATGAGCGAGACCACGGTCATTTCGTCCGACGGAACGTTGACTGCGAAAAGAAAGAGAACTATGATGGTGCTTACGACTTACGTAAGCAGAAAGCGTGCACAAGCGCGTGAGGAGCGAAGGCCTAAGGAGCTTGATAGAATGAAACGAATGATGATCCCTGCGATCGTAGTACTTACGGCACTTATCGCGTCCGCCGAGGATTCCGGGAAGGACCGGACGAGCGTTAGCAACATCGGCGACGTGCGGCTCAAGGGTTATCTCGGCGAGCGGCTCGATGCGATGATCGAACGCCATGTGATCGGGACGGACGTCGACTACATCACCGCGCCGTTCCAGGAAAAGACGGAGACCAAGGGCTGGTGGCAGACGGAGTTCTGGGGCAAGTACATGCACTCCGCCATACCGTATCTGCAGTACACCGGCTCCGCGAAGCTGAAGTCGAATGTCGACCGCGGCGTCGCACGCATCCTCGCTTCGCAGGAAAAGTGCGGGTACATCGGCAACTACCCCGACGAGCTTCGCTGCAACGAAGGGTGGGACGTCTGGGGCATGAAGTACACGATGATGGGGCTCATGCACGACTACGATGCGACGAAGTCTCCGGAAGTGCTGGAGGCGTGCAAGCGGGTGTGCGATTACGTGATCGCAGAACTGGGGCCGGGCGGAAAGCGCGGCAGACATCTGTACCAGTCCGGCAACTGGTCCGGCTATGCGAGTTCATCGATCCTGGAACCCGTGATGTGGCTCTACAAGCGGACCGATGACAAGAAATATCTCGATTTCGCGGCGTATCTCGTCAAGGACATGACCGAGGCGGAGGACGGCCCGCGGCTGCTCGACCTCGCCTTGAAAGGCGTTTCCGTGGCTGACCGCAACGGCTACGGCAACACGCCGGATACCAGCGGCGCCTACGTGGCGAAACACAACCGCTGGAAATCCTACGAGATGATGAGCTGCTATCAGGGCATGCTCGAGTATTTCGAGGTGACGGGACGCAAGGACCTGTTCGACGCGGCGGTCGCGACCGGCAACGACATCATCAAAGAGGAGATCAATCTCGCCGGCGGCTGCGCGTGTTCGGAAGCGTGGTTTCACGGCGCGCGGAAACAGCACCTTCCTTATTTGCGGCTCCAGGAGACGTGCGTCACGACGACGTGGATGCGCTTTTGCGAGAAGCTGCTCGACTTGACGGGTGACACGAAGTGGGCGGATGAGATCGAGCGCACGTTCTATAATGCCTATCTCGGCGCGATGAAGGCGGACGGTTCGGAGTTCGCCGGCTACACGCCGCTTTCCGGCAACCGCTATCACGGTCAGCACCACTGCTACATGCATACGGACTGCTGCACGGCGAACGGCCCGCGCGGATTCCTCTGCTTTCTCAAGGAACTCTTCCGCACGAAGGACGACGCGGCGGTTTTCAACTTCTACGCGTCTGCGCTTGTGAAGGGCGTCATTCCCAAGACCGGCAAGAAGGTCGCCTTCGACATGTACTCCCTCTATCCGCGCTCGAACGCCGCCCGGATCGTCAGCCACACCGAAAATGCGGGCATCGTTCCGCTGAAGCTGCGCATTCCGAAGTGGAGCGAAGCGACGGTTGTGAAAGTGAACGGCCAGGAGCAGAAGGGCGCCGTGTCCGGGTCCTATTTCACGGTTGCGCGCGAATGGAAGCTCGGCGATATCGTGGAAATCAAGTTCGACATGCCGGTCGTAGCCCACACGCTCGACCACAACATCGCCTTTACGCGCGGTCCGGTGCTCCTGGCCCGCGACAGCCGTTTCAGCGACGGTGATTTCACCGAGCCGTTCCGGCGGGGCATCAAGGACGGACAGCGCATGCCGAGTTTCGCCGACGTGCGCACGCCGACGGACGATCTGTGGATGGCGTTTTCCGCGACGCTTCCGATCGGCTCGCACCACGAGAACCCGGAAGGCGCGCTGCAGGAGACCGTCTTCTTCTGCGATTACGCGTCCGCCGGCAACACCTGGCATCGCGACAACACCTACCGCACCTGGTTCCCAGAAGAGTACGGGCCAACGGAGTGAGCCGGGGAGAGAAAAACGCTCAACGCTGAACGTTCAACTCTCAACGCTCAAGTGGAGAAGGGGTGGAACGCCGAACGTCCAACGCTGAAGTGAGCTGAAAACGGAACGAGCATGTCAAGGCGGCTGGTCGGCAGAAGGCGGGACGGTGCCATGCGTATCGGTCGACGGGGGGCAGTACGGCCGGGCGCTACGAGCCCGCCGAAAATCATGACGAACAGAGGACTCGCGTCTTTCGGCCGTCTAACGGTGGTTGTTGAACATCGCTATTCACGGTTTCATTGGCCGGCATCGTTCCGCTTCTTCTTTCGGATCGCATGGGCAAAGCTATTGAGTGCCTTCCATGCACTGGCTTGCGGGTTGCCGGCTACATCGAACAGATGACCACTGGCGTGCCCGGCGCCGTGGTTATTGAGGACGACTTCCGCGCCGACGTGGAGGAAGTTGGGATGCTCGTTGAAAATTTCGATGAGCGCGGCCCGGAGTTCGGGGTCGGTGGCGATGCTGTCGTTGGCGTTGCCGCGGTATTGCACTTCGGTCTGGCCGGCCACTTTTGCGAGGTTCTCCAGGCCGACGGCGTTCAGCAGGAACGCTTTGGCGTTTGCCTTGCTCGACATATCTCCTTTCTCCGGTTGAGGCAGCCCTTGCATGCTGTGAAACGACTTGTAGGCATAGATCAACGTGCCGCCGACGCCTTCGATGGCTTTCTTGATCGTCTCGTGATCCCTGTGCTCGAGCTCGCGGAACGATCCGCCATAGCTGGCGCCGCCGACATAAAATCTCTTCCCTTTTAGCCCATGCGGATCGCCGCCGTCCTTAAATGCGTGCTCCAACAGTTGCACGGCACTGGCGACGCCCTTGGAATATTCTTTCCAGCTTTCCTGGGTGGGGGTCGTCTCTCCGAACGAAAAGCCGCCGACGATGGCCTTGCCTGCCGCGTCCATTTTGTCGTAGGTCTTGTACACGGCCCTCACCCAAGCCCGCTGGCTTCCCTCCTTCGCCAGATGCCATTTTTTGTTGTCGAGGATGACTTTGCCTTTGAAGCCGAATTTCGCCAGCGTGTCGGTCGCGTTGGCGCCTGTTTCAATGATTTCCGACATCGGCTCGCCGTTGTTGACCTGAACCCGCACCTCCGTGACGCCCTGGGCATTGAGTTCATCGACGATTCGCCTGGGGTTGTCGCCCAGCGGTTGGGGGACGGCGTGTCCCCCTCCGCTGCCGGAATTCGTGATTTTCAGGATGACGCCCTTTTCCTGCTCAACGGATCGAGCCGTTACCGGCCAAATCACCAAACTAAGCAGCAGGAGATGTAAGAGGCGGCTGATTTTCATGTCTCACCGGATCTTTTTTTCCCAGTTCATAAGGGCAGAATACGCTTTTCCAGGCACCCATCAAGCATTTTTTGCTCAGAACCGGCGAGCTAAACAGATTGCTCAAAATAGGCGGGATTTACCAGTGTCCAAGTCCTTAGCATTCTCTATCCCGCCGCCCCGGGTTCGTCTAAAGCATCGTACACATCCGATTTTGTTCACTCCTAAGATTGCACTTTACGATTGTACAAAAATCACCGATACGCTCGGGCATGGTCAAACGAGCGATCATGGCGGAAGTGCGGAGGTGCGCCCGCGAGTTTCCCGTGGTCACCGTCTTCGGGCCGAGACAATCCGGCAAGTCGACGTTGGCTCGCCTTTGTTTTCCCGATATGGGTCTGAATCGCTCGTCCCTCTGTTACCGCTAGACCTGCTAGACGCTACGACTCTGAACGCCGCCTTTTGCCGGTCTTCTTGTGCGTATTGGGGTCAAGGTTGGGCAGCGTTAGGCCAGCAGACTTGACTTGTTCGGCCGCACCGGAGGCGCTCTCCCACAGCACCTTGCCGCCGTCGAAGGCGGCCGCATACTCGGTGCCGTTGACGCTGGTGCTGCGTGCTGAGACCTTGCCCGAGGTCTGCCCCTTGAACACTTCCTTGCCCTTGTAGGTGACCGTCGTCTGACCGTTCGCGGTTTTGACGCTGATGCCTGTTCCGGATAACACGCTGGGAGAAGAACCGGACGATCCTCCGCCGGACGCCTCGTCTCTTGATGCCTCGCTGCGCTTCTCGCCGCCGTGCGCGGCTATCGCAAGCGCTGCTGCCAAACAAACCGTCACGTATACCGTCTTGCTCATGCTCATTTCTCCTTTTGTGTTGTTACTTCTCAGGCGAGGCAGCTTTCCCACGTGGTGGCGGTCAAGTCGCAGGCCTAGGACGACAGCGCGAGCGCGAAGGAGCGAAGGATAATAAACGCTCAACTCCCAAGTGGAGAGGGGGAGAAACGCCGAACGTTGAACATCGAACGTCCAAAGCTGAAGGATCCTTTGCCCCCACGCAGGCAAGATGCTTACGGCAGAATCAGCACGAGGAACTGGGCCTGGCTGACGTCCTTCGCGCTGGAGGTGAAGGTCCAGTCGCGCGTCTTGCCCTCGGAGTTTCCGAGGCCCAGGTCGCAGGCGTGGCCGCCGCCAAACTTGTTGAAGCAGAGGATCGTTTGCTTGGCTTTCCAGTTATGGATCTGCATCGCGCCGTAACCCGCGCCGCCCTTCGGGTCCATGGCGTCGCCGAAATCGTACACGCCGTCCTCCGCGCCGGGGATTTTGGCCGCGTTCTGCGAGCCGTAGTTGCAAGGATAGAACTCAATGTTGCAGCCCTCGGCGAACTCGCCGGACGCTACGCCCTTGGCGTTGCTCTTCACGCTGGCGCCCGTGACCTGCTGCTGGAACTTCGCGCCGCTGGCGACGCACGGCACGCCGAGCTTCGCGGCGTCGGGCGTGAACGGATCCATGGCGACGAACGCGTAGGTCGTCGCGCCCGCCTTGTCCCGCAGCGCAAGGAAGTAGGCGACCTTCTTGAACGGCCCCTTGAATTGCGCGGAGTTGTCCGCGTCATAGACGAAGCGCGTGCCGCCGTCGGTCAGCTTGCCCGCGAGCGGATCGAAGGCGTAGAGCAGCTTGTAGGCTTTGGCTTCGTCCGGAAGCAGCTTGGAGAACACGTCGAACTTCGGCATCTCGCCAAAGCGGAACGGGGAGGCTGGCAGGCCCTCCGCGTTCGCGAGGTTGACGCCGACCGGGTTATTGGCCCACGCGTAGTGGACCACGGCCGGCTGAGGGACCTTGGGTGAGGAGACGATCACGGTGTCCTTGCCCTCGATGACGGCATCGGCATGAACCGTCAGCCCATCGGCGCCGGTCAGAGCGAAGCCGAAGATCTTGCCGCCGCCCTTGACCGCGAGCGGCGCGCCGCCGTTGTCGAAGCGGATCACGGCTTTGCCGTCCGCAAACTTGCACGACTCCGCCACCGGCCCGCTCCAGGCAAAGCCCTTCAAGCCATACGTCTTGCGCAGCGCAACGCGCCCGAGACGGTCGCCGACGTCCTGCTTGTTCTTCGGATGAATATTGAGCTCTTCGCCAATGTCGATCGTGATGGCCATGCCGGTGTTCGGCACTTCCTTGGCTGTCTTCGAGAACGACTCGCGGATTTGCGGCCAGCCGCCGTCTTCCACGGGGCTCTGCCACGGTGCCATGAAATTCGGAAGCTGGACGAAGTAGAACGGAAATTCATAGCCCCACTGCGTGCGCCAGTTGACGATCAGGCGCTCCATCTGGCCGCGGTATTCCTTGCCGCGGCCGGCGTTGGCTTCGCCCTGATACCAGATCGCGCCCTTGATCGCGAACGGCACGAGCGGGTTGATCATCGTGTTGAACAAGTTCGCCGGATAGTTCTGGCTTTTGAGCGGCTGGCCCTGCAAACGCGGGCGCGGCGCATTCGTTTTCTTGTCGCCCTTGTTCCAGGCGGCCAGCGCCTTCTTGTCGGCTTCGAACTGCTTCTGATCCGCTTCCGGCGTGTAGCTCTTATCGCGCTCGTCCCAGCTCTTCTTGAGAGCCTGCATCGCGGGATCGTCCTTCTGCACGTCCCACGACGTCCACGCCTCGATGCACGTGCCGCCCCACGACGAGTTGATCAGCCCGACCGGAACCTTCAGGTCCCTGTGGAGCTTGCGGCCGAAGAAATAGCCCGCTGCCGTGAACGAGCTGACGTTGTTGCTGGCGCAGATTTCCCAGCCGCGCACCTTGCACTCCTTCTGTGGCTCGTTCGCCGTCGTCAGGTTCACGGAGAGCAGGCGGATCTGTGGCTCGTTCGCCGCCGCGATTTCGGCCTGCGCGTTGGTCACGCCGCTGACCGTCATGCCCATGTTCGACTGGCCCGAGCAGAGCCAGACTTCGCCGGAGAGGACGTTCTTGAGCTCGATGGTGTTCTGACCCTTGACCGTGATGGTGAACGGGCCGCCCGCCGCGGGCGTCTTGAGCTTCAGCCTCCAGGTGCCATCGGCTGCCGCCGTGGCCGCCGCGGTCGCGCCCCACGAACCGGTGACGGCAATCTTCTCGCCGGGCTGCGCCCAGCCCCAGAAGGTCGCGGAGGTCTCGCGCTGCACGACCATGTTATCGCTGAACAGCGCCGCCAGCCGTACATCGGCCCGCGCGCCGCTCACCATGATCACCGCAGCCAATAGCGCCAGTATTCTCTTCATGGAACATCCTTTTTGTCTTTTACACACGCCGATGTCACGCCGTACACACCCGACCCTCCGGGCGGTTTTTCCTATCCAACCGAAAAACCGCCTCAGCATACGGATTTTGCCGCCCGCCGTCAACGCCGGGCGGCAAAAAGTCCCCGCTGAAACTGCGCCGAGTCCTTTCACCCACCTCGCGGGTTGCATGCCGCACACAACTGTTGTACTCTGAAATCACCATCAAGGCAGGCCTATATGCTCCAAAAAGAGGTCGCTGGTGTTGGACAGGAAAGGGGCACTTAAATCGGGAAAGGAGCTTGATCATGATCGGAAGCCGTGTCGCCTGGAGTCTGCTGGCGCTGGCCGTGATTGGCTCCGGCGTGCCGTTGTGCGCCCAAGAGACCGATCCGGGCCGCGCGCCGACCGGCGCGGTCACTCAGCCCGGCGATCTGCTCAAAGAGGCGGACGGCACTGAATTCCGCTTCGCCTACTTTCCGTCGAGCAACCGCCTGCGCCTGCTGGTGCTCTGTCCGACGAACGCCTACACCGAGTGGACGGCCGCGCTCGCGTCCGCCGCAACAATGGCCGCGCCGCTGAAGCGCTATGGCGGTGCGCTGCCGATGCCGCCCGCCGGCACCACGGTTGAAGTCCCGCCGCTCAAGGACGGCACGTACGAGATCGCTCTCACGCTGACCGATGCCCAGGGCGCCCGGCGCGAAATCAGGCGGACGTTCGTGCGCAAGCACTTCCCCTGGGAGAACAGTGCGCTGGGCCGCGATCGGGTCGTGATTCCGCCGTTCACGCCGCTGAACGTGGACAAGCGGCAGGTGCGCGTTTCCTGCGTGCTGCGCGACCACGATCTCGCGGGCAACGGCCTCTGGAGCCAAGTCGCCAGCCAGGGCATCCCGCTGCTGGCCGCTCCCATGCGGATCGAGATTGAGGCCGGCGGCAAGGTCAGCGATGCCGAAGGCGGGCGCGTGAGTTTTTTGGAAAGGTCGGAGGACCGCGTGGCAGGCTCGGCCGCTTGGCGCGCGGGACCGCTGCGCGGCCGCACCGACTTTGCGTTCGGCTACGACGGGCTGACCAAGCTCACGCTTCACCTCGACGCCGCAAAAACGTGCGTGGACGCTCTGCGGCTGGTCATTCCCCTGCGGCGTGAGGAAACGTGGCTGATGCATCCGGTCACCGATCTGCTGCGCTTCCACTACGCGGGCCGCATCCCAAACGGCACGGCCACGCAGTGGGACTACAGCGGCAAGACGAACGTTGTGCGCTACACCGAATCGGGGCAGCCGGACGCCGCCGGCAAGGTGTGGGACTCGCGCTTTGTCGGGCGGAACCAGTTGCCCGCGCCGTTCGTGCCGTACATCTGGCTCGGCGGGCCCGAGCGGGGCATCTGCTGGTTCGCCGAGAACGACCGCGACTGGAATGTGGGTGCCAAGAAGCCCGCGCTGGAGATCCGCCGACAGGGCGAGACGGTTTCGCTGATCGTCAACCTCATCTCCGCGCCCACCGAGCTTGCGCGTCCGCGCGACATCGTGTTCGGCCTGATGGCCACGCCGGCGAAGCCGATGCCGGAAACGCCAGTGAACTTCCGCCGCTGGTTCCCCGGCGCGCAGCTCACCAACACGGCGCAGGTGGCGAACTTCGGCTTCATGGGCGCCTGCTACTACTGGGGCGCGCCGGGCGCGTGCTACGCCGTCTATCCCGCCTTCAAGAACTTCGCGATCTACGACGAGTTCGCCCGCCTGCGCAAAGGCGGCGCGATAGACCCCGCGTTCACCGAGAACTGGCTCAAGCAATTTCAGGCTCCGGGCTTTCAGCCGCAGTCCGGAGCCCGGGAGGATTTTCCCGCCAACCTCGCCACCTACCGCGCCCACGTCAACTGGTCGCTGCACTTTCTCGACAAAGGCGCGTGGCGCACGGATGCCGCTTCGGGCCGCACCGGCTGGGTGATCCCATACACCAACGCCCGCGCCGTCAACTGGGACGAGGAGGCCGCGACCTTCATGGACGAGTGGAGCACGGTAGACATCGCCGATCCGCGTTGGCCGGGCGAAGAGCGCTTCGTGCGCGCCAAAGACGGCGTCTGCCGCCTCGCCGCCTACGGCAAGGTCTCGGTACCGAACAGCACCTCCGGCATCGCCTATGCCGTGGATCCCGTGCCGAGCTGGCAGGACATGGTGCTCGGGTATCACAAGCGCATGCTGGAATCGTTTGCGGACGGCATCTACTTCGACGACTACTTCCTTTCGCCGAACGCAAGCCCGCTCGGCCCCGGTTACGTGGGCGAGGACGGCCGGCTCCGCACTGGCGTCAACATCTTCGGGTTCCACGACCTCGCCCAGCGCCTCGCAACGATGCAGTACAAAATGGGGCGGCGGCCGCTGGTGTTCATCCACATGACCAACGCGAACATTGTTCCCATGCTCTCCTTCGGCACGATCCTTCTCGATCACGAGTGGCGCGACCGGGGAGAGTATCGGGACGCGGACTGTCAGGAGCGGCTGAACCTCGACGAAGATGCCAGCCTGCTCTTGGCCCAGAGCACCGGCCTGCAGAGCGGCTGTCTCAGCGTCTGGCACAATCTGTTCCATGACGACGAGCGCATCACGCGCAGCGCCTTGGGCGTGTCGCTCACGCATGAGATCAAGTGCGGCTTGTGGTACGGGAAGCTGCACGAGCGCACGACGGAGATCTTGGCGAACTTCGGCTACGGGCTGCGCGATTGCCGCGTCTGGCGGTATTGGGACAATGCGCAACCGGTCCAGGCAACCGGCGTACCCGTCAAAGCGCTGGTCCTTGCGCGGAATGGGCAAGCGCTGGTGGCAATCGCCAGCTACGGGCCCGCAGGCGACGTGCGCTTCAGCCTTGACCGGGTGCCGCTCGGGCTCTCGGGCGACCTTGAGGCCGTGAACGCCGAGACCGGCGAACCGCTCGCGGCGGTTGCGCCGGGACAGTTCAAACTGTCCTTGCCCCGGCACGATTTTCGGCTCGTTCGTATTTTCACGCGTTGACGCATTTTATGATAAAGGGGAAAGCGGGTATGAAACAGGGACTACAGTTCATTTTGTTGATCGCACTTTTTACGTGTTGCGCATCGGTGGGCGTGTGCAACCCGCAGGTGCAGTCGCTGGCGGGCGAGTGGCAGATTCGGATGGATCCCGCGGGCGACGGAATCCGCAAGGGCTGGCCAGGTGAGGTGTTCACCAATGACCCGGCGCGGCTGCCGGGAACCGTCGTTTCCAATCCGCGCATCCCGGCCGCCGCGAAACCGGAGCCGGGCAAGGCAGACCTGCGCGGCTTCGCCTCGGTTTACCCTTACACCGGCGCTGTGTGGTATCAGGCCGAGGTGGTGATTCCGGACGCGTGGCGCGGCAAGCGCATCGAGCTGTTCCTGGAGCGCTGCCAGTGGGAAACCTATGTTTGGGTCAACGACCGCCTTCAGGGGACACGGAACAGCCTGGTCTCGCCACACGTGTATGACCTGTCGCAGGCGCTCACGCCGGGCCGGCACCGCCTGACCGTGATGGTCGACAACGCCAACCGCAATACCGGCATGGAGGTCAGCCCGGACAACATGATCAAATATTATGATCTGACCACCGAGGTGAAAAGCGGGGCAAAGCTCAACTGCGGCGGGCACCACACGTGGTCGTACAACTGGAATGGAATTCTCGGGCGCATCGAGCTAAGCGCGCAAGATCCGGTCGCCATCGCCACGGCGGATGTCTATCCCGACGTCGCGTCATCCGCAGTCGCTGTGCGAGCGAAGGTGCGGAACGCGGCCGGCAAAAAAGGCGCGGTCAAGCTCCTCGCGCAGTGGGCCGAGCGGGGACACCCAGAGACGCTGATGGCGGCGTCCGAGTGGACTCTGGAACTGAACGGCGAAGCGGAGCAGCGCTTCGAGCAGCGCCTGAAAGCGGAGAAGCCGGTGCGGCTCTGGGACGAGTTTAAGCCGCAGCTCTACACGCTTGCGCTCACGCTGACGGGCCAGGCGTGTTCGGATGCGCGCAGCGTAGACTTCGGCCTACGCGAGCTGGGTAAGCGGGGCACGCAGTTCTCGCTCAACGGCCAGCCCGTTTTCATGCGCGGCACGCTGGAGGACTTCATTTTCCCGCTCACCGGACACCCGCCGGTCGACGTGGCATCGTGGCGCAAGGTGATCGGGACCGCGAAGGCCTATGGGCTGAACCTGTTCCGCTTCCACTCCTGCACGCCGCCGGACGCGGCGTTCACGGCGGCGGATGAGCTGGGTTTTTATTTTCAAGTGGAGCTTCCCGGCACCTCGTGTCCCTCGAAGGACGAGGCCAAGAACGTCGAGGATTTCCTGAGTGCCGAGCTGGCCAACGTTGTGAAGACGTACGGCAATCACCCGTCGCTGCTCTTTGTCTCCATGGGCAACGAGCAACTGGTCGCGGGGGCCAAATCCGAATTTCTGGCGCGGCACCAAGAGGTGCTGGCCAAGAAAGTGCGCTATGGGCAGGAGACCGACCCGCGGCACTTTTACACATCGACCACGCATCCGTATCGGCAGGACACGCCCAAGCGGATCGACGACTTCTATGCGAGCGCGTGGCCGGTTGTCGGAAAAGAGCCGATGTGCGGCATCCAGTGGGGCGGCGGCCGGGTCATCGATACCTCGCGCTTCAACACGCGGGCACCGGAGACGGTGTTCGATTACGGGCCGTCGCTGCAAGGACTCGACAGGCCGCTGCTGACGCATGAAGTCGGGCAGTGGGCGGTCTATCCCGACCTTCGCGAGATCACCCGCTACCACGGCGCGCAGCGAGCGGACAACTTCGAGACCATCCGCGAGCGTCTGAAGGAGAAGGGGCTGCTCGAGTGGTCCGGCGATTTCACGCGCGCCTCAGGGATGCTCGCGCTGGCGCTGTACAAAGAAGAGGTCGAGTCGGCCTTGCGCACGCCCGGCTTGGGCGGCTTCGAGCTGTTGGACATCCACGACTATCCGGGGCAAGGCACCTCGACCATCGGAATCCTCAGCTCGCTGTGGGAGTCGAAAGGGCTCATCACGCCTGCGGAATTTCGCGGCTTCTGCTCGCCGGTCGTGCTGCTGGCGCGTCTCCCCAAGCGCGTGTGGACGAACGACGAAACTCTGGACGTGCGGATCGACGTGGCGAATTACGGGGCGGGTGCCTCCGCAGGCGTGACGACGTGGTCGCTACTGGGTGCGGGCGGACGGGTGTACGGACAAGGACAGTTGCCGGAGACGAGCGTCGCGCGGGGCGTCGTGGGCGCGGCCGGAGCGGTCAAGGTTGCGCTGGCAGGCGTCACCGCTGCGGACAAGGTCGTTCTGCGCGTCGAGCGGCCGGGCGCGAACGCCAACACATGGAACCTCTGGGTGTATCCGGCGAAAGTGGCGGACGCTGTTCCGACCGGGATTCAGGTCGCCACGCAGTGGAACGCAGCGGTCCGCGACGCGCTGCAAAAGGGCCGCACGGTTTTGCTGTTGCCGAAAGCCGAGGCATTGAAGGAGCCGGTTCCAGGCACCTTCACGCCGGTTTTCTGGAACGTACAGATGAAGAACACCCAAGTCTCCAAGACCATGGGCCTGCTGATCAACCCGGCCGATCCGGCGCTGGCCGGTTTCCCGACGGACTTCTGCTCCGACTGGCAGTGGTGGGATCCGGTGATGCGCTCGTCGGCGATGCGGCTCGACGGGCTGCCGCAGGCGCTGCGGCCCTGCGTGGCTGTGGTCGACTCGTACACCGAAAACCGGCGGTTGGCGCTGGTTTTCGAGGCGAAGTTCGGGCAAGGGCGTCTGCTGGTCTGCTCCGTTGACGTGGTCGGCGATTTGGAGAAACGGCCGGTCGCGCGGCAGTTGAGGCGCAGCCTGCTGGACTACATGGCCGGACCGTTGTTCCAGCCCGACGTGCCTGTGAGCGAGCGGGAACTCGCGACGCTGTTGAAGTAAGAAGTGGTCCGTCGATCACCCGTCGCAGGGCAGGAACGGCCAGCTACAGTGGCAGCGGCCGTTCGTCTGTGCGCGGTTGCGGTTAGCGTACAGAGGGACAGGACTAAAAGGGCTAATCCTTTTCGGTGCGATGAATTGTGAGACAACGCGATCAGCTTCTTCACCTGTATCGCGTAGGGATTCGGACGCCTCGGGGAGGCGTCTCGGCCGACGGAATCGCGTGACGCATCTCCGCACGACTTAGAAATCGGACTACTTCTTCAGCTTGGTGATCTCGGCGGCCTTGGAGTTGCCGAACTGCATGGCCGGCTTGCTGAACTTGACGTCGTTGTGGTAGGTCGCGTACTCGGAGACGATGGCGCCGTCCTTGCCGGCGCGCATGAAGTGCCACGACTCGGGATCGCTCATCGAATAGATCTCGCCCGCAACGCTCTTCTTAACGTACTTCGACTTGAACCACGGCTGGCCGTATCCCCAGGGGCGCTCGCTCGCGGGCATGTCGCTGATGAGCGTCTCGCCGGACGTGCCCTTGTTTTCGCTGAAGAACTCGACCGACCCGTGGCGGATGTGCCAGGTCTCCATCTTCGGGCCGAAGCCTTTTCCGTCGCCGTCGGCGAGGTGGCAATGCTCGGGGAGCATCTGGCCCGGAAGCAGAACCATCTCATGGCCGAGGTAGCCGAACTTCTGGTCCTTGAACGAACCTTTGTAGGCCTTGGCGCCGGCGTTGCCGTAGGTGTTTTCGACATTGATCCAGAAGATGCCGCCCATGCCGAGCCTCGCGAAGTCGCCCTGCATGAAATCGGCGACCCAGAACGCGTCGCTCTTGAGCATCTCAGGAATCGGATAGTGGTAGGCCCGCATCAGGTCGAAGTAGGCCTGCTTCGCGACGGCTTGGTCGAACGAACCGTCCGGCTTGTAGAAGGCGGGGCTCGCGAGGCGCGAAAGCGGCGAGAGCGGCGAGAGCGGCGTGAGGCCGGTATAGTTTTTCGGCGCGGCGCAGCCGCCGATGCAGATTGCCGCGAGGATGCCCGTCATCAGGTAGCCGGATGTTTTGATCATGGGTCTGTCTTTCCTTCGGTTGTTTGCGATTTGTTTCGCAGGAGTAGTGAAGCGGAATGGGCGCGGCAGGTCAATGGGAAAAAGGGACGGGGCGCGGCACCCCTTACTTGAGAACCTCAGTCAACGCAGGAAATTGGCCCAAGAGGATGTCTTTGCAGGCTTGGGCGACTTCGCGATGCTCCTTCTGGGTGCCAATCTCCGTGCGCATCTGACAGTAGTGTATCCAGCTGCGGATCGTGCCGGCCATGTACAAGACGCTCTCGGTCATGCCCTCGGGCAGAACGGCTCTCGCCACTTCCTTGGCGATGCCGCGCTCCAGCGCTTGCTCGTAGGCCGCCCTGGCTTGATGCGAGAGGGAGCTTTGCGCGTCGGCCCACCAGCGCTGAATGGCTTCGTCGTTGGTCTCGTTGCTCGCTTGGCGGTTTTTCAGGTCTTGCAGCCGCGCCTCTCGAAGAACGGAAGGGGCCGCCACCGCGGCGTAGCGCTGGCTGAACTCTTGGAAGGAAAACGACCGGTGCCTCAGGATCTGCCGGGCAATGTCGCGCGTGGTCGTGATCTCCAGCGTCATCGAAGCCATCTCGAAAGGGCTCCAGTGCTTGTTCCGCACCAGGTACGCCAGCAGGCGCGGCGCCGTCTCGGTGCAGGCCTGGTTTTCCGGGTTGCTCACGCGGGCGCAGTAGGCCAGCAGGTCGCCTGCGTTCGGGCACTCTTTGATCACTGGCTTACTGATCGCAATCAGTCTGACGTTCATATTATTCTATGCTCCTGTGGTTTCATGGACTGGTGATAGTCGATCCCCAAGCCTTGTAGTCGTCTATAGCCTTGTCCTTTGCTGTCGCGAGGTCGATCATCCGATATTTTTCCTGAATGGCAGGGCTGTATGCAAATTTGACTCGCCGCATCGCGTCCATGTCACCAGAACTGGTTGAGACGCAGGGATAAGTCCCAAACAAATCCAGTTGATGTGAAAGGCAGGAAACAATGACATTACTCAGAACCACAATTTGCCAATGGAGTTCCCATTCACGCCACACGTGGTAGGAAATCAAGTGTCGACTTTCGGCGCTTTGGGCATAGATCCATCCGATGTGAGGCGTTCCGATCTTCTCGCCGGTGATCAGGACGACGGAAAACGCATTGGCCGGGATGCGCAATTGGCCGATCATGTCTGGGCGCAAGTGATCGGCGTCATATTTGTCTTCGCGAGGCAAATACGAGCGTTCCAAGTGGGTTAGTCGAATGGTGGGGCGCACGACGGTGCGAGCGCCAAAGAAGGTACTCACGTTGGTGCAGACGGCGTCGAGCAGCTTCGTGTCGACATGGCCCAACGGTTGCAGGTAGATGGTGAAATTGGTCGGGAACGCTTTGATCTCGACGGCTGTCCGCCACCGCTCGTCGCTTTCTCCAGCCTGTGCTTTCAGGGAGGACAATTTCTTTCTAAACGCGCCATCGTCATCGACGTAACTCCAGTTCCAGTTGTTTGCTGCTCCGTCGTCCCAGAGTTGCTGGCACAAGTTGGCTGCGCGCCGTTTGTCGCCGGCCAATAAGCAGTATTCAGCCTGAACGAGTTGTAGGTCGCAGTGTGGAGACAGCCAGGAGTCCATGTGCATGGCGAGGTCAATGAGTTCGGCTGCAGCCTTGGGGGAAGCATAACGAGACGTGGCGGCGCAATACGAGAGTAGCTTTTCATGGAGTTCGTCGCTATTGTGGATGCGGGTTGTGAATCGACCATACTCGATGGCGTGAAAGACGTTGGAGCAGGAGCCCTCTGTCATGCAAATGGCCGAAGCGCGGATGAGCGTAATCAGGCAGCCGCGATTCGAGCCGAGGACGTCAAGTGGCGCGATGGCAGTCAGGGCCTCATTTCCTTTTCCGTGGCGAATCGCGGTCTCTGCTTCGTGAATGCGCCTTAAATCGATCGAGTCGAGTTTAGCGGATTGTTGAACGCGGTAGAAGTTGACGATGAAATTGCGAACAAACAGGCTGCCGAAAAGAATCACGACGCCGAGGATGCAGGTGCCAACCAGGGCAAGTACGCCGAGGCCGATAGCCGTTGATGTTTTCACTCGACCTCTCCAATCTATGCATTTGTTCAGTTCATCCTCAAATTCAAAACGCGTTTGCAACTTCCGCCATGAATCTACTCAGTGAGTGAGTAAAATTACTCAGTCACTGAGTAAATCTCACGATCGACGCGAGAGGAACTGTTCCATCTCAGTTCGGCATTCGAGCAACGCGTCGCAGGGCTGGTCGTCGAAGCGGATATCTAACAGTTCGCACAAACTATTGCCCCAGCCAGCAGTGATCTCGCGTGCGAATGCGGCGGTCGCCGGGCGGAATCCGAGTTTGACGAACTGACGAAGCATGCTCGGTATGGCGGTCGCAAACGCCCATGTCTTCCCCTCTTCCGGCGTAATGATGTCCGAGGGGAAGGCGAAGTGGCTGGCGCGGTCTGTCATCATCAGTTGGCGGGGACACACCGCCCGCTCGCCTTTCTTGCCGACTTGCATCATCATGGGGAAGCAGTCGATCTCCATGCACATCACGCGCTTGGGCAGTGCCCGAACGGCGGAAATGAGATCTTGCGGGATCGCAATGGCCTGCTTGGACACCTTGGGCCCATGCTTCCGCATGTCCGTGTGCCACGCGCCATCCTTTTGGAAGCGCGTGAGAAACGGTCCGTGTATGTCTTGCGCGAACGGGATTTCGGCGTTGTCGTCGAGAACCGCCAGCAACTGCTCCAACGCCGCACAAAGATTCTCGATGCCCTGTGCGCCGGCCTTCCACGGATAATAGCCGGGCACGAAAGCCTGCGCGCTCGGCCACTTACCGTTCTTGAAGCGGATGCCCGATGCCGCGATGGTTTCCTTCTCGCCGGGGAAGAGTTGGGGTTTGCTTTCGAAGACAAGCTGGCACTGGGGCAGCTCGAAAAAGAGGTCGCTAGCCTCTGACTGGGGCAACCGATCCAGCGTCATGAACCAATCGAGACACACAAGACTGGGATAGACGGCGATCGCGAAGTGAGAGCCCAGTGCGCCCATCACGCTTATGAAATCGGTCTCTTCGGCGTTGCGCTCGACGGCGACCACTTGGCACTCTTCCAAATACGCCCACGGCGCCTCGTCGAAGACGCGCTTGGCCAGAGCGTAAAAGCGGGCATATTGCTCCGGCGACGGCGGCGCGTCGTCGAGCGGCTTGAGCAGATAGGGTTTAGGGGAGGAGGAAGCTTCTTTTTTATTCACGGTTGTCTTTCAGATACCGTCCGATGCGAAGGAACAGAGGCCTCAGCCCGCTTTTCCTGCATGCGTAATAATTGCCGCCCCTTTATGATTTTCGATGATTTTTTCGCAGTCCGAGTTTGAGAAGGTGTGCATATAGGCGTGATGGATTGTTAGCACCGTGTCTTGAAGCGCATTGTCCTCTTCCAACATCTTCACTTTAAGACCGATCGCTTGTGCTTCTTTGGCGGAAATATGCCGAGCGTGCATCTTAGTATCTCGGTGATTGTTGAGGGATCTGACAACACGCGTAGCCAACGATTTTGCAGATGGATCACTCAAGAACATTCCTGTTTGTAGCCATGCTTTTGCAAGCGCACCAGAGAGCTCAATTGCTTTTTCACACTCGCCGATGAACGTGGGATGATAACGCCCGATAATCGGCTGCCAGACGGGAATGGATGCCGGATTAATCTTCACGTCTTTCACGGCGCGTTTGAACTCTTCGATGACGCCGTGAGCGGGAATTCCGCCAAATTGAGGATCGATGGGCCCTAGGCTGGATTGATGCCCCATGTAAATCTCTTTACATGCGCAAGCGATCATCGTGCCGGCCGACATCGCGATTTGGGGGACAAAACAACGAATATCTGCTCCAAACGCTTCTCGCAAATATCGAACAATGGCTTCCGTTGCGCACAAATCGCCACCGGGCGTATGCAAAAGGAGATCTAGACCTTTCGTTCGGTCAAGTCCGTGGATTGCGTTCATCAAGCCGTTTGTATCAAGATCGGAAATTGAGACACCGCTGGTCGAACGCTGAAGGAACCCCGAATAATAGGCAATGACATTTCGTGTTGTCATGCTCTCCATGTGGGCCAAATATTTCCGCCGCACCACATCAAGAGGCGAGGAAAGACTCTGAAGTTCTGACAGAACTTGGCCCCATGATGGCATAGGTTAAACTCCCGAGGTCGCGGTTGTGATCAGTTCCGACTCTTTATAAAGGGAAAGACGCTTGAAGCGATTTCCGAATTCTTGCGCGTTCGTATAAGGCTCGCCATAGTAAACGAATCCCATGCGGTGATAGGTTTCAACGAGCCGTGTCGCCGCCGATTTTTTTTCATGTGTGTTGACTGTGCTTTTGCGCGACTTCATGGAGGCTCCTTTCGTTCAATCCACGCGCCCAATACCGGGCGCGACACTTTCCACCATTTAAAACGAGTCACATCTTATGTGCGCAAAAGAGGAAATGCAAGTTTGTTTCCGCCGTTTTTCGTATACGCTTTTATCTCTTGTTATCCAATCAGCAAACATAATTTTACCTCTCAACTGAAATCAGAAACGCAACCACACCTGCTGCCAGAAGGAAGTGGGCGTGAGCGTGGCGTGGTAGAGGAAGCGGGTGCCGAAGGGAGGCAGCGGCGCGGGCGGGTGGGTGTACTGGTGGAGCGTCGCTGCGACGGCGACGGCGGTGGCGACCTCGGGATTGGGGTTGAAGCCGCCCACGCGCCACAGGTAGCCCCAGCCTTCGAGGCGGTAGCCGCCGATGAAATTGTCGCCTGCGCCCGCCACCAGCACGGTCGCGGGAAGGGCCTTGGAGGAGGGCGTGCCGCGGTTGACCACGCTCACGCTCTGATCGAGCTTAGCGGCTAGTGTGTCGCCCAGCCACGCCTTGCCGGTCTCGGTCGCGTGCAGAGGTTCGGCGGGAGCGTCGACTTCGCCGTCGCCGACCGGAAGATGGAGATAGTCGGTGCCGGCGGAGGCGCAGTGATCGCTCTTCCACGCGTTGCCGTCGCGGTAGGCGGCGCGGAAGAAGGAGTAGGCCGCAGTCTCCCACCAGGTGCCGCCGTTGTTGACATAGGCGCGCACCGCGTCGAGCGTCTCGCGCCAGCGGCCGGGGCCGGCCGACGGGAAGATCTCGCCGTAGGGATTGACGATCGCGAAGAAGGTGTGCGGGCCGGCCTTAAGCGCGGCTGCAATCTCATCGTACGTTGTCAGCATCTTGACGGACAGGCCGTGCTGCTTCGCGAGCGCCGAAGCTTCGAAGGACGCGCGCCAGTCGGCGGGGCTGACGGAACTGAGCGCGGGCGCGATGCCCGAGCCGAGGTCGATGATGCCGATGGCGGGCTTCGCGCCGGGCCATTCGCGCGGGGCGAGGTCGGTGGGCGGCGTGACGCGCGTGATGGAACCGCGCTGCGGGAGCGTGAGGCGCACGTTCCCGAGCGTCGAGCGTTGAGCGTCGAGCGTCGTCCCGCCGTCGAGCGTGACAGTCACGCTGCCGGAGAGCGGAGCCGGCACTGAGACGGTGGACTGCGGGTAGCCATAGATCCAGAGGTCGGTCTTGCCTTTGGCTGTTTCGGTGACGTAGCCCGTGCCGTCGACGGCGAGACCTGCGGTCATGCCGGGCGCGTCGGCGCGGAAGCCGTAGGGCGGCAGCTTGACGCCATCGACGGTGTGTGGCGTGTCGCCCACGACGGTGCGCGGCACGTCCCCGAGGTTGGCGAGGAGGCGCACGTCTCCGTACGCGGCACGGATGAGGCCATCGTCGGACTCGCGGCGCGGATCACCTCTGGTGGCGAAGAGCGGGGCGCGGTCGTGGGCGAAGTCGCGGAGCGGCTCTCCGATGTGGCGGGCGCAGACCGATTTCTGGAGGCGGTCGAGCCAGGCGAGCCATTCGCGCGGGGCGTCCTGCGAGAGGGCGGAAGCGTTGGCGCGGTAGCTGAGGCTGTAGCCGAGGGCGAGGGTCCAAGAGAGGGTCTGGTCGTTGGTGACGAACTGGCCGAGGTCGTGGTGGAGGAAGACGGCCTTGTCGTGCATGACGGCCTGCGCGAGCGGGAAGATCTGCCACGTGTTGGGCGGATAGGCGGCTTTGAAGAGGCGCGTCCACACGGGGTGGTGTTCGGTGGGTACGATGCCCCAGCTCAAGCCGCAGAGAAGCGTCTGATAGTTGGCGACGCGGTCCCAGCCGTTCTCGGTGCCGAGGGGCACGGCGCGGCTGTCCTCGTCGTTCATCGCGATCATGCCCTCGCTGTAGGCGTAGGGCGTGGGCGAGGCGGGGTTGGTGTCGTAGTGCCAGCCGCGCGCGCCGCACTGGTCCTGGAAGAGGACGTCCACCGGATAGTCCTGCGTGAACTGGCGCACGGTGACGCGGTTGGCGGCCTGCACGGCGGGATGCCACATCGTGATGGTCCAGCCGTCGTTGGCTGAGTAGCGCTCGTAGACCGGCTTGCCGTCAAGCGTCTTGAGCAGCGGCGCGTCGCCCTCGCGCTCGAAGGTCGGCCCTTTGGGGTGGTCGCACCACCAGGTCGGGTTGGTGTAGGGGCTGACGAGGTGGCCGAGGCTGTGGGCGCGGTCGAAGAAGGCTTTGAGTTCTTCAAGTGTGCCGAATTTCGCGTTGGTCGGCAGGTGGTCGGGATACTCCTTGTCGAAGCCGCCCTTCAGGTAGTCCGAGAAGTGGATGAGGGTCGGGACGGGCAGCTTGTCGAGGCAGGCGGTCTTCTCGCGTGCGGGGCCGGCGAGGAAGAGCAGGACCGACTGCTTGAGGCGGGCGAGGGTGTCAGGCTTGACCTTGTCGGAGAGCGGGCGGGTGAGCGCGTTGGCCGCGCAGTAGCGGGCGAGATCCTCGTAGACGGGGGTGCCGAGGGTCATGCGCACGGCCGGGGTGCGCCAGGTTTCGCCGGGGCGCACGTAGGCGTTGAAGGCGTGGTCGCAGTAGCCGCCGCGATCGTCTCCGCCGCAGCCGAGCGCTCCGGGGATGAAGATCGCGGCGTGGTTTTTCGCGGCGTCCCAGGGCTGTTTGACTTCGCGCGGCTGGACGCGGTAGAGCGCGGCGCTGCCGTTGTGGGATTCGAGGTGCAGGAAGTCCGAGAAGGCCACGGGGTAGGCGACGTCGTAGGCGAGGTAGCGGTGCGGACGGAGCGCCTGATAGAAGGAGTAGCCGCCGACTTCGAACCAGTTGCCGCCGGCCTTGACGTAGCCGCGGATCGTCTCGAGGACAGCGGGCATGCCGTCATCACTGGCGGCAGGGATGGCTTCGCCGTACGGGTTGAGGATGCAGAGGAAGTCTGGGCGGTGGGCGGCGTCGAGCATGGCCTGCGGGGAGGCGAGTTCGGTGAAAGTGACGCGGCCATGGGAACGGACGGCGATGGCGTTCAGACGGGCCTGCCAGTCGGTGACAGGGATTTCGGCCTAGTTGCCGCGCTCGGGGCCGTTGGTGAGGTTGACGAGACCGTTGCGGGCGCGGGGAGCGGTGGGGGAGGCAGCGAGTCGCTCGATGACGCCGCAGACGAGGGCGAGCGCGGTTGGGGCATCGTCTTCGCGCACGCCACTGCCGATGCGCCAGAGGCCTCCGCCGCTGCCGCCGAGGCGGTTGGCGGAGAGGTAGGGGCCGTGGGCGGAATCGGCGACCACGAGGTCGGCCTGGCTGCGGGCGGGCGGGCGGTTGACCACGGCTTTGGCGGCGGCGACGCGGGCTGCGATGGCGGGCGCGAGCCAGCGGCGGCCTTCGTCGGTGACCGTGAGCGGCACGGCGGGGTCGTGGGTGTCGCGCGAGACGAGCGGTCCGCCGCAGAGGGTCTGGTAGCCTTTGGGGCCGCAGGCGACGGTGTTCCAGCCGGAGGGGCGGTCCTCGGGCTGCTGCTCGAAGAAGGCGCGGTTGAAGGCGGCGCCGACGGCGGTGTTGCCATTGAGGGGGCAGACGAAGCGCGTGACTGAGGCGGGGTCGAAGCGCAGACGGCCGGGAAGGTCGAGGCGCAGGAGCGGCTTGGCGGCTGGGGTCGCTTCAGCGCTGAGTTCGATACCGTCGGGGCGCGTGCGGGCGGTGATGCGCACCGTGAGCTCGGGAGAGGCGTAGGTGAAGGTCAGCGCATCCTTATCTGGGCTAGGCTCCCACGAGAAGGCATAGAGGGCGTTGGTGGCGTGGAAGCGGGCGGCGTCGAGCGTGGAATTGTCCGCAAAGCGGGCGGACCAGAGGCCGGATTCTCCGCTGTGCCAGACGGAGCCGGGAGAGCCGGAGGGCGAGACGGACAGGATCGCGCCAGTGTCCGGGCTGAAGGTTACCGCGCCCGACTGCGTGCGGAGGAGGGGCGTGTTGGCAGAAAACAGAACAGAGGTCAGAAAAGACCAAGCGAGTACCAGTTTCAAGTGCATGCGTATGCTTTTAAGGTGCCCGGCTTGAAAAGTCAAGTCCGTTACATTCGGCTCAGGCTGCAAGAACGGGGGCCGTGATGTCCTAATAGGAACTCACGCGCGTGAGAAAAACGCGGCATTTGCGCTTGACCCGCCGCTGATTATCGTAGAAACTAATGACACTGCGCCGTTATGGCACAGTTTGGATGTTTGTCCTACGGGAAAGAACGAGCAATGTTCAACAAGTTTCTGTCCTTTTTCTCGAGCGATATCGGGATCGATCTCGGTACCGCCAATACGTTGGTATATGTGAAAGATCGCGGGATTGTGATCCGCGAGCCTTCTGTGGTTGCCATCCAGGAGGGGACAAAGCGTATTTTGGCTGTGGGAGAAGAGGCCAAGCGGATGTTGGGCCGCACGCCTGGGAACATTGTGGCGATCCGTCCGATGAAGTCGGGTGTGATCGCCGATTTCGATATCACAGAGGCGATGATCCGCTACTTCATCCGCAAGGTTCACGTGGCCAAATTCGTGAAACCGCGGGTGATTGTGGCGGTGCCGAGCGATATTACGGAAGTTGAAAAACGGGCCGTGCAGGAGGCTGCGCGGCATGCGGGTGCTCGGGAGGTTTTCCTGATCGAAGAGCCGATGGCGGCTGCCATCGGCGTCGGGTTGCCTGTTTCCGAGCCAGCCGGCAATATGATCGTCGACATTGGCGGCGGCACATGCGAGATCGCGGTGATCTCGCTGGCCGGTATTGTGTACGCGCGGAGTGTCCGCGTGGGCGGCGACGCCATGGACGAGTGTATCGTCCAGTACATGCGAAGAGTTTACAACCTGTTGATTGGAGAGCGGACCGCGGAGGAGATCAAAATCACGATTGGTTCGGCTTATCCTTTGGGTGAGGAGCGCACGCTGGAAGTCAAAGGCCGCGATTTGGTGGCCGGACTTCCCAAAACCCTGACTGTCACCTCGGAAGAGATCCGTGACGCGTTGCAGGAACCGGTTTCCACGATTGTCGACTCTGTGCGGATCACACTCGAGAAGTGTCCGCCGGAGCTGTCATCGGATCTCGTGGACCGGGGAATGGTGCTGGCTGGCGGCGGCTCGATGCTGCGCGGCCTGGACAAGCTGATCGCGTCACAGACAGGATTGCCCGTCACGCTTGCCGACGACCCGCTGAGTGCGGTCGCGGAAGGTACGGGAGTCGTGTTGAACGAGCTGAATTTCCTGTCCAAGTCGAAACTGGGACGGTGATCTGTTTTCTCTCGGCTGCTTTCTGGTTTCTGCCTGCCCGATAAAACGGGGGAGCGACCAGAGTGAAGCAATCGAAAATATGGGTATGGCTGCTGGTGCTGTCGCTGGGGGCGCTGCTGGTTCTGGGCGCTGGAGTTCGCGATTTCGCACGGGAAGCCCTCTATCCTTACGCAAACGCCTGTTTGTGGTTTGAGCGGACCGTGGGGGTCCGCGTCCAAGCGCTTTTCTCCCGTGCCCGTCACGCCGCTCGCAACGCGATGCTGGAACGTGATGTGGCGCGTCTGCAAATCGAAGCGGCGGAGGCCGAGGCTTTAGAGGCCGAGGTCGCCCGTCTGCGCGGTATTCTCGACTTCACGCCGCCGTCGCAAGGGCAGTGGTTGCCTGCGCCCGTGATCTCCCGCGGGGGGACGGCGGCTGTCTGGCAGAGCGTGCGCCTCGGCAAGGGGTCGCTGCACGGGGTGCTCAAAGGCGCGCCGGTCGTGGTTCCCGAGGGGGTGGTGGGCCGCGTGACGGACGTGTCGCCGCACACCTGCGAGGTGATGCTGATCACGGACCCGAACAGCCGCGTGGCGTGCGAATTGGACGCGCACGGCGAGGGCGTGGGCGTGGTGCGCGGGATTCTCTACGGTGGCGGTTCGCGCCCTGCGGCCGATCCGAAGCTGACCCTGCTTTACGTGGTAGACCCTTTGCGGCTGCGCTATCTGGCGCGCGAATTCGAGCCGGCGCCGCGCACGCGCGTGGTGACCTCTGGCCTGGGACAGACTTTTCCGAAGGGACTGACGGTCGGCTATCTGCTGGAGAGCCGGCTGGAGCCCAACGGGCTTTCGCGCGAGGCGTCTGTGCTGTCGGCTGTAGACATGGCGTCGCTGGACACGGTTTTTGTTTTAGCCACAAGGAGGGAGCATGCGCCTTGACATGAATCTCCCGGTGGTGGCGCTCACGCTGTTCGCGGCCGCTGTCGCGCAGGATCAGATAGCGGTGACACCCCTCATGCCGGTGAAGCTCGGGTTTCTGACGGCAGCGGGGCTCTATTTCTCGCTAACCAAACCGCTGCCGGTGGCTCTGACTGCGTTGGTGTGGGCCGGCGGGCTGACGGATGCGCTGGGCGGGCTGCCGCTCTTCTGCACGCTCAGTTTTCTGCTGGTGGCCTATGGGGTGGTGCATGTGTTGCAGCGCGTTTTTCTGGAGGCGACGCTGGTGCAGGGCACCTTGCTGGTCGCCTGCGCGGCGGTGGCACAGGCGCTATGGACGCGGGTGTGGGCCGGAACGGGTGAGCCGTTCTTCGAATGGCACACGCTGACGGTTTTGGGTGCGGCGGTGCCGGCCGGCATGGTGGCCGGCTTTGTGGGTTTTTCTGTGTGCGGTCTGGCTGACCGCGTCTCCGGCAACGTGAAGCCTGTGAAAGAGGGCAATGGATTATTGTGGGCAGAAACTAACCGATAGCTGGCGTATAGCAGTTCTGACTTTGGTCTTTACGGCGGGCCTTGCCTTTCTGGCGTCGTCGCTGTACCGGGTTCAGGTGGTCGAGTTTTCCGAGTTCGCACGCGATCAGGTGCGGCAGAGTGTTCGCTATGTCCAGGTGCCGGGGCCGCGAGGGAAGGTTTTCGACCGCAACGGCGTGTGCCTGGCCGAGAACCGTCCGAGCTATTGTATCGCCTACTATGTGGAGGAACTGCGCCGGCGCGGCAATTGGACGCGGACGATCGACGCGGTGGATGCGGACATCGACCGCTTGGCTGCGGTGTTGGGCATCCCTCGCCAAATCACAAAGGAGCGCGTGGCGCAGCACGTGATGCAGAGCCTGCCCATGCCGCTGCTGGCGTGGCGGGACGTGGAGCCCGTGACGCTCGCACGCTGGGCCGAGGCCGCCGATGCGTTTCCGGGAGTCGACGTGTATGTCCAGCCCGAGCGGTTCTATCCGCAGGGCACGCTGGCCGCGCACGTGCTCGGCTATGTCGGGCGGGACCGGCCGCAGTCGCGGCCTGGCGAGATGGTTCATTTCTACCTGCCGGAGATGATTGGCAAGGCGGGGTTGGAGCGACAGTACAACGCGGTGCTGACGGGCGTATCGGGATCGCAAATGATCCGGGTGGACGCGCGCGGCTACAAGCATGCGGTGTGGGAGGGATTGCCCGAGGTTCCCGGGCACGACCTGCATCTGACGCTCGACGTGTCAGTGCAGCGGGTGCTGGAGAAGGCGCTGCGGGGCTGGCGCGCGGCTGGCGTGGTGGTGGACCCGCGCAACGGCGAAGTGCTGGCCATGGCGAGCTCGCCCACGTATGACCCCAACATGCTCGTGCCTGCCCCAACAGCGGGTGTGTGGAACCGGCTGAACGCGGACGAGGCCTTGCCGCTGTTCAACCGCGCGATTCAGGGGCGGTACGCGCCGGGAAGCACCTTCAAACCGGTGACGGCCATGTCGGCGCTGCTGCACGACGGATTTGACCCTGAGGATACGTACACATGCGACGGCGTGTTCGTGTTGGGCACGATGCGGCTGCGGTGCTGGAACACCTACGGCCACGGCGCTATTGCGCTGCGCAAGGCGATCGAGCAGTCGTGCAACGCGTACTTCTGTCATCTCGGTCAGACGATCGGATACGACGCGATCTATGAGCAGGCGCACAAGGTGGGGCTGGGCGTGCTGACGGGGATCGACCTGCCCTACGAGACGCGGGGGCTTCTGCCAACGGGGGAGTGGAAAGAGAAGAACATGAAGGAGTCGTGGCGCACGGGCGACACCTGCCACATCTCCATCGGCCAGGGGTTTCTGCTGACGACGCCGCTGCAGATGGCCATGCTGGCTTCTGTCTTCGCGAACGGCGGCACGCTCTACCGTCCCCACCTGGCGCAGCGGGAGGGGGCCGGCGAGCGCGTGCGTGAGATGGCGTGGCCCGAGAAGGCGCTCAAAACGGTGCGCGGCGGCATGCACGACGTGGCCGCACTCGGCACGGGCCGCCGCGTGCAGGTTCGCGGCTTGGAGGTGGCGGCCAAGACGGGTACGGCGGAGTTCGACGCGGGCGGCGTGCGGCGCAAGAACACGTGGGTGACCGCCTTCGCGCCATTCGACCACCCCACGGTGGCCGTGGCGATCATCGTCGAGAACGGCGTTTCGGGCGGTCAGACCGTGGCGCCGATGGTGCACGAGGTGCTGGCGTCGATCTTCGGAGAGGCGCCTATAGGGGAAGAGCAGAAGGCTTCCGAGGCCGTTGGTACGGAAAGGGGGAGCGACTGAGATGTTCAAAGAACGGATCGCCCGTTTCCGCAATCTGAATCCGCTCCTGCTCGCCTGTATGCTCGGGCTGACCGCCATCGGCGTGATGTTCGTTTACAGCGCGTGCTCGATTCGGGAGGATGCCGACCTGCAGATGCTCTACATGCGGCACGCGGAGGTCGGCGTGCTCGGGCTGGTGCTGTATCTGCTGGCGGCGTGGGTCGACTTTCGCTCGGTGCTGCGCCTGAGCTGGCTGTTCTATGCGGGGTGTTTCGTGTTGCTTGCGCTGGTGCCGCTGATCGGCGAAGAGACCATGGGGGCGCGGCGCTGGCTGTTCGGCATCCAGCCGTCGGAGCCGGCGAAGCTGGCGATCATCATGCTGCTGGCGTGGCTCTTTGGGCGGCGCGAGGCGAACCGCGGAGTGCCGGCGTTTTTCCTGACGCTGCTCTTAGTGGGCGCGCCGGCGCTGCTGATCCTGCTGCAGCCCGATCTGGGCACGGCGATGGTGCTGGTTCCGACCGTGCTGGCGATGCTGTTCGCGGCCAATGTGGCGGCGCGTCTGTTCTGGACGTTCCTGCTGACCGGCCTGTTGGCGGCGGGCGTCGTAATGGGCGTCATTTATGCGGCGGAGCGGGAAGACATGCCGCAGGAGCGGCGCGACGCGCTGATCCATGCGACGCACCTCAAGCCGCACCAGGTCAAGCGGCTGCAAGTGTTCATGTTCCCGGACAAAGATCTGCACGGCAGCGGCTACAACCGCCGGCAGTCGGAGATCGCCGTGGGCTCCGGCGGCGCGTGGGGCAAGGGCTACCTCAAGGGCGAACAGTACATGTTGGGGTATCTGCCGCCGTCGATCTCCTCCAACGACTTCATTTTTTCGGTGCTGGCTGAAGAGGCCGGCTTCGCGGGATCTGTAACGGTGCTGCTCCTGTTTCTGGGCCTGCTGTGGTCCGGACTGTGGGTGGCGTTTCGTTGTCGAGACGATACGGGGCGCCTGTTCTGTGTCGGCGTGGTCACCTTGATCTTCAGTCACATGTTCATCAACATGGCGATGACGATCGGGATGATGCCGATCACCGGGCTGCCACTGCCGTTTATCAGTTACGGACGAACCTTCATGCTGACCATGATGGCGGCGTTGGGGTTGGTCCAAAGTGTGTCCATACATGGACGTGAATCAGAGTCAAAGTTTTGAGCAAGGGTGCGATGCGTGTCGCAAAGAGACGCTCATGGAGGAGGGAATATGTTGTTTGGATGGTTCAGAAAGAGCGCGCCGAAGCGCGAGATCGTAGTCAACGTCGAAAAGTTGGAGACGCGCGTGGCCGTCGTGGAGAACGGACGCGTCGAGGAGTTCCAGGTGGAGCATCCCACCGAGGAGCGGCTGGTCGGCAGCATCTACAAGGGGCGCATCCAGAATCTGGAGCACGACTTGCAGGCTGCCTTCGTGGACATCGGGCTGAAAAAGAACGCCTTCCTGCACTATTGGGATATGCTGCCGGACGATGACAGCCGGCTGGACGACGACGAAGAGAACGCGCGGCCCATGCGGCGCCGGCGCGTCTCGAACGAAGAGATCACGAAGCGCTTTCCGCCGGGATCGGAGATCGTGGTGCAGGTGACCAAGGGTCCGATCGGCACCAAGGGGCCGCGCGTGACCGCCAACCTGAGCCTGCCGGGCCGGTATCTGGTGATGATGCCGGGCACGCGGCTGCGCGGCGTCTCGCGCAAGATCGGCGACGCCAAGGAGCGCCAGCGCCTGAAGAAGATCCTCGACCGGCTGCCGCTGCCGGACGACGCGGGCCTGATCGTGCGCACGGTCGGGTCGGGGGCGAGCAAGCGCGCCTTCGTGCGCGACCTGCGCAACCTGTGGGAGTCCTGGAATGAACTGCAGGACAACATCAAGAACCTGCGCTCGCCGACCTGTGTGTATCAGGAGCCGGATCTGGTGGAGCGCGTGGTGCGCGACTGGCTGACCGAGGAGATCGACCGCGTGACGATCGACGACGAGGACGCCTACACGCGCATCCGCGAGGTGGCGGGCAAAATCTCGCGCCGCGCCAAAAACGTGATCAACCACTACGAGGGCCAACTTTCCATCTTCGAGCACCATGGCATCGAGCGCCAGCTGGAAGAGGCGTTCCGCCGCAAGGTGAACCTCAAGTCCGGCGGCTACCTGGTGTTCGACGAGACCGAGGCGCTGATCGCGATCGACGTGAACACGGGCCGCCATCGCGGCAAGGGCTCGCAGGAGGACGCGATTCTGGAGGTCAACCTGGAGGCGGTGGAGGAGGTGGCGCGCCAGTTGCGGCTGCGGAACATCGGCGGGTTGGTGGTGGTGGACTTGATCGACATGAAGTCGCGCAAGCACCAGAACGCGGTGTACAAAGCCATGAAATCATCCCTGAAGCGCGACCGCGCGCGGACGAACGTGCTGGCGATCTCCGAGTTGGGGCTGATGGAGATGACGCGCCAGCGCCAGGAGGAGAGCCTGCTCTCGCAGATGTACTCGGACTGTCCCTTCTGCCGCGGCCACGGCCTCGTCAAATCGCCGCTGGCGCTGAGCGTGGACATCCAGCGGCAGATCGCCGCGCTGATGCGCAAAGTGCTGCATGAGGGGCGCGATGTGGAGTTGCAGATCGTGGTGGCGCCGAGCGTGCTCGAGCGCCTGCGCACCGAAGACGAGGCGTTTCTGGTGGATCTGCAGCGGCGCTATACCGGGCGGCTCACCTTCAAGTCCGAGATGCACCGCCACCCTGAATCGTTCTGCATTGCCGACGGCCAGACCGGAAAGATTTTGTATTCCGTTGGCGAGGCAAAAACGGTATAACTATGGCGTGGCGTAAAAAGAACGCGGCGTCATCCCAATAAACAGCGAGCACCTGTTATGAAACGAACAGCGATTGTGGCATGGATGGTCGGTCTCATGGTCAGCTTGGCTCAGGCGAGGGGAGGCGGTTCGATACCAACTCCGCGCCTGTCTGCCGATTCGCCGGTGGAGATCACGGCTGAGAAGTTCGAGGTCGACCAGAAGTCGGGGTGGACCACCGCTTCCGGCAATGTGATCATTCGCACCGGCGAGCATGAAGTGAAGGCGGACCGGGTTCGGTTGCACCAAGAGAAAGGTGACGTTCAGGCCCGCGGCAACGTGGTGATCACGCAGCACGGCTTCGGCACCTGGTCTGGCGACTACATCGAGTTCAACTACAAGACCAGCAAGGGCCTCACGGGAACGGGGGATATACGCGCGGGCGACTTCTGGGTGCATGCGCACGAGATGTCGCGCCGCGAGGACGGCCGCTATGAAGCCCGGAACGCGGAGGTGACGACCTGCACCAACGCGCCGGGGCACAGCCACTGGTGCATCACCGGTGACGCTCGCTACAGAGAAAACGACTACATCGAGATTTTCGATGCGGTGCCTTGGCTGTTCGGCGTGCCGGTCGCTTATCTGCCCGTCGTGTATCGCGACCTCGACACGCACTACGGTCTCCGGCTGGTGCCCGGCTACACCTCCCGGTGGGGCGCGTATATGTTGGGCGGTTATGTGTATAACGTCTACGATTCGCCGCGCCAGGCGGGGCCTTCTGCGGACGGCGCGACACATCTGGACTATCGCACGCGGCGCGGCGTGGCGGTGGGGCAGGACTTCATGTGGGACCTGAAGGATTTCGGGCGCGGCAAACTGCAGACCTATTACGCGTGGGATGAGGATCCTCCGGACAGCCTGCGGGATGCCAACTGGATGTCGAAGGTCAATCAGGAACGGTATCGCTTCAAGCTGCATCACGAGGCGGATCTCACCGAGCGCGACCAGTTCATTCTGCAGGGGACGTACTGCAGCGATTCGGAAGTGTCCCGTGACTTCTTCGACAGAGAGAACCGCGGTGAGAGTATCCCGATGAACTTTGCCGCGCTCGAGCACCGCGAACACACGTGGGCTTCGGGTGTAACGGTCAGCGGGCCGCTCAACGATTTCTACGGCGGCGTGTCGCGGCTGCCCGAGGGCTGGCTGAACATCCAGCCGCAGCCGGTCTTCGACACCGGGCTGAACTACGAGAGCCAGACGCGGGCCGGGTATCTGAGTCGCGACGCAGCCTACTACGAGTTGGCGCAGCCGGACTTCATGTACTACCCGGGCTCGTGGGCTGACTACAACCTCACGCGCGTGGACACGGCGCACCGCCTGACCTACCCGATAAAAGTTGGGGATGTTGTGAGCGTGGTTCCGCGTGCGGGCTACCGCTGCACCTACTATTCGGACACAGAGACGGGCAGCGACGTCTACCGTCAATCTGCGGAGCTGGGCGTCGAGGCTTCGATGCGGGCGACCTCCGACTGGAACAATGGCGTCCGCCACGTGATAGAGCCCTACCTCGACTATAGCTACCAGCCTACGTACTACGGCAGCGACAACGGGCGCGTGTATGGGATGGACCACTTCGACCGCTCGATCGAGTGGTTCGATCAGTTCGGGTTCGACGGCGCGTGGCTGCCCTACGATTGGAACGGCGTCCGCCCCGGCGTCCGCAACCTGTTTCAGGAGCGCGATGAGAGCAACGTCATGCGCACCGTCCTCGACTGGGATATGTACGCGGGCGTCCAGTTCGACTCCGACGGGCCGCTCGGCGAGGACGGCGTCCGCCTGATCGGCACGAAGATTCTCTACACGCCGAACAAGAAGCTGGATGTCAAGGCGCAGGCGGAATGGGACAACGAGCAGAACACTGTCGCGTATGCGGACTTGAGCGCGTTCTACAAGCTCACGGAGCGTTTCCGTTTCGGCGGCGGGTATCTGGCGCGCGACCATGATATCTACGACTACGGCAAGTCGCCTGTCGAGGAGTGGAACCGCATGCGTGACAACCTCATCTACTTCGGTTTCACGCACGACATCAACGACACGTGGGCGTGGAGCACCTATGTGCGCTACGACCTGCGCAACAATGACCTCGACGAGGTCGGCGGGTACGTCCAGTACAGCCTCGACTGTCTGGTCTTCCAGTTGCGCTCGGCGTACATAAACGGTTACGAGCGGATCGACGGCACGGAGCGCAACAACGATTTCCGTGTGGCGATCATGATGTGGCTTCGGGCCCAGAAACGGACAACCGCCGACGAGTGGCTCACGTGGTAAACGGGGAGGTGGGCATGGGAACGCAAGTTTCGCGCAGAAAGTTCATGGTTCAGGCCGGCATCGCCGGGGTGGCGCTCGCCGGGGCGTCCGCGGCGACGGCGAAGGTGGAGAGTCAGGTTGTGGAGGCGAAGAAGACGATGGCAGAGAATCCGAAGAAAATTCTGGTGGCAGCCGATCCGTTCGCGGTGACGCTGAAGGACGCGATCGTGGAGCATCTCAAGGGGAAAGGTTACGAGGTCACGGACCTGGGCTCGACCAAGGAGAAGCCGCAGCCGTACTTCGACTGCGCGGTCACGCTCTGCAAAGCCATGCAGGCCGGCCAGGCCGAACGGGCCTTCCTGTTCTGTGGCACGGGCATGGGCATGTCGATTGTGGCCAACCGCTTCAAAGGTGTGACGGCCGCCGTGGTGGAGTCGGTCTTTGCCGCACGGATGAGCCGCGCAATCAACAACGCCAACGTGCTCTGCATGGGCCAGATGATCTGGGGCGAGTGGATGGCCAAAGAGGCGGTAGACGTCTTTTTGAACACGGGATTCACACAAGGCATGGATCAGTTCGCCGGCTTCCTTCATGAGGCGTGCGGCAAAGTCGAGGCGATCCGGCCGTAGAAGCGTGAGGTCTGGATATGGATGTTGTCACGCTGGACGGGGCGACGAAAGCCTTTGGATCGGTTCATGCGGTCAACGGGCTCTCGCTGACGATCCGGCAGGGCGAGATCTTGGGCTTTCTCGGCACCAACGGTGCGGGCAAGACCACGACGATCAAAATGCTGCTGGGCTTCTTCCGCCCGGACACGGGGAGCCTTTCTGTGTTGGGCGGCGACCCGTGCGAACCGGGGACGCGCAGGAAAATCGGGTACATGCCGGAGACGGCGTATTATTACCCGTACCTCACCGTGCGTGAGTTGCTTGCGCTGTATGGCGGCCTCTGCGGCATGACGAAACAGGAGATCCGCGAGGCCTCTGAACGGCTCATCGCGCGCGTCGGCCTGACGGACGCAGGCGACCGGCTGTTGCGGCACTACTCGAAGGGGATGCTGCAGCGGGCTGGGATCGCGCAGGCGCTGCTGCATGACCCCGATCTGCTGATTCTGGACGAGCCGTTCACCGGGCTGGATCCTTTGGCGCGCATCCAATTCCGCGACCTGATTCTGGAGCTGAAGCAGCGCGGAAAAACGGTCTTCTTCTCGTCGCATGAGCTGTCCGAGGCGGAGCTGATCTGCGATCGGGTGGCCATCCTCAAGCGGGGTTCGCTGGTCTGGTGCGGGGCGGTCGGCGAGGTCGTCGGGGACGGCGAACGGAATTTGGAGCGCGTGTTTCTGAGGATGCTGGGCGACCGTGGCGAGGAAGCGGCTCGGCAGAGTCTCGCCCTCCATGGGGGAAAGGCGGGGACCTCTCCGCGAGCCAACGACGGGGAGGTCCGGCCATGAGCGAGCGGACGCGTCAAACCAAAGCGCTGGCGTGGCTGGCGGTCTTGGAGCTGTACCGCCGGAAAGACATGGTGGTGGTGTTCGTGCTCAGCGCGGTGATCCTGTTGCCGCTGGCGGTTTTCACGCCTTTCGGTCTCGCCGGGGCGAGCCGCTATATGAATGAGACGGCCCTCTTGCTGGTGTGGCTCTTCTCTCTGGTGATCGGTCTGGGCGTGTCATCGCGTCTGTTCCCGCCTGAGTTTGAGAGTCGGACGATCTATCCGATGTTGGCCAAGCCTGTGGCGCGGGGTACGCTTTTGGTGGGCAAGTATCTGGGTGCGCTGGCGGCGTCGGTTTCGGCTCTTACCGTGTTCTATCTGGCGTACGGCTTGATGGCGGGCCTGCGACAGGGGGTTTGGTTTCCCGTTGTGTTCCTGCAGGCGTTCGTCCTGCATATCGGCTTTCTGGCGGTCATCACCGCGCTGGGGCTGGCGGGGTCTCTGCTGCTGACGCCGTCGGCAAACCTGACGATGAGCGGGCTGTCGATTGTCGGCATGCTTTTCTTCGGCCAGCGGCTGCCAGCGCTTGCAGCGACCCAGTCGCTGCCGGGACGGACGGTGCTGACGCTGATTCACTGGCTCGGGCCGCACGTGGAGTTCTTTGATCTGCGGCAACGGGTGGTGCACGAATGGCCCGCCATCGGCTGGGGCGTGTGCCTGGTCGTGCTGGTGTACGCCGCGGGTTATGCGGCGGCCTGTCTGGCGGTGGCGGTGGCGGTGTTCCGCAACAAAAGGTTCTGATGTGGCCATGAACAGGCAACGTCTTCAGACATGGCTGGCGGTCTCCGGTGTAGGCCTGGTGGTGGCGCTGGGCCAGGCGATACCCTTCTGCCTTGAAGGCCGGCTTCCGCAGGTGCCGGGTGAAGACGTCGTGGCCTTGGTTTTGGGGGACGCGCGGCTGGAGATCAGCCGTACGCTGGAGGATAAGGCGGAGGAGTATTTCCACGGAGGAGTCCGACATCTGAACTGCACGATGGAGTCGGACGCCGATGAGCGCGGACATGAGGGGCATGATGCCGATGCCCACGGTGACGCTGAGGGCCATGATGATCACGACCACCACGACGCGCCTGCCGCTAAAGGCGTGACAGGGTTCGATCCGTGGTCGTGGGTCGATCAGCATGTGCATGTTCAGGAGCACCGGCATCTCAAAGGCGATCAGACAGTCGAAGTGTTGCCCTGGCTTTGGGCGGCCAGTCGGATGTCGCCGAGGAACACGCAGGCGTATGAAAGCGGCGCTTACGTGCTGGCGTATATCCTCAAGAAGCCCGACGAGGGCGTGCGTCTGCTGGAAGAGGGCGTCCGCAACAATCCGGCAAGCCCGGAGCTCGACTTCTCACTGGGCGAAGTGTTGCTCAACAAACTGCACGATGCGGCGCACGCCGAGCCTTGGTTCGTCTCCACACGCGCCAAGTGCTTGCCTGTTCAGCGCGATGCGGCTAAGGCCGAGGAGCTGATGCAGTTGCGTTTGCGCGCGGTTTTCTATCTCGGTTACATCGCCAAGCAGCGCGGCGACGCCGACCGCGTCCGCGTCTGTCTGGAAGAGGCGGAGTCGCTGGAGCCGCAACATGAAGTCGTGCGCGACCTGCGGGCACTGCTGGAAACATCCGGAACCAAACAATGAGCGGGAGAAGCAATATGGAAAAGCGGTGGGCCGGAGCGGCTCTTCTGACAGGGATTTTGGCGGTCATGTTCTTGGTGTCGGGCTGCCTTCATGCCCAGATCGGGAACGGGTGATGTTGGGACGCGGCTGACGCGGATCTGATCGGATGTCGGAAACCTACACAGAGGCACGGAGCGCCTGCTTTGCGGTGGTGGACTTCGAGACCACGGGCGCGGTGCCGGGTTTCGCCGTGGAGCCGTGGCAGATCGGCGTCGTGCGCGTGCGCGGCGGCCGCGTTTGCGCGGACGAGGCTTTCGAGGCGCTCGTGCACGTCGGCGACCGGCCCTTCAATCCGCGCGCACCTGGGCGGCACGCGCAGCTCCGCGACCGGCTGGCGGCCGCGCCAGCGGCGGGCGATCAGTGGCCCGAATGGGAGCTGTGGCTGACGGGCGTGCCGCTCGTGGCACACAACGCGGGGACTGAGCGCTCGGTGCTGACCCGGCTCGCACCGCTGCACAGGCTGGGTCCTTGGGTGGATACGCTCACGCTGGTGAGGAGGGCGTACCCGGCGCTGGCGTCCAAGGCGCTGGAAGAAGTGACCGGGGCGTTGGGGCTGACGGGGCGTGTGCGGTCGCTCTGCTCCGGACGGGAGGCGCACGACGCACTGTACGACGCCTTTGCCTGCGCCGTTGTGCTGGAACACCTTCTTCAGCTGCCCGGCTGGGAACGCGTGACCGTCGCGGCGCTGGCGGGAAAATAGGCGGTCAGGGCACGGCAGGCTGTGCCCGTATCAGAGAGAAGAAATTATGAAGCTTTTGGTTGCGACAAGGAACAGGCACAAGCTGGAGGAGATCCTGCAGATTTTCGCTTTGCCGGGCATGACGCTTTTGGCGGCGGACGAGGTGCCGGGGCTGCCAGAGGACGTGGTCGAGGATGCTGAGACGTTCGAGGGGAATGCCTTGAAGAAGGCGCGCGAGCTCTGCCGCGCATCGGGCCTTTGGACGCTCGCCGACGATTCGGGTCTGGAGGTGGCGGCTCTGAACAACGCGCCGGGCGTGTACTCGGCGCGGTATGCGGGCGAGCCGTGCAGCTATCCGGCGAACAACGCCAAGCTGCTGCGAGAGCTGGCGGGAAAGGCCGACCGTCGCGCGCGCTTCCGCTGTGTGATCGCCCTCTGCGCGCCGGATGGCCGCGAGTGGACGGTGGACGGAAGCTGCCCCGGCCGGATCATCCGCGAGACGCGCGGCGCAAACGGGTTCGGCTACGACCCGCTCTTTGTGCCGGACGGCTTCGAGCAGACGTTCGCCGAACTGGACGGTGCCACCAAGAACCGCATCTCGCACCGCGGCAACGCGCTGCGTCAGGCGGCCGCCGAGTGGCTCGCGCTGCTTTCCGAGTGACGGGTCAGGCGTACGAACCGTAGGTGTGCGCAGTCGTGTAGAGCCCCATGTCGTAGGAATAGGGGTGGAGCGCCTGCTCCGGATCGGCCAGCCGGTTCTCGCGGTACTGCGACGGCGAGAGCCCCGTGAGTTTCTGGAAACGGCGTGAGAAGTAGAGCTGGTTCACGAAGCCCACCTGCGCAGCGACCTCTTTGATGCTCAGGTGATTGAGGAGCAGCAGTTTTTTTGCGTAGTCGATGCGCTGACGCTCGATGTACTGTTGGGGTGAAAGCCCGAACAGGCTCTTGAAGTGGCGGAAGAGCTGGCAGTAAGAGAGGTTTGCGAGACGGGCCAACTGGTGATAGTCGGGCGTCTCGCTCAGCGTGACGCGGATGTAGTCGACGACACGGGTCAGCCGCACGTCCTGCGCATCAGCGGGCCTTTTCCCTTTCGGTTTCATGGGGCTACTGGACGTCGCTCTTTGCCGGCGGCGGCAGGGTGATTCTCCAGAGGCGGCAGATGTTCTTGGCGATGTCGGTGTTGTCGACCGTGCCGCCGAAAAGCTGCGCCCCAGGGCCATAGGCATAGAGCCTGACGGGGGCGCTGGTGTGGCTCGTGGTGGCGTAGTTGATGACGAGTTTTCCGGGCGGATTGTTGGTTATACAGCAGGTCAGCCCGCCCGTCTCATGGTCGGCGGTGACCAGCACGAGCGTGTCGCCCCGCTTGCGCGCGAACTCGACGGCGGTCTTCACGGCCCAGTCCACTTGGATGGTGCCGCGCACGGACAGCTCGGGTTTGTTGCCGTGCCCGCCGCCGTCGGTGATGGTGCATTCCGTCATCAGGAAAAAGCCCTTGTCGTTCTTCGCGAGCCGCGCGAGGGCTGTCTCGGTGAGCTCCCCTAGGCACGTTTCGGAATCCAACGTGCCTTTGCCCATAAAGCCGAGCACACGCTTATCTTGGGGCGCTTTTGCGAATGCGGCGAGATCTTCGGACACGGCGTAGCCGGCGGCGGTCATTTCGTCCAGCACGCGGCGTTTGTCTGTGCGCTGGCCTCCGTCGGCCTTGGGCAAGAACCAGGCCTTGCCGTTGCTGTTGCCCAGCAAAATGTCGAACCCGCTGGCAGCTGCGTCTTGAGCCACGCCCTGGTAAGAGCCTCGGCTGACTTCGTGTGCGAAGAAGCCGGCGGGTGTGGCTCCGGTGATGGCGTCTGAAGTGATGAGGCCGACGGCGCGGCCCTCCCTGTGCGCGGCTTCGGCCAGGGAGGTGACGCGGCACTTGTCGGGGGTCAGCCCAAGGTGCCCGTTGTCGGTTTTGTAGCCGCAGGCGAAGGCGGTGGCGGCAGCGGCAGAGTCGGTGACCTCGGAGCTGGACGAGCGGGTGGTGCAGAAGCCGGCGACGGGCAACTGCTCGAAGAGGAGCTGGCCCTCGGCTTTGTGCTGGTACAGGGAGGTCAGCTTGAGAGCGCCCTGTCCCATGCCGTCGCCGATGACCAGGATGATGTTCTTGGGAACGGCGGAGTCGGCCGATTTGGCGAGCGGCGTGTCGAGGGTCGGCGCGGTGTATTTCTTGTCGAGCGTCAGGTCGGCTTGGATCGGCTTAAGCGCCGCTTCGTCGCCGATGCTGGCGGCAGCGATCATCCAGGTCGAATCTCTGGACTCGAGTCGCACGGCCTTGACGGCAAGGGGTTTGAGAGGAAAGCGCGAGGCGAAGAGGGAGACCTGCGTGTTGCCGTTGTAGGCGGTCCAGCCGCGGGCGGCGTTCTTGTAGCTGTCCGGGCTGGTCCAGTCGCCTGCGTCGCGTCCGAAGCGCACGTGGGTCTCGGCTTTGGAGCCGTCGGCATAGTCGATGACGATCACGCCGGTCATTTTCTGCGCTTGGGCGGGAGGGCACCAGGCGGCCGCATGGAGAAGATAGAGGCACTGGCCGCGCAACTCCGGGACGGGGATTGTGGCCTTTGAGGGAATGTAGGCCCGCGTGGGACCGCCTAGCACGATGCAGGCTTTGCCGCCCTGGGCCGATTCGTCAAGGACGTCGAAGGGAATGCCGGCTGCGGTCAGGCGCCCCGCCTTCAGAACGTGCAGGTCATTGCCGCCCTGGTCCGTCCAGCCGCCTTGGCGGTCGTCTGCCTGTGTGTCAGAGAAGCTGGAGTTGGCTCCGGTCGTCAGGGGCAGCGGGGTGATCGCCGCGGAGGCCGTCAGAACAGCGCAGAGCGCGAGCATGAAAAGGAGGGACAAACGGCAGGGGGCGGCGGCAACGCGCATAAAAAATCCTTTGTCGATCGGTTTGGGCAATCAAAGAGAGGTGGAATTTTATCACATCCGGCGGTTTTGTAACTCAAAATCTGGGTTGTGAGGATGGCGTCGCGCATGGTATATTCATCTCATCACTATGCTGATAAAAGGGGGCGTATGCGAGAGGTTCAGGCTTCCAGACGCGGTTTTCTGAAAGGTGGGCTGGTGTCGGGGGCAGCCATCGGTTTCCCTGCGATTATTCCGGCCCGCGTGTTGGGACAACAGGCGCCTTCGAAAAAGATTCAGGTGGGTGTGATCGGGTGTGGCCGCATTGCGGGCGGCATGGACATTCCCGGCATGTGGCAGAATCAGGATTTGGCTGCAATTGTGGCGCTGTCGGACTGCGACGCCAAGCGTATGCGCACGACCCAGCAGAAAACGAAGGCACTGTTCGAGGGCGATTTGCCGGCTCTCAAGCTCTGCCAAGACTACCACGAGCTGCTGGCTGACAAGTCCATTGACGCGGTGCTGATCTGCACGCCGGACTTCTGGCATGCGCAGCAGGCGATCGAGGCCGCCCTCGCCGGCAAAGACGTGTACGTTCAGAAGCCGCTCGCCATGACGGTTTACGAGAGCCGGGCCATCGTGGAGGTTATGAAGAAAACCGGGCGCATCTTCCACATCGGGACTCAGCAGCGTTCCGAAGGCAAGAGCACGTTCGGGCCGCAGTTCCGCAAGGCGGCTGAGTACGTGTTCAACGGTCGCCTCGGACGGATCAAGACGATTGAGGTGGGCTTGCCGCAGGACCCGGCTGAGCCGGCCGATTGGCCGCTGGAGCAACCGGTTCCCGCTACCCTTAATTTCGATCTGTGGCAGGGATACACGCCGCTGGCGAAGTACTCCGAACTGCGCACGCATCCCCAGGGCAAAGGCGGCGACGCGGACTTTGGCCGCCCCGGCTGGATGGTGATGCAGCAGTACAGCATGGGCATGATCGCTAACTGGGGTGCGCACCATATCGACATTGTGCAGTGGGCTCTTGGGATGGAGAACTCCGGCCCCGTCAAGATCCGAGGCAAGGCCGATTTTCCCAAGCGGCGGCTGTGGAATGCGCACGGCAAGCTCGACGTGAAGATGGAATATGCGAGCGGGACGGTGCTGCATGTGGCGGACGAGAGCGTCTATCCCAATGGCGTTCGGTTCGTAGGTGAGAAGGGCTGGATCTTTTGCGGCCGCGGTTCGGTGAAGACCATGTCAGATGATCCGGGCGGCGGCAAGCACGGCTATTGGCGTCCTCTGGAGTCGAGTGCGCCTGCGCTTATTACAGGTGAGGTTGAGCATAAGCTCGCGCGCAACCCGCAGACCCATCACCGCGTCTGGCTGGATAGCATTCGCTCGCGTCAGCCCACCAACACGCTTCCGGAATCGGCGCACCGCACGACGACGGCGTGCATTCTGGCCTACACGGCGATGAACCTGAAACGCCCGCTGGTGTGGGATCCTGTGGCCGAGCGCTTCGTGGGCGACGACGGGGCCAACGCCACGCTGTCGCGGCCCGAGCGCGCTCCCTACGGCGTCCGCAACGCGCTGAAGCGGGCGGGCTGGGAGACAAAAGCCTGATCTTCTTAAACCACAGAGACACGAAGTCACCAAGAAGAGAGCGGTTGTTCCCCCTTTTGTCTTAGAGTCTTTGTGTTAACACGGGCTTATTTGTTTTTGCCAGGACGGGTCATAGCATGAGAGGTGGACAATGGCAGTGCTGATCTACACGCGGAATCATACGCCGGATGGAAAGGGCTTCGTGCACGACAACATCGCGGTGTGCGCCGCGGCGCTGAAGGAGCTGTGCGCGAAAGAGGGCTTGCAGGCCGAGGTGTCGGACGATCCAACGGTCTTTTCCGCGGCCGGCTTTGCGAAACGTGAGGCGGTGGTTTTCGCGAACAGCAACAACGAGGCATTCGCGACCGACGCGCAGCGCGGCGCGCTGCTGGACTATGTGTATCGGGGCGGAGCCTTCATGGGCATTCATTCCGCGACCGGGTCGGAGCGCCAGTCCGAGGCGTTCAAGCAGATGCTGGGCGGACGGTTCGCGTGGCATCCGCCGCTGCAGCCCTTCACGATGCGCGTGAACGACCGGCGGCATCCCGCCACGGCGCACGTGGGCGAGACGTGGGCGTGGGCCGACGAGGCCTACGTGTGCGACTGCGAGCCGGACGTCCACGTGCTGCTCGACCTCGATGTGGCGACGCTGGTCAAGGCGCCGCGCGACAAGCGGCTGGACACTTTCGTGAATGGACATTATCCGCTGGCGTGGTGTCGGCGGCACGGCGACGGGCGCGTGTTCTACACGGCGCTCGGGCACAAGAAAGAGTACTATCAGGACGCGGCATTTCGCACGCACCTGATCAAAGGGTTGCTCTGGACGATGGAAAAAGGAGAATAGCGATGATGACGGTTTCAAGACGCGGGTTCATGCAGGCGGGCGGCATCGCGGGCGCGATGGCGGTGATGCCGAATCTCATTCCGGCGCGCGTGCTGGGGCAGGCGGCGCCGAGCAAGCTGATCAATGTGGGCATCGTCGGGTGCGGGCGCATCTCGTCGACGCTGGAGATGCCAGGCCTGTTTAAGTTGACAGAGCTGGCGCGCATCGCGGCGGTCTGCGACCTGGACTCCAAGCGGCTGGCCTTCGCGAAGCAGCGCGTTGAGACCGAGTACAAGAAGCGCCTCAAGACCGACAGCTACACGGTCAAGACCTTTGGTAACTACCATGAGATGCTGGCGGACAAGGGCATCGACGCGGTGATGGTTTGCGTGCCCGACCACTGGCATGCGCTGTGCGCGGTCGAGTGCGCACTCGCGGGCAAGGACATCTGGGTGCAGAAGCCGTTCGCGCAGACGATCCACGAAGGACGCTCGCTGGTAGAGGTGGTGCGCCAGAAGGGCACCGTCCTGCAGGTCGGCTCGCAGCAGCGCTCGAGCAAGCAGTTCCGCACGGCTTGCGAACTGGTGCGCAACGGCCGCCTCGGCCAGATCAAGCGCGTGGAGGTCGGCTTCGGCAAGGACAAGGACGGCGGACGCAAAGAGGAAATGCCGGTGCCCGCGAACCTCGATTACAACACGTGGCTGGGGCCGACGCCGCTGGCCTATTACACCGAGGACCGCGTGCACAACCAGGACACGGCCAAGCTCGGCACCCGCCCGGGGTGGATCCAGATGGAGCCGTACGGCTGGGGCATGATCACCAACTGGGGCGCGCACCACATGGACATCGTGCAGTGGGGCCTCGGAACGGAAGACTGCGGGCCGCTGGAAGTGTCCGGCACCTGCGGCTGGATGACCAAGGGTCTCTGGAACGCGCACGCCGAGTTCGACCTGCTCTACAAGTACCCTAAGAACATCGATGTGAGCGTGTGCAACAAGTATCCGAACGGCGTGCGCTTCATCGGCGAGAACGGCTGGATCTTCGTGAGCCGCGGCGCGGAGAAAGTCACGGCCAGCGATCCGACCATGCCGGGCAAGTCGCTGAAGGCGCTCGACGCGAGCGACCCGAAGCTGCTCGACGCTCCGCTGGACTCGAGCGCGGTGCGCCTGCATGTGAGCGACGACCACGTCAAGGACTGGCTGGTCGCGATCAAGGGCCGCACGACCGCCGTGACCAATGCCGAGAGCGGACACCGCTCGACCTCGGTCTGCACGCTGGGCCACATGTGCATGAAGACCGGCAAGGCGCTCAAGTGGGACTGCAAGACGGAGACCACCGACAACGCCGAGGCGAACAAGCTGATGGCGTGCCCCGAGCGCGACCAGTTCAGCATCCCGAAGGTGCTGAAGGCGGCGGGCGTCACGGTGAAGGTGTAAGAGAAGTAGGGGCAGGCCTCCGTGCCTGCCCTCTTTCGAGGGAGCAAAATGAACAAGATTATCGTATGCGCAGGCGCGGCAGCCGTGCTGCTGGCCGGTTGCGAGACTTCCAAAGAGTGTGGCGGAAAATGCAAAGAGGGGCAGACTGTGAAACTGATCACCTTGGATCCGGGACATTTCCACGCGGCTCTCATCCAGAAGCGCATGTATCCTGACGTGTCGCCCAAGGTGCATGTGTATGCGCCGGAAGGCAACGACCTGAAGCTGCACCTCGACCGCGTCAACGGCTTCAATACGCGTGCTGAGAATCCGACCAAGTGGGAGACCGACGTCTACACGGGCTCGGACTTCTTCGAGAAGATGCTCAAGGACAAATCCGGGAATGTGGTCGTGCTTGCGGGCAACAACTCGCGTAAGACCGAGTACATCCTGAAGAGCGTCCAGGCTGGCTTCAATGTGCTTTCGGACAAGCCGATGGCGATCACGCCGAAGGACTTTGAATTGCTCAAGCAGGCGTTCGAGGTGGCCAAGCAGAAGGGTGTTCTGCTCTACGACATCATGACCGAGCGTTACGAGATCACGACGATCCTCCAGCGGGAGCTGTCGCGGTTCCCCAAGGTGTACGGCACACAGGAAACGGGCACGCCGGATGATCCGGCGGTGACCAAGGAGAGCGTCCACCACTTCTGCAAGCTGGTGGCGGGCAAGCCGCTGCAGCGCCCGCCGTGGTACTACGACACGCGCCAGCAGGGCGAGGCGATCGTGGATGTGACCACGCACCTGACCGACTTGGTGCAGTGGGAGACCTTTCCGAACGTCATGCTCTCGCCTTCCGACGTGAACGTGGTGAAGGCCCGCACGTGGGCCACGCCCATCACGCTGGAGCAGTTCAAGACCTCCACGTCGACGGACCAGTGGCCTGCCTATCTGAAGCAGGACCTGGATCAGAGCGGCGTCCTGCAATGCAAGGCGAACGGCGAGTTCACGTATGCGATCAAGGGCGTGTACGCCAAGGTCTCGGTGCTCTGGAACTTCCAGCCGCCGGCGGGCACGGGCGACACCCACTACTCGCTGATGCGCGGCACGCGCGCGTCGCTGATCATCGAGCAGGGACAGGCCGAGAACTACAAGCCGGTGCTGTATGTCGAGCCTCGGCGCGGCACAGGCGTCAAACCGGAGGAGATCGATGCCGCGCTGAAAGACGCGATGGCTGAGATCAACAAGACCTATCCGGGCGTGAGCTTCGAAAAGCACGAGACCGGCTGGCGCGTCAACGTTCCCGCGCAGTACGCGCACACCCACGAAGAGCACTTCGGCCAGGTGGCGGAGAAATATCTCGGCTTCCTCAAGAACCGCGACATGCCGGCGTGGGAAGTGCCGAACATGCTCGTCAAGTACTCCACCCTGATGGAGGCTTACAGGAAGAGCCGGTAAGCGAGAGGAGCAACCAATGCCTGAGATCAGCAGGTTCCTTGGGATTGTGATTGCAATCTACTGGCAAGAGCACGGTGTGCCGCACTTCCATGCGAAGTATGGTGGGCAGAGAGCCTCGTTCTCAATTGAAGACCTTCGGCTTCTTGAAGGAGCGCTTGCACCCCGTGTGATGGCGTTGGTTCTGGAATGGGCATTTCTGCACCGTGATGAGCTGATGGAAGACTGGAAGCTGGCCGTCGCCAAGAGACCGCTTCGGCCGATTGAGCCGCTTGCATAGGAGTTTGAGCGATGCATTATATTACGGATGTCGAATATGAGGCGGGCTATTGCCTGCGGCTCCGGTTTGAAGACGGGAACCTGCGGAGGGTCGATTTGGCCGACCATCTCGACGGCGAAGTGTTCGAGCCATTGCGGGATGCTGGCCGATTTCAGACGGCCCATTTGAATGCGGACATTGACACCGTCGTATGGGATAACGGTGCGGACATGTCGCCCGACTTCCTGTATGCGATCAGCTCACCGGTCGAGGAAGTGCCAGCCGTCAGGGTGGCCGAAGGCCGGGCGGCGTACGATTGCGCCGAGAGTTGAGCATTGTAGCCCCGCGTCTCGCGCTTGAACTAATTGAGCGTGCGCGTGCGGGGTGACACGTAGTGGCGTGTGGCAGGGCCGTAGGCGATGACCTTTATGACGCGGGGATGGGATCCCCGCGCCGCGTGCGTTTTTTTGAGGTGTACGCAATGGCAAAGCACGAATACTAAAAAGTGCTGATCCTAACTTGACGAACTCTGAAAGACTTGTCACAGTTCTATACGTAAGTGACAGGAGATTGTATAAGTGCGCCTATAAGGGCAAGGATGTTGGGGATGGGCACATCACAAAATATACTGAAGATAATGCCGGCTCTGACTGTCTGCCTGCTCACACAAGGCTGTGTGGGAGTCGCCGTGTTAGGCACAAGAACGCAAACACTTGATCCACCGGCTATAAGAAGCCCGGCCCAATTCGACTCTGTTTGGGAATGGGGCGGCTCTAAGAATATCCCCAATATTACGGGCGATTCATTACGGGCCAAATGGGGCGAACCGGCAAGTGTCGAGCCTTCTTCGACAACAAGCCCGGACGAACTCTGGACCTACAAATTCGGCCATTTCTGGTGCGGCCTCGTACTCAGCCCTGTAGTGACGGTCCCCTTGCTTCTGCCCGTCGGGAGACATAAGGTGGTTTTCTTCGTGCGGGAAGGCCAGGTCATCAAAGCAGAAGTCGTAAAATCCGGCAGCGCCGGGGCTGTATTCTTTTTATTGTCGGCAGAGGGGCCGTGTAAAATGGTTTGGAGCGATTATAGAAAACAAGTGCACACCGTAAAGCCCGCCGAGCCTGCCGTTCCCATTAAACCACCTGATGAGGCTCAATTTCATTTGCTTGACTCTAAATTTTGACCGTTATCATGCCCTGTTATAGTATCCGGTATAAGGAATAATTTAATGGTGATGCCAATCCAGAGGTCAAATGAATCCGAATGGCCAGGATGGAAATGGTGGCTGATCGGTACTGCAGGTGCATCCGTCATTTTCGCTGGCATCTGGGGACTGTGCACGCAAGACAAGACGCAAGCGCTGCTCGCAGCCGCGATTCCTTGGGCCTTTATCGGCGGCTGCCTATGTATCGCATTGTCTTGGGCAATCGTTATGATTCCGCTCTTGAGCCTTGTCGGTAAGATGTTCGGTGGAAGCAAGAAGCGAGAGAAGAAATGAGAGGCAACCAGATACGATGTCATTCTCGCTGCCCCTTGTTCATTTTGGTGTACGCTATCCACTCGTCTGCCGCGAGCAGTCGGTTGCCGACGCGGTAGCGCGGCTTTACGGATTTCGACTCGGGCACGAAACTGTCTTTCATGATTTCGAGGTGAAAGACCCGGTTGTCGTCGTCGTTCTCCTCCGGTTGGATCCCGCCGTTGGTGTCGTAGATGTTCAACGTGGTCCCTTCTGGTAGGGACAGTTCCCCAAAACGTCCGCCGGTCGCCGCGCTCATTGCTCTGCGGACGCCTCAGTTCGACAGGCTCACGGCAGGCGGGGGAGGCGTCCCTACCCTTTGCGTCCTTGCGTCTTTGCGTTATAACCGCTCAGTTCTCCAAATAGTTCCCGAACAAATTGTTGAGGTGGCTGGGGAGTCTCTGCTATTGTCTAAACTGTCAAGGGGGCGACTATGGTGCGGTTCTTCTCTGTGTGTTCGCGTGGGCGGTCTCGGCTCTGGGGTTTGCCTATGCCCAGTCGGCAGCCACCGCACGTCCGAACATCTTGTTCGCGCCAAGCAAACAGAGGGACAAGTATTAGGCGTGTTTGGTATTAGGTGTGTTTTCACGGCGTGGAACTGGGATACTCGCGTCGTACGACGATATTGACTTCCCCTTCGTGCTAGGCTTTATGCGAGACTTCCGAGTCATTCAAGGCGCGTTGCAGTATATAGGCTACTTCGATGTTGGTCACAAGGAAATGACATGAAGCAATTTACAATCGCAATATTTCTTTTCCCGTTGAGCCTATTCGCAACGGAGACTAACGGCGCAGTCAGAGCACAACAGGCAAATACAGAGAACGCCATCCGCATCGACCTTGGACCGTCGGAGACGGTGCTGGCTGACAACGCCCTCGGGTTACGGGCTTTCCCAGACGGCCGCCTCTCGGTGATAAGAACAAAGCCCGAGTGTCGCGTGATCCTCGCCGCAGGAGTATCGTCGTTCCTGCTCGAAGGTCCGGACTTGGGGAAATTCATCAAAGCCACGATGGTTCTCGCTAAAGGAAAACAGGGTGACAGCGATAACGGCTACGCTGGTGTCAACGCAGTGATGCGGGCTAAGACCGGAGAACTGCTGGCGATTTACCACGCCGAGGATCAAGAGGGGATGCAGAGCGCAGGCAGCGGGATTCCCGGATTCTGCTGCAGTGTGGCAATGGCGGTGTCGAGGAATGACGGCTCCACCTTCGAGAAACGCGGCTCGGTAATCACTGGCCAGGTCCCGAAGAATCCGAAAGGGACGCCAGATCAGGGAGTTGGCGAACCATGTTTGCTGACAGAGCCGACTGGTAAATATCTTTTCGCCTACTATACCTCCCATGAGCGAATGAACGGCCGCAATGTGGATATCTGCCTGGCCCGCTGCCTCATGGCAGACGCAATGAAACCCGGTGTGTGGAAGAAGTTCCACGCTGGAGGATTCAACGAGCCGGGTTTGGGTGGAAAGGACACACCCGTGCTCACCACCGGCCAACAGAATGAAGACGCATTATTTCCATACGTCTTTTATATTCCGGAACTGAGACAGTTCGTGATGACCTTTTGTCTAAATGCCTGGCGGGAGGGCAGCAACGCCAACCGTAGCGGAATCTATGTGAGTTTCTCTGATGACGGTATCAGTTGGCCGCTCGAAAGGATGCAGCAGATCTGGAAGGTGCCTGTGATTGCTCGGGAAGGTGTTGAAGTTGCGTGGCATCCGACGTTCATTCCTGATGAAACAGGCGGGACACGGGGCTGGCTCTACTACGGATACAGCTGTAACTGGGGGTGGAAATCGCCGGCCACACCGCATTACCTCGCCCGTCGGAGAATCGAGATTAGAAAACAGTGAGAACTAAACTAAGGGACAGGTCTTGGAGAACTAAGGGACAGGTCTTGAGAAGAAAAATGAGGAGTCACTGGCGGTGGTAAAGTGTGAGGCAAAGAGAGGCGGGGAGGTGCTTTATGCGGCATGCGCGGGTTAAAATCGAGGGTGCGGCGTGCTACCACGTGGTGAGCCGAATTGTTGACCGGAACTTCAGACTGGACGATGCCGAGAAGGAGATTTTCCGGAAGATGATGCGCAAGGCGGAGGCGTTCTCCGGCGTGCACGTTCTGACGTACGCGGTGATGTCCAGCCACTTTCACCTGCTGGTCGAGGTGTCCGAACGGGGAGATGTGGACGAGGCGGAACTGCTCCGGCGGATGACGGCGCTTTATGGGGCGGCGCATGTGCGAATCCTGGCAAAACAATGGACGGAGTGGCGCGGGCAGGGATCAGCCTATCTCGTTGAGGATCAGCAGAATAGGTTGAGGCTGCGGATGGGGGGATATCAGCGCTTTCGTCAAGACACTGAAGCAGCGATACAGCATGTCGTACAACGCTCGGCACAAGCGTTCGGGTACGCTGTGGGAGGAGCGCTTCAAAAGTGTCCTAGTCGAGAACGGTGAGAGCGCGAAGGCGACCGTCGCGGCGTACATCGACTTGAACCCGGTGCGCGCGAAGATCGTCGCGGATCCGAAGGACTACCGCTGGAGCGGGTACGGCGAAGCGTGCGGTGGCGAGAAGGCGGCGCGTGAAGGGCTCGTTGCGGTGCACGGCTCGCGGCATTGCGAGCAGGCGGACGCGTGGCGGCACGTCAGTGCGCGATACCGTACGCTGCTCTACTACGCCGATGGCGGGGAGCGTCCGGCGGCTAACGGCGGTCGGGGTAATGCGCAAGCGCAAGGGTATCGCGGCTACAGAGGTCGACAAAGTGCTCGAACGCGGCGGGAAGCTTCCCCTGCCGGAGATTCTGCGGTGCCGCGTGCGGTACTTCACGGACGGCATGGCGATCGGCGGCAGGGAGTTCGTGGAGCGGGTTTTCAATGAGAACAAGGGGCTTTTTGGCTCGAAACGCAAGGACGGTGCGCGGAAGATGCGGTTCGGCGAGTGGGGCGGGCTTCGGACAGTTCGCGCGCTGCGGATCGCACCCGTGTCCGTTCCGGTGATCACGTGCGCTTGATCGGGACAGGCCGGCTTTGTTGGCTTAATGGTTCTGATAATCTGTAAATCCTGTCAGAAGAAATTGAATTCCAAATAGTTCCCGAACAAATAATTGAAGCGGCTGGGGAGTCTCTGCTATTGTCTTAACCGGCAAGGGGGCGAATATGGTGAGTTTTTTTCTCTGTGTGTTCGCGTGGGTGGCCTCAGTTCAGGGGCTCGCCTATGCCCAGTCGGCAACCCCCGCGAAACCCAACATTCTGTTCGCGCTGGCGGATGACTGGGGCTACGGCCACGCGGGCGCGTACGGCTGTAAATGGGTCAAGACTCCGGCCTTCGACCGCGTGGCGCGCGACGGTGTGCTCTTCACGCACGCCTATACGCCGACCGCCAAATGTGCGCCGTCGCGGGCGAGCATTCTCACGGGCCGCAATCCGTGGCAGCTTAAGGCCGCCGCGAACCACTGGTGCTATTTTCCGCCGGAATTCAAGACCTACGCCGAGGCGCTGGAAGAGAACGGCTACTTCGTGGGCCGCACGCTGAAGGGCTGGGCTCCGGGTGTGGCCAAGGACGCCTCGGGCAAACCTCGGCAGATGGCCGGAAAGGCCTTCAACAAGCGCACGCTGACGCCGCCGACGAAGGGCATCAGCAGCAACGACTATGCGGCGAACTTCGAGGA
>Ga0118677_10000605_pt1 | contig 78646 bp, 47 predicted proteins | sample AliMusrvi5mmetaG_FD_86154 | JGI IMG/M metagenome (GOLD analysis project Ga0118677, IMG submission 86154) | reverse complement strand
GACCCAAACCGGGGTGGAGGCCGTCGGCGATGAGGGTGAGCGAGTCGTGCCGGTGATCGTCGGCGGCTGATTCGTGTTGATCGTGAAGGTCTTCGAGCCGGTGGCCGACGTGTAATCGGTGCTCCCGGCGAAGGTGGCCACCGCCGTATAGGTCCCCACGGTGCTGGGGGCCGTCGCGGAGCCGTTGCCGCTGGGCGTGCTGCCCACGTAATAGAGGAGCGTCGGCGTGACGCCTTCCAGGCTCGACGCCGTGCCGCTGACGCCGGTGACCGTCGCCGTGGCCGGATAGGGCGAGCCGGTATAGACCCCGCCGGCGTCCGTGACCGTGACCGTCGGCGTCGCCTGGGTGATGATGAACGTCGTCGAGCCGGTGGCCGATGTGTAATCCGTGCTCCCGGCGAACGTCGCAACGACCGTATACGTGCCTGCCGTGCTGGGGGCGGTCGACGAGCTGTTGCCGCTGGGCGTGCTGCCCACATAGTAGAGGAGCGTCGGCGTGACGCCTTCCAGGCTGGACGCGGTGCCGCTCACGCCGGTTACCGTGGCTATCGCCGGGTAGGTGGAACTGGTGTAGACCCCGCCGGCATCCGTCACGGTCACCGAGGGCGTCGCCTGAGTGATGATAAAGGTCGTCGACGCGGTGGCCGACGTGTAGTCCGTGCTCCCGGCGAACGTGGCTACGACCGTGTACGTGCCTGCGGTGCTGGGAGCCGTTGACGAGCCGTTGCCGCTGGGCGTACTGCCGACATAATAGAGGAGCGTCGGGCTGACTCCCTCGAGACTGGATCCGGCGATTCCACTCAGTCCGGCCACGGTCGTGGTGGCCGGATAGATCGAGCCGGTGAAGAGTCCGCCGCCGTCGGTCACGTTGACTGTCGGCGTCGCCTTGCCGTAGGAGAACTGGTCGGGCAAGGTAATCGCCGACGTGCCATAGGCCGTGGTGACGGTGATGTCGACGGTGCCGGCCGTGCCGGCGGGGCTCAGGACGGTGATTTGCGTCGCCGTGTCATTGACGATCGTGGCCGGCGTGCTGCCGAACAGGACGGCCGTTGCGCCCGCCAAATTGGTTCCGGTGATGGTCACCGACGTGCCACCTGCCACAGAACCCGCATTCGGGCTGACGCTGCTGATTGTCGGCGTGACCGCGCTGATCGCGAATGTCGTCGAATCGCTGGCCGACGTGTAATCGGGGCTCCCCGCGAACGTGGCCACCACTGTGTACGTGCCCACGGCGCTGGGGGCGGTCGAAGAGCCGTTTCCGCTTGGGATGCTGCCGACGTAATACAGGCACGTCGGCGTGACCCCTTCCAGACTTGCGGCCGCGATACCGCTCACGCCGGTCACCGTCGCGGTTGCCGGGTAGGTCGAACCCGTGTAGGGACCGCCTGCATCTGTCACGTGAACCGTCGGCGTCGCCTGGGTATACGTGAATTGATCGGCCGAACTGGTCACCGACGAGCCGGAGGTCGTGGTGACGGTAATATCGATGGTGCCTGCCGTGCCAGCGGGGCTCAGAACGCCGATTTGCGTCGCCGTGTTATTGACGATCGTGGCCGGCGTGCTGCCGAACAGGACGGCCGTCGCACCGGAAAGATTGGTTCCGATAATGGTCACCGACGTGCTGCCCGCGAAGGAGCCCGAGTTCGGACTGATGTCGCTGATCGTCGGCGCGGCCGACGCGATCGTGAAAGTCTTCGAGGCGTTGGCCGCCGCGTAATTCGTGCTCCCGGCAAACATGGCCAACGCGGTATAGGTGCCCACGGCACTGGGGGCGGTCAACGAGCCGCTGCCGCTGGCCGTGCTACCGACGTAATACATGACCAGCAGTCCGACGCCTTCGAGACTGGACACCGCGATACCGCCGACGCCGGTCACGGTCGCGGTGGCCGGGTAGGTCGAACCGGAGTACACGCCGCCCGCATCGGTCACGCTTACGGTCGGCGTCGCCTTCGGGTAGGTGAACTGGTCGGCCGGCAGGACAGGCGAGGTGCCATTGGCCGTCGTGACCGTCACGTCGACCGTGCCGGCGACGGCCGCAGGGCTCGTCACCACGATTTGCGTGGCCGTATTGCTGACGATCGTTGCGGGCGTGCTGCCGAAGCTCACGGCCGTGGCACTGCCGAGATTGCTCCCGTTGATCGTCACCGGCGTGCCGCCCGCGATTGTGCCGGAAGTCGCACTAAGGCCGGTAACCACCGGCGCCGTGCCGCTCTGCACTGTGTACGTGTCGCTGACGCTCGGGGCCGCGGGCGGATCGTAAGTTACCAAACCGTTTTTGTCGGTCGCCGTGACATAATAACTGACCGTCGTTCCCGCGGCCTGCGCCGGGATCTGAGCCCCGTAGACGCCGTCGCCAGCGGCCCCATCGCCATGGGTCCCGTCGTCGTACATCGTAACCGTGCTGGAGACCGCCCCGCCGGAGGTCAGCGTCAGCACGATCTGATCGAGGTCGATTCGGCCCGTGTCGTCGGTGCCGCCGCCGGTGAATACGAACCGCATATTGAGGGTGCTTACCAGTTCGGTGCTGGCCAGCATGTAAGTGAATTGCTGGAAGGCGTGACTGGTTCCTGTCTCGCTAAGCCGCGTATTCCAGGTCGTGCCGCCATCGGAGGAGAGTTGGAACGCCCAGCCATCGCTGGTCGAGAGCGTCAGGCCTTGCACGTAGAACGTCACGGTGCCCGAGGTTCCCGCCGCGTTGATGCTGCTGGAGGCGGTGATCGACGCGCTGGTAGCCGTACTGCACTTGTATTCCACACCGCAGGCGGTCGTGCTGGTGGTGTAGTTCGCTCCGGTCCGAAGCTCGAAGGGGTTCGACGTGCCGGAAATCGTCCAGGTGTTGGTCGATCCAATGGAGCCGGTCCAGGGCTTGACCGCCGTCGTGCCGAACGTTTCCGTGAAGGGCGTGGTCTGCGTTCCCGTACCGCTGCCGGCCCTGTAGGTCAGCTTGACGCTGGCGAGGCCGGCGGCCGTCGTGATCATGCTGGTGACCCAGGGGGTGCTCGTGCTAATGGTCGCGGCGGGTGTCAGGGCCGTGCCGGAGATGAGGGGGTACGCGGTCCCGGCGATCGTCGTCGTAGGCGTCAGGGTATGGTCCGTAAAGCCGGCGAAACTGGCCGGATAGCGCATCGCGCGCGGCACGGCGTTGGTCATCGGCAGACAGTCGCCGATCGCCGTGACAATGCCCTCGCTGGTTACCGGATTGATGTACTCCCAGACGACGCTCCCGCTGGAGTTGACCTCGGCCATGTAGCCATTGACGGTCGAACAGATCAGCGTGTCTCCGTTGGGCAGCCGCTGGGCGCTGGAGCCAAGATGACTGAAGAGCGTCATACTGCCTAGCGACGAGTACTTCCACACGACCTGTTTCGACAACTGTTGATTGGCGTTTTGCGTGTTGTTGTCGAACGTCAACGTGGTGTAGCCGGCCGAGGGCGGATCGACGTAGCTGGTGGTCGTCGTGCCGCTGGAGTTCAAATAGGGATTGATCTCAAAAACGAACGACTGCGGGCTCCGCTCGAACAGGTCCTGGTTGTTGTCGAACACTAGGAGGTGACCGGCCCCCGGCAGCCCAGCGGGGATCCACTGCACGTTGCTGCTGCCGCCGATCTGCTTGGTGCCCGCGGTAGCGTTCTCCCAGTTCGAGCTGACGGATGGCGACGTGCCCGAACCGTACCGGGCCGGATCGCCGAAGCGGTAGAGGAAGTCGCCCGCCGTGGTCGCAGCCAGCGCGATGCTCGACGCCGGATTGCCCGCCACCATGGTGTTACCGTGGTCGATGATGTAGAACTCGCCCTGGCTGGAGTTCACCACGATCTGGTCGAGTGACTGGTTGTAATCGATCGAATTGCAGTCGAGCCAGTTGTTGCTGATCGCGATGCCCGTCAGGTTGATATCGAGTTTGCCCGGATAGCTGCCGATCGTCTTGCCCGAGCCGACGTAATTGTTCTTTGTCGAGTCGTAGTCCTGGATCGTGTGGTCGAGAAAGTCCCACTCCCAGACGATGTTGCCGCTCATGTCGAGCTCGATGATCGTGTCCAACTGGCCGCCAGTCGAAGGCGTCAGCGACGGATCGGCCCCGGCGGCGACCAACTGGGCATAGGTCTCGTCCTTGTTGGCCAGGTAGAGCGTAGCGTAACCGCCGAGCTTCGGGTCGTAGATCCGCTGGAAATCGCCGTGGGGATGATAGTTTGAGCGGGTCTCGGTGTACTGCCAGACCGTGTTGCCGTTCCAATCGAGTTCTTTGAGTCCCACGATGTTGCCGCTGGAATCCGTGGCCCAATCGAGCAGGTTGCCGTTGCTCAACAACCGCGGATCGACGCCGGTGCCCCAGGTATGCACCAGGCGGCCCTGCATGTCGATCAGGTAGGTCGTCCCTTGGGCGGCGAAGACTGTGTAGCCGTTGTAGGCGCTGGTGGGATCCCAGTATTGAAGCTCGGTGGCACGCTGGAGGGCCTCGTAGTTGCTCGTGCCGGCATAGGGATTGGCCACGGTGCTGCGGCCGGCGATTGTGTTGCCCGGCGTCAGCGTGTAGCCGCTGATCGCCGAGTCCGTCGAAGCATACCGGAAGGCGCGGAAGACCGAATTGGCGTAGGGGAGCCGATCGCCGAGCGTCTGGACGGCCCCGCTACCGGCGACCACCGGCACAATGTAGTCCCAGACGGTTTTGTTCGCGGGGGTGACCTCCGTGACGTAGCCCCACACGTCGGAACAGATCAGCGTGTCGCCGTTGGCCAACCGCTGGGCGCTGCCGCCGATGTCGTTCTGCACCGTCAAGTTGCTCTGGCTCGACCAGTCCCAGACGACCTGCTTGGAAATCTGCATGGGCGATTTGTCGGTCACCGCGGGCGACGCGACCGTGGTGTAGCCGGCGGCGGGGGGATTGACGTAATGCCCCGTGTTGGTGCCCGTGGCGTCGAGGTACGGATTAATCTCCTCGACGTAGGACTGAACGGTGGGTTGGTCGAGATACTGGCCGTTGTTGAAGATCAGGAAATCGCCCGCGCCGGGCAGTCCGGCGCCGATCCACTGGATGTCGTGGGCGCCGCCGAGTTGCTTGGTACCCGTGCTCGACGTGACCCCGCTGATCGACGGTGTGGTGCCCTGGCCATATCGGGCTGGATCGCCGAACCGGTAAAGGAAGTCGCCCGCCGTGGTGGCCGCCAGCGCGATGCTAGCCGTCGGATTGCCTGCGACGATCGTGTTCTTGTGATCGATGACATAGAACTCGCCCTGCACCGAATTGATGACGATCTGGTCCAGCGACTGATTGAAATCGAGCGAATTGCAGTGCAGCCAGTCACCCTTGAGCGGATGCCCCGGTATGTTGAGGTTCAGCTTCCCGGGATAGTCGGCTACGGTCTTGCCGGTGGTAACGTAGTTCGGCTTGCTGGAATCGTAGTCCTGGATCGTGTGGTCGAGAAAATCCCATTCCCAGACGATGGTGCCGCTCTGGTCGACCTCGGTGATGGTATCCAACTGGCCGCCGGTCGAAGGCGTCGTGGTGGCATTGGCTCCGGCGGCGACCAACTGGGCGTAGGTATAATCCTTGTTGGCGATGTAGAGCGTGGTGTACTCGCCCAGGTCCGGGTCGTAGATCCGCGTGAAATCGTGGTGCGCATGATAGCTGGATCGCGAGTCGCTGTAGCTCCACACGACGCTGCCGGCCCAGTTGACTTCCGTAAAGCCAGTGAACCCGCTAGGCCCGCTCCCGTTGGCAGCATCGAGTACGTCGCCGGCGCTGCCGCCGTAGCCCTCGGCGGCGGTGAGCAGGTGCGGATTGGTTCCCAGCGGCCAGGTGTGGACGACCTTGCCATTCATGTCGAGCAGGTAACTGGTACCGCCAGCCCCGTAGAAGTTGTAGCCGTTATACGCATTGGTGGTATCCCAGTACTGCAATTCCGTCGGCCGCTGGAGGGCCGTGTAGCTGGTTAACAGGACACGCGGTTCCAACGATTCGACCAGGAGTTGGCGCGGCCTCCGGATTCCTCGTGGCGATCGATCTTTCCTCCGCGGTTTACGCTGATTGCGGGGCTGGAGTACTGCTTGAATGAAACGATGAAACATGTTGTTCTCCTCGGCAGACCGGGGCACAGCGAAACGCCACAAACCACTACTATGCAAGGGGTTAGAGCGACTTCGTTGCCGCTTCCTAGCGATCTCCGACTAGCACCCGGCTTGCCGCTGGCGGCCGAATCGCACTATGGGCCTACCTATATCCGCCCACACTGCCGGTCATTGTTTACCGGTTGTCGCGGATTTTTCAACAATTCCATTTCCGCAGTGGTAAACCGCGCCTTTGAATTTACGGTTATGTAGCTATAGGGGCCAGTTTGTCAGAGGGCATGGAGTCCTTTTCCCGAATGCGAGGCGACAGCGTTGCTGTTCCGATCCCCCATGAACGACGATTCATTACAGATTGCACGATTACAAACCGGAGGCGATCAGGCCCTGGCGGAAGCCATAACGCAAATTGAGTCGCGGTTGCAACAGACGGTCGCACTGCGGATGGACCCCCGCCTATCTCGGCGAGTGGACGCCGCTGACGTGTTGCAGGAAGCATTCCTCGAAGCCCGGAAACGCTTGTCGCGATATTTGCAAGAGCCCGCCGTGCCCGTGTTCGTCTGGTTACGAGGCGTGGTATTGGACACGCTGGCGGATTTTCATTGCCGCCACCTGGGTGCCAAGATGCGCGACGTTACCCAAGAAGTCTACATCCAGTGTCCCGTTTCTTCCCAAGCCAGTTCCGTGGCGTTGGCTGCCTTGCTGGCAGGAGATTTTACGTCCCCGAGCCAGGCTGCGATCCGCGAAGAGACAGTGGCCCAAGTTGAAGGGCTTCTCGATCGGATGGATCAGATCGACCGAGAGGTCTTGATTCTGCGGCACCTAGAAGAACTCAGCAACGATGAGGTGGCCGCCGTGCTGGGTGTGAAGAAGGCTGCAGCGAGCCGCCGCTACATGCGGGCACTGGCGCGATTCCGTGAAGTCCTGCTGACGATTCCCGGAGTCGAGGACTAACCGACCTCGAGCTAACATGTCCGAAACTGAACCCGACCTGATCGAACGCCTGCTGGAAGAATTCGTTGAGCGTTTGCGGCATGGCGAGTCACCCTCGATTTCATCCTACGAAGCCGCCTATCCAGCGTGTGCGGAGCAGATTCGAAATCTCTTCCCAGCGGCACAGGCGATGCAGCACATTGCTTTGCGTCGCAAGGGCGCACCGGGGCTGGCAACTCTGTCGGCACGAATTCCCCAGTCTGTGGGCGATTATCGCATGATCCGCGAAATCGGCCGCGGGGGAATGGGCGTGGTCTATGAGGCAGAGCAAGAGTCCCTGGGACGTCGGGTGGCGGTCAAGGTGTTGCCTCATTCTGCGCAGCTTGACCCCAAATCGCTGCGCCGTTTCGAGCGGGAGGCCCGGACTGCGGCCCGGCTGCATCATTCCAACATCATCCCTGTGTTCGGCGTGGGTGAGGAGCAGGGGGTTCACTACATCGTCATGCAGTTGATTCGCGGGGTAGGTCTCGACAAGGTTATTTGTCAATTGGTGCAGTACAGTGTTGGCAGCCGCGCAATCGAGCAAGACACGGAACCCAAGGCGAGCGACGACAGTACCAGCGTGGCCCGGGCACTTCTGCGAGGGGATTTTCGCCAAGCAAAGCCAATGTCCGGGTCATCGGAAACTGCAACCCGGGTGCCGCCACCGCCGGTCACCGAGACATTCGCGGCCGTCTCAGCGCGAACGGTTGATAAGGCGATTTCACCGAAAAGTGTCGAGGAACCCAGGCACTTGGGGCCACGCTACTGGGAGAGTGTCGCCCGGATCGGGCTGCAAGCCGCCCGGGCGCTGCAATACGCTCATGGACAAGGGATACTTCACCGTGATATCAAGCCGGCCAATCTTCTGCTGGATTTACAGGGTGTCGTCTGGGTTGGTGACTTTGGACTGGCCAAGGCGCAGGAACAGGACGATTTAAGCCGCACGGGCGATATCGCCGGCACTCTGCGCTACATGGCGCCAGAGCGATTCCACGGACAGGTCGATGCCCGCAGCGACATTTACAGCCTTGGCGTGACGCTCTATGAAATGCTGGCGTTCCGGGCTGCGTACGATGATTTTCAGCCCAGCGCCCTCATGCGCCGGATCACGGGGGAACCACCAGCGCGCCCTCGATCCGTGAACCCACAGATACCAGCAGATCTTGAGACCATCGTTCTGAAGGCCATTGCCCAGGAACCCAACCACCGATACACCTCCGCGCAGGAGTTGGCGGATGATCTCGAGCGATTCCTGGACGATCGGCCGATCCGTGCCAGGCGGGTTGGTATGGCCGAACGGCTTTGGCGATGGTCTCGCCGTAATCGCGATGTCGCGGCCTTGACTGGACTGGCTGTGGTGCTCTTCGTTGTCATTGCCGTCGTGATGAGTGTTGGATATGTGCGAACGGCAATTGCGAATCGCCGGATCCGTGATGCATTGGCTAGCGAATCACAACAGCGTCACCTTGCTGAAACTCAGCAGCACAAGGCTGAGGCCATATCGGGCCTCACCACGGCTGCCTTGGACGAGATCTTCGAATTGTACGTTCCTGGTGCGCCTACGGCGAGTTCCGAGGCATCTCCATTCGGTTTTCTCGGCGGAGAGATCCGTGTTCAGGTTCAACCAGTGCTGTCCAAGGAAACTGCCGCACTCTTGGAGCACATGCTCACCTATTACGACCGTCTGACAGAACAGGAGGGTAACGACAGCCAGCTTCGTCGTAAGGTGGCAGATGCCAACCGTCGCGTGGGAGATATTCACGGGCGCTTGGGCCATCTTGAGCAAGCCCGTAAGGCGTATCTCACAGCGATCGAGAAATATGACCAGCTGAAGAAGGAGTCACCGGAAGACGCAACGACCGCCCTGGCGATTGCAAGAATCTACAACGAGCTTGGAGGTCTGTATTGGATGGCTCGCTGGGAAGGAGAAGGAATGTCGTTTCATAGTAAAGCAAAGGGTATTTTGGAAACCGCAAATGCGGCCGCCGCGGTGCCGCCGCAAGAGCGGTACGAGCTGGCCCGAACCTATTACTTCCTTGGTCGAGGAGGCCCACCGGAAGCAGTTCCAGGCCAGGGACGGCCGGATGATGACCGGCCGCCACCACCGAGGTCAGAACCAGAAGGTGATAACACCATCGCTGGCACGGGAGTCGAAGGCAATAAACCGTCTCCGCCGCCTCGTTTACGCAACAACCAAGAGAGCCTTCAGCACGCCATTCATCTCTTGGAAGATCTGATAACTGAATACCCGACCGTTCCTATCTATCGCCATTTACTGGCATGCTGCTATCGGGATCTGCTGCCTGGACGACCAGAAGCTGACGGGCACCCCTCTGTCGATCCGGAGAGCAAGGCCATTGAAATCCTTGAAAAACTTGTCGAGGATTTCCCTGAGGTCCCTGACTATCGTCATGACCTCAGCAAGGCATATGCAAGAGTCGATCCGCGGGACGCTCAATTCAGCGGCGGCCACAATTCGGTTGTCGAAGAACGATTGCGAAAAGCGATACGGATTTTGGAGCGATTGATTGCCGAACATCCGAACGTCCCGGACTATGCCGCTTCGGAAGTTCATGCCTTATACATGTTGTCCGAGGTGCTCCGTCGCACGGGCAGTCAGGATGATGGGGAGAACTCGCTGCGAACGGCACTCGGGCGGCAGTCTGCTTTGGTTGCCCATTATCCCAAGGTCAATCCTTATCGAGCATGGAAAGCGATTGTCGAGGAATCACTAGCCAAACTACTTTCTGACCACGGCAAGTTGAAGGAGTCGCGTACCTTACTGGAATCGGCGATTACTGAATTGGAGCAACTACTAAGAAGCGAACCGCAGGCTACCTACATCCGCGACTTGCTTGGCCGATGCCACACCAATCTGGCGGATGTGCTGGACCAAATGGGCGAAGAACAACAGGCGGCAGAGGTCTTGCGACGCGGAAGGACTTACAGCAACAAGAAGCAGTAAGCTCCCCCGTGGCCGCTCTGTTCAAAAACGATGTCTTGCGTTGAACCTGTGCTGGAAGCGAGGCCATTGAGTGCCCGAGGCAAGTGCGGTGCCGCGCAGGCGTACGCAACACTTCGGCACACACACGCGATGAATCACCTGCCAAAGATCGCTGTGACGCATGCTTCGCAATAGCTCCGTGTAGCCAATTTGTAGCCAAAGGCACGAACATTGACGGACAGCAGTAAGCACCGTAGAATTTCGCCGGTTTCGCAAACGTATAACGGTGTACGAGATAGGGCACGATGGACGGTGGTGTAATATCCCCAATGGAACTAGAAATGTGGTACCCCAAATCAAGTTCGTCTTACTCACCGAGCCGAACCATGACATTCTGCCGCGATATAGCGATCACCACGCTTTCATAGCCCAAAAGCCCTGCCGGAGGAGAGACACTGAGACCTTGGACGCAGGGATTCCTAGCTCTCCGACAATGTGGTGGCCACGGCCGAATCTTATTGGCGGAAATAGAATCGCGGGTAGCTGCTGCCGATGGAGACGATCAGCGGGGCAACTGGCATCTGCCGGAGTCCTTCGCTATCATCGGAACGAACTACCGTTCGGATCGCATCCGAGCCACAACACCCCCATCTTGAAGCGGTGAACGCATGGAGAATCTGAAACTGTTCGCGATGGTCCTGTCGATTATCGGCCCTCCGCCCGCCGATTCGCCCAAGGAAATCCAACTCAAGCCGGGCGACAAGCTCGTGGCCATCCGCGACTCCATTACCCGCGGCGGCGGATATGTTCGCGACATCAACGCGGTGTTCGCGCGGCAGTACCCTGATCTGAAGATCCCCAAGGTATTCAACAGGGGCGTCAGCGGCCAGAAGGCCGAGGACTTGGCCGCGCGGTTCGACCACGACGTGGTCCAGCTCAAACCGGCCTTCGTGACCATCAGCGTCGGCATCAACGACGTGATGCACCGCCTGGGCCAGCCGCACGATGAGAAGATCCTGGCGGCCTACAAGGTGAACGTCGCCAAGATGGTCGATATGGCGCAGAAGGCCGGTATCAAGGTGATCCTGCTCACGCCGACGGTGATCGAAGAAGACCCGAATTCCGAGGGCAACAAGCGGCTGCTCGCCTATGTGGAGGCCGAGAAGCAAATTGCCGCTGAGAAGAAGTGCCAGGTCGTCGATCTGCACGGCATGTTCCTTGCGGCGTTGAAGCAGAAGCCGGCCGGCGAGAAGGGCAATTGGCTCACCAGCGACGGCGTCCACATGAAGCCGCTGGGCAATGGCATCATGGCTGCCGCCGTGCTGCGGGCCCTGGGCGTGCCGGACGAGAAGATCAAGGCCACGGAGCCGTAGGGGGCAGCGGCCCACACCAGCATCGTCTGCGCCGGAGTAGGGCCACGGCAAACTGCAAGCGGATGGGGCTCCCAATAGCTAAACAAAAGCTCCCGAACGCCTGCCGCCTCCTTCGGGCGGCAAGCGCGAATCGCATGTTGTCTTGGGGCGGTCAGCCCGATCCGTGCGGGCACTCGTCGTGAGAGGGCAAGTTCGACGGATTGCCGCTGTGGCCGATAGCTAAAGTGGGCCATGGGTACTGCACGCGACAGATGAAAGACGGAGCGGTCGTCAGTGTTGGCTGGTTTCGGCGGGTGCCTGCGTGACTGCCGGTTCCTGCCAGTCGATTTTCACTTCCCACCCGACGTGCTCGTAGAGCGCCGCGATGATGATCTCGGCGGAACGCTTGGCCTGCTCGATATTCTCGTTCGATCCGGCGGCCTGGGCGACCATGAGTTGTGCCTGGTGCATGACCTCGTCGCGAAGGTGATCTTGATCAGTCCCAAACGGTATCCAGGTGGTGGTCTTGACCTCCCACGTTTTTGTTCTGGAATGATCGACACGAGCTTGAAGAATCTCTCCGGTGGCGGTAGTCGGATCGTCGCACGCTTCGTGGACTCATCCTTGTCGATGACCGATGCTTTGTTGAGTGGTATCGCCAGCAAGGCATCTCCCCGGATCAAAAAAGCGCCTCGACAACCCGATCCTTCACCGATGAGAACGTCAGCGACATAGACTCGGCTGGTCACAAGTTGCGAGAGTTTTTCAAGACGGTCAATAGTGGGCCCGGAAGAGGACACAACGATTGGTGGCGGCTTCTCGACGCAGAACTGGCGCAGGCAAATGAGCAAGCCGACGAACACGGCGAGCAGCCCTACTGCGAGGATGATGCTTGTTTTCACAGGGCCTCCTTGGGCTTAGGATCGGGCGGTAGGATGGTGTCGGACTGGAAGCCGGTCTCGGGGGCAGACCAGTGCAGCCGGCGCGGCTTCGGCGCGTCAGTCTGTTTGTAGCAGCCGACACAGACCATAGTGGCCGCAGCGAGAGCGAGGACGATTCGGAGAGAGTGTGGCATAATGCTAAGGGTGTAGACGAGAAGAAGAATATCGGGCAGAAGCACGACGGCCAGCAGCAAGGCAACCGCTGCAAACAGCGTCACTGTCGTGACGGTCTCCTTGCGAGGAAGGAAACGGGCAAGGCGCTGGCGAAACAGCCAGGTGAGGATAGTAACGGCGAGAATGGAGCAGGCAAACAGAGCGGTGATGATCATGGTTTGGATCCTTGTAATTTGGGATGAAGTGGGATGTAGAACGATGCGATCCGCCGTTGGGCGAGGAATCGAAGAGAACCCAGCCCCGGCGCTCGGAGGAAGGAAGCTACCGGGGCTGGGCTGGGGGCGTGGCGTGAAGGCCAGCCAGAGTTAGACAGGCGGCATCAGGCCGCAGTGGCGGGGCCTGGGTCATCGCCCACGAAACGCTGCCAGTTGGCGGCAAGCTCTTTGCGAAGCTGAGAGATGCGGCCGGCGCTCACGCGGAACTTCTTCGCGGCATCGGAAGTGCGGTTGCCAACGGAAAGGTACTGGGCGATCCGGCGATGGCGAACCGGGAGCGAGTGCATCCAGTCGCTGAAGTCGATGCGGCTGGCGGCAAGGTCTGCGGGTGTGGCATTTCGACTCTCCGCAAGAAGCTCATGGCAGCAATCTTCGGGGTCGAACCAGCGCTCGTTGACGCGATCGTACTTATCGAGCCGCTCGACCTTCACGTTCTTCTTCGCCTGGCAGTACGGCGAGAGCACGTCTTTGACGTCGAGATGGCCACCGGTGATGCGGTGGTCGCGAGTTTGCTTTTCAGCGAACTTGGCCAGGATTGACGGAAACGCCTTGTCGAGCTTGCCGCGGCGTGCCAATCGGACCAGCGACTCCCATGTGTTGCAAAGCACGTTTTGCACGCGCTCCTCCTTTTCCTCGGGATTGAGATACCGGAAGGCGATGCGGGCGTGCCGCTTGATCGAAGGCAACATCTTCGCGTAAACGGCTTTGCACTTGGCGATGGAGAAACGGGGATCTTCGTCTCCTGCGGATGCGGAAACCATTGGGGTGAACCTCCAAAAAATGCAGGCCACCCCAAGCCGGAGTGGCCAAAGGGTGAGTGGGGATGCGCCGTCGGTTATTGCGACACAAAACCGCCGTGCGGGCGGCATCGGATCGCTAGAGCGAGCCCGCCTGACGGCAAGAGGGGCATCGCAGATTACAATGCCGCGGATTTGCTTGTAGTTGACGTGCCGATCCCGGCCCCGCTTGAACGAGCCCCGGCTGGTGGTAAACTCTCCGTTACGGATCACGATCTGAAGCCGACACATGCACGCCGGCCGAATTTCTCGACATCCTCGAGCAGAAGGGCCGAGAGGTAGCGGAGGCCGTGGCGGCGCTGCGAGCGATGTAGGCGGCGCGGATGTAAATATAGATTCAGGACGGTCGCCGCCGTGTTGCAACCGGCGCGACCAAGCGGACGGGGCAGATGGTTACGCCGGGGCCACGCGACCTCGAACTCACGTCCGCCGCTTTGCGGGAACGCAATAGTTGGAGCGGACGCTTGCCGCGTCCAATTGATGGCTGGCAAGGATTCTGCCTACTTCAAGGGTAGTCCAAGCTTCGGGTGCTTTTGCAGATAGCGCAGCGCCGAAGGCACGCAACCGCGCATGGAGTTCATTTAGCTTCTTCGGGGTCATAACGACCGTGCGCGCTGGCGGATAGGCCGAATTGGCCAAATGCTGGGTGGGGTGAACCATCAGCAGGACCACTGGAGTTTCCTTGCCATACTCCTTCTCGAACCAGTTTGTGCTGTTCGACATTTGCTCAGCTTCGCATTGGTGGATTTCCGTCCGGTCAAGCTCAACCTCGTTTTTGATCTCAGCCAGCAGGTAATGGTTCTCCGCCATTGCCCATAGACCATCGGGCCCTTTGCCCAACTCCTCCTCGGGGCGACCGCTTGTGAACCCCAGAACCGTTCCAAGCTCAGCCCAGGCCGCCTCAAAACGCGAATGGTTGACTCCGAACGATAGGCTGTTGGCGAGTGCTTCCACCGACACTGGGATGGCGTTCGGATCGGTGTGTGAAATGATCCAAGCTAACGAGTTTTGCGCCTGCATTCCGGCCTTTGCGATCATCTTCTGGTATCGAATCCCGGCAACTGGCCGGAAAAGGGATGGGTTCCACTCGTAAGCCTTGCGCTGCATCTCTTGCGCGCGGCTAGGATCCGCGCCGTGGAGGCAGGTTGCCGCAAGCTGGACGAACCAGCCCTTATCGGAATCTGCGGCAAATCTCTTCGGGTCGAGCTCTCTCTGAACAGTCTCTCCCGCCTCAATACAATTCCCTCTGCGAAACTGAAGTGAGGCAGTCCTTTCAGCGAGGGCGATGTCGAGCTTAAGTGCATCCGCCACCGCCGGGACGAGGCGCACCATCTTCTTGGCGTGGTAAGCCTTCCATGAGGCGTCGCGTTTCAGACACGATCCCATTAACAAGAGCAGCTTTTCGCGAGACGTGCCCTTATCGGCCTTGGTCTGCTTCACGATCTCTTGGCCGATCAGGAATTGCTGCTTGGTTTCGGGCGAGAATAGGTTCAACCGCTCCTTCACACCAACAAACTGCACCAATTGAGACCCGCAGAGCAGGACGACGCAGTAATCCTTGCCCGACCGTACGCCGCGTCCCAAGCCTTGCTCAATGGTCTGGGCGACCCTCCCGGTTACCAGCGTGGAGTCTGATCGCACGGAAGCGATATGCTGCTCATAGTAGGACTCACCGTTGGACACACCGTCTAGGACGAGGACGCGGCACGCAGAGTCGGGAAGGTCAATGCCATCGTACCGGTTAGCCAGAACAACGAAGTTCCCTTGAGAAGTACGGAGCTTCTCGACCGTCTTGCTAACCTCATCCTTTGGGGCCACCGTGGCACCGGCAGCCGTCCATCGCTCTGCCGCCTTGAAGGACGGAACGAGCACGACAACATTGTAGCCTTTCTCAGAGACTGACTTGCACAGGGCCGGGATAGTGCCTTCCAGGCTGCTATCAATCAGGCTCGGCGCCAGAATCATGCGCTCGCCTATGTCCCCGACAATCGGCGGTCGGATGGGACTGGAAGCCGCGTTCTTCGACACGCCAAACTCTTTGAGCAGGATCGAGTCGTCAATCAGGGTGGCGGAAAGGAAGAACCGACGCTTCGCCTTCGCAAAACTCGGGACCGATTCAATTGGCACAAGCCGGGGAGTGATCTCTAACTTCTTGCCCGAAATGAAACAGTGGCAGGCGCGAAGGTCGTCTTTGATCAGGTCCCAAGAGAAGGTCAAGGCAGGATCCTCCCGCATCCGAGCGAGAATCTGTGCCACTTCGTTTTGCGAGTCCATCCACGCCCAGTATGGCACGGGCATGACCGTCCATGGGTACCCCTGTTCGAGTTCCGCAACCTTGCTCGGCGACTGCTCGCACAGCACAGAGCGAAACAGCCCAAAGATCTTCTTGTACGCCTCCGCCCCCGCGTCGAGCGTTACGGTCACAGTCTCGCGCGCGATGGAAAGACAGCTATGCGCATCATCAACGAGAACTCCACCGACGGTAACCGTAGGGCGATTTCCACCGGGGATGCCGAAGACTGAGCGGCCGTTGAAGAGTTTCTGGAAGGTGGTGATGTAGATGGCTTCGCTGTTCAGGAACTCGTGAGGGAGCTCGGTTCCCATACCGTCCATCACCGTCTGAATCCCGACCTCGATCGCGGTCTGGCGGACCTGTTCGACGAGCTGTTTGGTCGGGCAGAGGTAGAGGGCGGGGCCGATCTCTTGATTCAGAAGTGACTGCAGCATCAACAAGCCAACCAGGGTCTTTCCCGATCCCGTGTTCATCTTCACGACAATGTCGCGCTCGTCACGTCGGGCGTACCACGATTTAAGTACATCCCCCTGGACATCACGAAGGTAGTCAAACTTCGTGTCTGCGCGAGGGAGGGAGTGAAAGATGTCGGCCGGGTTGGTGGGCAATGGGGCGGAATCGTCGTTAATGAGCTTGCTAAAATCTACCATCAACTAGCACCATTCCAGCAGAAGTTCACGGTTCTTGAAGAAACTGTTATTAAAGAGACATCATACCATGTCAAAAAGTTCGGGTGGCTCGCCCGAATGGCGCCAGACTTCGCGACCTCTGCTGCAAGATTACGGATCATAAGCATCCGCGATTCCGCAAGCCAGCCGTGGCTACTGACAACAACCCCATTGGTGGTGTTCCTTGCCGTAGTTTGAAAGTCGGGTAGTCGGCCAGCACCGCCCACAGGTCATCGGCCATCGTCGGGTCGTCGAATGCGCCAGCATGTGACGTTCGGCCGTGACTTGGCTGCGCACAGCGTCGATGTGGCGGGCCCCGACAGCCGTTCTCGTGATCCCTGCGGAAGGGGCTGCGTTCGCAAACAGCGGCTATCCACACAAATATGGTAGAGGTCCATCACCCACAAGGCTTATCCCCGGCACAAAAACCAGAGAATTCGTTGCCGGGAAGCCTTGACCATCACGCCAAATCGCTTTATAACTTAACACAGTTAGGCGTGTTCGACGCATTACTAACGCAATGGCGGCAACAAAACCCCGCCACCAAGTAGGAACGAAAGGAGAATTGGATGGAATCTGGAAATCACCTTGAGCTTTTCAGGAGTCACATGCCTCACGATTTCTTGCGGGAGATGCTGGTGACCGTGTATGACTGTTACGTTGATGCCGTCGATCAGTGCCAGACGCTGTACGACGAGCCGGAGGCCGTGAACATGCGGCCGTTCCATCGCCGCGGGCTGATCGAGCAGTCTCTGCGAAAAGCGGCCAAGCAATTTAGCGGGGTAACGGCGAGCGCAGAACGCGGAGTCGTAGGAGACGATGGGCAGTTCGGGTGGTGGTATCACACGCTCATCCGCTGCGGGCCGATCGCCCTCACGCAAAACACGGTCGGCAACCCGAACGAACTCGTGCGGCCGTCGCTCTTCCGCCAGATCTATGCGGCGTCGAACCCGCAACTCCTCCTCTTCTCTAGGGTGGAGGCGGGACCGGTGTCCACAGAGGACGTCCGACCGCTCCCCGAAGGCGTCCGGTTATACGGGATGCTGCTGCACGGCCGATCTGATCGTGCGCCCCTTCCGGGGTTTGCCGTCATTCGCTTCCCGAATCGGGAGTACGACGGCTACCTCCCAGGGAGTATCGATCTCTTCCGCGAGTTCCCCGAGATCGTCGCAGAGCGGACACAGACCCTGGCCGATGAGGTCGCCAAGCCTGCCGAGGAGGAACAGGTTGAGGAGCCGACACCGCGACTACGCCTCAGTCAGAAGGTTGAGGGCGCCTCGGCATGAGACCAGGCACACCGGGGTTCCACGGGGAGCGTCTTCGGGAGGCGAGGGAGGCGAGGGGGCTCACCGCGGCCATGCTCGCCGACTTGATCGCCGTCACGCGCGCGGCCGTGTCGCAGTACGAGAGCGGCACGCAGTCGCCCGCGCCACATGTCATGCAAGCGATCGCGCGTGTCCTGAACCTGCCCGTCGATTTCTTCCTGTCCCCTTCACCAGTCAGTCCGGCCAATGTGGTGTTCTACCGTTCCATGAGCAGTGCGACGAAGCGGGCGCGGACAAGGGCGGAGCGGCGCTACGGCTGGCTGCGCCAGGTTGTAGCGTTCCTGCGGGGGTACATCCAGTTCCCCGCCGTCCGGTTCCCATCCTTCGATGTCCCGTCTGATCCAGCGGCTCTCACCGAGACGACCATTGAGGAATTGGCATCGGCGGCGAGACGCCACTTTAGGCTGGGGGACGGGCCCGTGAGCAATATCGCGTGGCTCCTGGAAAACCACGGGGCAGTTGTCACGCGCTGTGATCTTGACGCCGGATCGCTCGATGCCTTTTCGGAATGGCGGGAGGACGAGGGGATGCCGTATGTCATCCTCAACGCCGCAAAGGAGTCGGCTGCGCGATCCCGATTTGACGTGGCGCACGAGTTGGGCCACATGGTCCTCCACCGACACCTCCCACGTCTGCCGCAACGGGAGGACCACCATTTCAAGCTCATCGAGCACCAGGCAAACTGCTTCGCGAGTGCCTTCCTGCTGCCCGCTGAGGCGTTTCGCGGCGACATCGGCGTGGTGACGTTGGATCGGTGCGTGGCTCTCAAGAGCAAGTGGCGTGTGTCGGTGCAAGCGATGCTCATGCGAGCGAGGCAGATCGATGCCGTGTCGGAGGATCAGGAGCAGCGTCTCTGGATCAACCTGGGGCGACGGAAATGGCGAACTCGGGAACCGCTCGATGACGTGCTTCCGCCGGAGAACCCGAAACTCCTAGCAAAGTCCATAGAGTTGCTCGTGCGGGAGAACATCGTCGATCCAGTGGATCTCCCACGCCAGTTACGCTTGGCACAGAGCGACGTGGAGGAACTGACGGGGCTGCCCGCGGGCTTCCTGGGGGTCTCGGAGCCGCGCATCAAGCTGCTCGGCGGCGGGGACGAGCACAACGTCATTCCATTCGACCCGGAGACGGAGTAGCGTTGGAGCGTCGCTTGCGGGAACGCGGACAAGCGCGAGGAAGGTAATTATGGTCGTTCGTTTAGGTAGGAAATGAAACTTGTTAAGCGTCGGAAGACGGGGGTATGCGTTCTCTGTGGCCGGCGACGGCTTCTTACTCGCGAGCACGTTCCACCGCGAGCAATCTTTCCGCCCGGAACGCAAAACTTGATTACCGTGCCAGCATGCCTGGAGTGCAACAGTGGCACCTCGAAGGACGACGAGTACCTCCGCCTTCTGCTCACCATGCCTGACGGGGCCCAGACACTGCCGCAGATTAAACCGCTAGTCGCCCCGTTGCAGCGTTCGTGGAAACGGCCAGAGGCACAAGGCTTCCTGCGATCACTTTTGCAGTCCGCGGAGTGCATCACGGTGAGGATGCCAAGTGGTGTGTACGTTTGCGGGCAGGGGTTGAAGGTTGACAGGGATCGCGTGCTGCGAATTGTCCGCAAGACAATCAAAGGGCTGTTTTACCACGAATTTGGTTTTCGGTTTCCCGGTGATTGTGGGATGCTGATTGGTGCTCTTACTCCGTTAGAGATGACGATACCGCGCGAGGCTTTTGAAAAGATGCTTTCTGACGTTGCCGCGATGCTCACGAGCCCAATAAAGCAGATCGGCAGTGGGAGCTTCACCTACCGCTACGGGAGTTCGCCTTCGTCCCGATACCAAACCGTTTGGGTTGTCGTGTTTGGCGGATTCTTGGCGTTCCACGTCTTTACCGACAGACGCAGAAACAACCCGCAGTTTGCATAGACTCCAGCGCACTCAGCCCGAGAATGGCGGCCCGCACGTTGCGGTCGAAGGTCATTGCGCCACGGGTGGACCGGTGGCCAATTGGCAGCCCTCATCCACCGACTGCCTCCAGTGCCCTGCAAAGCCCGCACCCGCAGTCCTCCATGTGCTCCATCGTCTCCACGCTCACGGCCATCACCAGCTCGTCCAGGGCGATCGCCCGCTTCGTCTTGCCGTCCAGGCCGTAGAGGGCGTGCCGCAGATCCAGGGTCTCGACTACCAGTTCGCCGTTGGGGGCGTAGCCTGCGCCCGCTTGGTAGCCCCGGCGGGACCATCGAAGGGCGGGCCTTGAGGTCAAAGCCAACTCAACCGATACCCTTCGCTCAGCCCGAGTTCCTTGCGAATCACTCCGAACAGGGTCTCGCAGATCGTGTGGATCTGGTCGAGTGAGATGCCGGCGGCCGGATTGGCGGAGACTTCCATGATCGGGTACATGTTGAACCGGTCAATGAACGGGGGACCCGCCGTCGTGCGCACCGAGACAATGGCCGACAGCGGGACCATTTGCCCCGAGGCGCTGCGGACCGCCAGTTTGCCGATGTCCGCCGGTTTCTTACTGTCGGACTCAATCCTCACCTGCCAAGTCTGTCCGAATCGGCTCGAGTCGTTGACAAAGAGCCCGCCACAAGCGACCTGGAGCGTGCTGGAGATGTCGTTCAACGAAACGCCCTGGCGAGCCGCCTCGGCGCGATCGACTTCAACGTAAACTTGTGGGCTTGTAATCTCGGAATCGGCCCAAACGTCCGTCAGCTTCTTGGTTTCCCGCAACCGCTTGGCTAGCCGACCGGCCAGCTCTCCCAAATGCTTTTGTTCGAGGCCGCGGTCTTCAACGGCCATCTCAACCGGGTAACTGCCTCGGAAACTACCCTGAGCCGACAGGTCGCGCAGCCGCACAGTCGCCTCCGCCACTGGAGCAAACCGCGAGCGGATGGTCTCGACGACTTTCTCCCGGTCGGGCGACGTCTTGCCGGCGGGAGTCAGGCGCACGACGAGGCAGGGCCGAGCAGAAAAGGCATCGAGAGGATTCTCGGACAGTGCAAGGATGTCCTGCACTCCCGCAACGTCGTGCAGCAACGTCTGGCAGCGTGCCAAAGCCTTGAGAGTCCCCTCGGCCGACGCGCCGCCGGGCTCGACCAGATCGAGCAGCAGATAATGGGGTGTTGTCGGCCGGTCGGCGGGCTCCGGGTTTGACGTGAAGTCGAAGCTGACGTCCGTTTCAACGCCCTTCGCAAGGCTCGGGCGGAGTTCCACCAGCCTGGTTCGTGCGGCGGCACTGACTTGCTGCGGGCGGGCCCCGGGCAAGAGATAAACCGCCAGTGCCACAATCGGTTTGCCGTTGAGCAACGCCTGGCTCCCCTGCGCGCCGGTCTCCGCCTCGACTCCGGCAACGTCCTTAAGGCGGGTAACGTGGCCTGCGGTATCGGCGCTCAGCACGATCTCCCTGAGCTGCTCGGGATCGGTGAGGCGAGGCCCGGTTATCGTGATCTGGAATCCCTTGTGGGTGGCGTTGCCGGCTGACCGATCTGCCCGGCCGCCGCCTGCGCGTTCTGCTGCTGGAGAGCGGCGACCACGTCACCAGCAGTGAGATTGCTGGCGGCCATCTTTTCCGGATTGAGCTTGACCCGCGCGCCGCAATCGATGCAGCCGATGCACGTTACATCGCCGGTACCGGGCAAGCGGGCCAACTCGTCCTTGAGCCGGACGGTAGCCTCGTTGCTCAGCTCGCGGATGTTCCGGCTGCCATCCGGCGAACGCAGGATGACGATCATGATCGTGCCCGGTGATTTCTTCTTGACCGTGATGCCGCGTTTTTGGACCACGTCCGGAAGAACTGGCAGGGCCAGGGCGACCCGGTTCTGCACCAGAACTTGCGCCATGTTTGCATCGGCGCCTTCCGCGAAGGTGACATGGAGCGTGTACGTCCCGTCGTTGTTGCATCGCGAACGCATGGACCGCATCTTCTCGACGCCGTTGACTTGCTGCTCGATCGGTGCGGCCACTGTATCGGCCACGACTTGGGCGCTGGCGCCCGGATAGACCGCCTCCACCGAGATGACCAGCCGCGACTTCGCCTCCGCCGGTGAGATCCCGAACAACTCCAGCCAACCTGCCGCGTGCGCGGGCCGGGGAGAGCCAGCGAAACCCACTGCGCCCGCCAGCATCGCCAAAAGCAAACCTGTGGAGATACGCATTGCTTGCTCCTTTCCAGAGGAGCCTTTATCCTATGGCATATCCGCCGGCAGGTCCAGCCTCTTGCTGCCTGGAGTTTACCCAGTGGAGTTGGCGGTTCATCATCGACCTAGCCTTGGGCCTCGGGGCGTTGGGGTTGACCATGCACGGGCAGCCCACAACCAGCAGCCTCCTCGGACTGCGAACACCGGACTTTAGCCTAGAGCCCCAAACCCACGCGGAAGATGACCGACGGCACGGCCGAGACCAGGGCCGTGCGGAGGGGGCCAAAAGAAAGGCCGCGAATCTAGCCGACCATCATTCAAAGCGGCGCGACCAAAGAATCGTCGGAACCTGGTCTGGATAGTCTGCGACGCTTTGCCCGCATCGCGTTGATTGCAGATTTTTGGACGTCGCTCAGTCGCGTCCAGGCGGCAATTTCTGCTCGTAAGCGTGAGCAGCCCTTACAAATGTCTTCGTCATCCAATTGGCAAACGCCGATGCAGGGAGAGGAATCATTCATGCGGACGGCAGATCGCGGAACCTTTGGCTGGGCGTAGGGCAAGCGGATGACCGGTGCGACGGCGAAAAAAAGGCCGCGAAGGTAAGCAACGGCCTGGGACTTCTGGGGATCCCAAGGGCTTTCAGGACCGGCGGGGTCCCGCACTTCGCGGCCGATGGACATTTTAGCATGGCGGTAAGAGGTCAGCTAGTGACCGGTGGCCCGACACGGTGGGCAGATGACCGCCATTTGGGTACTACACTCACTACACACTTCGACCCACGACTAAGCGCATTTCCTGCGAATCAATGCGATTGTTTGCGATGGCTTGCAATAGAGAGGGCGTCGGCGTAAACTACTACTATGTTGTGGTTTCAGGCGATTTCACCCGCGGTTTGGGGATTTTCTCATAACCTCGAGGTCGTAGGTTCAAATCCTGCCCCCGCCACTTGAATCCCGGTATCGAAATCGCGATACCCGTAGGTTATAACCGAAAGCCAAGGCCATCCGGCCTTGGCTTTTCGCGTTTGAACGCCATTCTCTGCAACGACTTGTGGTAAGCGGCTTGCCTCGGCACTTGCGGCCCACCGGAGAGCTGAGACACCACTCGGCACCCCACGCCCCGCCCAGAACCGCCTCCCGGCGCCCAAAGTCTCTGTGTCTCTCTTCTGCCGGCCCCGTTGGGTTATGAGGCGGTTGCGAGCGCCTGGAGAGAGTCGGAATGTCATGGTTCGGCTCGGGGAGCGAAGAAGATGCTCGTCGAGATAATGAGCCCGGAAACTGCGGCGAACGTCAATTCTGTGGTTTGTACCGCCGCAAATTGGGACTGCTACACCCAGAACACGTACTCCGGGGCAAAATGCGTGAGGGAGCGAATGGCATTGCGGCGCCCTCTGAAGTCCGGCGCAAGAAATGGAAAAATGCGAGAAGCCGCTTCACGAGTTATTGAGCCCATTGTAATCATTCGATACGCTCTACCAGCGGATAGGACAGCAAGCATGTTGCAATCGTTCGCTACCGCGATTCCGCAGCCTCAGCCCAGACGCGGGCCTTGCGGATGAAGTCCTGGGGCGATCCCTCGCTGTCCCATTCCTGCTTTTCCACCATCCGCGCGATTGCATTTGGATAAATCTCACTTTCCACCTCGCAGCTTCACCAACAGCCTTCTCATATCTGCCGGCAAGGGCGTCTTGAACATCATCTCCTGGCCGGTAATGGGATGCTTGAAGCCCAGTTCAGCGGCGTGCAAGGCTTGGCGCTGCGCGCCGCTATGATCGACAACGGGCTTGCCAAACAGCGGCTTGTTGTAAACCTTTTCGCCGCAGAGCGGATGACCGGCCTCAGCCAAGTGAATGCGAATCTGATGCGTGCGCCCGGTCTCCAGGCGGCACTCGACAAGCGTGTAGCCGTTGAGATCCTCCAGCGGGCGCACGTGGGTGATGGCCGGCTTGCCGACCTTCGGCAACCTCGTGCTACCGCGGCGGTGGTCGCCGCGGTCGCGCACGAGGCTTGACTCGATCGTCCGTGCCTCCACACGGCCTTGAGCGATGGCGTGATAGATGCGATGAATGTCGTGTTTGCGGAACATTTGCACGAGCAACCGCTCCGCCTCCACACTGACGGCCAGTACCATCACGCCGCTGGTATCCCGGTCCAGGCGATGAACCAGTCGCACCCGCGGCGGCCGCACCGGCTTGCCGCCACGTTGCTGCCGGGCATGGCCGCGATGCAAAATCCGTACTACCAATTCGTCGATAGTCGGCTGCCGCTGCTTGCGGCGCGCGGACCAGCGCTGTTCCTCGGCATGCCTTTCGGTCGTTACACCGGCCGGTTTTTCGACGACGATTAAATGCTTATCCTGGAAGAAAATTTTAATATCTTCCGGATCCGGCGGAGCGTTCCGAGGCTCATCCCAAACCTTTAAGACGTCACCCGGCTGGAGCTTTCGCCCTTCATCGAGGCATAGATTGCCGTTGATCTGCACGTGGCGATTCTCGACCAATCGCCGCACCGCCGACCATGGCTCGCCTGCCAGGAACTGCCGCAACGCGGCGACCAGCGCTAGCCCAACCTGCGGTTGGGTGACGTGGAAGTTGCGAAAGCCTTGCCCACTATTGCTCATTTGTTACCGATGAAAAAACCCATTGCACGCCAGCCTTCTAGAAACACGAGGCTCGATTGCGCGGCCGTGGGATCATCGTAGCGGTCGAATCCATCGGGCTGAATGCCGTTGCCGGCGATCGCAATCGGCACGTCGCCGTGGCTGTGCGTCTTCGTGCGAAGGGGCGTGGGATGATCGGGCGAAACGAGGATCCGCCACTGGGGATAACCTTGCAATGCCTCAAATACGGGACCGACGATGTGCCGATCGATCTCTTCCAAGGCCTCGATTTTGGCATCCGCGCGGCCTTCATGCGAGGCTTCATCGGGGGCCTCGATATGGACGCACACCAGGTCGTGCTCTTTTAATGCCTCGACGGCATAACGCCCCTTGGCGGCATAGTCCGTATCGAGATAACCGGTCGCGCCGGGCACTTCGATCCGCTTCCAGCCGATCATTTTCGCCAAGCCGCGGAGAAGATCGACGGCGGTGATCATCGCCCCGCGAACACCGTAAAGCTGCTCGAAAGGCTCCAGTCGCGGCGCGCTACCTTGGCCCCAGAGCCAGGCGTTGGTGACAGGCCGCTTTCCCGCTTTCCGCCGCGCCTGGTTGACGGGATGATCGGCAAACGCCGACTCGCTTGCGCTCATCAATTCTGCCAGCAGGCTGCTGCCTGGGCCGCGAGGGTAAGCGTCGAGGATGCTTTGATCGGTCAGGTCATGTGGCGCGTCAGTACGGGTATCGCGAGTGAAAGGGGCCGCATTCACGATCAGCAGGTTGCGATAGCTGACCCCAGGCAAAAAACGCAGCGTGTCGCAGCCGACTTTCTCCTGGAGTGTGGAAAGCAGGGCCGCAGCCTCTTCGGTGGAAACGTGACCGGCGGTGAAGTCACGCATGACCTGGTCTTCAATCGTGACCAGATTGCAGCGGACTGCCCAATCGCCACTGGCTAAGTCGATGCCTTGCGCGGCCGCTTCCAGGGGAGCGCGGCCTGTGTAGTGAGTTAGCGGATCGTAGCCCAAGAGGCTGAGGTTGGCCGTGTCGGAACCCGCGGGCAGAGTTGCAGGAGTGTGATTGCCCAGGGCGATCGCGCCCGTCCTGACCACGCTGTCCATGGCCGGAAGCCTAGCCGCCTCCAGCGGTGTCTTATTCTGGAGCGATGGTTGGGGTTCGTCGGCACAGCCGTCAGGAATGATGATTGCGTATTTCACGGGGATGTTGTCGCTTGTCGGTTGTTAGTTATTCGCGCACCCGGTAGGTCAGGCTTTTCAGCCTGACCGGTCAGGTTCGGGCACCATGTACCCATGGTCGGCCTAACCTACTGGTTATTCTCGCACCCGCAGTCGGATGCTGCCGGGGTGGACGGAGGGGATGCCGGTGATGGATTGCAGTGCTTCGCGGATGGCGCCTTCGGATGTGGTGTGGGTCATGATCACCAGCGGCACGATTCCACCCGATTCTTCCGCCGTTTCGTGCTGGATCACGGAGGCTATCGAGATTTTATGGCGGCCGAGGATGCCGGCGATTTCGGCCATTACACCCGGCCGATCTTCAACATTGAAACGGACGTAGAAACGGCCGGAAACACTCGACGGATCGCGCAGCGTTACAGGTTCCTTGCGATCGTCGGACCAAAGTTGCAGTGTGCGGAAGGTGATCGCCGTACGACCCAGCAGTGTGTCGATCAGGTCGGCTACGCAGGCCGAGGCGGTCGGCATTTGCCCGGCGCCGAGCCCGTGCAGGAAGACGCGGCCCACGGCGTCGCCTACAATCCGCATGGCGTTGAAGGCCCCTTGCACTTGGGCCAATGTGGAGCGATGTCGCACCAGCGTCGGCGAAACGTGAAGCTCCAATCCTTCGGGTACCAACTCGGCCACGGCCAGGAGCTTGATGCTATAGCCCAACTCACGCGCGTAGCGCATGTCGGCCACTTCGACCGTGTCAATGCCGGTTCGCGGGATGAGTTTCCAGTCGACCCTGGCGCCAAACGACAAATGAGCCAGGATCGCCAGCTTCTGCGCGGCATCGCTGCCATTGACATCCATGGCCGGATTGGCTTCGGCATAGCCCAGCTTTTGTGCCGCGGACAGGGCGGCAGCGTAGCTCTTCCCCTCATCCTCCATTTGCGTGAGGATGAAGTTACTCGTGCCATTGAGAATACCGTGAATCGATTGGATCTGGTTGGCCACCAGCGACTGATTGATGGCCGCGATGATTGGAATCCCGCCTCCCACGGCCGCCTCGAAGGCAATCGTGCGACCGACGCTGCGGGCACAATCGAAGAGTTCGTGGCCATGTTCTGCCAGCAACGCCTTGTTGGCCGTGATCACGTTCTTTCCGCTCCGCAGCACTTTGAGCATGATCGAGCGGTCCGGCTCCAGGCCGCCGATAAGTTGCACAACCGCCTCGATATCTGGGTCATTCAGGATCGTGGACAAGTCCGTGGATAACAGACCGGCTGGTGGCACGATATTGCGGGGGCGGCTAATGTCCGCATCGACAATCCGAACCAACTCCACCTTCCGACCAGCTTGGCGAGAAATACGATCCTGGTGCTCGAGCAAAAGCCGCGCTACACCGGAGCCGATCGTCCCAAACCCGATAATGGCTACTTTTGCGGTCGCGTTTGTCGTCATTTGCTCAATCCCTAGTCGGAAATACTGACTTTGCACCAAACGACCATAATAAGGTGGCTACAAAAAAACGTCAACCCGGCAGCAGTCTGTCCATCCGAGGGGTATCTTGCGAAATTTGCTAGACTTGGCATACTTAGTAGTTCATTCTTTTCGGATAGGATAGGACAGGCGTCTAATGAGTATTGAGCCACGTGCGTTAGATTTTTTTAAGCAGATCTTGGCAACGCCAAGCCCCGCAGGGTATGAAAGTCCCGTCCAAGAGGTTGTGCGAGACTACGCCGCGTCGTATGCCGACGAAATGCGGACCGATGTTCACGGCAATGTAATCGCCGCGCGGAACCCCAAAGCCCCGTTGCGGGTTATGCTGGCCGGGCATTGCGACCAGATCGGCTTGGTCGTGCAGTACATCGACGACGAGGGTTTCATCCATGTCTCGACCATTGGTGGCTGGGATCCACAAGTTCTTATCGGACAGCGATTGACCATCTGGGGCGCTCAGGGGCCCGTGCTGGGAATCATCGCCCGCAAGCCGATCCACCTCCTGAACGAGGAAGAGCGGAAGCAGGTGCCGAAGATCAAGGATCTCTGGCTTGACATCGGAGCGAAGAACAGGGACGAAGTATTACGGGTTCTGCGTGTTGGCGACCCGATCACGCTGGAACTGCGTTACGAGGAACTTCAGAACAGGCGTGCTGTTTCGGCCGCAATGGACGACAAGTCGGGGTTGTGGGTGGTCATGGAGGCCCTCCGGCGGGTCGATCGTAGCAAGCTTCAGGTGGCCGCCTATGCCGTCTCGACGGTGCAAGAGGAGATTGGGCTTCGCGGATCACAGACCAGTTCATTCAGTGTTGATCCGCATGTCGGCATCGCCGTTGACGTGACCCATGCCACCGATTGCCCGACCATTGAAAAGAAGGAAGAGGGCGATATTCGCCTCGGCCGGGGACCGGTCATCTACCGCGGGCCAAACATGAATCACAAAGTGGTACAGCGGCTTTTGGATGCGGCCGAGCGGCACGAAATTCCCTATCAACTGGGTGCTTCCGGCCGGGCCACGCCGACAGACGCGAATTCGATCCAAGTCAACCGTGCGGGCGTTGCCGCTGCGCTGGTCAGCATCCCCAACCGCTACATGCACAGTCCGGTGGAAATGATCTCACTGGATGACATCGACCATGCGGCCAACCTGTTGGCCAGGTTCCTGGAGGAACTTCCCGGTGATGTGGAGTTCATTCCGTAGAAGCCTCAATTCTCCTTTGTTGCTTTTGCCCCCACGAGGGCATCTTTCAACGGCTCGATCCATGCGTTGCGTTGCGGATCGTAGACGCCGAAGCTAGCGCAGAACTCCCAGTAGGCGAAACTCATCTTCCGCTCCAAGGCCGACTGGGCGACGAACCGCGTCCAGCGTGTACGCGATTCCATGTCGGCCTTGCTGTAAGCGCCGAACTCACCCAGATATATCGGCCGGCGATGTTCGACGGCCCACACGATTGCCTTGTCCAGATCCTTCAAGATGGCCTTCCGCTCGCTGGGGGTGCCGGTCCAATGAGTGCCGAGCCAGTGCTGAGCCTCCGGCCCCGCCCAACCCGCGCCCTGGTGCGTGAACTGGAACGGATTGTAGTAATGGACCGTGACGATCAGGTGGCGATCCTTCTCGGGCAGTTCCAGACTGTCGAGGTCGTTGATGCTGTTCCAACTGGTCGGGCCAACGACAATTTCGCGTGTGGGATTAGTGCGCCGCACGATCTGGATCGCTTCGGCCAGCATGGGGTTCCACTTGTCGGAGTTAAGCTTGTCGTGCGGTTCGTTCAGCAACTCAAAAATCAGGGCCGGCGGATACGATTTGTAGTGCTCGGAGATTTGCTGCCAGAGGGCCAGATAGCGCTGTCGATGCCCATCGGGATCTTGAAAGATTTCCTCGTAGTGGTGCATGTTCAGCACGGGAATGAGACGATTCTTCAAGGCTTGGCCAATGGCCCAGTCGACTCGGGCAAGGAATTTTGTATCGATCGCGTAAGGTGCCGCATGGCCGGCGTGATTCGACCAGCGAACGGGGATGCGCACCGAGTCAAAGCCAGCTTGCTTGATCTTCGCGAAATACTCCTCCTTGAGCGTCACGCCCCATTCGCCCTCGTTGGGGGCGTCCAGCGCGTTGCCGAGATTCACGCCGCGGCCCATGCCCGCCTTGAGTTGCTTGAAAATCGGATCGGCGAGAATCGAATCTAGCCCACGGCTCTCGAACCGCACTGCGCGGAGGTTATCGACCAGAAACGTATGAGCTTTGCCAGGACGATCCAGCAGCACACTCAGCGAGACAATATTCTTCAGGTCGAGGTCGTGGCCGGTGCTGCCGTGCCAGTTTCCAAAGGGCACGGCCACCTTTCCCTTACCGTGGGCCTTGATGGTGGCCGATGCGACGTTGCAATGATGCACGCCGTCAGAACCTGGGTTATTGATCGCCAACAGGACGCGGACTTCAAAGTTCTGCGGATTGACGACATCCATCTCCACGCCCTCGAAAGGGCTAAGGTTCCACTTTCCGGCTTGCGGCACCAGTTGCACGCTCGGATAGGCTGCCTCGGCTTTGGTCGTGATCTGCAAGGCGTGGCTGCCGCTCGTGGAAATAATTTTGGCGACGGATTCCGAGGGTGCGATATGAATGGCGGCAGGATCCTCGAAATCGACGAGCATTCGCGGTGAGGCGGACTTTTCCGCGGCGTCGGCTCGCGGTGACGGAATCGCGGCGAGGAAGGACAAGGTACACAGCAACGCGGCAATTTGCCGCCGGGCAGAATTCGGTTGGCAGGAGGCAGACATGGTATTTTCCCCAGGGCTTGGGATCGAGGATAAAGCCATTGTACTCAAATTCCTGGTGCAAACAACCACGCGCGACTGAAACAGATCCACCCTTGCGAAGGGTCTTGGCATTGCAATCGCCACGCCCTGAGCTAGACTAGTGTCTGACCAAGAACAATTCCGCGATTTCTTCGTGGAACGGACTTTAGTCCGTTTGAAAGGAATTAACATCCTTCCGCGGATTTACCAAAGAGAGGATCCTCCATGACTTCCATGATGATTACGACCGTGATTTACCTTGCTCCGCTACTTTTCCTACTGCTCCTGGTGGTTTGGCTGACCACGCGCTATATCCCGAACAACCGCATCGGCATCGTGGAAAAACTCTGGTCCACCGTGGGGTCGCTGACAGAAGGCGCGGTCATTGCCCAGCACGGCGAGGCGGGCTACCAAGCTGATATCCTCCGCGGTGGGCTCCACTTCGGTCTCTGGCGATGGCAATATGCCATTCACAAGTTTCCGCTAATCACCATCAAGCAGGGCAAGATCGGTTATGTCTTTTCCCGCGGCGGTGAACAACTCGAACCATCGCAGACCTTGGCGGAAGTCGTCGAATGCAATAATTTTCAGGACGCCCGCAAGTTCCTTGCCCATGGCGGGCAAAAAGGTCGGCAGCGGGGCATCCTCCGCGAAGGCGTATACGCCATCAACATCGCGCTCTTCAACGTCATCACCGAAGACCGCGTCTTTACCCTGGAATATGCCAAGAGCCTGGAGGAGTGGCAGCATCAACTCCGGCAACTGAGCGGCTTCAGCCCGCTGATCATCTCGGGCAAGTCGGACGAGATCGGCATCGTGACGGTCCATGAAGGCCCCACGCTGCCGCCGGGCGAACTGATCGCGCCCGCCGTGGGAACCGACAAGAACCAGCCCAACTTCCATAATATCTATCAAGATATCGAGGCATTTCTCCGCGCTGGCGGGTGCCGCGGCGTGCAGTATACGCCGCTCATCGACGGCACCTATTTCATCAACCGCTGGTTCGCCACGGTCGAGATGATTCCCAAGTGCGTGGTGCCGATCGGTTATGTGGGAGTGGTCGTCAGCTTCTATGGCAAGAAGGGGGCCGACACCTCCGGCAAGGAGTTCCGCCACGGCGAGCGGGTGCGGGAAGGCGAAAAAGGTGTTTGGGACACGGCCCTCGGACCCGGCAAGTACGCCTTCAATACGGCGGCGGGCGTGGTCGTCGAGGTGCCCACCACGAACTTCGTCTTGCACTGGATCACGGGCCGGTCCGAGAGCCATCACTTCGACGATTCGCTGAAATCGATCGAACTGATCACATCCGACGCCTACGAACCGATGCTGCCGCTATCGGTGGTGGTACACATCGACTATGAGAAAGCGCCCTCGGTAATTCAGCGGTTTGGCGATGTCAAGCAACTGATCACACAGACGCTGGATCCTCTGCTGAGCGCCTATTTTCGCGACGTAGCCCATAAGAAGAGCATGTTGCAACTCATCAGTTGCCGCGCCGATATTCAGAAGCAGGCAAAAGAGGAACTGCGTTCCAGGTTCGAGATTTTTGACATTCAATGCGTCGACGTTTTGATTGGTCGGCCGGAGAGCAAGCCCGGTGACACGAAGATTGAAAATCTGCTGGAGCAGTTACGGCAGCGGCAGTTTGCCGTCGAGCAAGTGGAAACCTTCCAGAAGCAGCAGGACGCGGCCGTCCGTCAAAAGTCGCTCAATGAGGCATTGGCCCAGGCCCAATTGCAGGCAGAACTGACCAAGTCCCAGGTGCAGATTCGCATTTCCGAGAACATCGGCGACGCCGAGCTGGCCAAGGCCCGCAAGGTTGCGGAAACAACGGTTGTCCAGGCCGAGGCAGCGGCCAAGCAGGCCCGCTTGCAAGGCGAAGGCGAGGCCGCCCGGCTGCTGGTGGTGGCTGAAGCCCAGGCCAAACAAGCCGCGCTGGTGGGCGAAGGCGAGGGCAAGAAGGCAGCCCTGATCGGCGAGGGTGAAGGCAAGCGTATTACTGCCACCGGCCAAGCTGAGGCCCAGGTCTTGCAGCTCAAAATTGACTCGTATCGCGATCCGCGGCTCTACGCCGTCTCCATCGTGGCCGATCAATTGCGCCAGAGCCAACAGCCGCTCGTGCCGTCACAACTAATAAATTTCGGCAGCGGCAGTGAAGGCGGTCAATCCAGCATGCTCGGCGCATTGCTGAGCTTGCTGACCACGGAAAAGCTCGGCATCGAAGTCAATCCGAAGAAGCCGCCAGTGGCCGCGCCGCCAGGAAAATAACGTGTAGTGTTGCGTTTCGTTTCTTTGCTGCTGCTCTCTTGACAAGAAAAGAACCGGCTGTCGCGACAGATCCAAACTCGAGAAAGCCTGCCGCGACAGCCGGGGGAATTTGTCGGTTATCGGCGGGGTCATGAGACCCGCGTTGTGGCCGGTCTCCTGACCGAGCCACCTCTGCCGACCGAAGGTCTCCTATTCACCGGGAGACCTTCGGTCGGGACGTTTCGGCGGGGTCGGGAGACCCGCGCCGAACATGTCTGAAATTTGCAATTTGCAATTTGCAATTCTCAATTTGCAATCTATTTCTTTCTCCTCCTCCACTCGCCGAACCCAACCACCAAGCCAGCGAACAACAGGGCCAGGGTGTTCGGTTCTGGAACGGGCGAAACCGCAAGCGACTGGCCGAAAACGATCGGAGCCGCAACGTATGAAGGATCGAAGATCAGCGTTCCACCCGCACCGATGGTCAAACTCTGATTGTCGGGCAGGGCGGTGCTGGAGGTCACGGCCAGGATGCCGGCATTCACGACCGTGCCGCCGGTATAGAGGCCGGTGCCGCTGAGGACCAGTGTGCCGCCGGTGCCATCCATGGTCAACGACTTGTTGATGCCGGAGATGCTGCTGCTGAAGGTCAGCGTCCCGCTGCCGCTGACGACGAGACTGTCGTCCAGAACAACCGGTACGGCGATGCCATGCTTGCCGTTGGTCACCGTGATCGTGGCAGTGCCGTTATTGTTCAGCGTCAGGGTGTCCGTACCGGTCAGGGTGTAGCCCGAAGTGGTACTGTTGGAATTACCGAATTCCAGCGTACCAACCGTCTTCGCACCGTCGAGCGTGATCTGGTAGTCGGTGCCGCCGGTGGGTGGATCAATCGCGGCCTGTGCGCCGTTTCCACCAGGTACGCTACCATCCCAATTGCTCGGCGTGGACCAGATCCCGCTTTGGGCAAATTTCCAGTGGGAGGCCCCGCCGATTACGTCAATTTCGTAAGGCTTGCTGTAATCGATCGAATATCCCGAAGTGTTGGCAAAAGTGCCCGAATGGCCGTTCGGGAAGCTCATCAATTCAATTGTTCCATTGGCAATGCCGGAAAGGGTCAAGGTGCCGCCCAAGCTGCCGGAGTTAGTGACGACGGTCAGGATGTGGCCAATGTACAGATTTAGCGTGCCGGCCGACTCCACCGTCAACGAGTTGACGGTTTGGGCGAAGGCCCCGGTGTCGAGCAGGCCGCCAGTGATGGACACGTCGGAACTGGCCGAGAGGGCAAAAGCGGCCCCGCCGCGGAGCGTTCCGGCGGTGATGGAAGTGGAACCCGAGTAGGTGTTCGCGCCGGAGAGCATCAAGGTGCCGCCGGAGATGGCGAGGGCGGTCTTTTTGGTCGGTCCGTCGCTGATGACGCCGCTGAAAAGCGTGCTGCTGCCGCCGCTGACGGTCAGCATGGCGTCTAAGGCACCTCCGTTGGTCACGGTCCCACCGCCAACATGATCGGAGAGCGAGGCCACCTGCTGGCTACAGCCGTTGAGATCCAGCGTCGAGTTGGCGGCGATGGAGAGGTCCGTGGTGGTGGGAAGAACATTGGCAACGGTAACCAAGGAGCCATGAAAGAAATCGGCGCCTGGGATTGGGACGAAGCTGGTTCCGCCCGTGGGATCCCATTGGACGTCGAGGCCGTTGCCTCCGGTGCCCTGGTAAAACCGCACGATAAAGTCGTAGTACTGGCCGCCGCTCAAGCTGTACTGGCTTGAACTGCGCAGCGTCATACCTTGATAGGCGTTGTTTTGCACGGCTGCCGCGGAGTAGTTCGGATTGGCGGTGGCCACGTCACCTTGATCGATCCACAGGGCACTGCCATCGTCGCTGGTGGTAGCAAAGCGGTAGGTGCCAGTGGTGGGGATAAGCAGTTTCCCGCGGTATTCCAGCGTGTAATTCGTCGCATATCCGGTGGGACGGAGGGTGCTACTATCGGGAACGCCGCTGTTGGTGCCGGCACCGAAGTGTTCACGGGGCCCACTGCCGTTCATGTTGATGGACTGGGTGGCGTAGCCAATGGTTGGGGTTAAGCCAAAGGTGCTGTTCGTCGGCGAGCCAGGTAGGTCGAAGCGGCTCCCATCGATCTGGCCATCCACGCCTTGCCAAGCCCGGATGTCCAGACCTGCCGTCATGCCCCCGCCCGCAAGTTTGAGTGTGCCGCCACCGCTGATAACCGTTGCGCCGTTGTAGCCCTGCGTGCTGGTCAGCGTCAGCGTGCCGTTGCCGATCTTGGTCAGGCTGCCGGCGCCACCAAGGGAACCGCCGTACTGCGTCGAGGCGTTGTTGTTGCCGACCGAGAGGGTCGTGCTCGCGGGAATGGTCACGTTCCCGCTCCCTTTAAGCCCGCCCAGCGTGGCGGAGATGCCGTTCAAATCGAGCGTGCCGGTGCTGGGGATGTCCACCGTGGTCTGCTGGAGTGCAAGGGAATGGCCCACCTTGATCGTACCGGCGGATACGAGCGTGTCGCCCGAGTAGTTCGTGGCGGCGTTGATGGCCAGCGTGCCGGGGCCGTTCTTGGTCAATCCGCCGTTGCCGCTGATGCCGCCCGCGGAACCGATCGTTGTATTACCGGAGCCGCTGAAGATCACGCTGTTGCCACTGTTGTCGATCGCACCGTTCAGCACCGTCGTGCCGGTGGGGTCGGACGTGGTGATTGACTTCCCTGCCCCGCTCACCGTAATCGGCAGGTTGATCGTGTGCGTGACGCTGGGCGACTGGTTGTAGACCAGGTAGCCGTTCGAGTCGCCGCTGAGGGTGATCGCGCTACCGTTGAGCGTGAAGCCGCTTCCGCCGGAGTCGGCCGTGGGGTTGAAGACCAGGCTGCTAAATTGGGTGATGCCCGAATTATTGAGATTGCTGACCTGCGTGTTGCCGTCAAAGGTAAGCCTGTCGCCCGCCACGATGGGACCGTTCGTCCAATTGCCCGAATCGCTCCAGTTCGAGCCGACGCCGCCGTTCCAAACCGGGCCGGAGCCGATGACCACGGCCACATAGTTATTACCCCCGTTGACATCCTTGCTGAAACTGTAGCGGAAGCCCGCCAGCGGGTCGAGGACCGAGAGATTGCTGGCGATGGGATCCGTGCCGGAATACTGGAAGAGATCGTAGGTGCCGAGGGCGGCAAAGGGGGTCGTGCCGCCTGGCTGGTAAAGATTCACGCCGCCGCCGTTGATCGTCAGACCGTCCGAGCCTGCGATGACGAGGTCGTGGCTGGATGTGCTGCTGATTTTGAAGTTGGTGATACTGCCCGTGTTGAGCGTCAAGGTTCCCGCGCTGAGGGTGCCGATATTGGTGGGTCCGCCCGGCCGGATGGTCGCGCCGTTATCCACCGTCATCGCGCCCAACACGCTGAAATTGGTATTCCCTGTCAAGGTCTGGCCAACCGCCAAGTGGTAGTCGGTTGCCTGTGTCACGTCCAAGGTAGTCCCGTTGGCAAGGGAGATTGTCGAGGTTTTCGAGATCGAGCCGCCTGCGCCGATGGCCAGAGTGCCGCTCGAGACCGTTGTTTGGCCGGTGTAGGTGTTGCTGCCGGTGAGGGTTAGCAGGCCCGGGCCGGATTGGGTCAGGGCACCGACGCCGGAAATCTGGCCGGAAAGGGTTTGAGTCGCAGAACTGTAGTAGTTGAGGATGGTCTGTGTGCCGAGGGAGATGGCACCCGCGTAATTTCCGTTGCCAAGGTTTCCTGTTCCGACGGTATTCCCCAGATTACTCGTAAACTTGCCACCGATCGTCAAATAACTCGTCGGGCCGCTAGAGCCTTGCACCAGGGTGATTGGGCCGGTGAAGGAGTTGACGCCAGTGAGGTTGACATAACTCTGAGATTGCGTCTGCGTCGTAAAGCGGACATATAGCGAGAGTGCGCTGCCGTCGCCGACATCGGGGATTCCTGAGTTGAAGGTGAGCGACTCGCGGTCGCCATTCCCATTGCAACCGGTCTGTATAGCGAGGGTCTGAGCACCGGTCGCGGTGGATGTGATCGAACCGTTAAACACGTAGTTCGTGTCATTGTCATTGAAGTTCAGGTGTATCGTACCGCTGTTGCCCGCGAAGATAACGGAATTGCTGAAAGGAATGTTGGTGATTTGAGTTGGTTGGCACTGGAGCGTTGCGCCGTTGAAAATCGTGATTGGGCCGCTGTCGTTAAAAGTCCTCGTGTTGCCGGATAGGGTTGTGTTACTGTTATCGACGGCAAAAGTGCCTGAGGTGATGGTCGTGTCGGCACTTGCGGAGTGCAACATGCCCACGCACGCGGCGAAGACAAGGACGCGCCAAACTTTTCTCCTTCTCGTCATGGACCGAACCTTTTTCAAAAAGCCCAGAACCATCGCAGGGGCCAGGAAATTTTTCGTACACAATGAGGAATTCAATCTCATAGCGCGACTCACCAAAAGAGGAACAGAAAAGTTCGTGGCACCCCACTTAGCACCACACCTGAGTTTGTTATAGCAGAGCTCTGTAAAAAAGTCACGCGATAATGATTGGACTGTAGCGACAAAATTTTCGGATTTTTTTTTACAAAAACGCCAAAGGTATGTATTATATGACTAATGGGTCATAGGTTAATATACCATTAGTTGGGGAGAAAGGGGAACGCGGTGTGGCCGGTCTCTGACCGCGCCGAACAAGAGGGATTGAAAATTGAGAATTGCAAATTGCAAATTGAAGACCGGGATCGGGGCCGCTTCTTCTTCCCTTCTTTACTCTTATTTTTCTGTCCCCCAATTTTTCTGTCAGAAGTCGTTTTCAGATTTGGACAAGAAAAGAACAGGCTGTCGCGACAGATCCAAGCTTGGGAAAGCCTGCCGCGACAGCCGGGGAAAGTTGTCAGTTGTCAGTTGTCAGACAATTTGCAATTTGCAATTCTCAATTTGCAATCTATTTCTTCTTCCTCCTCCACGCGCCGAACCCAACCACCAAGCCAGCGAACAACAGGGCCAGGGTGCTCGGTTCCGGAACGGGCGAAACCGCAAGCGACTGGCCGAAAACGATCGGAGCCGCTGCGTACGAAGGATCGAAGATCAATGTTCCGCCCGCGCCGACGGTCAAACTTTGATTGTCGGGCAGGGCACTGCTGGTGGTCACGGCCAGGATGCCGGCATTCACGTTCGTGCCGCCGGTATAGTTATTCGTGCCACTGAGGATCAAGGTTCCAATGCCGTCTTTCAGGAGGGCGCCAGTGCCGATGATCTGGCCGGAGATGCGCAAGCGAGCCAAATCCGCCACGGTCATATCGGCAGTGCTCGCCAAGTTCAAAACACTTTCGATCGTTTGCGTCCCGCTGCTGACCATTACGGTGGCCGTGCCGGAAGTGCTATTCAACGTCAACGTGTTTCCCGAGAGCGTATAGCTGGAATTGCTGAAACTCAACGCCGCCAAGTTGATGGGGGCCGTGTCGAGGGTCACGGCCAGAGAACCTGAGCCGCTGAATGTGGCGGACCCCGGAACGGGCGAAGTAACCCCCGGAACGCCGTTCGAGATGTTGACGCCGTCGAGCCAGTTGGCGGGCGTGTTCCACGAGCTAGCTCCAACCCACGTACACGAACCGCTGAAGGGAGGCGCGGTATAAACGAGGTCGAGTTCCGTGGGATTGTAAACGAGGCTATAATTGGCGGGCAGCGTGGGGGTCGTGCTGAAGCCGCTGCCGGTTTGGGAGCTATAGGCTATCAGTGCATTCGTGCCGTGACTGAGGCTGAGGAGGTTGGAGAGGTTGAGCGTACCGCCGTTAAAGGTGGCGACGCCATTGCTCTTCAGGAGATTGCCAACGTAGAGATTCAACTCGCCCGAACCGATCGTGAACGAACTGACGGTTTGGGAGCCGCCGGTAACGTCGAGCAAACCGCCGCTGATGGTCACGCCCGAGTTCGGCGAGAGCGTATTGGCTACATGGGCCTGGAGCACGCCGGCATTGACCGTGGTCGCACCGCTGAAAGTGTTCGCGAGGCTGCTGAGAACGACCCTGCCGGCGTTGGCGGCATCCAGCGACAGACCGCCCGCACCTTCGATCGGGCCGCTCAGGGTCAACTGGTCGGCCGCGGAGGCCACCTTGATATTCGCGCTGGCGGCCAGCGTCATGGGAGCGGAGATAATGTCGGTGTGTGCCGCGCTCCCGCTGCCGACAAGAACCTGCACCGATGGGCCGGAGGCTGAGCCAAAGATGAGCTTGCCGGGCGTCGGGCTGCCGCTGCTCTGGATCGTGGTGGCAACCGAGCCGCTAAAGGTGAGTTGGCCGATAGTCTCGCTCCGGCCTGCGATGCCATCGAGGGCCAACAGGTCAATCGTTCCCGTGGTATTTAGGTTGCCGACAGTCACCGCATGGGTGGCACCATCGGGCACCGAGGGTGCCCAGTTGGCGGCCGTGCTCCAGTTCGTCGTGCCGCCGTTGTTGGGATCGCTGGTCCAGACGTAAGGGAGCAGCGCGACGGCGGTGCCCTCCATCCGCAACTCCCACGCCCGAGGATGCCAATGGCCTGTGTCCGTTATACGCTCCGAGAGAAACTGAGCCACGACATAGCGAGCTGTGATTGGCGTCGCAAGCGCGTATTGGGCAAAATTGCTTCCATTGGCACCACAAGTGACGTTGAGATCGGGCGTGCCGGTGGGCGGTGTGCTTCCATTGATGACCGTGAATGCGGACAGGTCGTTCGAGATCCAAAGTTTGACCCGGTTGAATCCATCATTGTTGTTCTGGGTGGCGAAGTCGAGGGCTGAGAATATCTTGTCCGCTCCGAAGTCCATCCAAGCGATCAAGTTGAACTCGCCACCTGAGTCCCAGCAATACCCGCCCGTGTCAATATTGATTCCCGGGTCAGGTTGACCAAGGACCGGGTTTGCCCAACTGAACATCTGATTGACCGACTCATTAGTACCCCAGTCCGAACTCCCCACTCGCGTTGGAGGAATCAACATGGCCGCCTGCGCGCTTTGCGCCAGACCAAGAATCACCAGCAGCATCAGAACTTGAAAACACTTTTTCATCGCAAAACTCCTTGCATGATAAAGGGAGCAAGAACCGCCGAGAGGCAAAAATATCCCTCGCACGCCCACTCCCGAAATTCGTAACCTTGTGTACCCACCCAGCAATGAGATGCGGCAGGCCACCCCCTCGTTCTGATTGCCGACTACCGCGATTGCCTTTTATACGGGACCATTGCTGATTAGAGCAGAAATTTCCGCAAAATCAATTAGGACGGACGAAAGTGGGTCTTTTCTTGCTGGGACTAAATCGACAGACCGCAAGCCGGAGGCATCCTTGCGGGCAAGAAAAAGAACCGCCTGCCGCGACATTTTCAAGTCCTAGCCCCGATAGAGGGGCGATACCATTCATGCGGCGAAGGGCGGGGGGCGGGGAGAAAAATCTCCATTTTCAAATATCAAAACTCTTCTTCCCTTCTTTTCCCTCGTTTATCTGGCCCCCTATTTTTTCTGTCGGAAGCCTTTTCTTGGCTATCTGTAGCAATGACATCGAGTTTAATCTGCCCAAACAATCTGTTTTAGCGTAATAGCCTATCGTGCCGAGAAAAGCCGATAGATCCGGCGAGATCGTTATTATCGGCTCTTCCGGGTGTGGAATAGTAGGCTTAAAGCTATGCGACTCGCTACGATACTCATGGCCTTCTCGATCGGACTGGCACTCAGCCAAGCCTTGGCACAGTTGCCGGAATTGCCGGTTCCACCTTCGCCTGTTTCCAATGGTGCTCCTCGCGCTCTTGCGCCGGAACCTGGCGTTCAGCCGTTGGGGCAACCTGTCGAGCAAGGCCCGCTGGCATCCACTACGCAGCCATCGGCATCCGGCATGAGCTTGGCCGAGTTGGAGGCAATTGCGGAGCGGAGCAATCCCAGTCTCGCGCAGGCGGCAGCCCGGGTTGAAGCCCTGCGCGGGCGATGCGTACAGGTCGGGTTGTATCCGAATCCTACGGCCGGCTACATCGGCAGCGAGATCGGCAATGAAGGTCGAGCCGGTCAGCAGGGCGGCTTCGTCAACCAAGAACTGGTTACGGCGGGAAAGCTGAAACTTAACCGAGAAGTTGTCTGCCAAGAGATCGATCAGGCGAATTGGGCCTACCAGTCGCAACGCCTCCGCGTACTGACCGATGTGCGGCGATCCTTCTACGAAGTGCTCGTCGCCCAGCAGACGATGGAACTCACCGGCCAACTCGTGGGTATTGGCGAGCAAGGAATCAAATCGACGGAAGAACTACTGAAGGCTAAAGAGGTGGCTGGCAACGATGTCTTGCAGGCGAAGATCGAAGCCGATTCCGCCCGAGTCTTCTTGGAACGCGCACGGAACCGGTATATTGCCGCCTGGCGGAGCCTGGCGGCCGTGATGGGTATCGATATGCCGCCACGGCCACTGATCGGCAACATCCAGGACGGCATGGGCCAACTCACTTGGGAAGAATCGCTCCGTAACCTATGGGCGCAAAGCCCTCAATTGGCTAGCGCCCATTCCGGTGTCGCCCGTGCGCAAGCCGCATTAAGACGTGAATATGCTGGAAGAACTCCCAATGTTGAGTTGCAAACCTCGGTCCAATACGACAACGCATCCGGGTACACTTTTGCGAGCGTACAGCTTGGCGCTCCCATTCCGGTCTTCAATAAGAATCAGGGGAACATCCGGCGGGCAGAGGCCGAGTTGATTGCCGCACAACACGATGTGAAAAGGACCGAGTTGGAATTGCAGCAACGCTTGGCGGTTGCTTTCGAGCAGTACACCAATGCCCGTTACCAAGTGGAGAAATACCGCAAGGACATTCTGCCCAACGCCCAGGAATCCCTCAAGCTGACCACCACGGGCTATCGGCAGGGGCAGTTGAGTTATCTCGCGCTGTTGACCGCTCAGCGGACTTACTTCCAGACGAATGTCACTTACTTGGAGGCCATCCGCGATCTCCGCATGGCTGCGGCAACCATCGAGGGGAACCTGCTTAGCGATAGTCTCCGGGGAGAAGGCACCGGTGAAGGGAGCGTCCAGTGAAACATTTGCTCCGACAGTGAAACATTTCGCCTTGACTGGATTGGTTGAATCTGTTACGATTGCGCTATTGAGGCTGATCTAAGTGCTAATGAGGAAATACATGATCGGGCTGTGGCGAATCTTGACCGCCGTGGCATTTGCCACCCACATTCTGGTGGGTTGCTGCGCACACCACGCCCACGCCTGTGAAGGTGCGAATCATTCCGATCAAGAACATGCCGCGACTCACGGAGATTGCCCCGGTGACCGCGACAGCCATTCGGATCGTGGCCAGCATGGGAAGCATGATTGCCAAGAGAACGCGTGCTCCTTTGTTCTCTTAAGCCACTCGACCGACGGCTCTATTTCGTGCGGGCGGCCATTGCATGGTTCCTACCTACCGCTGCACGATGTCCTGCCTTCTCAAGCGGGCAATTCCTGCGGGCAGTGCTTCTCGCCACCGGACCACTTCTTACTGCCGGTTCGCCTCCATCTCGCCAAACAAGTCTTGTTGATTTGATTCCGCGCGCGCTCTCTTAGTCGCTGTTGATACGGCGCGGCTGTCTGCTGACAGCCGACTGAACTTGGCGCGTGGGCCAAAAGGCGTCTTTGCTTGCCCGCAACCCAGCTTATTGCTGCGAAAACCCAGTTTGGATAACTTCTTGCATAGTCCAGGACTATGCATTGGCAAGGTGAACCTATGGCTCGGATCAAACAATTCGTAAACGTATTCGGCTTGTTGGCGGTGGGAACCTTGTTGGTGGCCCTCGTGGTGGCCGTCAAAAAGGATTGGCGAGTGGCGGCCGCGGACTTTGTCGCTCGCAGTCTGGGCGCTAATAACGCCGTGGCGTCTGTCGAACCTCATGCTGCTGGGCATCAGCAGGCAACTGCGGAGGGCGAGGAACGGATCGTCTTGACGGAACAGGGCCGCTGGAGCGCGGGGGTTGAATTGGGCTGCGCCGAGCGTAAACTCTACGAGCGATCGGTCACCTTTCCTGGCATTATCCGCACTCGTCCGGGCCGGTCGATCGTGAAAATTCCCGCGCCGCTGACCGGCATCGTGACCTGCGTACACCGCGAACGGGGCGAGGCCGTCGTTCCCGGCCAGCCGCTCTTCGAGATCGCCTTGACTCACGAGGAACTCATCAAAGATCAGGCGGAGTTCCTGGCCGCCTTGCAGAAAGCCAAGGTTCTGGAACAAGAGATAGAACGGCTGAAAACGGTCTCCGAGGGCATCATTCCCCGCAAAGAACTACTCCAGCGTGAATATGAATTTCGGCAACTGCAAGCAGAGTTGGACACCTCCCGCCAGGTGCTGCAACTCCACCGATTGCCGGTCGAACAGGTTGCCAGTATCGAGCGGAACCGGAAACTGGTCGAATCCCTCACGGTCTGCGTGCCCGAGATCTGCCAGAACTGTGCCCCTGGCGCTGCCGCTCCCGTGTTGCAAATCCAGGAAATCCGCGTGGAAAAAGGTCAGGCGGTGACCGTGGGCGAACCCATGTGCGTGATTGCCGACCACAGCGAGCTTCAAATCGAGGGCAGCGCGTTTGAAGACGAGGCCAAGGTGTTGCACGAGGCGGTGCAGGGCGACCGGCCGGTGGCCGCCGTGTTCGAGACCGAAGATGGCGGAAAGAAGCAGATTCGCAGCGTGCCGGGCTTGCGGGTCGTCTGGGTGGACGACCGGGTTGACCAGGAATCGCGGACTGTGCGATTCGGCGTCCGATTGCCCAACGAGGGTTTGGTCTACGATAGGACTGACGGCCAGCGGCGGATCATCGGGCGGCAATTCAAGCCCGGCCAGCGATGCAAGCTGCAAGTCTCGGTCGAAACCTTGAAGAACTGCCTGGTCCTGCCGCTGACTGCAGTGACCGAGGACCGCGTGCAGAGTTGTGTGTTCGTCCAGAGCGGCGACACCTTCGCGCTGAAAGTGGTCAAGGTCCGCCATCGTGGCCCCACGGAGGTTGTCGTGGAAGACACGGCAACGGGCATCACCCCGCATGACGTGCTGGTGGTCAAGGGGGCCGGTCAATTACTGGCGGCAATTCGCAGCGGTGGGGCGTTGCAATCGACGTGCGATTGCGGCCAACAACACTAAGTGCCCGTCCAGAAACAATTTGTGGTGCGGGCGTCTCGCCTGCGTGTTGCAGCCGGGACGGCCGCACCACAAAAACGCGGAGTTGATCTTGGATAGCTTCTAAGCGGAGTACAACATCGTGTTCAATGCAATTATTCGCTTCTCGCTGCAACATCGCCTGTTGGTCTTCGTCGGCGCGCTGTTGCTGTTGGGAATTGGCACGTACCAGGCCTCGCAACTTCCCATCGACGTCCTTCCCGATCTGAACCGGCCGCGGGTGACGATCATGACCGAAGCGTTAGGGATGGCGGCCGAAGAGGTCGAGATGCGCGTCACCACCCCGCTGGAAACCGTGCTCAACGGTGCGACCGGGGTGCTGGCGGTTCGCGGCAATTCGACGGTCGGACTGTCGATCATCACGGTCGAGTTCGATTGGGGCACCAATGTCTACGCGGCGCGGCAGATCGTCGGCGAGAAACTGACGCTGGCCGCCCACCGCCTGCCCGAGGAAGTCAAACCGCAAATGGCCCCCATCTCGTCGGTCATGGGACAGATCATGATCTTGGGGCTGTGGAGCGAAAAGGAGCAGCCCTCGCCGCGCGAACTGCGCACCATTGCCGACTGGGAAATCCGCAAGCAACTGCTGGCGGTCAGCGGCGTGGCCGAGGTCTTCGTGATGGGCGGCGAGCGGGCGCAGTACCATGCCCTGGTTCGTTCCGATGATCTCGTGAAATACGGCGTAACGCTCTGCGAGGTGGAGAAGGCGCTGGGTGAGAGCAGCCAAAACGTGACCGGGGGCTACCTCACCAACCAGGGGGCCGAGGAGTTCCTGGTCCGCTCCATAGGTCAGGTTACCGACGTCAAGGATTTGGAAGACCTGGTCGTCAAGGCCCGCACACCGAACAGCGTGCTGCTCAAGCATGTAGCCGATGTGCGGGAAGGGTTCCAGGTCAAACGCGGCGACAGTGCGGCCTATGTCCGCGGTGAGGACGGCAAGTTCAGCGGAGGCCCGGCCGTCATTCTGACCGTTGAGAAACAGCCGGATAAAGACTCGCGGAAACTGACCGAAGACATCCACAAAAGCCTCCGCGAACTGGAATCGTCGCTCAAGGCCCGTTATCCGGGCCTGCGGATCGAATCGCTCTACGAACAGCGAAACTACATCAACCTCTCCATCGACAACGTGGTCGAGGCCCTGTGGGTCGGCGGTCTGCTGGTGGTGGTCGTCCTGGTCGTGTTCCTGATGAATATCCGCACGACGTTCATCACCTTGCTGGCCATCCCCCTATCACTGGTGATGACGGCGCTGGTCTTCGCCTGGTTCGGCCTGTCCATCAACACGATGACGCTCGGCGGATTGGCGGTGGCCATCGGTGAACTGGTGGACGACGCGATCGTGGACGTGGAGAACATTTTCCGCCGCCTGCGCGAGAACCGTCAGCAAGGCAGCCCCCGGTCGGCGATCCGCGTCGTTTACGACGCCAGTCGCGAGATCCGCAACTCGGTGGTATTCAGCACGTTCATCGTGGTGCTCGTCTTCTTTCCGCTCTTCTGGCTGAGCGGCATGGAGGGGCGGCTCTTCACGCCGCTGGGAATCGCCTACATCGTCTCGATCCTCTGTTCTCTCTTCGTGTCGCTGACCGTTACGCCCGTGCTGGCCTTTTGGCTCCTGCCGCGTATCTCGGCGGTTGCCGCCGGCCGCGATGGTCTCGTGCTCCGCGGGCTGAAAGGCGCGGCCGGCATGGCCATCCGCCTAAGCCTCGCCTTCCCACGCACGGTGCTGGTGACGGCCACCTTGGCCGCACTGCTGGCCGGATGCACCTTCTTCTTCCTCAAACGCGACTTTACGCCTCCCTTCAATGAAGGCGCGTTGCAGTTGAATATCAATCTGCTGCCCGGTAAATCGCTGGAAAGTTCCGTGGCCGTGGCCCGTGCCCTCGAACAACGCTTGCAGCAGGTGGACGGAGTGCAGACGATTATCCGCAAGACGGGCCGGGCCGAGTTGGACGAGCACGCCGTGCCCGTCAATACCACCGAGTTCATACTCACGCTTTCCCGCAACCGTTGGCGGGAGCAGTCGCGGATTGTCGATGAGGTGAAGGCGCTCATCGACAAGAAGAACCTGCCCGGCACGGCCGCCTTCTGCGACCAGCCCTTGCAGCACCTATTGGCCCACCTCCGCACCGGTTCCAATGCGCAGATCGCCGTCAAGCTCAAGGGTGACGACCTGGTCGATCTCCGCACTCGCGCCAAGCAGATCGAGACCGCGATCCAGGACATTCCCGGTGTGGGGAATCTTCGCACGGAGCCTATTCAGGCCGATGTGCCGCAACTTCGGATCGAACTGGACCGTGAGCGATTGAAGACCTACGGCCTCACCCCGCGTGCCGTCAATGAACTGATCGAGACAGCCATGCGGGGACGCGTGGTGGCCGAGATGATGAAAACCGTCTCCCAGGGAGCGGCAAGGCAGCGGTTCTATGAGGTTGTGCTGCAATTGGACCCCTCCCAGCGCGAGGATTTGGAGGCACTCCGGCGGCTGGCGATCCCGCTGCCCGGCGGCGACGCCGTGCCCCTGCGACAAATTGCCACCATCAACCCGAAAGCCCGGGGGCCGAACCAGATCGACCACGAAGCCGGTCGGCGGCAAGTCATCGTGCAGAGCAATCCCCAGAAACGCAGCGTGGTCGAAGTAAAGCAAGAGATCGAACGGGCCTTGCAGCCGATCTGGCCCCAACTTGAATCGGGCGGCTACGAGCTTGCGCTCGAAGGGCTGTTCAAGAGCGAAGAAGAGGCTTCGCGGAAGATCGCCATCCTATCGGGCGTTTCGCTGCTGGGCATTTTCCTCGTGCTCTACACGATGTTCGGCTCGGCGAACCTCTCGCTGCAAGTCATGTCCGCGCTGCCCATGGCGCTCATCGGCGCCGTGGTGGCGTTGGTCGTGACCGGCCAGGATCGGACGATTCCCACCCTGGTGGGATTGATCTCGCTGTGCGGCATTGCCTCGCGCAATGGCATCCTGCTCCTGGATCATTATCTCCACCTGGTCAAGCACGAAGGCGAGACGTGGTCCCGGCAGATGCTCGTGCGCGCCGGGCAGGAACGCGTGGCGCCGGTGATGATGACTGCGCTCACGGCGGCCCTGGGCCTGGTGCCGCTGGCGCTGGCGGCGGGTCAGCCTGGCAAGGAACTGCTTTACCCCATCGCCACCGTGGTGATTGGAGGGCTCTGTACTTCCACGCTGCTTGAGTTCTTCGTTCGCCCGGCGTTGTTCTGGACCTTCGGCCGCAAGGCGGCCGAGAAGGTAATCTCGCAGATCCGATCGGAATCCGCCGCCTTGAGCGCGGCGGAAGAAACGGACAGTTGTGATTCGATAGAAACCCATTCCCATTAGAAGAAGGAGATTCACGATGCGTTGTAACAATCTATGGCTTGGCCTGACATTGACGGTGGCTTGCGCGATTGCAGGGGGCGGCTGCACGCCAAGCCCTTCCGGCGCGCCGAAAGATTCCGCCGGCACCCCGAAAGAGAAGGCGGAGACCGTCGCCCACAAGCACGACCACAATGCCCCCGGCAAGCATGGCGGCCAACAGCAGTTGCTAGGCAACCACGAATACCATGCTGAACTGGCCGACAACGACGCCACCGGAGAAGTGGCGATCTATATTACGGACGGCGAGTTCAATCCCGTTACCGTTCCGGAAAAGGAGATGTTCCTGACCGCCGTCATCGCGGGACAGTCCAAGGAGTTTACGCTGGTGAGCGATACCAGTCCGCCCGCTGGCCAGCCGCGATTCGTACTCGTCGACAAGCAGCTTTGCGATGCCGTCTGCAAAGGGGAAGGCGGCGTGCGGCTCAACGCCACGATCAAAGGAAAGCCCTATGCGGCGACCTACACGACGTCGGGCAACTAACCATTGGCACCTGGTTCCGTGGCCGCACGTGGATGGTGAATTGTCGACTATAGTGGTCACGCCAGTCAAGGAAGGTTCATCCATGAATCAATGTGAGCGATTTCGCGCCGTAATGGGTTTCCAGCCGGTTGACCGGCTGCCGCGCTGGGAATGGGCCATGTGGTGGGACGAGACAATTGATCGCTGGCATGCCGAAGGGCTGCCTGCCGGGCTGACGGATGTTTTTGAGATTCACGAGTACTTCGGGCTCGACCCGTACAAGCAGTACTGGTTCAGCACGACGGACGCAACGATCGAGGCGGAGCAGCACCACGTCGAGGGTATCGTTTCAAACATGGACGACTACCTGGCGCATCGCCCGCACCTGTTTCCCGACCATGGCGCTGCGATCCTGGGGATGACTCCGTGGCTCGAACGGCAGGGCAGGGGCGAAGCCGTCATCTGGATTACGCTCGAAGGCTTTTTCTGGTTTCCGCGAACGCTCATGGGCTTCACCAAGTTGATGTTGGCCTTCTACGATCAGCCGGAACTCCTGCACAAGATGAACCAGGATCTGCTGGATTTCAACCTGGCCATCCTTGAGCGGATCGAAAGGATTGGCCGTCCGACGTTCATGACGATTGCCGAGGACATGTCGTATAACAACGGCCCCATGATCGGCAGGGAGTTGATGGACGAATTCATGTCGCCCTACTACGGGAAGATGCTGGCTAGGGTGAAAGAGATGGAGATGCTGACCATCGTGGACACGGATGGCGACGTGACGCTCCTTGTTCCATGGCTGCTGGATAATGGGATAGAGGGAGTGCTTCCACTGGAACGGCAGGCCGGCGTCGATGGAATGTCCCTGCGCAGCCAGTTTCCCAACCTGAGAATGGTCGGCCATTACAACAAGATGGTAATGCCGCACGGTGAAGAAGCCATGCGGGCGGAGTTCGAGCGGCTGAGACCCCTGATGAAGTCAGGCGGGTTCATACCCAGCGTCGATCACCAGACGCCTCCTGGCGTCTCGCTGGAGAATTACCGCATCTACCTTCGTCTGCTGAATGAATACCTACATTAGAAAGAAGGAGGAACCTGACCAATGAAACGCAAGGCTTTGACCTTCTTGCTGACCGTGGGAGCATTCTCCGTGCTGGCATCCGCCGTCAGTCTACCCAACCTTCGCTGCGGAAAGGAAAATGGCTTGAGTACACCAGGGATTTGAAATTTGGAATTGGACAAGTCCATGGACAGCGCAAACCAATCGCGCCGGCAATCTGTAAGCAGCGGGTGTTCGCCCCGGCAAATGCTTGGCTATGCCTCCGGGGAGTGCGCCTACTCGTTGGTGGACAACGCAATCTTTGGCTTTGCCATGCTGTACTCTACCGAGGCCCTGGGGGTGAATCCTCATCTGGGCGCCAACGGTACAATGTGCTCGGAGCTGTGAATGCCATAACCTACGCATTCGTTAATCACCGCCCGGTCAATGGTCTGCGGCTTGCCGAGACGAAATTGACGAAATTGGTGGGATTTCCATGGTTGCTCTGTCGAGTTCCAGCACGACGATAGTATCGAGTTCCTGCCGGTCGGATTTCCGCACGCCGATCTCGATGCCGCTGTCGCTCTGTTTGACGGTCGCAGTGCCGCCCGTGAGCATCCAACTCTTCACAATCTTTGCCGGCAGCGGCGGCAGCAGGAGCGTCTCATGCGGCCACCCGGTGATGTGGATATAAACCATGCTGCCCTTGCGAGTGGAGACCAAGTATTTGTTGGGCTTGTAGGGGCCTCCGCGCGTGCCGTAGATCGACTCGCCATACTTCGCCAACCACGCACCGATCTCCTTGAGCCGATCGACCTGGCGGGCGTCGATGACGCCTTCGGGCGTCGGGCCAACATTCAAGAGCACGTTGCCGTCGCCGCCTGCGGCCCGGATGAGCATTGAGAGGCACGCCGCGAGTGGCTTCACGCCATCTTGGGGACCGCCCCAGGCCCAGGCGTTGTTCGCAGAAATCGTCATGCATGATTCCCAGGGACGGTCCATGTTGAAACCCCCGATGGTCTGTTCCGGCGTACTGTAATCGCCGCCGTCACCGGTGCGGTCGTTGATTAAAATGTCAGGCTGAAGCTCGCGGACCATCTTGATCGTATTCCGGCCTCGACCACCAAATTCTTGCGGCACGTCATTCCAAACGGTCACGAGTGGGCCGCAGTTGGTGACCAGCTCTTTAATTTGAGCCAGTAAGTATCGGTTGTACGCATCAAGATTGGATTTCCCGCGCCGGATCGAGCCGCCGGGGCTGGTGAGCGGGAAATCGGGGTGATGCCAATCACATACCGAATAGTAAACTCCGAAGGCGATCCCTTGCTTCCTGCATGCGTCGGCCAGTTCTTTCGTGACGTCCCGCCCGAAGGGAGAGTTCATAATGTTGTAGTCGGTCTGCTTCGTGTTGAAGAGACAGAAGCCGTCGTGGTGTTTCGTCGTCAGTACGACATATTTCATTCCGGCCGCCTTGGCGATCCCGGCCCACTCGTCGGCGTTGAATTTCACCGGGTTGAACTTCTTGTAGAGATTGTCGTACACCGCTATCGGAGTTTCTGCCCCGCGAGACCAGCCGATCTCGTGATGGGTCAGGCTGACCGGTCCCCAGTGAATGAACATGCCGAAACGCATCTCTTGCCAACGCTTGACGGCGACGGGGTCGGGCTTCATCCACGGTTCGGCCTTTGGCTCGGCTCCGCCGGCAACGGGTGACAACAGCAGTATCGCAGCAACGGTAGTTAAGGTACGGGCGACTTGCGCGTTCATGGATGCATTTCTCCTTCTGAGGGTAACGGGCAGATTCATCAATTCCTCCAGTATAATGTTGCCGGGCACCATGTCAATAACCGTTAGTGGTATTTACATGACTCAACCGACCACCGGCCATTTTCAACGTCGGGCCGAAGACTAAGGTTCCGCCCGCCCCGATGATCAAGCTTGACTCGTCAGGCAAAGCGGTCGCATTCGCAAAGATCAACGTACCTGACAAGATGATCGTGCCGCCGGTATAACTATTCGCGCCGCGCAGAACAACCGTTCCCGGACCGTTGACGGTAAGCGAGCATCCAGAGCCACTTACATTACCGGAAATCGTCAATTGGCTGCCGGCGGAAAACACCGTGGTACTGTTGATGCTCGTGAGTTTCTGGTTAACGGTTACGTTCGTACTGCTGCTGGTTGTGACCCCGCTGGGATCAGCAACCGTCACCGTGAACGAGTACGAACCGGCCTTGGTGAAGGTTGCAGTGACGTTCTTTGCGGAATTGGTGCCGTTGGATGAAAAAGTCACAGGGGCGGGGGGAGTGCCAGTTGTGGCCCAGGCATCCGTGAGAGTCGACTCGCCGCCGTTGCACGCGCCCAGCACACTCAGCACCGTGCTGACACCCATAATTGCACTCGGGCTGGCAGCGGCCGCCGTGGCCACGGTCGGTGCCGGCGTCAGGTCGAGCACTGTCATCGAATACGCAGGGAAGTTGTAGCTGAAATTGCTCCCGCTCAGGGTCAGCGTCGCGCTGGAATTCGCCAGCGCCGATGCCCCGGTGGGATTGAGGCTTTGGGCAGTAACCTGTGTTTCGCCATACTGCCAGACCTTGTCCGACGAATGACGAATCTTCAGTTGCCGCACGGTTTGCCGCAGCAGGGGATTGGGCAGCATATTGTAACAGGGACTTGCTTGTACACTACCTTCGCCACGCATACGGTAACTGTGTAGGGCACTTGCTTGGAGACCACTCGCGGCCGTTCCTCGATCTTCTGATAGTGCTCGGGGCGATAGGTCGTATAGGGAACCTTACGGAGAATCTGCGTCGGCACCATGCAGGGCGAACATGGCTCGCAATCATTCGCCGGCCCGCATGTCTTGATCGGGCCGCAAGTCTCCGGGGGACGGGGTTGACAGATCATGCAGGGTTGGCAGCGATACTGGATCTCTTCGACGTACCGCACTGCGTCAACCGGCACCTTGTCCACCACGTCTTCGTACACCGTCTTATAGAACGTGCGTTCTTCCTCTCCAAAAACTGTTTCGCAGCAGGTCTTCATCACGGTGCATGTACAGCACGTCGCCACGCGAGGCACCCGCTGGCAACAACAATGTCGCACCGCGCCGCAATAGCTGGCACAGGCCAGGCTCTCGGTTCCAATATCCAGCAAGAGAATCGCCACCAACGGTAAGCCAAGCAACCTGAGCATACAATGTCTCCTTTATAAAAATATCCGGCGTGGGAATTCTAATGCCACAGAACGGAAAGCACGCGGGTTTCTATATCGTTATCTGTCGTTAAAGTCTACGTTCTTTAACCAGCTTACTCAACATGGCTAATCTTTTTTATACCGCGTAAGCATAATAACACACACAATCTGGATTATCAATTCACTTGATCTGCTGCCCTCCTCCAGCACAAGCCTGGGAGACAACCCGCAAACTCTGCGCAACTTCACTGCCTTCCTAGATTTAGCAATAGTTTGGCCGTAGGGGTCGTGTCCTTAGCCGTACGACCGACATAACCTCTCCCTTGGCTCAAGCCGAAAGCCACACCATCCGAGTATAAGAGGGTAGGTGGTAGGGTATTTAGTGGCTCAGCGGCGTAGAGTGATATTCCTCAGAAGGAGAGTTTTTATGCGTACAAGAAGTTCAGGTATGCTGACGATAGCAGCAATTATTTGCCTTCTGTTAGTCACCAAGAGTTGGGCTGCGGGCCCACCACCGCCTCCGGCCCCTGCGACTTTGTGGAATTTCCTAGGGATCCCTCAATCGATTCATAAGGTTCAAGACGCACGAATCAATCGCAACGGCGACAACCCTGACCGGGAACGGACGCCTGCCTTGAAGCAGATTGCCGATCCTGCCAACCTGGATTCGCCAAGTCCTGCGATCAAGATGGCCGCGAAGATCAAGGCCGACCAGGACTCGGCACCGCAAAAGATCAAGGCTATCAAGTATCTTGCCACTGTCGGTTGCGGATGCTATCCAGGCGTGAAGGACGCCTTGCTAGCATCGCTGGACGACTGCACCGAGGAAGTTCGCTACGAAGCCGCTGTCGCATTCTGCCGCGCCGCCGGCAATCCGTGCAAAAATTGTGAAAAAAATGGCTGCTGCGATGCCACGGTGATGAACAAGCTGCACGACATGGCCTACGGCCAGGACAACAAGTGCTGCTATAAAGAGGCTTCGGAGCGGGTGAGGGCGGCTGCGACGAATGCCTTGAACGCATGCCACCGCATGCATCCCCAAGGGGCCCAGCCGTCCCCGGCACCCCAGGAGGGCAAGAAAGAACTTCCACAAGAGCCGTTGCTGCCCAAGGCGGCACCCAAGGAAGTCCCCTTGGATCTTCCTCCCGAAGCACCTATGCCTGCCCCGCCGCAGGATCCCAAGACTTCCAGCGGCAGCGCGACAGGGTCTGTGTCAGTCATAGGGGTCGGATTTACGCATGGATCTTCGGCTGCGGCGGACAACTCACAGGTCGGGCCGGCGACGATCGTCGCGGCGGGCTATAGAGGCCCGGCTTGCCAACAGCCCGACTGTGGGCCGGGGGCGTACGTACCGCCGGGCAGTCGTCCAGCGACAGGCGCACAGTCCCCGGCTACCGGCCAGGAAGCCGGCGCACAATCGCAGGGTAGTGCTGCGGAGGCTGGCACGCAGCCGTCGGGAGTGGGAGCCGCAGGCGAGGCGGCTCCTTCGCTGAACGCCTTGGCGGGAAATTTCGGCGCCGCGCCCGGTCCCCTCTCGGCCGCGCCGAACATGATCGGCGATTTTTGCAGCAGCGGCGGCAACATCATCTTGTTGCAGCGGTCCGTGAACAGCGACTTTGGTTTTGTGGTATCGGGTTCGCCGAGCATCGCCATTGCCGGCGGCGACCGCGTGTTCAAGTTCGCGGAAAATGACAACCCGATTCCCAGAGACCGCGTGTTCTTCGATTATAATCACTACGTCAATGCCATCACCGACGCTCGGTCGAATTCAGGAAACCTCGATCGCTTCACCCTCGGGGTGGAAAAGACCTTTTTCGACGAGCTCTGCTCGATCGAGTTGCGATTGCCGATGGTCGGCGGGCTGGCCGCGACCCAGTCGCTCGAGGCCGGCGCTGGACTGATGGGAACAGACTTGGGCAACGTGCCATTGGTGTTCAAGACCACTCTGCGGAAGTGGGACCGCGCTGTCTTGGCGGCGGGTGTGGCCGTCACCTTGCCTACCGCGCAAGACGCGCGTTTGGTCGATGCCAGCGGTCTCGAGCAAGTCCGTTTGCAAAATGACGCGGTACACATCGGGCCTATGCTGGGCTTTTTTTGGGCTCCCGACGACCGCTGGTTCGTGCAGGGAATTGCTCAGGCCGACTTTGATACCCGCGGGAACGACGTCTACATGCAGACCGGCAACGGCCTGACGCAAATCGGCACCCTACAGGACCAGAGCCTGCTCTTCATGGATCTGGCCATCGGACGCTGGGTCTATCGAAATCCCGATGCGAAGTGGATCACCGGCGTGGCCCCCACGATGGAATTACACTACACGACAACGATGCAGGACGCCAAACTTGTCACCGGATCGGCAACTACCCGCGGCGGCGAAAACCAGGTAATCGTCGGATGCCTCGAAAACCGCTCGGATGTTCTCAATCTGACCGGAGGCATACACTTTCTCATAGGCTCGAAGTCCAACTTGACCGTTGCAGGAGTAGTGCCGTTGCGGAACGAAGACAATCGGAGTTTTGACGCCGAGTTCCTCGTACAGTTCAATCGCTACTTCTAAGGCGGATTTACGGCTTGCTGGATCGAAACCGCAGGAGCCGTGTCTGATAATCGGCCTTGGTATCCTCATCAGGCACCAGGTTGATTGCCTTCATCTCCCATTCGATCGCGTTGGACATCTTACCATCTTCGGCGAACCCAACGGCCAGTGCATCCAACAGCACGTGCAGGTTCTTGGTGCCGCCAGGCACGATGCGCAGCACCTCGGTGAAGTCGCTCGCCGCACGGTCATAATCCTTGGCCAGCATGTAGCACGAAGCCCGCAGAAGATGTGCATTCTCCAAGCGGAAATTGGTGGCGGGATCCTTGCGACAGATATCGACCGCAGTGTCGAGATCGGCGATGGCCCTATCCAGATCGCTCTTCGCGGCGGTAGCGTCATACTTGGCCATGTAGACATCGCCGCGCTGGGAAAATGCGGCGGCATTCCGCGGGTTAAGGTGAATAGCCTTGCCGAAATCGGCGGATGCCTTGTCAAGATCGCCCAGTTCCCGATAAGCCCGGCCGCGATTGACGTAATCTTCGTCATTCTGCTCGATGTCCAACGACGACGTCAGATTCTCGATGACTTTGGCGTAGTTTTTTTTGCCGAACCATGCGCCAGCGCGGCGCACAAAAACGCGTGCGTTGCGCGGGTCGCGCTGTAGTGCCTGATCGAAGCGAGCGATGGCCTGATCGTAATCCTGCTTCTTCAGCGCCGCGGTGCCTTCTTCCAGGTAGGCCTCTGCCTCCTTGCGCCCCTTGAAGCCTAGATCGGCGTCGGAGTCGGAGACAACGTCCTTCTTGGAATTGGTCGTGGTCGCCTCGTACTCCTTCATGGACGGCGGGCGATTGGCAGCAGGGTCTTGGCCATTGCCGCCGAGCGGTTCATCACCTCGATGGGTCCAATACAGCCATCCCCCGACCGCCGCAGCCCCGATGAGCACGGCCAGAGCGGCAACGATCCAACGCCCACCAGCAACGGGTCGGGAAGTTCGCGGTTCCGGCTTGCCGCCAGTAGTCTCCTTCGCGGCTCCGCCTATCGCTTCGCGGAGTGCCTTGACCATCGCGGTGGTCGAGGGCATTCGCCGCCCCGGATCGCAACGGGTCGCGTGCCGCAGGATCGCCTGCTCCGGGGCAGAAAGGCGGGAAAAGTCGAGCGTTTCCTGCTGCTTGGCGTCCATGACCGCCTTCAGGGTCTCATCGCGATAGGGCAACTCACCGGTACGGAGTTCGTAATAGCTCACCGCCAGCGAGTATTGATCGGTGGACGCGCTGGGCAGGCCGGTATGCAAGCATTCCGGAGCGGCATAAGCGATGGTGGCGGCGGCACTGGTGGCTCGGTCTGCTCCTAGCACCCGCGCCAGGCCAAAATCACAGATTTGCGCCGCGCCGCCCACGATCATCAAGTTGTGCGGCTTGATGTCGCAGTGCTGGATCGCGGCAGCACCCGAGCCAAGGTCATGCACGGGGCTGTTGAGGAAGTCGATGGCCTCGGCCACGTCTTCCATGTAGCCCAGCAGTTCATCGCGTGGAATCCCTTCCAGACCCTGCGATCGGCACTGCTGTAAATGGTCGAAGAGGCTGATGTCTCCCAGACCCATGGCCACGATTAACTCGGTTGCCTGAGGGCGCCCCAGATCGGGCGGGGCGACCATGGTGGTGCGGAGCGGGGCGGCGGTGGTATCGTCCCGAGGGAGCAAGTCCTGCCCGGTGATCGCGTCGTCGAGAACTTGGCCATCCTTGTCCTTCAGCCAGAAGGCGACAATGGGCACGAGGTTTGGGTGGCGGATGCGTTTCACAAGCTGCAAGGCGCGGAACTCCTTGCGGCCTTCCTGTCCGCCGAGGCGGATGATCTTCAGCGCGGCCTCGGCCCCGCCCGGTGCGGTTGCTTTCCAGACCTCACCGAAACCGCCGCGTCCCAGAAAGGATGCGAGGCGATAACCAGATCCGGGAACGGGTTCGTCGCCTTGTTGGTACGCTTGTGGCATGTGTCAATCCACGGGAACCGTCACCCGGAGCGGTCTTGGCGGCGCAATCGCCCCATCGCTGAGTTTCGCTCGGGTCGTCAGCAGTACATGGTAATTCTCCGCCTCGGCCGCCGCCACATTCTCAAAAAAGAACGAATGGCGAATGACGCCCGTGCTCCCATTGTAACGATGCACGATCTTGTCGGGCAATGGCCTCATCTCGACCTTCACGCTGTAAAGATCGCCGCCCTGCGGATGCCGTTCGCCGACCACGACTCGCAGTGGCTCCCCTGCCCGAAGGCTGGGAACAAGATCGACCTCGAAGGCGACCTGCGGCGCGGCCTCCAAACGCAACGGCCGTAGACGCAAGTCGCGGACGCTGAGATCGCGATCGGGCGGGGTTTCACGGAGCTTGCAAAAAACCTGAATCTCTGCCTCCGTCGCCCCCTTGGGCCAACTCGGCGCCAGGCAACTGAGCACCGGCACGGGACAATCGGGCAGGAACTGCAAGTCATAGAATACGTATTCCAACCCCGCGGCCTGCCCGGCGGGGAGTAGAGGCCGGATCTGTAGCCAAGCCTCTCGGGGACGCGGGCTGAACTTCTCTGCCTCGGCATTCTGCACCGAAACGAAGAAGCGTGCCGCCGTGGACTTCCATTCGGGCAGATGCGCGGCCAAGTAAAACGACCGCCGCTGGCTGTCCTCGGGGGCTGGAACCTGCTCGCAAGCGTCGCGCAGATCTTTCTTGTAGCGATGATATACCAGTCGGCATTCTCCGGTTGAGCGGACTTTGTTGACGAACAGCTCGAGTGCCTCGCCGCCTTCGACGGTAGGACGGGCTTCCGCGGCGTGATCGGGGTCGATCAACCGCACGCGGTAGCTCGCACCTTGCGGCGGCGGACGCTCGAGGACAGAGGCCGTGTTCAGTTCCATCGGCTCCGCGGTGACACGCTGCCCGGCGGGAAGCGACTCCACCATGTACTGACTGAGGGCCAGCGATCGCTGCAAGGCCCGCAGCAAAGAGGTCGGATCCTGCGTCGAGTGAAAACCGCCACCGGCGGAGGCCGCCAGTTCCTGTAAATCGCGGAGGCTCTTGCGTTCTTCTTCACCCTCGGTGGTGAGTTGGAAACCGACGAGATCGAGGTGGATGCCTTCGTTACCTGGTTCCTTCAATGCCCGTTCGACGTCAGCGCGGTACTTCACGTCGGGGCCGCCGCCGCTTTGTTCGTTGACGCCGTCGGTGATGACCACGATTCGCCGTTGATCGACGCTGGCTTCCTGCCGCAATTCGTGAATGGCGCGGATCACCGACAGGTAGAGCGGGGTTTCACCCATGTTGTGCAGCGTTTCCAACTTGGCCTTCACCTCGTCAAAGTCGTTCTTCGTGAACGGCCCCGGCGGCAGCACCACTTCCACATCGTTGCTGGGGTTGATATTCGCCATTTCGGGCGGGCGGGGAAGGAAACGCCGTGGATCGCGCGGGTCGCGGATCACCACTTCGTTGGTGTTGGTCGGGTTCCAACCCACGCGATGCCCGTAGATCATCAATCCCACGTGGTATGGGTTCTCGGGCGCGGCTAGTCGGCGGAGAATGCCGATCAGCGTATCGCGCGCAAGGTCCAGTCGGGTGAAGTTCTTACCTTCCACCACCTGAGGAGCCCCCATACTGCCCGAACAATCCAGAATGAACATCACCGCGCTGGTCTGCCGCAACTCGCCGCGCACGACGATCGTCGGTTTGGGATAGTCGGGCTTGGTGTAGACGATATCCAGGCCCGTGGAAGGCGGCACGTAGAAGTCGTCCCAGCGGAGGTGCCCGCGGTAGAGCGCGACGGCTTGCAAGCGGTCGGCCTTCTCCAACCGTACTTCGTTGGGAATCCAATATTCCGCGGTGCGCACCGTGCCTGGCTCGGCCACTGCCAGCCCCATGCGTCGAAGCGGCTCGCGGGCTTCGCTGAGCAACGGCACCAAGCCGCTGGAATCGCGGATGTAGGCAGTCGCGATACCCCGCGGGAGGTTCGGCGGAACGTCAACAGCAAATCCATGCCGCACGGACGCGTCTTTCTCGTCGACGAAGACGTTCTTGGACTCGACGGAGGGCTGTACGCCCTTACGGGCGGCCTGTTCCAGATGCTCGACCGCCACAACCCAGGGCGGACCGCCTTTGCAGAGTTTGTCTGCCGCCAAGCCATACTCGCGGGCCACAAGTGCGAAGTAGGGCACATCCCGTCCCGGCGCTGGCCCCCAGAAGTCGGCCAGGGCGCGATCACCCTGCCACAACATCAGGTAATGCAGATCGAGCCGCTGCAATGGATCGGCCGGATCGACTCCCAATTTGTCGCGCAGCCGGGCGTCCAGGAATGCGGCCGCCGCGCGGGTCAGCCGATCGGCCTGGCTGTCACCTGCGCGCACTTTTCCCGGCGGTGGCGGGGCCTTGTCCGCCAGCAGCGTCGCGGTCTGTCGCAGATGGAGCTGCGCAGCGTCGGGCAAATCGCTCAGGCGTCGGCGCACATCGGCACCTTGCCGTGCCAGCCGCTGCACAAGCAGTTCTCGCGTCAATTCGCCGCGATTACTAGTCTCGCCATTGTCGTGTGCCGCCTTTTGCCCAGCCGATGGGAGCAGCGGCAAAGTATCCACTGCCGCGCTGTCGAGCAGAAGCGAAAACGGATGTTCAGCCCAGTGCCGCAAACGGTCGAGCGCTCCGTCGCCGGTCGCGATGCTTTCCGGAGTCACCTTTGTCGTCAGGGTGACGGCATATTGCGTGCCGGCAGGGGCCAGTGCTCGGGCGATCGCAAGTTGTTTGTCGCGAAGCCAATTGCGCTCCTGACCTGTGAGCAATGGCACGGTGAGCACCGCCGAGATTCGCCGCACGGTGTGCTTGTCTTCTCCAGCCGTTTTCAGATCGGCGCATTCCCGCTGAAACAGGTCTTCCAAGGCATGCAACTGACCATTGAGCTGCCCCACGAGCGCCGTCGCGGAAGGCGGCCACTGTTGTGCCTCGAGCTGTTCGTCGAGCATGGCCGACAGTTGCCGCACGCTGTCGATCGCGGCACGGAGATTGTCGTCGGTGGTGTCAACTGCCTGGGGACGAGCGAGCGTCCATTGGGCCAGGTAAGGCAGCACGGCCCAGGCGCGATCGCGGGCCTGGAAGGCGGCGGAGATTTCGTCGGCACGGCGGATCGCCGCAGCATAACCGCCGACCGCCGACCGCTGCGCGATCCCCGGTTGCCCGCCGTTGTCGCCTGCGGCCTTGGTCCACAAGATATCCGCCTGCTGGAGTTCGCCTGGCGCGCCGACGAACAGCCGGTCTTCGGCACCCCTACGATCTGCGTCGGCTCCTGCAACGAGCGGTTGGATTGCATAGCACACTCGCGGATCGGCGGGCGCGGCGGCCTGTTCGGCAGCTTGGCGAGCCAAGATTGCGCGGTGAATAGGAGCGGTATTCTTCCACACCGCGGAATCGAGATGCTCGGCGAGCATTCGCAGGAAATGGACCTCGATTACGTCTTGCGGGTATTCTCGCTGCGAGCGATCGACGAATTGCAGCGCGTCATGCAACTCGCGGGCACTGCCGGGATTGGCCAACAGCCAGTCCCATGTCGCTGCTGCCGCGGCAAGGTACGGATAGGGCCGGGCCGGTTCCGCGGCAGGTGGCAACGGCACTTCGGTTGGCTTGCGGGAAGATGGCTCGGGAGCTTTCGCGGCCAGAGCGTCCGGCCGCTTCTTCCAAGGTGCCGGCAGACGGTCAAACTCGGCAGGGGAAGGCCATGAGCGATACTGCCGCGCCAACGCGAGGCTCAGCGCAGCGGTGTTGCCGGCGAGCCGATCATCCTCGATGGACGCAGCCAGCGACTCGGCCTGCTTGCGGACGTCGTTGAATTCATCCTCATACGCCTTGCCCGCCTGTACCAACTGCTCGAGCCGCAGCAGTTTTTGCTGGAATTCCTCCCAGGCCAGCGGATGGAGGCGATAGGGGTTGTTACGGGCGAGTTCCGCATGTTTCAGCCAGAGGACCGCAATCTGTGGCCAGCGGGGATCGGACTCGCCCGGCGGAGGAATCACCGTCGGCCCGCTGGAATGCCGGAACACGACGGGGAAATCGGCATCCGCCGGCAAGAGCATCGGCACCTGAGCGGCACCGCGATTCTCAGTTACCCACTGGCCCACATAGGCATGCAGATACCGCCGAAGTTCCTGGAGCGACACCACCTTGTCATGGTTTCCCGATTGCTCGACGTCGGCGGCACCGTTGAGGCCTTGCCAGAGGAAGTAACCGAAGACCGAGCCTTTCAGTTCGGGCGAGGCCCAACCGACTTGCCCCGGACTGGTGGAATTGAGTACGGCCAGGTTGGGCACGTTGAGTTCCTGAACTACCATTTGCAGCCGCTCCGCGAAGCTGTTGTAGAGTAGCCCGAATTTCCAGTCACTACCCATGCGGCCGGCGTCGAGGATCAGCAGCTTCTTGACCTGGGCTGCCGGTTTGCCATCGGAATCTTGCGGAAAGAGTCGCCCCAGCAGGTCGCGGACGCGCAGCCACTCGTCGCTCTTCCAGGGCGAGGCGCCAGGCGGAATCAGACACGGTTCGGCGGCCTCATCAACGGCGCCTGGCAGGCTGAGATAGAGAACCACCAGGTCTTTGCGGGGGCCGCCGGGAACGGTTGCCGCAAGTTGCTGGCGGAGGTGCGCAAGGCCCAACTCCTTGGACTCCCAGGCGACCGTGGAGCACTTCAAGACCTCCTGCTGATCGAGCGTTTGCAGCCGTTCGGCGTCTTCCTGGGTCCAGGCGTTGGGTGGGAGGGGGGCTTCACAATTCGTTACGACGGCCACGATGACAGGCGTGCGCAGCGGCGTCCACACCAGCCACGCGACAAAACTGGCGAGCAGCGACAGGAAAAGCAGCGACCAGAGGGCGATGCGCAGCCCGTGCCGCACGGCCGCACGCTGGTAGGTGGCGTCTTTTTTTTCGGCCCAACCGCTTCCTTTGCGGCCGGCGGGGCGCGGGCCACCCACCGCCGTCGCAGGCTTGGAGCGCCAACTCGGGCGTATAGGTTGTTCCGACGGTGGGCCGGTGCTGCCAAGCATGATGCGACTCCAAATATTCAGCGGTGGGGTAGTCCTCTGCCTATTTTTCCGGCTGGTTCCTGCTGCGCGCCAGCGGCAGGGAGAGGTAGGGCAGAATCTCGTCGGGAGCAGCCGTAGGCGTTTGTGCGCCGTCGGTGAGTATTGGCACGGCATGTTTCACATAGACCACCAAGTCGTCGAGCGTGACGATGCCGCCGCGGGCTGTCGTAGAGCCGCCAAGCCCCTCCAATAGGCACTTGGTGAAGGCACCGTGTTTCCAACTCGCTTTTTCCGCTGAACGCTGTTCCCCCGTCGCCGCCGTGACCGTGAAAATCACGTCTTCCTCCAATTGCCGGACTGCGGCTTTGAGGCTGCTGGAACGCGGCGGCTGGATAGCGCCACTATAGCAAGTATCGAGAATTACAAGCTTGCGGCAAGGGATCTCGGCCAGAGCGTGGAAATCGTCGCAGCCTATGCATGCCGAGTACTTCCTCGCCGCGAGGTCGGAGAGCTTGAAGTCATAGCCCACGAAGTAGTACTTCCGTGTCTGATCATCCACAATCCCATGCCCAGCCAAAAAGAACACGACCAGATCGTCAGGCATCGCGGCGATTTCAAGTTTTGCTTTGAGGCGCCCGATGGTCTGACGCCAGTTCCGCGGCGTGACTTGCTCATTGGTCAGCACGACGCACTTCTCAATCGTGTAAATTCCTTGGGTCGCCGTCTGTAGTTTTTTGGCCACAGCCTCGGCGTCGGCCACGGAGAACGAGAGCGGTTGAATCTTGGGGTCGGCGTAGGCGTTGACGCCGAGCATCACCAGATAGAGTTTGGGCGACGGGGCAGGCCCGCTTTCCGGCCGCTGGATCAGCACGTCGCCGAAGGCCGCAGTCGGCGCGTCGGTGGCGGCGATCACCTGGATCAGGTTCCGCTCGTCCTTGGGCAAGGGCACCTTCCATTGCAGGGTCACCTCCTTGCCGCCATCCACGTCGCGCTCGCTTAGCTGCTCTTGACCGGCGGCTGCCACTCCATTGGCGAAGACCTTGGTACGAACCAGCTTACGGTGGGTGGGGACGGTAATGCGGGCCTTTACCAGGGTGGAATCTTCGCGCACCATGATGCCGGGCGAGGGTGCAAGGATCGTGACCCTAGGCGTGGCGGCAATTTGTTCCGGCAAGGCCTGCTCAAGCTGGACCTTGGGCACGACGGCCGCGCGGCGAAACGCCTCATGCAGGCTTCCGGCCGGCAACAGAAGATTCAATACTTCGGGCCGTTCGAGCGTTTGCGAATACTGGTCGGCCCGATAGAAGTCGGGCAGCGCGTGCAGGCCACGGTTTACCTGCCAGCCGAAGAGGCGGTGGCCGTTCATCGAGGCGTCATAAAAACCTTCGGGGGTCCAGCACGCCCATTCGCCGCCGGAGGCCACGAAAAGGGTCGAAAGCGGTTGCCACGCGGGGAGAATCTGGAACGGCGCCCGGATCTTGCCCTCGCGACTGGACTCAAACACCACCTGCGTCGCCCAGGGCAACGTGCGCAGCGCGGCGACGATTGCTTCGGGCTGTTTTTCCGCGTGACCGGCCGGTTCGGCGGGCCAGCGGATGGCCGAGATCTCGTCTCCCTCGCGGAGGCCTTTGCGAAACAGCGGTCCCGCCGGATCGAGGGTCTTGATTACAAGCTGCGCACCACGGATCGTGAAGTCGGCACCCCAGCGACCGAGATTTTCCTGGCCCTTCTCATATTGCGAAAGGCTCCATGTCATGATCGTCCCGTCGGCTGAGCCGGACGCGAGGAAACGCCGATCGCGGGAAACGGTGAGCGAGGTCACGTAGTCCTGGTGCCCGCGAAAATGCCGCAAGATCGGGCAAGGCCCCTTCTCGACCAGCCGGCACGCGAAAACGCTGTTTTGCACGTCCGTGCCCACGGCGATGGCCGTGGGCCTGCCCTGCCCATCGGCAATCCAGCAGTAACATCGTGGCCGCCCTTCGCTGCGGGGATCGAGCACGACGCTGCCGCGCGGCGAACCGGCTTCGGTCAGTTGCAGAGTTCCGTCGGCCAGCAGTTTCGCCCGCCAGTCGCCTTGCCCCCAATCGGCGGCGAGCCAATCGGAGGCTTGGACGGGAACATTGCAAGTCAGTGCCGACCGGGTAATATCGAAGCTGGACTGGAGATCGGCGTAATCGTTGTAACCGCCGTCGCGAAAATCGCTGCCGAAGGCGATGCGATAGTAGGGTTCTTCCTTGGCAAAGGCCACCTTCAAAACCCGCTTGCCGCTACCCGCCAGCGAGATGCTCTTCTGGGTCGCAGCGAGCGATTCGACAATGACCTCGTGACTCGCGCCGCCCACATAGGCCAGGCGTTTACCGTCCGGGCTGATCGCGCAAGCGCGAACGTGGTCGGGCAGGTTGCGGCTCCGAACCATCCGCCGCGTCGAAAGATCCCACACTTGCAACTGGCTTTCCTTCCGCGCGGGCGCGACGGTCGTGCCGACGGCCAGCCTGCCGGCGTCAGGACTGAATGCGAGCGACGCCACGGCAGCCCCCGCATCGAGCCGCTCCGCGCGACCGCTGGCGAGATCCCAAACGTACAGGTTCCCTTCCATATCGCCAGATGCCAGACGCGTTCCATCCGCGCTAGCCGCCAATGCAGTTACCATGCCGAAGTGCAGCGTATCGAGGACGCGGTAGTCCTTCTTGTCGGCTGCGTTGATGCACACGAGTTTCCAGCGCAGGCGGTGGGGTGATTCCTCGCCCACGAAGACCGGCAGCACCACTAGGCCCTTGCCGGCGAAAACAATCGGTCGCAGTTTTGGTTGCAGAGCGATCGTGGCCGCCTTTTCCGCACCATAGGTTTTTTCGTCGGGGTCGTAAAGCACTACCGGCTGCCACTGGCCGCGCTTCCAGAGGATCGTCGCGCCGCTGGCATCATTTGAAGCAAGCCATTGGCCATCGGCCGAAAAGGAGAGTGCGCAGATCGTCTGCCGATGCCCTTCAAGCAGCTTACTAAGGCTGCCGTCCAACGGGTTGACCAAGAGGATCTCGCCCAAAGAGCCCATCGCGCCGTAGCCTCCGATGGCCAACAAGCCGTCGCCAGGCGACGAGGCGATGGCGTAGATGCCGCCGCGCAGGCCGCGGGCGACTTGCCAGCGGATAGTGCGCTCGCGGAGAAATACGCGACGGAGGTCGCGCGTGGCGGCCGCCAGATTCCATACCTCGACGACTTTGTCGAGGCCCGCCGAACATAGCCGGATTGCGTCGGGCGTGAACGCCAACGCTTCCACGGTCGCCGTGTGCCCTCCCGCGTTGATCCGCAGCCAAGGTTCCTCATCCGGGCGTTGCTGCAAGGCGACGGGCCCCTGCTCTTTGTTGCCTGCCGCGGCTTGTTTGCCACCGGCTGCGGCGGCCAGAATTCCCAACGCCACTAGCAATGGCCAACGAGCCCGATTACAGGCGTTCATGGCTTGATTTCCACAGGTTTGGTCGCCTTGCCGTCTACGGACTTCAGGGGAATGCTTACTAGCAGCTTAGGCTGGCCTTCCTCCTTCGAGGTCAGGAACAGAGCGGAGGTTCCTTGGGCGGTAGGCTCCTCGAACGTGCCGTCCTTCACACCGCGGTTGCGGACGTCGGCGGCGAGTTGCCGCACGCCCTTTTCGTCGGCCGTAATCCCTCGCCACATCACAGTTTGATCGAGTATTTCCTTTCGGGTCTCGGCCACCGATTTAAGCACCTTCCGCCGAGTCGCCTTCAAGGTCTTGCGAAGGGCCTCTTCTTCCGGCGTGTCCTTCGCGCCCGGCTTCTTGGTGAGGACGCGCGCGAGCATCGCCCGGTCTGAGACAGGTTTCTCCGTGGCCACCACGATCAGCGATTCTTCGCCCGCTGGCTCGCTAAATTCCAAATAGCCGTCGTCGGGCAACGCCACCGGCTTATTAGCCTTGGCAAGGGGTGGATCCTCGTCTTTCTGCGGCAAGAGGAACTCACTCTTGCCGCTCGCGCCAACGTGAAAAATGTAGACAAAGTAGTCGTTCAAAGGCTCGATACTCACCGCGATCCGATCGCCCAATTTGAACTCGTTGGTTTTCGGATCCACGGGCGTCAGTTTGCCGTGTGCGAACAACAGCACTTTGTACTCCAAGGCAATGACTTTTTTTACCGGGGCCGCGTAGCCGACGAGCTTGGCTAGGTCTTTACCGTCACCGTCCTTATAGAACTTTCGCGTGAGATCCCGAAAATTGGCATCGTCGGCATTCGCCAACAGCGGCGGCGCAAGGCCCAACGCGCCGAATGACAAAGCAATAACCATCAACCTACGAGCGCGCCAACATTTCATTTGCAATTACCTCCTCATTCGGGAAAGTTTATCTACCTGGAAATGTATACAATAAGTTGCTTCGCGGCAAGGGGCTAACCGATCATCACTTGGGCGGCCCCCGCAGAAATTACCCCCCCGTGAACCGTGTTATCGCCCATTCTGGCCGCCGGCATGCCATCGATCGTGACCGTAAACGACCCCAGGGCGACTGCGTCGGGGGGACCGGCGCAAGTGGTCATGTCGTTGACGCGGACGGCCGGCATCCCGCAGATGAACACTGTTGCCGAACCGACCGCCACCGGCCCGCCCGTGTGCGGCTTAGGACCGTCGCTCAGGGGACAAACGTGGAGATCGCCAATACGTGCGGCCGGGGGCATGGGTTTTCTCTCCTTCAATCCATGGCGGGGGGGTGTTGTTGGAATCCGAAACGCGGCAGTAACTCGGCGAGTTGCCGCTGCCCGAATAATTGCCAAGTCTCGGGCAAGTCGGCGAATTCGACCAGCACGGCGTCGATGCCGGTGAGCAACCGGCCGACAAAGCCCGGGGTATTGTGCGCCAAGAGCATCGACATGACGCTTGGCCAACAGTAACCGAGGATCCCGCCACCCTGCTCAGGCCGCTTGCCTTTGACCCGGACGGTGTCGCGGAGATGCGCCAGCAGGGTCAGCTTGTCCAGCTTGGAAAACAAGCAAATTACCGCGTCCTGGCCCCAAGCTTGCGTCACAAGTTCTGGCCAGGTGAGCAGGTCGGCTTGCGACACGACCACGGGCGAAAGCATAGCCACCACCTCGGGATCGAGCCAGTCGAACAGGTAATCGGGCTGCGCCAACTCTTCTGGCACGGGTGCTTCGAGCTTGCGGAAATCGACGAGCAAATAGACGCCGAGCGAGCGATTCAGCAGGACTGCCAGATCCGCAGGGCTGATCTGGGCGACATTCCCTCGGCAGAGCGTCAGTCCGGACGAGCATGTCTCGACGGTAAACTCCACGTTGCGCCGTTGCGGCAATATGCCAGCGGCGGCCGGGACGGCAGCGGAGGTGGGAACACGCAGCGGTTCGACCATCGCACTCCGCGGTGCGGCGAGTGGGGCGGCTGATTCGCGAGACATGTCGCTCTCGATCTCCACGGAAAAGACCGTTTCGCCGGCTTCGATTTGATCGCCATGGCGCACGGGCACGCGGTCCGAGACCGGCTGGCCATTGAGCTGCGTGCCATTGGTGCTGCCGAGGTCGCGGAGATAACAGGCGACGTTGTCGGTTTCCAAGGCAAAGTGGACGCCCGACATCCGTCCGTCGTGCGGAACGGAGAGATCGGCCCATTCAGTACGGCCGACCTGGAGCGTTTGGCCGGCGTCGAGCAGGATTTTTCGTCCCGCGCTCGATCCCGACACGATTTTAAGTATCACTCGCATTGTACTAAGTTAGCTGCAACGGTCAGGCAATAGGGTGGGATAAGATCGCGTAACAAGTGCCAGGGGCGAGCATATCCCACACTTCTTTTCAGTTCATCAGGATATTCGTCCCCTTCAGAATCATGGCGCCGCCGGCCTTGGCAAGGATCATTCCGCCGCAATTGATCATGAGTTTTTGACCTTGGATCATGATGGTGCCGTCCTTTTTCATGGTGATGCTGGCATCCCCAGCTGTCAGAACGATCTGGTCGCCGGCCGTGATTGTCAGGCTCTTGCCGATCTGCAAAATGTCGCTCCCGCCAACCTGCACGGTACGGTTCTTATCGATACTGATCTTTTCATCCTTGCCGACTTGTTCCTTGCGATTGCCGCCGATACGGATGCTCTCGTTGCCGCCAACCAATTCCGTGCGATTGGCGCCGATCTTCACCGTTTCATTGTTCTCGATGACCGTATCCTGGTCCTTTTGCGCGTGGATGAAGATCTGTTCGCTGCTTTTGTTGTCGTCGAGACGTATTTCGTTCGAGCCGCCCCCGCCCTTGGTGCTATTGGTCTTGATGCCGCTTTGCGATTTGTTGTCGGGCAGCGCGTACGGGGGCATCTGGTCCGCGTTGTACACCACGCCTGTAATCAGCGGACGGTCGGGGTTGCCTTCGAGAAAGTTGACCACGACTTCCTGGCCTATTCGCGGAATGTGCATCATGCCCCAATTCTTGCCAGCGATGCCCTGCGCTACGCGAATCCAGCACGAGCTTTTGTCGTCGCTCTTGCCTTCCCGGTCCCAGAAGAACTGCACCTTGACGCGGCCGTACTTGTCCGGATAGATCTCCTCGCCCGGCGGCCCGACGACCACGGCCGTCTGCGCGCCGTGGATGACCGGTCGCGGGGTCTGGCGCGCCGGCCGGAAGGTCACGGAGTCGGGAATGCAAGTGAAGGTATTGCCGTACTCGTCATGAACCGCGGGACCGGTCTCGTAGGCGCCTGGTTCGCTGGCGGTGTGCGCGATCGACGTGATAGCATAGGTTTTTCCCTCCTCCGACTTGGCAAGATGGTGTTTGATCTTGAACTTGCTGCCAGGTGTAAACGTGCGGCAAGTGCCTGCGGCGTCCACCATCTCGTACCCCGCCTCCTCCTCTTCCATGCGGATCTTGGCGTAGTTATCGCCGTGGTCCTTCTTTTCGTAGGCACCGGGGTAGTCGTAGATCTCGTACTTCTGAATGTTGTCCAGCTTCACGGTCGTGCTCTGGCTGGTCAGCATCAACTTGGCCGGTGTAGGCTCGTTGCGGGCAGGATGGTCCTCGAAATTGTAGTCCGTTTGGGCGACCTTGCCGCTGCGAAACTCATACCGATGTTCCCAGCGAGTGATATGGTCGGCCACCGCGCGGGAGCCAGCATCGCGGGGGAAGTCCACCTCGTTTTGAGGGCAATCGGAGTAGGCCCCTTTCTGATCGGCTAGAACGAGCGTGTGCTTGCCGTCCTCATGCTTAAAGAAGTAAAAGATGCCTTCCTCTTCCATCAGGCGTGAAACGAAGTCGAACGCCGTTTCGCGGTACTGCACGCAGTATTCCCGCGTGGGGTGCTGCCCCTTGACCTGGGATTTCTCGTAGTCGCTGAAGCCCATGTCTTTAAAGATTTTCTCGACGATCTCCGGCGCGGTCTTCTGCTGAAAGATGCGGCAATCCGCCGTGCGGGTGAGGAACCACAGCCAGGGGACGACCTCGGCCCGGTAATTCCGCCGCCCCTCGCGGTCCTCGTCGCCGGCGTAGAAGCGGCTTACCACGCCGTGGAAATTTCTGAGCGTGCCGTCGGCCAGGGAGACGCCAAAAGTCACGCCCTTACCCACGATCTGGGCAGCCGCGATCGCGCCATTGTCGGATATCATCTCCAGGCTGTAGCTGAACAGCCGCGAAATCTCTTCGTGTCCGGAGAAGGCCGTTAACTCCAGCGCGTCTTCGCCCAAGGGCGTTTTCAGGAACAGGAGCCGATTTGCTTGTTTGAGGGCCATCCATTATCTCCCGTTGTAGGATCCGTGGAACAGATATACCCACTTCTCGCTCCGCCGGGTAGCGGCGATCGAGACCATCGCACTCGCATCATTTGTGCGGGAAGGGGCACCGGCGCAGCTCCTTGGCCGCTCGATCGCACCGCCTCCGCGCGGCGCGGGGTTGACCGGCGCGCCGCCCGAAGCACTCGTCCGTGGTGCCTACTTGGTGCCTTCCTCGACCTTCCAGACCATTTCCACGTTGCCTTTCTTGGTCCCCTTTTCGTCGTATTCAACATAGGTGTGCTTCACTTCTTCAAAGTTCAGCGACATGCACTCGTGCGGCACCGCATCGCCGCCGCCGGCCGCGCTGATGCTGTGCGAGGTGACCGCCACGTTCTTCAACTCGTACTTGAGGAAGGTCGCACGGTTATCGCCATACGTCGCGCTGTCGTGGATTTCCACCTTGGGAAATACCTTGCCCGTCAGAACGGCCTCGGTGAGTTTCGGGCTGGACTTGTCTAGTTCCTTGGTGATGTTGATGTCCTCCACGGTGGCCACGCCTCGGCGACGGGTCTGTCCGGTCGCACCACCCCCAGCCTTGTGAACGCCCCAACTCATCGACAAGAGATCGCTCCACGACTTGTGGTCCTTGTCTTTGGCCTCGCCATCGACTCCGTCAAACTTGATAAACAACGCCATGACCTCGACTCCTTTTGGAATAGTGAAACTTTGTGACCGACGCGTGCCGCAAGAACCGTTTTCCGCTTGCCCATCCCGGCACGGTCACCGCTGCTAATTATATTGTCGTTTCCGCCCGAGTAAAGTTGCGTACTTAATTTCCCGAGGAGGGCGGATTGCGAATTTTCTCAACGGGGGGAAGAAAAACCTGAAACGTGCGGACCCTGCACGGGCCTTCGGCGGGAATGCGACGCCGATTGGCTTGACTTCACGGGAAAGCCCAATATGATTCTGGTGGTGTTTCTGGCGATGTCCTGGCGTCGGCGCTGAGATTCGTGAGACTTGGGAGAATGAATTATGGCTCGCGTTTATTTGATCAATACCTCTTTTAAGTTAGCCTATACCATCGATCAAGCCGTGGGCAACGGCTGTCCGAACAGGCGAGATGACGTTCTGCTCGTGCAGTTTTTTCTGAAGGTTGTGAGTGAAGGTCCGGACAAGAGCGGGTTCACCCCAGTCGGCCGCGGGCCGATGAAGATCGATGGTTTTTGGGGACCGATATCGCAGGCCTACTTGAATCAATTTATTGCCTTTAACAGCACCCAAAATCCGACGTCCCCGCTTACGCAGGATGGCCGAGTGGATCCGGTAGTCCACGGGAGGGCCACCGGTTCCCGGACTGGACTCCTTTACACGATCCTCGCGCTGAATGTTACTTACAAAAACGTCCGTGGTCCGAACTCGTTATTGGATATCACCACCGATCCGCTTTTTCCACAAGAGTTGCGGCCTTCGCTGCAAATTCTCAATCAGTAACGCCTCGTGCATCTCTGGACGTCCGCTATCCAGGGCCGTCAGAACGTGCAGGGGCCTTCAATACCCTGCGCGGTCTTGAAGGCGGATGCCACGATTCCCTGAACCGGTTGGCCCATCTCCTTGCGCAAGATGCCAGGCGTCATTTCGCGCACGCTAAAACCAGACTCCGCCAAAGTTCGGCGCACATAGTCATCGGTGTGACAGTAGCGGCCGTGAGGTTGCAAAAAGAAACCCGGTCCTTGTGAATCGGCAAGATCGGCCTTTTCGATCGTGAAGATCAACATGCCGCCAGAGCGCAGTGCGCCGGAGGCGGACGCAACGACTGGCCGCAAGTCGCCAAAATAGACCAGAGTGTCCGCCGAGGCCACAAGATCGTAACTGCCCGCAGATGCCTCTAAATGGGCAGTCAACTCGGCCACGATCAAATCATCGTAGACCTGCCGTGTGCGTGCCTGCTCGATCATGGCGGGCGATAGATCCACGCCCGTCAAGCGCCGGGCATACGGCCGCAAGAGCGGCCCGCACCAACCGGTTCCGCAGCCGGCGTCCAATACCTCCAGTTCTCCTCGGGGATCGCCCAGCGCTTCGGCGACCGCCGCCATGACCAGTTCGGGGGCACGATAGTCGAGGCATTGAAGCTTTTTGTCAAAAGTCCGCGCAAAATGATCGAAACTGCTCCGCACGTACTCGTCGGCGGCCCGCGCCGGCACGTCCTGGCCAGTGAACGCGGCCAGCATGTGGCGGGCGACCGCGTTTTGTGGAGCATGTTCCAGCCATCGCCGCACAATCGCGGCCGCTTCGCCCAATCGCCTCTTCTCGTAAAGCATCATCCCCAGATTGCTGTAGGCGTCGGTGCAGTCGGGCTGCAACTCGATCGTCCGCCGCCAGCAGGCTTCGGCCTCTGGAATCTTCCCCTCCTCCCACAAGGCGTTGGCCAGGTTGTTATAAGCCTCGGCATAGTCAGGCTTGAGTTCCAAGGCCCGCCGGTACGAGGCCATGGCGTCGTCGAGCTTTCCCTGCTGCTTCAAGGCCACACCTAGGTTGTTGTGCGTGCGCACGGAGTCGGGCTTCAGTTCCAAGGCCCGCCGCCAGCAGGTCTCGGCCTCCTCAGCCATCCCGCGGTCTTTGAGAACGTCGCCGAGATTGCTGTGGGCCTCAGGATAGTCGGGTTTGAGTTCCACGGCGCGGCGGTGGGCGGCCGCCGCCTGCTCCAGCTTGCCATGCTCCCGCAAAGCAACGCCTAAGTTGTTATGGGCCTTGGGGTCATCCGGACTCAACTCCAACGCCTGCCGAAAACAGGCGATCGCCCCATCCAGTTTGCCCTGCTCGAGCAGGGCGTTGCCGAGGTTGCAATGTGCGTCGGGATAGTCCGGTTGAAGTTCCAAGGCCCGCCGATAGCAGGCGATCGCTTCATCCACATTGCCCCCTTCTAGCAGGGCATTGCCGAGATTATTATGCGCCTCGAAATAGAGGGGCCTTAGTTCCAAGGCCCGTCGATAGGAGGCGATCGCTTCGTGGGGCTTCTGTTGTTGCCACAGGGCGTCAGCCAGGGTCTTGTGAGCCTCGGGGTAGTCGGCTTTCAGTTCCAGGGCACGGCGGCCGCAGGCCACGGCTTCGTCGAGGCGTCCCTGAGCCGTCAAGACAATGCTCAAGTTATTGTGCGCCTCGGCGTCGTCCGGCCTCAGTTCCAGGGCCCGGCGGTAGCAGGCGACAGCGTCATCTGCCTCGCCTCGATCGGCCAGGACAATGCCCAGGTTGTTGTGCGCCTCGGCATAGTCCGGTTTGATTTCCAGTGCCCGGCGATAGGACGCGACGGCTTCCTCCAATTTCCCCTGCTCCCGCAAAACAACGCCGAGATTGTTGTGCGCCTCGGCATAGTCCGTCTTGAGAACCAGTGCCCGCTGATAGCTGGCTACCGCTTCGTCCAACTTTTTCAGCGCACGGCAGGTCACGCCGAGACTATTATGGTAAGACGCCGCGAGCGGGTTCAACTCAATCGCACGGGCAATGTAGCCTGCCGCGGCGAGGTGTTTGCCAACCTGACAGGTCATCGCCCCGAGCAGATGCCACGCATCGGCGCAATTCGGCTCGGCTTGCAGAATCCGGCGATACGCCTGCTCTGCCTGTTCCCATCGACCGGCGCGATGGTGTGTCAGGGCTTGGGTGAGGGCTTCTGCAATAACGGTCATGTGTCCCTTTCATGTGAATTCATAACGGAACGTGCCGTCGGCGTTCATAGCGACCTTGACCTCCGCAATCGGCCGGTCGTCAGCCATTCGCGTCAGGAATTCCGCCGACAGTTCCGGCAACAACGTGCGAGTGAGGATGTGATCCACATTTCGGGCACCGCTGGCGACCTCGGTACAGCGGCCGGCGATGCCAGCAACCAACTCGGGATCGTAGTGGAACTTCGCCCCATGGTTTTCCGCTAGGCGGCGTCCGATCCGATCGAGCTGCAAAACCACGATCCGCCGCAGGACTTCATCGGCCAGGGGGAAATACGGTACGAGGGTCACACGACCCAAAAACGCAGGTTTGAACGTCTTCAGCAGTTCTGGGTGCAGGGCCTCGGCCAGGGCCGGGGCCTCGGGGCGTGTTTCCGGATCGGCGCAGAGTTTCATGACCAGGTCGGTGCCCGCGTTCGAGGTCATGAGAATGAGCGTATTTTTGAAATCGATATCGCGTCCCTCGCCGTCGCGGAGCATGCCCTTATCGAAGACCTGGTAAAAAATATCCTGCACGCCGGGATGGGCCTTTTCCATTTCGTCCAGCAGCACCACGCTATAGGGCCGGCGGCGGACAGCTTCGGTCAACACGCCGCCTTCGCCATAGCCCACGTAGCCCGGAGGCGATCCCATCAGCAGCGACACCTTATGCTCCTCCTTGAACTCCGACATGTTGATGACTGTCATGTTTTGATCGCCGCCGTAAAGGAGTTCGGCCAGGGTGATGGCGGTCTCTGTCTTGCCGACGCCGCTGGGGCCAACCAGTAAGAAGACACCGATCGGACGGCGCGGATCGGTGAGGTTTGCGCGGGCGGTGCGGATGCGCTGGGCGATGGCCTCCAGGGCATGCGGCTGGCCGACGATGCGTTCTTCCATGCGCTCTTTCAGCGCCAGCACGGTGCGAATTTCATTGGTCAGCATGCGACCCACCGGGATGCCTGTCCAGCCCGACACCACCTCGGCCACCGCCTGCGAATCGACGCAGACCTGCATCAACGGCTGTTCGCCTTGCACGTTCTTCAGCCGAGCGGTCAATTCGGCCAACTCCTTGCGCAGCGATTCCAGCACCTCCGGTGAAAGCGGGACGGGTACGGCCGGAGAGGCGGGCGGCGCTGTGGCAAGGGCAGTAGTTGCCGCGGCAGGCTGCGCGGCGATTGACTTCGCAGAAGTATCCGACGGCGCAACGCCGGCCACTTCGAGCTGGCCGCGAATCACACGGATCTTACCGACCAATTCGGCCTCTACCTTCCAGCGGGCTTCCAGCCGGGACAGCTCCTCCTCGACCGCGAGCTTGCTTTGTCTCATTTCTTCCAGGCGTTGCCGATGATCGGCACCGGTGCGATTCTCCCGATCGAGGATGCCCATCGCCACGGTCAACTGCTCGATGCGGCGGCGGCAGTCTTCCACGGCTGGTGGGGTGGCCGTCTGGCCGATGGCGACCCGGGCCGAGGCCGTGTCGAGCAGGCTGACCGACTTGTCGGGAAGTTGCCGCCCGGAAATGTAGCGGTGCGAGAGCCGCACGGCATCGACCACCGCCTCGTCAAGGATCCGCACCTGGTGGTGCTTTTCCAAGGTCTCGACCAGTCCCCTCATCATCTCCACACCCACTGCTTCGCTCGGCTCTTCAATCTTGACGACCTGGAAGCGGCGGGCCAGTGCAGCGTCCTTCTCAAAGTATTTCTTGTATTCCGCCCAGGTGGTGGCGGCGATGGTCCGCAACTCGCCGCGGGCCAGCGCCGGCTTGAGCAGGTTTGCGGCGTCACCTTGGCCCGCCTGCCCTCCCGCGCCGATCATGGTATGCGCCTCGTCAATGAACAGGATGATGGGCTGCGGCGATGCTTTGACTTCATCGATAACCGACTTCAGGCGATTCTCGAATTCACCCTTGATGCCGGCTCCGGCCTGTAACAGTCCGAGGTCGAGGGTACGGAGCATGACGTTCTTCAGCGGCGGCGGCACGTCCCCGGCGGCAATGCGCAAGGCAAAGCCCTCGACCACCGCTGTTTTGCCCACGCCCGCCTCACCAGTCAGGATCGGATTGTTCTGGCGGCGGCGTGTGAGGATATCGACGATCTGGCGGACTTCGCTGTCGCGGCCGAGCACGGGGTCGATGTCGCCGCGGCGGGCGCGGGCGGTCAGGTCGATGGTGAACTGGTCGAGGGCCGGGGTCTTGGTCGGACTTAACGGTCCCACCGGACGACTACCGCCCGGAGGATAGCCGCCTTCCGCCGGCCCGGCCGCGAGTTCGCCGCGCGACTCCGCGCTGCTGGCGGTCACGTCGCGGAGTTCCTTGCGGAGAGATTCCAGCGAAATTTTCTCAAACTCGCGCGACGCCGCATGGCCCGTCATGGCCAGCGTCTCGCTTGCCAGCAGCGCGCTCAAGAGGTAACCGGACCGGATCAGTGGAGCGTTGAAGGCGATGGACGTCTCCATCCAGGCTTCTTTAACCAGCGCGATCACGTTCGGCGAGAGGGCTGGCGCCCGTGAGTTGCCCGGCTTGAGCCGGTCGATCACGGCCGTCAAATCGCGTGCCACGCGGGCCGTGTCGATGCCGTACTGCCGGAACAGGGACGTCAGGTCGCCATCGGCGATTTCGACCAACTTCAATAGCCAGTGCTCGATTTCAACATTATAATGTGTGCGCGAAAGACAGAGCCCGGCTGCGGCCTCGAGAGCACGGCGGCACGGGTCGTTAAGCTTGTTTACCAGAGATTTGAGGCTGATTTGGTCCATGTTCATGCTTCCCAAGTAAAGACGGCGTCAGAAACGTCGCGATCGACCGTTTTACTGAACACCCAAGTATTCCAACCGAGACAAGCGGGGTCGCTGCCATCGCCGCCCAGGCGGCAGCGGGGGACTTCGGCGGCCAGGAGCAGCACCTGTACGTCGCAGGCAAATTGCGGCCCCGCGTAAGTCCGCATCATCTGCGACATCGGCCGCAGGGCATCGCCCGAGGGCATCAGTCGGCGAAAGCCCGCGTAGTCCAGCGGTCCCACGCGGGCGCGAAATCTGCCTTCCACGTCCCAAACCCGCTGGCCGATCACCACGCTACTACCCAGTTGGTTGTTGAGTCCCTGTGGTCGCTGGGCTTGCGGAAGGGCAGATTGGTCGTCTGCGCTGAGATAGAGCCACTGCCCTTGATACTGGCGAATGACGACCGGCAAGGCAAAGTAGTCGGCCAGGATCTGCTCCAGCGCGACAGCAGAGCGGGGATAATGAGCGAAATGGCCGGCATAGAAGAGGAACACCTCGTCGTCGAAGGCGAGGCGGCCACGCAAGCCACCCGTTCCCTGTCCCAGCAGGCAGTACAAGCAGCTTGTGAACAGATCCTCCGGCTCCACATCGACGGACCACCGTGATTGCTCGTAGGCAAAAGGAAAGCGATATTTCGCCCAGGCCCGATAGAATAGGGAGGTGAGGCGGTGATGAAACAGGTCGAGGAAGTCGCGAAGCGTGTAGTCCTTGGCGCGGATGCGCTCGATCATAAGCGTGGTGTAGTACCGTGGCAGAACGCCGCTGGGACCGGTCAGTCCGAAGAACGTGGTGACCATTTCCGGCGGTCCGGTGTCTTGCCGTGGGCGGATTTCGCGGACGGCGCCGGTAGGAAAGCCGTGCGATGGCAAGGAGCGAAAACGGACGGCCTCCTGCTGCGGCGCGAAGTCCTGTCCCACGGGGAATTGCGGCCGGTCCGGCTCCGCACGCGCAGCCGTCCGCGCCAGTCGCTGCAACACGCGCACCGCTTGAAAGAAGTCGAAGCGATAGGCCTCGGCATACAACTGCTTGCTTAGAGCAGAATCATCTCGCCCGCTCGCGGCGGCCATCTGCAAAGTTCTCCTTCGCGTCGGTTGGTGGTGGCGATCAACTTCGAGAACGAGTTGATCGTGCAATACAAGCCTAGGAATTGTTCCAGGATCGAGGCAAACAGGAACACGCCGCTGCCAGAGAAGCAGTCCTCGTCGAGTTCCACGGTCACCTCCACACCGCGGCAAAATCCTCCGCGGACATCGCCGGGAATGCGTCCCACCGCCGGGCGGCAGCGGACGCCGAGAAGGCCGTCGATCATGGCCCGCGTCTCGGCCGAATCGGCGAAGTCGTAGAGTTTGAGAATCTCCCGCAGGGCGACAGTCCCTTCTTCGCCGCCAGTCAGCGAGAGATGGTTTAGCGAGAGGTGCGAAATCAGTCGCCACATGGCCCCCCGCTGCAATGCCGGGCGGAGGGTCCGCGTCGGTCGGCCGCTCAGGCAGAGGATGCCCGAAAACGGACCTCCCCCCGCCAAGCGAAAGACCGACTGACCGGCTGCGAAGGGGAGCCGGTGGGGCAAGTCGCGACTAAGGCAGGTGGTTTCCACGTCGAGCGTCCAGTTGGCCGGAGCAGCCGGATCGAAGCCCAAATCGACCAGCGACAGGAAGACCTCGGTGCCACCGGCGCCCGGCTGATCCGCAGCTTGCGTCGGCCGCCGCGCCGCCCACCAGAACGTCGCCTCTTCGCGGCGCTCGGCAGCGTGCTGGAACGAGTAGAAAGGGCGGTACTCCACCTGTTCGTTATCCGGCGCGGTCGCCGTGACCCGTTCAATCGAGTAGACCTCGTGCGCCAACGGTCGCCGGGCGTCGGGCACCACGCGATATTCCGTTTCTGTGTGCGTCACGGGGATCGGTTCCGCTCGCTGCCGATACAGGTTCACGATCGGAGTGCAGCCGAGTTGCAGCGTATCCGCCGACACGTTCTGTTCCAAGTCGACGCTGGTCCGATTCAGGTACAAGAAAATTTCCAGTTGATTGCCGACCTTCTCCAGCACACGCCCGCCCAAGGGCGCCAGATCAAAAAAGAGGAACTTTTGCGGAAAGGCAAAGTACTCTGTCAGCAGCCGGTAGCCCCGGAACGAGCGCGCCGCATAGGGAAACATTCCCTCGTCGGCCGCAAATCCCACCGCGCGCAAGCAACTGCGATCGAGCATGAACGGCTCGCGGTCGGTTGGCGCGTTGGCCAGTGCCACGCCGATCACATTATTGAGAATCAACTCGTACAGGCCGAAGACGTGCTGCGACTGCCCTTTAAGGAAGAATCGTAGCGACTCCATCCCCAGTTGCCGGAAGCTGATATCCTTGCCGAAGCATTGCAGGCGAATGCGCAATACGGCCAGTGCATTGGGGTTGTGGATCGTGCGCGGGGCAGTGAATGGCTGGCTCCTCAAGTCGGCGGCCGTCACCTCCACCGGCCAGACCGTGGTGGGGTAGCACGTGCGAAATCGGCAGGGTTCGCCGTCGACGGGATCGGTTTCCAGCATCGCGTGCCGGGGAATCGTATAGCCCGTCGTTAAATCGCCCTGTCCACGGTCGAGCACGAATCGTGCCACGGCCATGGCCGGAATCGGGGCCTGGTAGTGTGGGTACAGCACGCCCAACAGGGCGTCGCTGATCTCCGGGAAATCATCGTCCAGCTTGTGGCGCGTACGCGCGTTGAGATAGGCGAATGCCTCGATCAGCCGCTCGACGTGCGGATCCTCGGCCGCGTCGGGACTCAGTCGCAGCCGGCCGGCGATCTTCGGATGAGCCGCGGCAAATTCAGCCCCCAGCCGGCGAATGAAGGCTAACTCGCGATGGTAATAGGGGAGTAATTCGTCGCTCATCGGCCGGTTCCCTTGACTTCCACGTTCCCTGTGGCGGGCTGCATCGCCGAGTCGAAGACCACCGGCTCGCTCGCCGCTTCGGCGTGTAGCAGGGCCTTGATGCGGAACCGCAACGTGCGGTCCAGCGGTTCGGAGTTGCCCAGCATCTCAACGACAACCCGGGTGAACCGCGGCTCGAACAGCCGGACCACCTCGGCGAAGACGCGGCGAAATTCCTCGCGCCCAGCGGACGAACCCAACGCTGCGGCGGTCAGGTCGGGAACCCCGTAGTTCGCCAGCGATTTTTCCAGTTCCGCGAGGTTTTCCGGCCAGGACTTGCAACGCCGCCGCGTGTTGAGCAGGTTCTCCAGGTCGCGGCCAATGCTCTGCTTCAAGTCGCGGAGCAGTTGGCTGCGAGATCTGGGCGTTTCGCGCGTCTCCGCCGGCTCGTAATCGAGCAAACGATCGAGCACCGAGGGCAACAGCGGTTGATCGGCTTTGATTTGCGCCAAGGTTATCTATTCTCCCGCTGCACCGACGGGGACGGCAGTCGTGATTTGCTTCAACTCGAGAATGCTAATATCCTCTTCGCCCACGGCAAATATCCGCTGACCCATCCCACGGATCGGAGCGCCTTCTCCACCGTCCCACTCGGTCATGCGGCCCAAGCG